>Ga0209614_1002193_pt1 | contig 13246 bp, 7 predicted proteins | sample BlaSprsedimmetaG_FD_185484 | JGI IMG/M metagenome (GOLD analysis project Ga0209614, IMG submission 185484) | Hot spring sediment bacterial and archeal communities from California, USA to study Microbial Dark Matter (Phase II) - Blank Spring... ... | reverse complement strand
GAGGATAATTTCACGGGATTTTGCCAATTCGGTCTTTTTGAGCAAGCCATACACAGAAGCAGCGGCTTCGCTTAGGGCGGTTTTTACACAATGAGAGCGCAGATAGTGAGCATAAAAAAGTGCAGCTATCGCATCTCCTGCTCCATTTAATGATAGATCCAATTTTGGGGTACGAACCCGCCAAAACTCCCCATCACACGCAGCTACTAAGTCCAAAGAGTCTTTAGGGGTTTCTTCTACGTCCACAGAGGTAACGAGGATGATTTTTGGCCCCTTTTCATGGACTTTTTGGATAGCTTCTTTGAGTGAACTTACATGTAAAGCTTTTTGATTAGACAAATATTCAAGCTCATAATGGTTTGGAGTTATTATGTCAGCCACTTTTAATGCATATTCAGCCATAAATTCAGGAATCCCAGGGCGCACAAAAATCCCACGACCCACATCGCCGATAACCGTATCGCAGCAATAAAGTGCATTTGGGTTCGAGGCTTTTACTTGCTTGACCGCATCCAAGATAGCATATCCTAAATCGGGTGAGCCCATATAGCCTGAGAGCACTCCATCACATTTGCCTAGCACATCTCGCTCTTTGAGACCTTGGAGCAATTCATCCACTGAATGTCCATCAAAAACTCGCCCCTTCCATGAGCCATATCCTGTATGGTTCGAAAATTGCACCGTATGAAGTGGCCAAACTTTCACGCCTAAGCGCTGCAATGGAAAAACCGCCGCCGCATTGCCAACATGGCCATAAACAACATGGGATTGAATAGAGAGGATTTGCATAATATTTTACCTTGAATAAATTTGCGATATTGTATAAAAAGGTTATAAAAAAGCTTACATGTAAAGATTATCAGAAGATTTTACCACCCTAAAAAGGGTGGTATTTTGTTTAGCGAGAGATTTTTTTGTTGTTTTTTTTGGCTTCTGCTTTCTTTTTGGTACTCTCTTTAACTAACTTTTTAGCTAGTTTTTCAGCTTGGGCTTTCTTTTTGGCGCCCTCTTTAACTAGCTTTTTAGCTAGCTTTTCAGCTTCTGCTTTCTTTTTGGTACTCTCTTTAACTAACTTTTTAGCTAGTTTTTCAGCTTGGGCTTTCTTTTTGGCGCCCTCTTTAGCTAGCTTTTCAATTAGCTTTTCAGCTTGGGCTTTCTTTTCGGCACTCTCTTTAGCTATTTTTTTGCCAACTACTTTGCGATCTTCTTTCTTCACAACCTTGGTGGAAGCATCTTTTGAAATCTTTTTGGTCTCTTTTGGTTCTGAAATCATGAACTCTCCTTTATTTTGGATTCACCTTTATTATATCCTTATAAAAGAGTATTGTCAAAATCCCCTTATATGTTAAGACTATTTTTTCTTCTTTGTATCCAAAATCAAATCAGCGATGATGGCTAAAATACCCAAAGTCTTAAGCGTAAATGCCCGTGATAATGTTTTGAAAATCACATAACCCACTATCAATATCGCTAGAGCTGTGGGTACTTCATTAGAAGCTCTAAAAAATTTGCCACTTTTTGTGCATCTTCCATTAGCCAAGGCAACCCTCTATTTTCCAAAGAAAACAAATACCAAATAAGCGCCCCTAAGGCTATAAATTTTGCATATATCCAAAGCCCATTGGAAAGTAACTGCGGGTCTAGGGTAATCATCACAACTCCACTAGCCAAACTAGCCAAAAAACTGGCAATTTGATATATTTCTAAAGCTTATACTCTTGGAATTTTACAGCTTCTTGAAAACCTGGATTATCGGCAAATTCCACATGGTACACAAAGAATTTAGGAAGGTAAAAATCATTGCCATCCATGACATGATAGAGATGATATGAAAGGTTAAAACCCTATTATAAAGTGCCAAAATCAATCCTTTTGAAAAGCTCAAAAGCTATTAAGCCAATATACAAGCTTTAAACATACCCTGTTACTCAAAAAATATGATATTCAAATTTCAATGAATGGTAATTGTCTTGATTTTTCAGGTCGTTATAATCGTATCAGCTAAAGCAATGGGTAGATCATGCCTATTGAACAAATTCACTAGGAAACCATAAAAAAGATTGGGTTGATTTATAGACGAAGATTTAAAAAGCGAATGTATCCTTTTCGACCAGAAATAGAGGGAAAAAACCCCTGTTTATGGTCGAAATTATACTGCAAAATTGCTTCTAAATCCCTAAGGATAGGGATTTAGTTTGTTTTTTAGAGGCGACTAGCTATTAGACAAGAGAGATAAAACAAGGAGATATCTCCTTGTTTATTTTATCAGTCTACGCTTGGATAGTTTTTCTCAATCCATGACTCCATGCCGCCATCAACAACTACAACATTTTTAAAACCATACTCTTGTAAAGTAACACCCGCCAAAGCAGCACGAGAACCTGTTTTACAAAAAACCATGATAGTGTCATCTACAACAAGATCGGACTTGCCGAGATCTGGCTCCAATCTACCACGACTTATGTTTTTGTATTTGTCCCATTTTGGGTAACCCCAGTCTGCAACCTCTTCTTTAGTTCTTACATCGATAACGATCAAATCTTTATTCTCTTCCATCATTTTAAAAGCCTCTTCGACAGAGATCATCGTGACTTTTGCTTTAGCCTCTTCTACTTGAGCTTTAAATTTTTCTTTAAAAACTTTTGCATCTGCAAATGAGCTACTGATACCTAATGAGACCACCAAAAGTGTCGCGAGCAATTTATTCATACTGTATCCTTTAAATAAAATTTAAATAAAAAATCTAAGAAGAATTTTAGCAAAAAAAAAATATAAAATCAATATCTAGCTTTATGCATCAAGGTACAAAAATTGCTTTTCAGGGAATTTAAAAACAATTTACATTGAACTCTACACAGATTATTTGATTAGTAATAGAAAATATAAAAGTTAAAGGCGACAAGTAAAAGGAGATATGGTAATGAGTTTTTTATCCTAAAGCAGTACCATTCAAAAGCCTTGTGCAAAGCTGATTTTATAGATTTTGCCACAAAAAATAGTTAACGCTAACTACCATTTGCCGCTGCTTCCCCCACCCCCAAATCCACCGCCACCGCCGCTAAAGCCACCGCCTCTACCAAAGCCGCCAAATCCACCCCTTGAGCTTGAGTTAAGCCCACCACTTGATCCGCTAATATTACTGTTTCCGCCACCACCTGATTTCATATCTTTCATGAGCCAATAAAAAACAGGATAACCAACAACAAAAGCAACAACCGCTCCGATAGCTGATGCGGTTACTACGTAAACAAAGATTTGCACAAAAGCACTTGGAATCAATGGGCGAGTAAAATGTGGCTTGAATCCAAAAATTTGTGCCAAAATACTCCCAAAAGCTATAATGAAAAATGTAGAGAAAATATCACTATCGGATTCAAAGCTTTTACTTTCTTGGGTAGCTTCGGCTGGATTTGAGATTTGCTTTATAATGGCATCTACTCCAGCTTCGATTCCTTTTGGCATATCGCCATTTTTAAATTGAGGAATAATAGTGCCTTGAATTATCCTAGAAGCAGCATAATCGCTCAATACGCCCTCTAGCCCATAGCCAACCTCGATGCGAACTTCGCGCTCCTTGGGAGCAACAATAAGCAAGACACCATTGTTTTTTTCTTTACTCCCAATGCCCCAATGACGACCAAGCTGGTATCCAAAATCTGCTATGGCGTAGCCTTGGAGAGATTTTAAGATCGCTACCACAATCTGCGCATCAGTTGTAGAGTGAAAGGCTTCAATCTTAGATTCAATGCTCTGTTTTTGCTCACTGCTTAAAAGGCTTGCTTCATCTACAACTACGCCCCAAAGGGTTGGGAAATTTGGAGCTGCACTCAAAATTCCAAGTAAAAAAAGAAGGCTAAGAAAAATCAGCATTCTTAAAAATTAACCTCAGGATTGACTAAATCTGCTTCATCTACACTAAAAACTTCTTTGGGTCCAAGCTCGCCATGTAATAACGATGCAATCCATTTGTTAGGTATTTTTCTAAACTCTAGATTGTACCTTTCCACTGCTTTAATGTAATCTCTTCTTGCTATAGATATGCGATTTTCGGTACCTTCAAGCTGCTGCTGCAAAGCTAAAAAGTTTTGATTTGCTTTTAAATCTGGATAGCTCTCACTAACAGCTAACAGCTTTGTTAGTGCTGAGCTTAGTTCGCCTTGGGCTTGCTGGAATTTTGCTAGCATTGCTGGGTCTTCGAGCATTTTAGCGTCAAGTTGGATTTGGCCAGCTTTTGCGCGAGCCTCAGTGACTTGGATAAAAATCTCCTCTTCGTGGCTTGCGTATCCTTTGACAGTTTTTACTAAATTTGGAATCAAATCAGCTCTTCTTTTGTATTGGTTCTCAACCTGAGCCCAAGCCGCCTTTACTGCCTCTTCGTAAACGGGTGCATTATTGATACAGCCGGTTAGAAAAATTGCTAAAAATAGTGCAACAATTGTTTGTTTCATATGAAAGTTCTCCTAAATTTTATGAGATAACTTTATCAAGAATTATCTAAATTTTAACTTGATTTGGCTTTTTTATCATTTATATGTAAGGCTATTCTAACTCTTTTAGTTTTTCTTCGTATTGGGCGATGATTTTATCAAGTTTACCTTGGGCTATTTCTAATTTTTCAAATGCACTCTCCACACAAAGCTCTTCATGGGAAAGCACTTTTTGCTTTTTCTTAGTTTTGACACTCTTTTTCGTACAATTCATCAATAGAATATCCAACTAGTTTGTAGGCTCATCTAAAAGCAGCAAACTCGGCTGAGCTATAAGCAACTTGGCCAGATTTAGCCTGATTTGATAACCGCTTGAAAAACTCTGTAGCGATCGGGTCAAATCCATATGGGTAAATCCTAGGCCAAAAAGCATCTTTTTAACCCGATAGATTTCATATTTATCATCTTCACTGAACTAATACAACCTCATCCACAATGGTTTTTTCACTTAAAGCAAATATTAGCGTGAAGCTACGATTTTGTAATTTTTAGGGATGCTAATCCCCCCACTATCAAGGGCTTCTTTATCTAGAATCATCTTAAAAAGCGTGCATTTCACTCCCATTTCGCCCCACAAGCCCCACTCGCTGCTTTGAACCTAGCTGAAAATTGACATTAAAAAAGAGCTCTCGATCGGCAAAAGATTTGGAAACATTAGTTAACTAAATCATAAAACTTCTTTGAAAATAGTATTAAAAACGCGGATTATATCACGTTTGAAAATTTCCTACATGTAAAGAAAAAGTAGCCTCTCCCCTTTTTCTAATATCCCCTTTTTCTTGATTTCTTTAATCCTTAATGTAGTCGCACTTTTTTAACTGGTTTTTTGTTTTTTTATCTAGAATGGCTTTACATATAAAGATACATGGTAATCCCCCCCATTATTAACACCTCTCGAAAGTAGAGTTAAGTAATTAATAGATGATTTTATCACGACAATTGTATCACATGCTAGTTTGTAGGGGCATCAAAACGAAATGTAAAATTTAGTAAACATCTTCTAAATTATATCACGTGCTAGTTTGTAGGGTACTAAACTAAGGCTATCTATGATAGCCGGCTTTAGGCAATAGTTTCGGCTACTGCCCTTTTTTAAAACAATAACAACTGTTTTGGTCCATTCTCTTCCTCGACACTTGGCTTGCCGATGATGATATCCATATTTTTACCCCTTGATTTTCCAATATCCAGATTTTGGACTTCCAACTCTACAGATAGCGCCCTCATCTTTTAATTTTTTGATCACTTTCTTAATTCCCGATTCACTCATAGAGAGTTTTTTCATCATTTCATAGATAGTAATATGACGATTTTTTCGCATAAGAGCCAAAACTTTTTGGTCACTTTTTTGGTTACTTTTTTGGTCACTTTTTAAAGTAGTTTGGATCGATTGTAGTAGCACATGAAGCATAAACTCAATAAATGGCGTACTCTCTCCAAACTCTGAAGCATCTTCTATTGCTTTATAGTACTCCTCTTGATGATCTCTTACTATGCTTTCAGTTGGAAGAAGTGAAAAGATGGGATTGAAACTATTGAGTATCACACTCTGCCAAAGTCTTCCAACTCTTCCATTTCCATCTGAAAACGGATGTATAAACTCAAACTCATAGTGAAAGATACAAGATTTTAGAAGCATATGCTCATCACTCTTTTTGAGCCATGAAAAAAGCTTTTTCATAAGTTCATCTACCATCTTTGGCTGTGGTGCTATGTGTTCACCCACTTTGACATTTACCCTTCTAAAGCTTCCAGCAGTTGTGAGTATCTCACCCATCAAGATTTTATGAGCTAGCAATAGATCATCTAACTCATCGTATCTAAACTCATTTAGTTTTTCATAGGCTTTGATGGCCCCTTGAACCTCGGAGAGCTCTTTTGGTGTTGCTAAAACTCTCTTGCCGTCCATTAGAGCTGTGATTTTCTCCTCACCCAAAAAATTACCCTCTATCTCTAATGTACCTGCTAAAGTTTTGATACGACTCTTTTTTCTTAGCATAGGGTTTACTTTTTTGGCATGAGTAAATTGAAGCTTTACAAGCTCTTCACTGATTTGAGTAGAGAGTTTTAGTATTTTTGAGGTTATTGTGTATGGTGGGGTGTAATCTTTGCTCATTCATAAACTCCATAGAATCTAGGAGGCGGGACTTTAGTCTTGCATGCGTTTGGATGTTGGACTTTAGTCCCGCTTCTTGATGGCTTTTTATCTCTTGCAGGGCTAAAGCCCTACCTCCTGTTTTACTCAATTCTACAAACAACCCAAAACTATAGTTGCTTAGTGGTTGATTATATCACGTGCTAGTTTGTAGGGGTATTAAAACTTAAATGGCTTTGGGCTTTGGTTAGTTTCGGACCACATTTCAATACAACACTTGTGTTGGTTCTAGCTTATTGCGACATTCCATTCATCGTTTTTTATTAAAAATTTCAATACAACACTTGTGTCGGTTCTAGATGGACAAAGTTTATCTTATAGCGTAGAAAATCCAAATTTCAATACAACACTTGTGTCGGTTCTAGCGCATCCCCAAATGCGGCTTTGCCAGCAGCATTTATTATTTCAATACAACACTTGTGTCGGTTCTAGATTGTAGACGCTCACGATACGGGCATTCAGAAGAGATTTCAATACAACACTTGTGTCGGTTCTAGCGAATTTGTAGCGTTTAGCGTTGTTGGGGCTAGAATATTTCAATACAACACTTGTGTCGGTTCTAGAGTAATCATTAAAGACTTCTGGAACGATTACATCTATTTCAATACAACACTTGTGTCGGTTCTAGTTAATTTAAAGCCGATTTTTCTTTGCCCCTTTCTCATTTCAATACAACACTTGTGTCGGTTCTAGTGGGGCATATAAACAAGCGGATGCAGCAAAAAAGAATTTCAATACAACACTTGTGTCGGTTCTAGTGTTGGATACCAAGTCCACACAACTGTCTCTATAACATTTCAATACAACACTTGTGTCGGTTCTAGGAATTAGAATTTATTCAGCCCCACCGCTGTGGGGCCATTTCAATACAACACTTGTGTCGGTTCTAGCCTCTATTCTAAAGGCATGCACAAAACATGGTTTAAATTTCAATACAACACTTGTGTCGGTTCTAGAATGGTAGCGTAGCATTCCCTATCAACTTCAACGAGAATTTCAATACAACACTTGTGTCGGTTCTAGTCTCATCAACTACATAGCTTTTATCACCATACTCTATTTCAATACAACACTTGTGTCGGTTCTAGTCTTTATTGAAAAAAAAGAGAAGCAAGAACCCATTATATTTCAATACAACACTTGTGTCGGTTCTAGCAAGTACGCCTTTTAAAGAAGCCATCAAGTAGGTTATTTCAATACAACACTTGTGTCGGTTCTAGCTTGCGCCTAAATAGGTAACTGAGAGTGTACCAGAATTTCAATACAACACTTGTGTCGGTTCTAGTGAGAGCGACAAAGTAAAAGCTATGTTGTTGGAGAAATTTCAATACAACACTTGTGTCGGTTCTAGCCAACTACCAGACCGTTAATAAGACCCTTTGGAAATGATTTCAATACAACACTTGTGTCGGTTCTAGTTATAAAGCGATATAAATAGATAACTTTTAGTTGGAATTTCAATACAACACTTGTGTCGGTTCTAGCAAGCACAACAGCGTAACGAAATGCGGGCTTATGGATTTCAATACAACACTTGTGTCGGTTCTAGTAAATCAAGGCAGGATTGGCGATGTGCGCTTGCTATTTCAATACAACACTTGTGTCGGTTCTAGGCTAAACAAGGGAAAGTATTAAAAGAGTCAATTGAATTTCAATACAACACTTGTGTCGGTTCTAGTTAGTATTTCTTTAATTGCACTCCACGACGACTCTATTTCAATACAACACTTGTGTCGGTTCTAGTGTTCGTACCCTCGAGTGCGACTCGAGTATCGCCGATTTCAATACAACACTTGTGTCGGTTCTAGTCTTTCTCAAAAGATGTTTTGTCTGTCTTGAGAAGGATTTCAATACAACACTTGTGTCGGTTCTAGCTTTTTCTGTAGCTTTAGGTAATAAGCTTGTTTTGATTTCAATACAACACTTGTGTCGGTTCTAGGTATTTGACCCATTGCTAGCATTCTATGGCGGAAAATTTCAATACAACACTTGTGTCGGTTCTAGTAGTGTGTAGCTCTCTAAGCTCTCAAATTGGTTAGCGGATTTCAATACAACACTTGTGTCGGTTCTAGCCTTGGAGTGTGTCCCTTACGAGTTTGATTTTTCTTATTTCAATACAACACTTGTGTCGGTTCTAGTAGTGGCATCCCGTTGATTCATCAGCATAACTTGATTTCAATACAACACTTGTGTCGGTTCTAGTATAGTTTATTGCTAAGTAACGCATTTTTATATCCTAATTTCAATACAACACTTGTGTCGGTTCTAGCTTTTCTCCCAATCATAGGTTCGTGTTTTTCAACCCATATTTCAATACAACACTTGTGTCGGTTCTAGAATAGGGACTTCTTTTTCTTCGTTGTTGTAATTTCTATTTCAATACAACACTTGTGTCGGTTCTAGCAACAAGCAAATACCCACTACCTTCATATGATATAGATTTCAATACAACACTTGTGTCGGTTCTAGACTGCCTGTGTTTTCGTTTGGCTTATCATTTAAAGCGAATTTCAATACAACACTTGTGTCGGTTCTAGTGCCCGTCTCTTCATCTTCGATGCCTCTCCAGCCGGATTTCAATACAACACTTGTGTCGGTTCTAGAAAAATAAGAAAAAGGAAAGAGAAAATTAGAAAAACATTTCAATACAACACTTGTGTCGGTTCTAGATTAACCAACCAATCACTATGCCAATCCATTGATTAATTTCAATACAACACTTGTGTCGGTTCTAGATTAACCAACCAATCACTATGCCAATCCATTGATTAATTTCAATACAACACTTGTGTCGGTTCTAGAGGTGCTAATCCAAACATACATTAAGGCAAAGCCCTTATTTCAATACAACACTTGTGTCGGTTCTAGATTCTAGTGTAGTCACCAAGGTTACCCTCCTGCTCTTATTTCAATACAACACTTGTGTCGGTTCTAGCGTGCAAGGGCTAATTGGCTTTTAAGCGTAGATAGATTTCAATACAACACTTGTGTCGGTTCTAGCTTTTTCTGTAGCTTTAGGTAATAAGCTTGTTTTGATTTCAATACAACACTTGTGTCGGTTCTAGCGGTATGGGCAAGCCAATGTTGGGCAAAAGTAGGATTTCAATACAACACTTGTGTCGGTTCTAGGAGTGCGATGAGCTATTTCTTGAGATGCTAAAAGTATTTCAATACAACACTTGTGTCGGTTCTAGGTCTTACACCCACTAAACCGCCCCTATATAATATGGCATTTCAATACAACACTTGTGTCGGTTCTAGAGTTTGGCAAGCGGTTAGAGTCGGCGATGGAGTATGATTTCAATACAACACTTGTGTCGGTTCTAGTCTCTATCAAATCCATCCGCTGGTTTCGCTTGATATATTTCAATACAACACTTGTGTCGGTTCTAGCCAGTATCGAAGCAGAAGTGCGCGCAGCACAAGAATTTCAATACAACACTTGTGTCGGTTCTAGTTGTTTTGCTACGCTTTTAGAGTGCATAACAAAAACTATTTCAATACAACACTTGTGTCGGTTCTAGTTAATTTTAGACGGATGATAAAGGTCTCTATCTGTATTTCAATACAACACTTGTGTCGGTTCTAGCTAGCCTTGGATACTGCGCTAGATAAAGAGTCTATTATTTCAATACAACACTTGTGTCGGTTCTAGACAATAAGGCTATTTATTTGGATGAACGCATCGAGCATTTCAATACAACACTTGTGTCGGTTCTAGACATGTTGATGAGTCAATCCGCTTTTGCCAAAAAGAATTTCAATACAACACTTGTGTCGGTTCTAGCGATTTCTACAAAGATTTTTGGAGGGTTTTCGACTAATTTCAATACAACACTTGTGTCGGTTCTAGTTTTTGCCTCAAGCTCTGTAACTTTAGTTTTATAAGCTATTTCAATACAACACTTGTGTCGGTTCTAGCGTCTTAAAACGCATTTTTGAAAGGATTTATAAAAATTTCAATACAACACTTGTGTCGGTTCTAGTTTGAAGCATCAAACGGGATGCAGTATCTACTACACATTTCAATACAACACTTGTGTCGGTTCTAGAGTATCAAACAGTTTTTGGACACCCTGGATGAGGGATTTCAATACAACACTTGTGTCGGTTCTAGACAAGCACAAGAAGCCGATAGTTAACATTACAACAGATTTCAATACAACACTTGTGTCGGTTCTAGTAGTTCCAATAACAAAAAGCTATAAAGAATTAGGACTATTTCAATACAACACTTGTGTCGGTTCTAGACTATTACTTGTATTAGAGCTGTTTAAAATTTCTGTATTTCAATACAACACTTGTGTCGGTTCTAGTATAATCTGTTTCAAATCCTTTAAAGCCCTCGCCAAAATTTCAATACAACACTTGTGTCGGTTCTAGAAGGGCTAACCGACGAAGACTTAAAGCTTTTAAAAAATTTCAATACAACACTTGTGTCGGTTCTAGTCTCGGTTAATGTGTAATCTTCTAAGTTCTCAAATATTTCAATACAACACTTGTGTCGGTTCTAGCCATTTGGCGTAAATGTCGCCTCTGGAGCCTTCATCGATTTCAATACAACACTTGTGTCGGTTCTAGGCTATGCTCCAAATTGGAGCGCATGTAAGCCAAGAATTTCAATACAACACTTGTGTCGGTTCTAGATACTCTAGCGATTAATTTCGCAACGCGAGTCATCTATTTCAATACAACACTTGTGTCGGTTCTAGGAGATGATTCGATTTGAAAAAGATGGCTTTATTTTATTTCAATACAACACTTGTGTCGGTTCTAGGCCATTTCCATAGTTAAACATGTAGCCCCATAATAAATTTCAATACAACACTTGTGTCGGTTCTAGAAGTTTAATGGGACACAGTACACAGAAGAAGAGTTATTTCAATACAACACTTGTGTCGGTTCTAGCCACAGGCGTCTTAAAGCAACAACGCATGAGCGACTTATTTCAATACAACACTTGTGTCGGTTCTAGCAGAGCTTGAGATAGATATAAAAGTTAAATTCGGTGATTTCAATACAACACTTGTGTCGGTTCTAGTTGTATTTAGCAATAATCGCGGTGTGAATGTGGCGAATTTCAATACAACACTTGTGTCGGTTCTAGAAGATTGTCAAGCTTTCACATTGGTGGGTGCATGGGATTTCAATACAACACTTGTGTCGGTTCTAGCTAATGGATTGTGTGAGCATAATCCATTTGACGGTGATTTCAATACAACACTTGTGTCGGTTCTAGTTAAGGTGGAGCGATAAGCTCAATGCTTGGTATTTATTTCAATACAACACTTGTGTCGGTTCTAGTTTCCAAGCAAGGAAAATGGTTTACATGTAAAGGAGATTTCAATACAACACTTGTGTCGGTTCTAGATTTTGGCGGGTATTCGTCGCCCTTGAACCAAGATATTTCAATACAACACTTGTGTCGGTTCTAGCGTTTCGTTATGCTTTAACGTTGCACAACAAAATCTATTTCAATACAACACTTGTGTCGGTTCTAGCGAGCATTTTAAAAACAAGTATTGGAAAAATAATGGCATTTCAATACAACACTTGTGTCGGTTCTAGTTGTCACACTTCTGGCACATTGGAGAATGTGTCAATTTCAATACAACACTTGTGTCGGTTCTAGTCAGGAAAGGCGAAATCGTGGAAAATAGTGATTTCCGATTTCAATACAACACTTGTGTCGGTTCTAGGCAGTAAGGCAATCGCGCTTTTTGTACCTTACACAGATTTCAATACAACACTTGTGTCGGTTCTAGCTATGCTTCCAGCTATGCCCTTATAAAGCGGTGTAGATTTCAATACAACACTTGTGTCGGTTCTAGTAAGGATTGTTGCGAATGAGCTCACGAGATCGTGCTCATTTCAATACAACACTTGTGTCGGTTCTAGCCACAATGAAATTCATAAGTCTTAGAGTTGGGTTATTTCAATACAACACTTGTGTCGGTTCTAGCCCACCCCTCTGGCAATATCTCATACATGCCGGGAGATTTCAATACAACACTTGTGTCGGTTCTAGTACTAATACTCTCATGATTACATCACCGCATCTTCAAATTTCAATACAACACTTGTGTCGGTTCTAGTCTTTATTCGCAAATCCTGTCTCAAGATTGCAGCATATTTCAATACAACACTTGTGTCGGTTCTAGCGGAAGCTATACCATAGACTAAAACCAAGGAGCCAATTTCAATACAACACTTGTGTCGGTTCTAGACGTTATATTTAAAACCTCGTCGTAATGCTCTAGTAATTTCAATACAACACTTGTGTCGGTTCTAGCACTAAACAAGACGGCTGAAATAGCGATGAACGCAAATTTCAATACAACACTTGTGTCGGTTCTAGTGATGTACAAGGATTAGAATTTGATGTTGTAATTTTATTTCAATACAACACTTGTGTCGGTTCTAGTACCATCGAATAGGACTTTGAAAAATGCTACATCCCTCAAAATGGTCATTTTATTGAATTTTTCCAACCGTTTTTAACAATGCAATGCTAAAGAGCGCTAAAGAAAACTAAAGCCCTATTGTAGCAAGTTTGCGGCCAAAAATACAAAAAAATGGTTGGAAAATTAGAGGAAAATTCCTT
>Ga0209614_1002187_pt1 | contig 13288 bp, 7 predicted proteins | sample BlaSprsedimmetaG_FD_185484 | JGI IMG/M metagenome (GOLD analysis project Ga0209614, IMG submission 185484) | Hot spring sediment bacterial and archeal communities from California, USA to study Microbial Dark Matter (Phase II) - Blank Spring... ... | reverse complement strand
GTTAGTACCTAACCGCATAGATTCTTGCATTGTGAGCAAGAATTTTCCGTGAAGGTACGTTCGATTTGGCTCCGGCTTGTCCGGGTTAGGCGTTAACGGGATTGCATTACGACACTCGGCTCAATAATGCGTGACCACCTTTGTGCCCATTGGCGCCCAGTTGTAGAACCACTCCGCATCCGGCAATGAGAGGTTGACACAACCATGACTCATCGGGGTACCAAAATTGTTGTGCCAGTAAGCACCGTGAATTGCATAACCTTTGTGAAAATACATAGTGTTTGGAACATTGGGCAGATAGTATCCCGGCCCGGACATCGGCGTGGAGACGTATTTTGCGTAGATGGCGTACGTACCGACGACTGTGGGGGTGCCCCACAATCCTGTAGAGACCAGCGCAGAATACACCGGCGTCTGGCCCTGATACGCCGTAATGGTCTGCGTGGACAGGTTCACGTCGATCCACTTCTCACCGGAAGCGCTATAGCCCGGTGCGGGTGCGGCAACAGGCGCAGCGACCGGCGTGCTGCCGGGGGTGGGGATCGTCAAGCGCTGACCCACAAAAACGATGTCCGAAGACAATCCGTTAGCCGCTTTCAGCGCCGCCAGGGAAACGTTGTGTCGCAGCGCGATGCGGAAAAGATTGTCCCCCGCCTGCACCACGTAGACGCCGTCGCTCGCCGTGACCGGCGTCTCTGCCGGCGTTTCCACAGCCGGAGCCTCCGCCGCTGCTCCAGGGATGGTTAACCGTTGTCCGGCGTAGACCCAGGCATTCCACGTCAGCCCGTTGGCCGCCGCCAGTTGGCTCACCCGCAAACCATGACGCGCGGCGATGGTTAGCAGCGTGTCGCCCGCTTTCACGGTGTAGACGCCTGTACTGGACACGGGCTCTGGGGCGGGTTCGGAAGCAGGGGACTGAGCGGGTTCGGCAACTACACCGGGAATCACCAACTGCTGCCCAGTATACAACCACGAGTTCAACGTCAGGCTGTTGGCCGCAGCCAGCGCGCTCACGTTGACGTTGTAGCGCCGCGAGATGCTATACAGCGTGTCGCCCGGTTTGACGGTATAACACATTTCTGTTGCCAGTGCGGGGGTCACGCTCACGAACAAACCGATCACAATCATTGCACAGAAAAAGACATATATCGGAAACTTGTTTCCGCGTGGGTTCATCGTCGTTCTCCTCTTGTTCTGTAACAAAGAATATTAAGACCTTTATATGATATATATTATAGCAACTTTTTCCGTCGAAAGCAACAGCACGTACAAGCAAATTACTGATCCGGTCATAAAAACTAAAGTCATTCAGTAACGCACAGGCGCACAAGTGTTTAGCCAATTACGTCCGGATCAGTATTGGAGATTGCCCGGTCAGTCTCCAGACCGCGCCAGCCAGCGCCTGGGCCGGCGGTGGCACGGTCTGGAAACCGGCCACAGCAGTTCACGCGGATTTGTCAGATGAGCGCCGTTCTTTTCCCTACAATCTGTCGTATACCCGGTGATGGTAAGGGATATAAGACCTGACAGGTGTTAGAAACCTGTCAGGTCTATTGACTCGGATGCACGCTTAGCGCGGTTCCCACTTCACCGCATCCCAGGCGACAAGCCGGGAGCGCGTGGCCTCGAAGGTCACATCGGCCAACGAGACGTAATCCTCGCTGGTGCCGCGGAACCGGTAGGTGCCCAGCGACACCCACTGGTTGCTGTAGGCCGATTGATTCACAATGCGCAATGTGTAGCCGTCGGCGTGGTTGATCCAGTAACGCGCTTGCCCGGTGGTGGTGAAACGATCCGGGATGTAGACGAAGACCTCGTACCGTCGCGCGACCAACGATGGATACCAGCGCCCCCAGTTGTAGTTTGAGTTAGCGTTGTAGTTGTTCGTTGTCCACACAAGCGTGCCATTGTAACCCTCATTCTGATAGCGCCATCCACTGGCCGGACCGCCCTTGACGAAGCCGGCATCCCGCTCATCCAGGATGACCGTCCCGGCAGGTGGCGGTGTGGGCGTCGGGGGCGTTGTCCCCCCACCGTTCCACGAGAGCTTCGCCACCGCACCACCGGCGTTTTCGTAGTATTGCAGTTCGATAGTCGCCTGGCCGGTGGGTAAATACAGATCGCTGGTGTAGGTGCGCGGGGCCTGATCGATCCAGGCGTCCACGAGCAGATGGCCGTTCACCCACAGCCGCGCGCCATCATCCACCGTGAGGGTAAAGTGGTACATCCCGGCGGTGAAATTGGCCGTCTGTGTCCAACGCACCGAGAAGCGATCTGCACCCACCACGCCCGGTGCGGGCGAGTCGCCCCCCCAATTAAAGTTGACTGCCGCGTCATTGCGCACCAGCGCGGGCGTCCCGCCGAGCGTGATGTTGTTGAAGTATTCGCCGCGCCATTGCGTGATGACCGGTGTCTGATCCTTGAGCTGCCATTGCACCTTGGCGACGGCCAGCCCGCCCTTTTCGAAGTATTCAACCTGGATGAGGTGGTGGCCCGCACCGAGGTATTTTTCCACGCTGTACGTCGTTGCAGGACGTTCATACCACTGGTTGATGATCAGCGCATCATCCACCCAGAGGCGGATACCGTCATCTGCTGTGGCGGTGAACACGTAGGTACCGGGCGTCACGTCGATGTAGCGCGTCCACCGGGCGGAGAAGTTATCGGTATTGACGGTGCCCGGCGCGGGCGAACCGTTCGCCCAGTTGTAGTTGATGTTGGCTTCAGCGCGCTGCAAAACCGGCGTGCCTGTGAGGTCCACATTGTTCCAATACTTCGCCTGCCACGTTGGGTCGGAGTGTTGTGGGCCTGGTCCTTGCGCTGTCACCGGCGCAGCCAGTACCAACAGCGCCATTAACAAAGTGATCAAACTCATTCGCTTGGTAAACATTTTAGCTTCCCTCCTTACACTGAAACTGAATATACTATGCGCCTCTATGCGCTTATATCTCTATGACGCCTTACGTATTGCTAGAGTTCCTAAAGCTGCACCTGTTTGGTTAAAATTGTGTGTCAAAAAGGTTAAAAACGTGTGACATTTATTTCTCCAAGCATGGTCTTTCGCCGGATTCTCATCCGGCGGCTGATCAGGTAGCGTGCTGGATTGCGATCTAGCACAAGCTAGCAAAGCGGTCAGCGGGTTGACGCTAATAAAATAGGTGTTACCCTTAGTGCCACAATAACGCTTGATCGAGGTTGGCGCGTGGAGAACGTACAGTATCTTTCTGAACAACAAACACAGTTCACAGTGGATTTGGAACCCGTTGGACGCCGGGTGCTCATCGAACCGGGAATGACGCTGCTTGACGCGGCGCGGCGTGCGGGCGTGGAGATCGTCGCCGTGTGCGGTGGCGCAGGCGCGTGTGCAAAATGTCGCGTGCGGTTGATGCACGGCGATTTGACGCCGCCCACTCCGGTCGAAACACACACGTTCAGCGCGGCGGAGCTGGCGGCAGGACACCGGCTGGCCTGCCAGGCGCATCCGCTCGGAGATGTGAAGATCGACATCCCCCCGGCCTCGTTGAGCACGCCGCAGCGTCTCCAGGTTGAGGGGCAGGAAAGCGAAATCACCATTGATCCCGTGGTACAGGCCGTTGATCTCACCGTTTCTATGCCGGTGCTACACGATTTGCGCTCCGACACCGTCCGTCTGACCGACGCGCTGGCGGAACAGGACATCCCCCGTCCTTTCTTCGACCAGCCGGTGCTGCGCGATCTTTCCGGAAAACTGCGCGAACAGAATTGGTCCGTGCGTCTGGCGCTGCGCCGGCGCAATCACCGTAGCGAGGTTGTAGGTGTGCTACATCCGGAGCAGGCATTGCTCGGACTGGCGGTGGACATCGGCACGACGAAGATGGCGGCCTATTTGCTCGATCTGGCGACCGGCCACACGTTGGCCAAAGCGGGGCTGATGAATCCGCAGATTGCTTATGGAGAAGACGTCGTTAGCCGCATCGCGTATGCGAATACCCACCCCGACGGCCGTCATCTAATGCAAACGCGCCTGGTGGAGAGCCTGAACGATCTGATCGACCAGCTCTGCGGGGAGGGCGGTGTCAGTCACACGCAGGTTATCGAAGCGGTGGTGGTGGGAAACACGGCCATTCACCATTTTTTTACGGGACTGCCGGTGCGCCAGTTGGGCGAGTCCCCGTACATCGCCGCTGTCACCGAGCCTCTGGACATCTGCGCGTGCCATCTGGGGTTGAATCTGGCCTCCGGCGCGAAGGTTTACCTGCCGCCGAACATCGCCGGATACGTCGGCGCGGATCACGTCTCCATGCTGCTGGCGACGGATGCCTGGCGCGCGCAGAAGCCGACGGTCGCGCTCGACATCGGCACCAACACGGAGATCAGTCTGGCGGTGGGGGGGCAGTTGTTGAGCTGTTCCTGCGCTTCCGGCCCGGCCTTCGAAGGCGCGCACATCCACGCGGGCATGCGCGCTGCGCCCGGCGCGGTGGAGTACGTGCAAGTCTTGGGCGACGACGTGCGCATCCAGACCATCGGTGGCAAACCAGCCGTGGGCCTGTGCGGCTCCGGTATCCTCGACGCGGTGGCAGAATTGCGCGCCGCCGGGATTGTGCAACGCACCGGGCGCTTCCAAATGGAGCACTCACGCATCGTCCCCTGGAATGGCGGCGGCGCGTTCCTGCTCGCGCCCGCCGCGGTCACCGGCAACGGTCACGATTTGCTCGTCACCCGCAAGGATATCAATGAGATTCAGTTAGCGAAGGGCGCGATCCGCGCGGCTGTAGAGGTACTGCTACTGGAAGCTGGGCTTACAACTCAGGATATCGAAACGTTCATCGTTGCCGGGGCATTCGGCACTTACCTCGACCTGGAGAGTGCGATCCGCATCGGGATGTTTCCGCCTCTCCCGCTAGAACGCTTCAAGCAGGTGGGGAACGCCGCCGGGACCGGCGCGCGACAGATGCTGATCTCCTCCGCACAGCGCCGTCTGGCCGCGCAAATCGGGGAGCGCGTCCGCTACGTAGAGTTGACTGTCCACCCAGGCTTCACGAAGGCGTATATGGACGCGATGTATTTGTGACGAAGTGCGAATTACGAATTGGGAATCGGAATTTTATGATTCACCATGCGCACTTCAGGGCTGCCGATTCCAGTCTAGCCAGTAAAGCCCAAGGTCGTCGATCAACTGCGAAAATTTAATGAAGTCCACGGGTTTGACCAGGTAGCTATTGGCGTGGTTGGCATAGGCCAGCTTCAGATCTTGTTCAGCTTCCGACGTGGTGAGAATCACCACCGGGATGCCGGACAGCATCTCTTGCGTTTTGATTTCATGGAGAAGCTGCAGGCCGCCGATCTTGGGCAGGCGCAGGTCGAGCAGGATCACGCGCGGGCGGGGGCTGTTATCCACTCCGCTGAACTGACCACGATGCAACAGGTAATCCAGCGCGGCCTCGCCATCCAGGACGTGGACGATGCGGTTGGTGATGTGGTGATCCTAAAAACTGCGGATGACGATTTCGGCGTGCGCCGAGTTATCTTCAACGAGTAAGATGGTGTTGTTTTGCTTCGTTGGCATAGCTTATCTCCTATAGGCCTTCTCTCTCATATCGCGGCGTTCAGGGTAAACCAAAACGTGCTGCCACATCCTGCCCCCTCCGATTCAACCCAGATTTTTCCCCCGTGTGTTTCGACGATGCGCTTGGCAATAGCCAATCCCACACCAGCACCATCGCTGGCGGGGTCGAGTTTATCGAAGAGACCAAAGACCTTCTCGTGGTAATGCGGATCAATGCCAATCCCGTTGTCACGCACGTAGAAGACCGCCTCACCATTATCCTGCAGCGCGCCAATCTCGATATGTGGCTGGGCCGTGTCGCCCATGTACTTGCAGGCGTTGTCCACCAGGTTTTGCACTACCTCCACCAATCGCGCGCGATCACCGTGGACGGTAGGCAAGTCGGGCATGATCTCCACGGTTACATTACCGGCGGTGATACGCCCACGCACCAGTTCCACCGCTTCCTGGGCAATGGCCTCGAAGGGCACGGTTTCGGGCGGGTTCATACGCCGTCCAATGCGTGAGAGTTCCAACAATTCGTCGAGCAACTGCTGCATTTTGGCGAGCGCGGCGTTGATGCGCGCCATATCTTCTTGCGCCTGCGTTACATTGCCGTCCAGCAGGTCTTTCTGCAGGAAGCCGATGAAGCCGCCGATGGTGATGAGCGGGCTTTTCAGGTCGTGGGAGACGGTGTAGGTGAAGCGTTCCAACTCGGCGTTCTTCGCCTCAAGTTCGGCGATGAGCTTCTCCCGCTCTATCTCCCCTTGCTTGATGCGAGTGATGTCGTAGAAACTCCCGATCAGCCCGATGATCTGCCCGGCTTGATTTCTGAGGGGGCGTTTGGAGCCGGATAACCATCGCCGCACTCCCGTTAGCCCGTCAACGTATGAAGTTTCGGATTCCAGAGTCTCTCCCTGCTCAAGAACCCGCCGGTCTTCTTCCATAAATCTGGCGGCTTTTTCTGGCGGATAGATCTCGAAGTCTGTTTTGCCCAGGACCTCGGCCTCTGAATGTACGCCCATCGAATATTGATCGCCGGTATTGGCAAGGATTTTGCGCCCATCGATATCTTTGGCAAAGATGACCGCGGGCATCGAATCCACCAATGTGCGCAGCAAAGTCCGCTCGCGTTCCAGGGCCGCTTCGGTCTGTAGCTGCGCCGTAATGTCGTGATCGACACCGATGACCAACAAGCGGTCGTCAACGTGACGCGGGACGGCAGCATACTCAATCACATTCTCCTGGCCATCGGGACGCACCCACGAGAAGCGGCCCACGTACACGCCCTGGTCCAGGCGTTCGACGAATTCCGCACGGTCGCGCGGGCCATCCACACTTTGCTGGATCGACAGGGTATTGCCTATCGCCAGTAATTCCTCTTTGCTGCGCCCGGCCATCTCGGCATAACGGGTGTTGCAGTCGATCAACCGGCGCCCGCCTTGCTCTGGGAATTCTTCATACACGCTGATACCATCGAAGGCATGGTCAAAGATCAACTGGAGCATAGACTGTGATTCGCGCAAAGCTTGCTCGGTGAGCTGGCGCTCGTTCACCGCTTGTTGCATACTGTCGACCAGCGAATAAACCGAAAGGGTTGTGATGATCAGGATGGATAAGATGGCAACCAGATCGGTCAGGAAACTCGTTGGCTGGAGCACCGGCACAAAGAGGCCAAACATCGCCCCCAGGGCCAGCCAGCCGACCGCAGCGATCGTCAAACCGACCAGCATCATAAAAACGCGTCTGTTCAGCACCAGGCTAGAAACGACCAGGATACCGGGGTAGGCAAGGACCGTCACGTCGTTGATGCCCTGGGTCAGGGTGGCAATTAGGGTGATGATCAACAGCAGGATCACCGCCATCATAAAGACCGCGGTGCTCACATACCCGCGCCGGGACAGCCAGAGGGCCACCATAATTGGCGGTGTGCCGATCAGCAATGCCATCGTGGCCGACCAGTTGTGGTTGGCGAGAGTGATCGGAAGGTTCACCGCGAACGCGATGAGCAACGCTACAGCGATGCTTTGCACAATGCGCGCGATGCGGCGCTTGTTTGCATTGTGCTGGATAGGCGGAGATAAATAATCTTCGATTCGCTGTACCATAGCTATCCTTTCTGGAAGGGGACGTCGTTGGGTCGTTGACGTTTGTTTGGAAGGGTGAAGCAAAATGTGCTGCCCTTGCCGGCGCCTTCTGATTCAATCCAGATACGTCCACCGTGTGTCTCGACAATCCGCTTGACCAATGTCAGGCCAATGCCGGTGCCTTCGCTTTGGGGGTCGAGCTTATCGAACAAACCAAAAACCTTGTCGTGATACTGTGGGTCGATGCCGATGCCGTTGTCACGCACGTAGAATACTGGCTCGTCACCATCCTGCCGGGTACCAATTTCGATCCGGGGCTGCGGCTGCTCGCCCATGAACTTGCAGGCGTTGTCCACCAGATTTTGCACGACCTCCACCAGCCGCGCCCGGTCGCCGTGGATGGTAGGCAGGTCGGGTGAAATCACCACTTCCACCCCACGTGTCTCGATGAGCCCACGTACCATCTCGATCGCCTCGTGGGCGATGTCCGCAAACGGGACTTCCTCCGGTGGGTTCATGATGCGCCCGATGCGCGACAGTTCAAGCAACTCGTCCAACAGTCTTTTCATTCTGGCGACGGCGGTGCCGATATGGGTCATGTCTTCTCTGGCTTGCTCCAGGTCACCGGCTAACATATCCTGTTCCAAAAAGCCCGTAAAGCCGCTGATGGTGATCAGCGGGCTTTTCAAGTCGTGCGAGACAGTGTAGGTAAAGCGCTCCAGTTCGGTGTTTTTAGCTTCGAGTTCAGCAATGAGAATTTGCTGCATCGCCTCAGCCTGTTTGCGTTCGCTGATTTCCTGCTCCAGTTCGCGCGTACGCTCGTGGACTTGCTGCTCGACGTGTGCATAGGCCTGCGCTAAAGCGGCTTCGGTTCGTTTTTGTTCCTGGAACAGGAGTACGCTTTTGAACGCGCTGCTGATTTGCTCACGCACGATCTCGTAAACTGGGCTTTCTGCTGATCCCATCTCCAGAATTGCAAAGCCGAGTTGGTCGTTTTGGAAATACAGAGGCTCGACGATCCATGTGTAGCGCCTGTCGCGAGGCCAGAGTTCAGGGGGAAGCAGCAACGTTGAGCGGAAACGCCGCTCAAGGGTATCTACTTCCACGCGAGGGGTAGAAAGGGGTGATTCGGTCTCGTAGTACGCCAGCACCAGACGCGACCATTCCGGCGCGGGTTGTGGGTATGCGTAAGGTTGCGGATCTTCGTACAGGGCGAGGTAGCATGCCGGGATGCCCAATTCCGGCATGTGCGCGGCGATGATGTCCAGGAGGGTGGCAAAGTCGAATGTGGTTACCAACACCTGACCGAATATCCGTACCGTGATATTCTGTTGATCTACATGCAACTGTTGCTGTGCTAGCGCTTTCCGCGTCGCTTCTCCAATAAATACGCGCGCTTGATGCCAGAGGTTTTCCGCGCGTGCGCCTAGTGTGGGATCGCCAGAACAGGGTCGCAGGTAACTGCGCAGTGCAGAGATGACGTTCTGCCACTGCCTGATATCGCCGCCGCTTTGGATCACCTGCCGTAGGATTTTGTCCAGAGTGGAGATAAAGACGCCGGCAGATTCGTCGTCAATGTCTGAGGCGAAAGCCGCAAGCAAGTCTTCGAGCCACACGACGGCTTTTTTCGTCGCACCGATAAGGGGGGCTAACTCGGCGATGATCTGCTCACGTTCGCTGCGCAAAATGCGCTCCGCCGGTTGGGCCGCTGCAGCGGACACCTCCGTCATCGCCTGGGCGACCAGCGGATCGGGACAGCCGCACGATTGGCGAATGATCAGCTCGGTGGGAAGCATCACCTGTAGCGGGACCTCCTCTCCGGCGACTTTCGCCAGCAGCGTTCTCAGCCCCTGCGCGCCCAATTCAAACATCGACTGGCGTACAGTCGTCAACGATGGAGTCGCCAGCCTGGCCATTTGCGTGTCGTCGAAGCCGGTCAGCGCCATATCATAAGGCACGTGGATGCCACGAGCTTCTAGCGCCTCTAATGCACCCAGCGCCATGTTGTCGTTGGAGGCAACGATGGCTTGCACGTCCGCCTGGCGTTGATCGAGCAGCACTCCGATGGCTTCCCTCCCCGCGCGGACGGTCCAATCTCCAGGGACGATGAGGGCGGGATCAACCGCAATCCCGTTGTCCGTCAACGCTTGCACGTAGGCCTGGTAACGCGGTCTGGCCGTGGGGCGATTTTCAGGGCTATTGATGAAGGCAATCCGCTGATAGTGATGATCCTGGATGAGGTGAACCACAGTATCATAGAGACCGACCGTTTCGGTCGCAACGACCGTCGGGACATTCTCCAGGGGTAGTCCAATGTGGACGAGGGGCAGGTGGCTGTAACGCTGGTAGAACTCTATCGTCTTTTGTATGGGGGCATAAGTGTTGATGGTGCCCAGGATAATCAAGCCGTCAACAGTGTGCTCTGTGACCAACTCGTAGAGAATGTTGCGTTGCGTGTCGAATTGGTTGTAGAAGGTGTGATACAGGTGTCCACCGGCAAAACACAGCAGGTTCACATCCTGCTTTTCCGCCACCGATGTGACGCCGGCTAAGATCTGGGATAGATACTCTTGCTGCTCGTTGGGCATGTTCTCAAAGAGCATCCCGATGGTCAGGCGTGTCGTGTGTGCCGTTAACATTTGATTTGTGCCAGGTATGGTGTTCATCGATGCTAATCCGCGAGGGGTAACTCGAACACAAAGCGCGTTCCACATGGCTGCCGTGGTTCGACCCAGATACGCCCGTCATGTCGCTCGTGGATAATGGACCAGCATAGCCATAGCCCCAGGCCGGTTCCCTCGCCTACCTCCTTGGTGGTGAAGAATGGCTCGAAGAGGTGTTTTTGTACATTTTCAGGGATACCGGGGCCGTTATCCTCTACCTCTACGCGCACATTGGATTCGACGACCGTCGTGCGCAGCACCAACTGCGGGACAAAGTCCGCCCCTACTTCCACGCGTTTATCCGCCATGGCCTGAGCTGCATTGCGTATTAGATTGAGGAGGACTTGCTGAATCTGTTGATGGTCACACGACACTTCGGGCAGCGGGGTCGCCAGTTCATATACGATCTCGATATTGCGGAAGTCATATTGGCGTTTCAGATCGTAATCCGTGGCAGCCAGTTCGACTGTCTGCTTGAGAAGTGTGTTCAGATTGCACGGTGCGCGATTGGACGTTCCCTTTCGCGCAAAACTGAGCAAGTCGGAGACGATCTTGGCCGCGCGCGTGCCCATATCGCGGATGCCCTGTAGATAGTCGAACAATCCACGATCCTTCATATAGGCTCCCAATCGTTCCGGGTCGATACCAGCAGCATCTAACCGTGCCCGCGTGCGCGGACGATGTGGGTTGAGGGCCAGTTCTAAAAACTGCGCCGATTGCATCATCGCGCCGAGGGGATTGTTGATTTCGTGTGCCATACCTGCGGCCAGTCCACCGACGCTCGCCAGCTTGGTCGCTTGTAGCATCGTATCCTCTAGATGAACACGTTGGGTCGCGTCATCGATGCTCAACACAACTCCGGTGATTGCCTCAGACAGCAGAGGAAAGACGTGAACATCGTAGTAACGTACACCCTCCGGAGTATGCACTTCCTCGCGATGACGGTGTGCGACAGTCTGAGTCGTCAGGACTTCTTCAACCAGAGAGCGGTAATGCTCCAATTTCGGGCACAGCTCCCATAGCGAATTGCCTATGAGCTGTTCTTCTGTGCAATGCGTGAACTCCTCGGCAGCGGGGTTCCAGGTCAGGACGCGCCCTTCGGTATCCAGTGTGATCAACGCGGAGGGCATAGAATCGGTGATGTTTTGCAGAAGGTGCTGCAGCCGCAGAATCTGCTGTTCGTTACGACGCCGCTCGACGATGTAATGCCACTCGCGGAGCGCACGCTCGGCGATATGTGGCATATCGATCAGCGTCTCTGCTGTTTTGACCACATAATCCAGCGCGCCGGCCTTCATGGCCTCCACAGCGACTTGCTCATTGCCGTGACTCGTCATTAGGATGACGGGGAAAGCCGGTTCCTGCTCATGTTTGAACAAGACATCCACACCCTGGCCATCAGGTAGCAGCCAATCCGTGATCACCAGGTCGATGACTTGTGTTGCCAGGAGATCGCGGGCTTCACGCAGGCTGCGGGCAATGAACAACCCTGCCTCTGGCAGTCGCTGGCGAAATGCGCGCCGGATCAACTCTACGTGGGAAGCTTCGTCTTCGACCAACAATATGTACATACTTGCGCTCCTTAATTTATTAAAGGAATTTAGCGCGCTTTGTTCAAAATATCATGCGGTACTTGCAGGTTTTATAAATACGAACTATTATATAATAAAGTGCCACGATTTCCAGACACAACTCTTACCTTTTCAGGATGAATTTCTGTCATCTTTGACAGCCCGGGATATTCCAGAACTCCCCGCCCCAGTTTTGATTTATCTATATTGGGCTATAATAATCATATCCTTTTGATGAAAAGACAAATCGATGAACCAGAAAAGAATCTTGGTTATTGATGATGAACTGTTGCTTCGGCGCGCGCTCGCCGATTATCTGGAGGACTGTGGATATGACACCGTCACCGCCGCCGATGGCGCTGAGGGCCTCAGTATTGCGCGCACCGAACACTTCGATGCGGTCCTTGTGGATTTGCGCATGCCCCGCGTCGATGGTCTGGAAGTCGTTGCCACGCTCAAAGCTGAACAACCTGAACTGCCTGTGGTCGTTGTCTCCGGCACCGGTGTGTTGCAGGATGTGATTGAGGCAGTCCGTCGGGGGGCGTGGGACTACGTCACCAAGCCCATGCGTGATATGGACGAGATCACCGTCATCATCGAGCGTGTGTTGGAACGCGCACGTCTGATCGCCGAGCGCGACCGTTATCAAGAGGAAATGGAAAACCTCAATCGCGAATTGGAAATCACGGTTGCCCAACAAACCGAGGATTTGCGCGTGCAGAACCGCGAGTTGACGGCACTCAATCATATCATCAGCGCCGCCGACGCCACCCTCGATCCGCTCGAAATCCTGCGTGTGCTGTGCACTGAACTGGCCCTGGCACTATCCGTGCCCCATGCCGTCGCCACCCTCGCCGAACCAGACAGCCCCGACCTGAAAATCGTTGCTGAATACTGCCGTTACGACCGCGAGAGCCTCCTGGGCCGTACAGCGACTGTGAACGAACCGGCCGTCGCCTACGTCTTGCAACACCAACTACCGCTCTTCATCGAAGACGCGCAAAAAGATCCCCGGCTAATCCATTGGCATGCGGTGATGCGTCGTCGTCACACGGTCACGCTGCTCTTAGCCCCTGTGGTAGTGCGTGGGCGCGTCATGAGCATCTTGGGATTGGAGACTGCCGTCCTTCGCGTCTACGATGATAACGATATGAGCCTGATCGTCAACGCGGCGGCGGCAGCAGGACAGGCATTGGAGGCGCTCAATCTACACCGTGAACTGCGCGCGCACGCCGACGCCCTCGAGGCGACTGTCGCCCAACGCACCGCCGAACTGAGCGTGGCCCTCAAACAGGCCCAGGCCGCCGACGAAGCCAAGTCGCAGTTCCTCAGCAGCGTGAGCCACGAGTTGCGCACGCCCCTCGCCAGCATTCGTCTTTACCTGGGGCTACTTTCTCAGGGTCGGGTGGAACATCGCCAACGCTACCTCGAAAGTCTCGCCCG
>Ga0209614_1002185_pt1 | contig 13299 bp, 9 predicted proteins | sample BlaSprsedimmetaG_FD_185484 | JGI IMG/M metagenome (GOLD analysis project Ga0209614, IMG submission 185484) | Hot spring sediment bacterial and archeal communities from California, USA to study Microbial Dark Matter (Phase II) - Blank Spring... ... | reverse complement strand
GGTGAGCGGCAACGAGCCGGCGCTGGGTGTGACCATCAGCGACACCGTGCCGGCAAATACGACGTACCAGTCGTGCGCGGGGGCGCCGTGTAGTGAAACCGGTGGTCTGGTCATCTGGAACCTGGGCGACCAGGCTCCACCCGCCTTCGGCAGCGTGACGTTGGTCGTGCTGGTGGATAGTCCCTTGCTCACTGGCACGGTGCTCAGCAACGCGGCCCTCATCAGCGACACGCAGGGGATCACCGACACGGACGAGATCACCACACCGGTGGCGAGCTGGCACACGCTGGCGCTCACCAAGACCGCGGCACCCGATCCGGTGGAAGCGGGGGCCTTGCTCACCTATACGCTTGAGTGGTCGGTGAGCGGCAACGAGCCGGCGCTGGGTGTGACCATTAGCGATACGGTCCCGGTGAACACGACGTACTGGTCTTCCAACCCGCCTGCGGACACCGATCCGGGGGTGGGTGGTGTAGGGCCGGTCATCTGGAACCTGGGCGACCAGGATCCGCCCGCCTCAGGCAGCGTGACACTGGTGGTGCTGGTGGATAGCAACGTACCCACTGGTACGCTGCTCAGTAACGCGGCGCTCATCAGCGATACGCAGGGCCTCACCGATACGGATGAGATCACCACGCCGGTGGAAACCAGTGCGGAAATCTGGGTGGTGAAGAGTGGTAGTGCCTCGCCGGTGACGCCGGGTGAGGTGCTGACCTACAGCCTCACCATCACCAATGACGGCCCCTCCGATGCGGAAAACGTGGTCGTGACCGACACGCTGCCCGCCGAGGTGACCTTTGGCGCAGCCAACCCACCGCAGACCAGCGGGCCGAATCCGCTGGTGTGGCAGCTGGGCACGCTCACGCCGGGCGAGAGCCGGACGATCCTCATCACCGTGACGGTGAACGCAGACGTGACGGCGGGCTTCACCAACACCGTCATCATCACCACCACCACACCGGGTGACGATCCGGGCAACAACGAGGACGACTGGCCGGTAGACGTGCTGCCCGATGTGGAAATCTGGGTGGTCAAGACGGGGAGCGCCTCGCCGGTAACGCCGGGCGAGCCGATGACCTACAGCCTCACGATCACCAACGACGGCCCCTCGGATGCAGAGAACGTGGTCGTGACCGACACGCTGCCCGCCGAGGTGACCTATGATAGCGCCAACCCCGCGCCGGACAGCGGCCCGAATCCGCTGGTGTGGCAGCTGGGCACGCTAGCAGCGGGTGAGAGCCGGAGCATCCTCGTCACCGTGACGGTGAACTCGGATGTGACAACAGGCTTCACCAACACGGTCATCATCACCACGACCACGCCGGGCGACGATCCGGGCAACAACGAGGACGACTGGCCGGTAGACGTGCTGCCCGATGTGGAAATCTGGGTGGTGAAGAGCGGCAGTGCCTCACCGGTGACGCCGGGCGAGATGATGACCTACAGCCTAATGATCACCAACGACGGGCCCTCCGATGCGGAGAACGTGGTCGTGACCGACACCCTGCCCGCCGAGGTGACCTTTGGGGATGCCGACCCCTATCCAAATATCAGCGCTGTCAACCCGCTGGTGTGGGATCTGGGTACGCTGGCAGCGGGCGAGAGCCGGAGCATCCTCATCACGGTGACAGTCAACGCGGATGTGACAACGGGCTTCACCAACACCGTCGTCATCACCACCACCACGCCGGGCGACGATCCTGGCAACAACGAGGACGACTTGCCGGTGGACGTGCTGCCCGATGTGGAAATCTGGGTGGTGAAGAGCGGCAGTGCCTCACCGGTGACGCCGGGCGAGGTGATGACCTACAGCCTCACGATCACCAATGACGGCCCCTCGGATGCAGAGAACGTCGTCGTGACCGACACGCTGCCCGCTGAAGTGACCTTTGGCGCAGCCAACCCGCCGCAGACCAGCGGCCCGAATCCGCTGGTTTGGCAGCTGGGCACGCTAGCAGCGGGTGAGAGCCGGAGCATCCTCATCACGGTAACGGTGAACGCAGACGTGACGGCGGGCTTCACCAACACGGTCATCATCACCACGACCACGCCAGGCGATGATCCGGGTAACAACGAGGATGAGCATCCCGCCGATCCTATGCCGCGCGCGGATCTGGGCATCGTCAAGACCGATAGCCACGATCCGGTCATCCCTGGCACCTTGCTCACCTACACCTTGCGCGTGACCAACTACGGACCGAGCGCGGCGGAGAATGTAGTCGTGACCGACACGCTGCCGGTAGAGGTGGTTTATGTGAATGCGGCCCCGGCGCACACCTACATCGCACCGGATACGGTGGTCTGGGCGCTGGGGACACTGCTGCCTGGCGAGGAGCGCGTGCTGACGCTCACGGTGCAGGTGCAGTCGTGGGTTACAGAGCCGTTCACCAACGTCGTGGTGGTAGATTCCGATACGGAAGATGATAACCCCGGCAACAACGAGGACGACGAAACTACAACACCGCTGCTGCCAGGACTGGAGCTGGTTAAGACCGTGCTGCCTGGCGCGTCTGTGCCGAACTCGCCCTTCACCTACATTATCACCATCACCAACACGGGGCAGGTCACGCTCGATCCGGTCACGCTGACCGATACGTTGCCCACGCTCGACTTCCACTACGTTGCGGGCAGCGCCACGCCGAGCGAACCGACGGTCAACCCGCCCGTTCTTGTCTGGCCGAACCTGGGACCGCTGGTCCCCGGACAGAGTATCACGGTGACGTTCGCTGTGACCGTGTCGCCGGGCATCACTATCGGCACCTACTGGAACGTGGCGCTGGTCGAAGGCGAGCATCCGGGCGGCGTCATTACCGATACGGATGATGTGCCGATCTCGATCCAGGACCCGGCTATCGCCCTTTCCAAGCACCTGGTGGCCTTTGATACGGACATCTGGGCGCCCAACTACGTCACTTTCACGATCTTCATCACCAACGTGGGCATCAGCGAGATTGATATCTTGCCGGTCTACGATCTCTACAACGCCGACTACATCCACTTCGCCTACTCATTCCCGGCGATGCCGAACACGGTGGACAACGTCAACGGGCAGGTGGTCTGGCTTGACCTGACCGCGCCGGCGCCGCATGGCTTTGGGCGCAACCTGCTGCCGGGTGAGGTCTTCAGCCTCACAACGGTCTTCACGGTCGTGCAAACCATTGACACGCCCATCACTAACACCGCGGTCGTCAGCGATGCCACTGATATCTACGACAATCCCATACCGCCTGATGAGGATAGTGAGGTTATTGTGGATATTCCCACCGCAGTTGAGTTGCGTTACTTCCGTGCCGTTGAACGGGTGGGAAGCATCGCGCTGGAGTGGTCTACCGCGGTGGAGATTGATAACTTCGGCTTCAACCTGTATCGGGCAACCGAACCGGACTTCACGCGCGCGAGCTTGCTGGCGTTCGTGCCTAGCAAGTGTCGCGGTAATCTCTGTGGAGCCGACTACAGTTATGCCGATGAGACGGTCGCATTTGATACGACATACTGGTACTGGTTGGCCGATGTGGACATGACGGGTGAGGAAACCCGGCATGGGCCGGTCAGTGCGCACAGCCGGGTGTCAGCAGATATGAGGCAGCAGCTCTTCTTGCCGTTGCTGCTACGAACCTACCGCGTGCCGTAAACGTAGCTTTCAAGAGCGGGCAAGGAAAAACTCCTTGCCCGCTCTTTGCTGTTGTAACTGCTCAGGGGAATGTCAATCCAGGGCTACTTCATCACCAGCGGGAGGTAGAGCTGCGTGACCCAGGTGGGTGTCTCCCAGGCCAGGGGTAGGGCCGGATCGCCAAAGAAGTGGTACGTATCCGCTAGATGTCTACCTACGCTTTGGATGACTGCGGCTTTAGCTACGCTTGCCGCCACGCCCGGCGGTGCGGGGGCATCTGAGCGCAACGCGCTGAGGTAGAAAGCTCGGTGCAACGGTGTCTGAGAGCTTCCCAATCCCAAGCCGCTATTGCCGAAGGCCGCAATGGCACCGCCTCGAGGGAGTCGCACCAGGGCTTCGTCTATTGAGGTCATATTGGGGTCGGGATGGGCAAAGTTCCCGGTGAAGCAACTCATCGCCAGGGAAAGCGGATAGCGGGGCGCTCGCGCCAGCCCCGGCAGGTCGTCGGTGTGAAAGAGCCGGCCATGTTCCCATTGCTGGAAGGCGCTATGGCCCACCCAGTTGATCACCAAAGCGCCGCTGTTCCAGCCTTGTAGGACGCCAGTCCGGATGTCGGAGAAATTGTCACAGGCGTACAGATCATCAGGGGCGTTCGTGCAATAGAGCCGCGTGACGGTGTGGCTGATGGGGACGTATGCAGTGACGATTTCTGCCTCGGCGGGGAAGTTCCCCGCGGGGTCGGGATCATCGGCCACGAATAGATGATGCGTGTTCCAATCGCCAGGGAAGGGCGTTTCGGCGTAGGTGATGATCTTTTCGATCACCGCGCTTAGTTCCTCAGGCGTGTTGACGGGCAGCCTCCCCACAGCCAAATCGGGCAGCGCATCGTCCCCGTCTACGGTTGCATAACGGTTGTCCGCTGGGATCTCGCCCAGCCACGGATCACCGTAATGCAAATAGGGCGGCAGCAGGGTGGGGGAGCCAGTCCCCAGATGATCCAGCGGATCCCACGTCCCATCGCCTACCAGCAGCAGGTAGCGCGGTTGTGGATCCCAGGTGGCATAGGCGTGGGCGACGAAGTCGCGCAAGGCCTCCGGGGCCATGCGGCCATCGCCGTAGTGAGCGTAGAGCGCTTCGGTCGGTGCGGCGAAAACGCTCAGCCCGCGTGCAGCATGGAAATCCAGCAGAGGTGTCAAGGCAGGCAAGAGCGCCGTCGGGGCCAGGGCAAGATACTCCGCCCCTAGTGGTTCTGTAAGAGGCGGGCGCAGCTCCCAGCTGGTGAGCGTCTGGATGGCGGTAGGCGCTGCGGCGAAGTAGTGGTGGACGCCGGGGCGATCCTCGCGTAAGGGGAAGCCTGGTGGCAGGCGAATGGGCGCGTCCGGGTCGCTGACATCGAAGAGGAGCGCGTCCATGGGCAGGCCCTCAAGCATATATTGCGCGGGATTACTTTCGCTGATGAAGTGGATTGCGGCCCCGTTGACTGCCATCAGCGGATAGCGCAGCCGCACGGCGTCGAGCCACAGCCCTTCGATGGGAATATCGGGCAATCCCGGTAGTGTCAGCTGCAGGGTGTTGTTCCCCGCCAGCAGGGAGGCGGTTGGGACGGTGAACGTCAGTGTGCGCCCGCCATCGCTCTGCCAGGTCTGCTCTCCGATGGGCGTCCCGTTCATACTCGCGGCGAGGCGGTGATTGGGCGCTCCAGGGGGATTGGTATAACTGTAGAGCCACAGCGTCAGTTCGGCATCTGGATGCTGCCCGTCTGGTGTCTCCAGGGGCAGCGGGAGCGCGGCTTCGGTGACACATGCCGCCGATGTGGGGCGCTCCAGGCAGAGCCAATACCAATGATCGCCGTTGCGCGGTGAGGGGTAACGTGATTCGTAAGCGCGCTGTGCCTCGGCTAGCGTCTCAGCCCAAGCGATACCTGTGGGCAGCGCTGTCGCGCTCGCGGTGTGGGCGGCCATCCGCAGGCCGGGCGTTGGGCCGTAAACGGCCCTGTAGTATTCGAAGGTGGCCCAGCGCGTGGGGCGTGGATCGGCGTAGAACAGGAAGTGGTTTGCGGCAGCGTTCCAGTGCAGGGCCACTTCCGTGTTGTTCGCCGGGCGGAGCAACCGCACGTAGGCCGGATCGCTCGTCGGCGTGACGATACCCGCCGTCAGCAGCGTGTCCCAGGATAGCGCAAACAGGCCGCGCTGTTCGATGCGGAACTGTGCCATGGGCATAGCGTCGGGTGCGGCAATTGTGTTGGTGGTGGGACGTGCCGGTCGAGGATAGCCATACAACTGCTGTGGATTCACCACCAGCGATTGCAGCGCGGCGTGGAAAGGCTCCAGTGCGCCCACAGCGGGCAGCGGTTCGGCAAAGTCGAGGATCACCTCAACGGTGTGCAGGTGGGTTAGCTGCTGTGTTAGCGGGTCATACGCCAATGGGACAAAGGTGAGCTGCCCCAATCGCACGCCACGCAACACCCCAATCTCCGTCAACGTGACGCCGGCGGCAGGTAGTCCCGGCAGCTCCCATAGCGGTGGGGTAGTCGGTGATGTCGCGCTGATAAGCGGCGTACGCAAGATGCGTGTGCTTTCGTGATGTGTCCGCACGGTCAATGTTACCGCCCCGGTGGATGGCAGCACCACCAGGGCCGTAGCATAGGGAAGCGGCCCGTGTTCAGCAGGGGCCATCGGCCAGCCGGGGAGCGTGGGGCGCAACGTTGCTGTTGCGGCGCGTTCTAACGTCAGCGAGGGCGAATCCCAGTGCAGCGTCAGCCCATCGGCAGTAGCGGTGAGTATTGTAGGGACAGGCATTGGTTTTGCAGCGGCGATAGGCTGGATGGAGCGTGCAGCAAGGCCAAAACATAGCGTAAGCAGTATCAAGCAGCGACAGGCTTTGTGTATCATCATGGTGAATGATAGCATAAATGTGGAAGGGCGCAATATCAATGAGGGGAGGAGTAGAGAACCTCCCTCTTGAGCGTGGCTGAAGAATAGAGTGCACTCTGGTGCGGTGCGCTCAGTGTAGCGAGCCGACCGAAAAGATTCGGGGTCGCCTGAGCCAGTAGATAGCATGCTGCTGTGTGTGAATGTGCTTGAGGATACGGTAGACAACTTCCCAGATCGCGCATACCAGTGTAATGTAGAGGGACGCCTTGAAAGGGCTTCAAAACGGCAACAAAAAAAAGTGTAGTGTTATGACTCCATGGCTTTTCGGGCATTGAAGAGGTCAAGGGTTCGAATCCCTTCAGGTCCACTGGTTTTTGACCATGTTTCGTGGAGAGCAACTCGCTCTCCACGTTGCTTTTAAGCGGCTTTCAGCGTCTGGCACCACACTTTGACCAGGGGGGAGTTCGGCAACCGGCCACAGATGGGATGTGGATTCCGGACTTCAATGAGAAGCAGTTTCTTGTAAGCCTCGCGTTTCCCTACGTCAACAGCGGCGAGGTCAACATCGCCAGCGTCACCAGCGCGATGAGGCCGGTCAGACCCCAGGCAAACATATTTTGCCAGCGGCGATTGACCCAGTCGCCCATGACGCGGTGATTGTTCACCAGCTTAAGCACCAATATCAGCAGCACCGGCAACAGGATCGCGTTGAGGGCCTGCGACAGCCACATGATGGGGAAGAGCGGAATCCCGGGAATCAGCACTATCCCCACACTCAGCAGAATGATACCCACGTACAGCCCGTAGAATATGGGCGCATCTTTGGCCTTGTGATCCAGACCTCGCTCCCAGCCGAAGGCCTCGCAGATAGCGTAGGCCGTCGAAAGCGGCAGCACCGAGGCGGCCAGCAGCGAAGCACCCAGCAGGCCGGTGGTGAAGAGATAGCGCGCCCCCTCCCCTGCCAACGGCGCGAGCGCCTGCGCCGCCTGCTCTGCCGTCTCCACCTGGATGCCGTGAACGTAGAGTGTGGCAGCGGTGCTGATGATGATGAAGGCTGAGACTACGTTGCCCCACGCCGCGCCGAAGGAGACATCCATCTGGGTGAAGCGATAGTCCCTTAGATTGATGCCCTTATCGGCGACCGAAGCCTGCATATAGACGATCCCCCACGGCGTGATGGTCGTGCCGATGGTCGCCAACACCGCCAGAATATAGTCAGGATCGCCGCTGAAGGTGGGAGTGACGGCATTGCGGAAGACCTCGCCCCACGGCGGGCGGATAGCAAAGGCCGTGATGACGTAGCTGAGCGCCGCCAAACACAGCACCAGCAGCACCTTCTCCACCCGCTCGTAGGAACCGCGCAGGACGAGATAGCCTACCAACAGCCCCGCCAGCGGGACAGTAAGATAGCGGCTGACGCCCAAGAGCTCCGTGCCGGCCGCTACGCCCGCGAACTGGGCGATGGTCGTGCCGAGGTTGCCCAGAAGCAGACAGAACATCGCGAAGGCGGTGATACGCACCCCAAAACGCTCGCGGATGAGATCGGCGGTTCCCTTGCCCGTGACCGCGCCCATGCGGGCCGCCATCTCTTGCACCACCACTTCCCCAAAGGTGATGACGACCACCAGCCACAGGAAACTGTAGCCGTAGGTCGAGCCGGCCATCGAGTAAGTGGCAATGCCCGGCGCGTCGTTGTCGGCGCTGGCTGTAATCAGCCCCGGCCCCAAAATCGAAAGGTAGAGAAAGGCGCGTTTTAGCCAGGAAGGTGTTCGTCGCAGCAGTTTCATCATCATCTCCAATGGATCAGGATTGCTTCAAGCATCAACTCAGGCGCGTCTGCCCCGCTGGTGACTTTCCCCTCATGCCTCTGACTCTGGTTCTGGCTTGCGATCCACCAGGATTTCGGTCAGTGTGTCCCGATCCGTCGTGGCGCGGACAAAATCATTGCTTAGCGTAATCGCGCCGAAGTTGCACGAAAGTTCGCACTGTCCGCAATAGGCGCAGCGTTCGGGATGGAAAATCAAGCGGAACTCATCCCGGCTCACGCGCTGCAATTCCAGAGCATCGGCGGGACAGTCGCGGACGCACAGGCTACATCCCCGGCAGTTGTCAGGCTCGATGACCACCCGCCCCCGAAAGCCCGGTGGCAACTCCAGCGGCCCAAAGGGATAGCGCACCGTGCTGGGGCGTTTCAACCAGGTGCGCCAGGCTTCTGGCAACAAGTAGAGAAACGAACGCAATCCCATGTTATCCCCCCATCCAGATTGTGGCCGCAAGCTGCATCAACGCCAGAGGCGCAAGCACCCGCCACCCCAGATTCGCCAGCTGATCAATGCGCAAGCGCGCGTAGAGCACACTGGCCGTCGAAAGCAGCAACACGATTCCCAACGCCTTGAGCACAAATCCCAGCCCTCCCCACAGCGGCGATGCGGATGTCCCGCCCAGGAAGAGGTTGATCAGCAAGAAGATCCCCAAAACCGTCTGCATATCCATCGCGAGGTGCCAGAGCGCCAGCTTGCGCCCACTGTACTCGGTGAGCGAGCCGCCCACGACTTCGGATTTAGCCTTGGGAATATCGAGCGGATCGCGCTTGAGCTTGCCGATCAAGCCTACCACGGCCAGGATAAAGCCCAACGGCTGGAGCGCCAGGTTCCAGGTAGTGCCCACCTGCTGTTGGGCGATTTGTGCGATGCGCCAGGAGTTTCCCAGGATAGCCGGGCCGCTCAGCGCCATCAGGAAGGGTACTTCGTAAGAAAAATACTGCAACAGAGAGCGATTTGCCCCCAAGATGCCATAGACGCCTCCGGAGATCCAGCCCGCCAGGAAATAGGCCAGGGCCGGGATGCTGAGCAAGAAGAGCACCACGATTAGATCCCCCTCAAAGGAGACGGGCGCGGTGCGAGCGACAGGAATATACAGACTCACTGTCAGCACCGAGGCCAGGGAGAGCACCGGCAGCGCCGTTGAGAGCGCCGGATTGATGCCGGTCGAGAGGATATCCTCCTTCGCCAGCAACTTGATGAAGTCAGCGACGGGCTGATACCACGGCGGCCCAACGCGCCCTTGAAACCGGGCAATAATCCGCCGATCCAGCCAGTCAAAGAGCCAGGCGCACAGGACAATGAACCCTAAACCGGGGAAGATCAGTAGCGTGAATGCTGTTTGCATAGGCTTTCGCTCGCTTTACCGATCCGCACAGGCGATGCACAGGTCCACACCTGAGAGCACCGCCGGGACATCCGCCATGTTGACCTCGCGCAGTTGTTCCGGCAACGTGATGAGGGTGGTCAGTGTGGGCGTGCGGATTTTGAGCCGTGCGGGCTTCTCGCTGCCATCACTGCGGATATAGTAGATGAGCTCCCCGCGCGGGGCCTCGGCGCGGCTCACCACCTCGCCCGGCGGCACACGCCGCTTGGCCTTCACGGAGATCGGGCCATCGGGCAGCTGCGCGAGGATCTCCCGACACAGACGCACGCTCTCCACCGCCTCCTGCATCCGCACCAGGGTGCGCGCCCACACATCGCCGGCGGTGTGGGTGATGACCTTAAACGAGAGGTCTGTGTAGGGCGCTTTGGGCATATCGCGCCGCAAGTCCACATCCAGGCCGGAGGCGCGCGCCACCGGCCCGACCACACAATACCGGCGGATCTGTTCGAGCGAAAGATGGCCGACGTTTTGCGTGCGCGCCTTGAGGGTGCGCTCGTGCTCCACCAGTCCTACCAGCCGCGCCAATGGCTCGGTCAGGAGATCGAGTTGCCGCAGGATCTCATCGCAGTGCGCCTCATCCACGTCGCTCCGCACGCCACCGATAACATTGATCGCGTGCGAGACCCGTCCGCCGGACAGGTCCTCCATGATGTCCAGCACGATTTCCCGGTCGCGCCAGGCGTACATGAATATCGTATCCAGCCCCAGATTCTTGCCCAGCACCCCCAACCAGAGCAGGTGACTGTGAATGCGCTCCAGCTCGCACAACAGCGCGCGCAGATACTGGGCGCGGGGCGGTATCTCCAACCCCAACAACGCCTCGACGCCCTGACAATAGGTGGTGGCATGGACGTGTGAGCAGATGCCGCAGACCCGCTCGACGAGATGGATGGTCTGCACGTAACTGCGCTCTTGGGCCAGCCGTTCGATGCCGCGATGGACGTAGCCCATGCGCATCCCGGCCTCCATGACGCGCTCCCCCTCGACGGTGAGCGTAAAGGCAATCGGCTCCTTGAGCAGCGGGTGCTGCGGGCCAATGGGAATAATCATCTTGTCAGACTTCATCTTCACTCTCCACTGCCTGCTTCCGCAACGGCAACGTATCATCCCAATCGTCGGGCAACAAAAACGGCGCGGAGGTCTCCAATCCGGTAAAGTCCACCCCCAACATCTCGTGAATCTCGCGCTCGTACATCGCCACACCCGGAATCAGCTCGGTCAATGTGGGGACGCGCGCCTCGGTGTAAGGCAGCGCGACGTACAGGGTCAGCCCGTGGATGTTCCAAAAATGATACAAGAGCACCAGGCCCTCGCCCGTATCCAGGCCGGTGATGGTGGTGAGGTGATAAAAATCGAAGCTTTCGATCAACTCGCCCACCACCTCGGTGAGTACATCCCCTGGCACGGAGATGACCGTCTCATCCGTGAGCATCGCACGTGTATCCAGAGATAGCGCAGGGAAGGTCGCTTGCAGGGCCTCGAGAATCGTTTCCAGTGAATGTGTCATGCTATCGCCTCCATCAATTGCGCCATCGCGTCAATGATCGCTTCGGGGCGGGCCGGGCAGCCGGGCACGTACATATCCACCGGCAACAGCTGATCCACGCCGCCCATCACGCTGGGCGCGCCCTGGAAGACACCGCCGGAGCTGCCGCAGCTGCCAATCACTACCACCCATTTGGGCGCGGGTATCTGCGCGTAGATGCGCCGCATCCGGTCGCGCGATTGGCGCGTGACCGGACCGGTACACAGCAACACGTCGGCGTGACGCGGCGAGGCCTCCTTGAGGATGCCGAGTCGCTCAACATCATAGCGCGGCGTGAGCAGGTCCAGGATTTCGATATCGCAGCCATTGCAGCCGCCGCTGTTGTAGTGCAGCACCCACAGCGACTTGCGCCGCGCCCAGTTCACCACACGGTTCTGGATTCTCCAGAGTATGCCTTGTCTTTCAGATTTCACACGTCCCACTTTCTATAACTCATCTTCAATCAATATCAGCACACTGATGCCCACCCCAAGCAAATAGACCAACCCCAACCGACGCGCTTCGGCGATGGGTGGCAGTAACGAAAGAACCAAGACCGCGAGATGCAGCACAGCAAAGATCAGCGCCAGCCGGAAGAAAGCGTGGTAGCGCATCCGGCGGGCCGGCGGCAAGCTGATCTCGCCGCCGGTGTAGGGCCGATGCTTATCGGGAGTTGGCTCCCCCTGCGCAGCAATCGCGCCACCCAGCTGATGCAGGCCGTAGGCCAGGGCCACAAAGACGGCCAACACCACTGGCGGACTTAATAGGACATTTTCCATTCAGTCAATTCCTCTCTTCATCAACGCTTGCGCCGCTTGCCGCCCTTGCGTTTGGAAGCCCGCTTGCCAGGGGCAGCAGGCACAGCGCCGCGCTCTGCGGCCTTGAGATAGCTGCGCCAGCCACGCCGCTGGATTAACTGGATCGCTGCCCACCCTGGCCCGGCATTGAACATCACGCTCAACGTCATCGTCACTGCCGAGCCTAAACACCACAGGCAGGTCGCGCCGATGACGAACGGCTGTAAGTAGGTCAGCCAGAGCGAAAAGACGAAGCCAAACGCGGTCAGAGCAAAGCTCGCCAGCGGCATGACATCCGCGTAAGGCCCCTTGATCCACTGGCGATAGCCGTAGGTCGCCAGCACCGCCAGATAGCCCAACGCGCCGAACAGGGCCATCGGCAGGAAGCCGAACAGTATTGCAAAACGGCTCTGCTGCACAACATTGCATTGGCCCACCGGCCCGCAGAAGGCCTCGGTCTGCGTCGTCTCCACATACGAGAGATAAATCGCCACTCCCAGGCCGATGAGGGCCACGCCGATCTTGACCCACGGCGACACTCGCGCCAACGGTGAATCGCGCCAGGCGGCAGGCCGGGCGATGAAGGTTGCCAGCCCCAGCATAATCGCCAGCAGCACCACCGAGATGTAGTTACCCGGCAGGTCCCGCTGGAAGCGCGCGCGCCACAGGGGAAGATCGCCCGCCTGGATGCGCTCGGCATCGGCTGCGATAAGCTCTTCCAGGCCGGGGAGCGCGGGCCAATCGTTACCGCCCGCTTCAAGCAACCTCGCTATCAGGCCGGGCAACTGTTGCGGAATCTCCACCGCGCCTACCAGCACTGTACCGTTCACAACCATCATCGGCGTGCCCCGGCGCTCTTGGGGGATACCGTACTGCGCCCACGCCGCCTCGAACAGCCGTCGCCCTGCCGCTGTCGTCGTATCCACGCGGAGGATATATAACTGGTCGCCATACTGCGCTTCCAGCGGCGGCAGATCGCGCTCCTCGACCAGCTGGCAAAACGAACAGACGGGCGACGTGAAGTAAACCACGCGCACCTGGCCGGTCTGAGCTGAAACGGGAATGACCACCATCGCCAATATCATCACTATAGCTACCATTGCAAAAGTATACTTCAGACACATCGCCTTCATGTTCTCATAAGCCTCCCTTTTTAATTCTCACCCCACCCAGGCCAGCCACGGACCGGGCGATAGGCCAATCGCGATGATCAACGCGCCCAACAGCAATAACACCCCTGCCATCCACGGCGAGAGGGCGAAGCGCGGCGCGGTATCTTCCTTATCC
>Ga0209614_1002183_pt1 | contig 13306 bp, 10 predicted proteins | sample BlaSprsedimmetaG_FD_185484 | JGI IMG/M metagenome (GOLD analysis project Ga0209614, IMG submission 185484) | Hot spring sediment bacterial and archeal communities from California, USA to study Microbial Dark Matter (Phase II) - Blank Spring... ... | reverse complement strand
GTTTTCATTCCGTATAATGAAGCCTATGAGGAGGGCTTTGAAGACATGTCGATACGAATTCCGGATTTGAGCAAAATCAAGGCGCTGATTGGCTATCAACCGAAGATGAAGCTTGACGCCATTCTCGATAAGGTGATCGAATATTTTACTGTGGAAAAATTGAGGTTTTGAAAGTTTAGTGTTTATAGGCTGTTGTAATAAAACCCCAACGTTTACTCGGGTAATATTTGATAAAGTTCAGCCTTGCTGAAGCGGTTTGTCAAAAATATTTTTCCAGGGACATTCGGTGTTTTCAGTGTTTAATTTTGCGACTTAGCTATGCTGGTAATTAGGCTGGTTTGTTCATCGTGGCGGTCAGACAAATATGATTGATTGTCAGGACAGTGATCAGTTGTGGGAAAATATTTTCAGGTCACAAAATTTAAAAAACTGTTGCGATTGATGGTTTCAAAATGTGCGTTGGTATACGTTTGGCGATGACTTTTAACGCTGGCAAGTGATCCACTAACAACTTTAAGCCCAGTCCAATTTCAGCGATATATTGGGCTTAGTCAATAACCAGCAGATCATAAGCTTCAAACGAGCGTTTAATTCGCCTGAATAGCTCGACAGAAACTTTTGGATCAATGATGTCTTTCCAGAGCGACGCAATCCATAAATGACAAATACGTTGCCAGGTTTTTAAATAGTCCTCGATTGTTTTCTCATAGTACCGTTGATACCACATTGGCTATCTGTTCTTATAAATTTGACACATTCACTGTCCAAATTATTATGAATTTGGCACATTGACTGTCCAAATTTCCAATCTTTACTTATTAAATGCAAGCAATTTATAAAGAGAGTTGGGTATCCTCTCAATATTTAATGGCAAGTTAGAATGTCATTGAGATCCGCCAGTTGGCGGAGGAGCAATCTCATTAATATTTTCATATAGTTAAGAGATTGCTTCGCTCCACTCCGTTCCGCTCGCAATGACATTACCATCTATTATTGAGAGGATACAGAGTTGGGATAGGTCCATTAGCCTGAAATTACCCATTCCCAAAACGGAATAACCTTAATGGTTCCCTCGGGCGAATGAATATCCTCTTTTTCATTGCTGGTAATTAACCAGGCGTATTTTGCTTTTAATTCTCGCATAGATTGGTTTAGCGCTGATATTTCTCTTGATCGGGTTTTTGGTGTGTTAAGTTGTTCCGAAACCTGAATCAAATTTAAAATTTTACCTCGATCATTTACCAAAAAGTCAATTTCTTGGTTCAGCGAAGTCCGATAGTAATAAATTTGATCGTGTTCATAAGTTCGGCGTAGTTGGTTGTAAACCATTGTTTCAATTAGTCTTCCCCGGTTATATGATTGAGAGTTGACAATACTGGTGATCAATCCGTGATCAAGGGAATATATCTTTCGATAATTGATGTGCTGTTTTCTCAAAGATTCAGAAAAAATCGGAACCTGATGAATCAAAAGTGACTGTTCAAGATATGACAGATAGTTGTGGAGGGTGTCTTTTGACAATTTATAACCCTGTGATTTAATATCTCCGAAAACTTTATTAACACTGAAGGGGTTGGCGCTATTAGCAAGAATGAATTTTAGAAAGTATTTCATCAAACTGTGATTGCGGATGTCATAGCGTTCGATTAAATCTTTATAAAGCACAAGATTAAAATAATCCTGTAATATTTTTATCCTCATTTGTTCCTGAACATCCAATATTTCCGGATAACCTCCTGATAGTAAATAAGAATTGAACGCATTGATAATGAATGATCTGTTTTTTGAAGATAATGGATTGGTTGTTATCCCACGAAATTTTAGAAATTCATTGAAGCTGAACGGAAATATTTCGAAACTAAGGGTTCGTCCACGTAACGATGTGGCAATATCACTGCTTAATAATTTAGAAGAGGATCCGGTAAGATTAATTTGAATTTTTTCGCTATCATGGATTCGTCGAATGAAGATTTCCCACCCCGGAACGTTTTGAATTTCGTCGAAGAAAAGATACACTATGTTATCTTTATTATTGGGATATATTTCATAGTAGGTGTTTAGAATTAAAGTCAGGTCTTTCACTTCCAGTGGAATAAGTCGTTCATCTTCAAAATTTATAAAAAGTATTCTTTCCCGTGGGATGTTTTGGCTCAACAAATCCGAGATAATTTGGTACAAAGAAAATGTTTTACCAACACGTCTGGCACCAATGAGTGTACGAATTTTATTGCGCGGACATTCAAGGTTAATTTGCCGTCTGGTGAACTGAGGCAACTCATGCTGCCGGAAATCATAGATAATTTCCCGAACGATGTGTGGGTTTATCATTTTATATAAGTCAACTATTGTGATAAATTGAACTTCTAAATAGGGACAAATATATAAAATATAATCGTTATATGCAAGGATAAATTCGCCTTTTTTTGTAACACCTCAGTTTTGGTTGTACTAATGATGCCATCGCTATCGTGTTGTATTGATTGGGAAACGCTCTACAAGGCTGTAGGTTGGACATTCTACAGGCTACATGAATGGTTTTTGGTGATAATGTTTAATTGATCAATAATGTCCACGGTTCATAAATTCCACTTCGATTCTGCGATTGAGGGTTCGTCCAATGGGTGAATGATTATCACCGATTAGCGCATGTTCTCCGGAAGCCAGCAGTGCGCTGAGTGGCTGGCTTTCGCCAAAGCCCTGGGCACTGTCCAATCGTTGTGACAATTGCTGAAAGATATCAGCATGATGGGATTTAATATATTGGCGAAATCGGTTATCAAAGCGGTTTACGCGCTGTACCGACAACCGCTGGTTGATCGCGTCGCTACCTACGGCGCAAGCGTGTCCGGTAAATCGAAACCGCCAGTCCGGGTTGTTTAGTCGATCTTGCGCTTCTTTGAGAATCAGCGACCAGTAAAAATCGTACAACGGATCGGTTTTGGCAAAGGTCATTGGTAGAACAATGCGATGGCTTAGGTGTCGAGATGACTCTGTCAACCAGGTTGTTTTTGGTTTGGTCTTAAAGGTTCGGTCGAGGCTGTCCTTAAGCGTTATTTGATAACTGGTTGGTTGATGCAGCCATTGTTCGACGGCAGAGTCCTCGATTTTCCAATTTGGCGCTTCGGTCAGATTGAGGTGGGAAGCAACATCAACCGGCAAACTGATCTGCTTTCGGGAAGCGGCAAAATTTGCGGCTGCAAAAACTGTCGGGATGGCGGATTGAATGTGAAGGCTGAATTGAACCGGCTGATTTTTTTTCTCCTGGTGAACCTCACGTACAGGTTGAAATAATGCGAATTCGGCAGCGGGGGTTGTGTATATCTGCACCAAGCGCCTCTCTTCAAACACCCAGCGGGCGTCCTGTGGCTTGGCAGGGGTTCTGCGTCGCGGAAGTGTTTTTTCCTGAAGAATTGTGATCTGATGTTCGTTAGCGCCGAAAAGAATGAGCGAGTCCCGAACTGCAAGGGCGCGATTTTTCGCCAGTTGCGCTGTCGCTGTTTCTGAATTAGGATCGGCAAAGCCTTGCAGTTGGATCCGCAAATCCTGATGTTGACGAAGCCGTTTACCGAGCGTCGGGATGATCGGCGCCACTCCCTGACTTGCCAGATAATCCGGCTTTACTTCCCAATCATTGGCGTCGAAAAAGAGTTGGGTCACCAATGGGATGTCTATCGAAGACAATTCAAGCTCGACAATACAGACCGAGTCTTCGGTGGAAAAATACCCTTTGGGAATGGTATGGAAAATCTGTTGTTGCTGATTATTGTCTTCGTCAGCTTCATCAATGATGTTGTCCGGATCCACCATACAACTGAAAACATGAGCACCCAGATGAACGGTGCGCCATGGAAACGTGATGTTTTTGATTGCTGATGGTTCGAGAGTCTCAATGGAGAATTGATGAGTGGCTGCTTTTTCGGATTGAGATGGATGCCCGGTCTGTATTTGATAGCCGGGCAAAGCTGAATCAGAGACGATGACCATGAAATTTTCAGCAACAATCGAACCCATGTTTTCGATGCTAAGTTCGATTTCGCCATGATAATCATCAAGCGTGATCCAGGGACTGTGTTTGAATTTAATATCGCGGATTTTCAGATCAGGGCTGGGCACGAAAAAGTGGGCAATGGATTGATGGCCTCTGCGTGCAAAACGCAGATGTTGGTTTTCATCCTCCGCAAACACCACCCAATAATGATCCCCGCTTTTCAGCCTGGTCAACTGGAAAATATTTTCCGATGATTTTGCTGTCGCCACAAGGTCCTGAGCGCTATCCCGTAGGGTGGCAAAGAAAAGGTCAACATCCTGTTGATACAGTTGGATAAGTTTTTCAAGACGGATTTTTTCATCAGACATTAACAGGGTATAACGAACGTGGTCGAAAATATCCGGATCGCGTGAGGGTTGCCATTTCAGCATAACTTGATCGTCGGCGATGGTATCTCCTTGCGCCGGATGAACAAACTCGAAGTATTCCGGCATCACCGGAAAATGGTTCAAACCGCCGCGGTAGGTTCGGGCAAAAAATTCTCCCTCGTCAATGGAAGCGATTTCCAATTTCAAGCCTTTATTTCTGCCCGGAACTAACATGTTACGGCCAGTGCGAAAATCGTCAAGTCGAATGGTTCCGCCGAGAGAGAATTTTTCCATCAAATCGCTGTTAAAATTGTAGCCACCGTTCAATGAAAAAAGATGTGCAAATCCCAGCTCAAAGCCGACGCTTAATGCATTGCCTTCATCTTTTATCTGATAATAATCTCCGGAAAGTTGCAGTTGAATACCGGAATGGCTCCCGGCGTAAAAAGCCAGTCCGCTGCGCAGTGTCAGCGGTAGCGGAGTGCCGCTGCTTTCAAAAGTAAGCCTGTTTCCCAGTTGGGTGATTGCTGCGCCAGCGGAGAGAATGGCGTGAGGTAACAGCGGCAGGTTTAGCTTAAACCGCGAAGTTTTTGCCAACACACCAACATCAAAGATGAACACGTCATCGGAATAACCGTTCAAATTGCTGCGGAAATATTTGACGTTGGCACCGATTCCGATATGGTTTGAGAGCCCGGGTAGCGGTTGTCCCAGACTGAGCGCGACTATCATATCATTTGCTGTTGCCGCTTCAGTGGCGCCATCAGAGCTATCAAACTCAGGTACCCCCTGATATAAAAATCCCACAGCCAGGCGGGTTCGGTGACTAATCACGCTTCGCAGATTAGTGTTATAAACAAAACCGGCGTGATAAACGTCAGCAATCCATTTTGAATACGACGCAGCCCATTGCCATTCGCGAAAAAAGCTGGTCGCAGCCGGATTGGAAAACAGCGAGTGAATATCTGTCAGTTCCGCGGCTGAGGTCGTTGCCATGGACTGGTTGCGCGCACCGGGTAGCATTTTGAGAAAAACGCCGCCGGCGCGAATTTGAGCAGATACAGAATTGACGGACAGGATTAAACAGCCGGCCAATAACAGGATAACCAATAATTTTTTCTTTGTTTGTAATAACATAAGTTACCTTTGGTTGATGAATTAATCGACAATCCAGTGTTGGTGAAAGACCGAAAGTCTCTCGCATAGCTGGAATTGTGGTCCTGGTACATCGAACTATCGGATGATGATAAATTTTTTCCAGTCTTTAAATTCACCAGATCGCAACGTTACGATGTAAACGCCACTGCCGATCAATTGACCGTTGGCGCTGATTCCGTCCCAGTGATAAGTGTTCCATCCCCCCTGGTAATTATCTTCGGTGATGCTGGTGATGTGTTTTCCGCTGAGATCGTAAATATCTAGTTTCGCGGTGCGTTGATAGCTCAGTTTAAAACTGATGCCCAAAGTGTGGTCGATATTGGGTCGGAAGACATTTCGGTCTAAAACTAAATAGTTTGTGCTATGAACCACAACCGCAGTTCGGGCATGAGCTTCACGATTTTTTCTGTCGAAGGTGCGTATTTCAAAAATTAGCTCTTCTTCGGCATTTTCCGTTGTTAAACGACCCGGATAATATTTGAGCGGAATATCATACCAGATGTCCGGCTGAATGGAAGTCGTCTGCCAAAAGTGATCAGCAAATTGCTTTTCAATGTGTCCGTCAGGCAGATAAATCCAGAGATCATAGTCGGTTTTATATTGAGGAATTTGGATCCGTATTTGGATGCTGTCCGTGACATCCACCGAACTCGGATCAGCCTGAATCTGCGGAAAAAGCAGCGGCAAAACGACATTCCAAACTGAATCCATTGCGCTATTGTCGAATAGATTCGATGGATCTTCATTGGCGCAGCGAACCGTGGCGCTGTGGATGAGCAGGTTTTCACCTTCCGGCATCTGTGATGATAGCCTGGCGTCGTATTGAAATACCATCTGCTGGCTTGCAGCCAGAGAGTCTATTTGCCAGAAAATCGTGTCGCCGTGAATTTTTTGGTAATCGGGTACCATGTTCAGCGGTTCAGTAGAATCCGGGAAAGTGCATTCAAGCACTATACTGCTGGCGGATAAATCACCGGTGTTTTCGATCAAAACAAATACCCGATAAATGTCTGATTCATCAGCGAAATGGATGGTATCGTTGCCGCTCACTATGAATGAATCGGTCTTCACAAATTGGCGAATACCGAGTTTGGTGTAAAAACGGGAATCATCGACAATCGTGGGGTCATGTTTGGGTTCAGTTTCGGGATCATCGGTCGGTTGATCCGGTGTTTGGTCGCTGTTGATAAAACCCTGGTTGGCAATTTGTTTCACAGCATGAGTGAGTTCAACCTGAAATGCAATGGTAATACGTTCAGAGCGGTTTGGTGCGATATCCCCGATGATGATTTTTACTACAGGCGAGGAGCTTTCAACAACACCTTTGGTGGCGCTGATTGAACCTTCAACATAAACAGTGTAATTGGGTATGGTGTCTGTAAATGTTACCTGGTGAGCGACGCCCTTTCCTGAATTTTGAATTACAATTGTGTAATTAATCACATCGCCGGGGCTCAACGTTTTACTGTTGTCCAGATCTTCGAAACTTGATGTTTTGATGATATCGTGTTTCCCGGAAAACGAGGGCAGCCGGGTGAATGTCGGATCATCCGGCGCATCAGTGTCCGGATCGTCGGTGGGTTCAATTCCGCTGTCTGGTGATCTCACCCATCCCTGATTGCCTATTTGGGATACCGCTGCGGTCAGTTGCACCCGAAAGCTGATGCTGACGGTCTCGGAGCTGTTGGGCGCGATGCTGTCAATTTCCACTCGCAACACCGGTGAGGTGCTGACAATGTTGCCTTTGGAAGTTGCCGCCGATCCTTCAACATAGTTGGTAAACTGGGGGATGGTATCGGTAAACACCACGTTGATTGCCACACCTCTCCCGGAGTTGGTTAGCATGATGGTATATTGAATGAAATCCCCGGCGGTTAACGAGCCGCTGCCGTCCGCGTCGATAAATTGATCGGTTTTCAAAAAGTCATTTTCGCCGCCAAAATGAGCCAGCCGGATGACGGTCGCATCATCAGCCGGTTCGGTGTCCGGATCGTCAGTGGGCTGCGCCGGTGTTTCGTCAGAGATGAGACTACCTTGGTTGGCAATCGAATCGGCGGATTGGGTGACCAGAACCGAGAATCGAACATCAACCAGCTCAGCGTTTCGGGCAGCAACTGTACCGATGTCCACGCTGAAAACCGGCGATGTGCTAACGATATTTCCCTTGGAGGTGAACGCCGATCCCTCAACAAAGCTGGTGTTTTGAGGAATGGAATCGCTAAACACAACATTGTGGGCGATGCCGGGACCGGAGTTTTTAATGGTAATGTGATAGAAGATGCTGTCCTCGGGTGAAATCAGGCCGTTTTGATCGGTATCAACGAAAACACCGCGTTTGAGTAAATCGGCTGCTCCGCTGAAGTCAGGAAGCACGGTTCTGGTTTCGTCGTTTGGCGTTTCAGTATCCGGATCATCGGTCGGATATTCGGGGAAATTGTCGCCGCTGACAAATCCTTGATTGGCGATCATGTCCGCGGAATCGGTAACCACCACCTGGAACTGAATGCTGACGATTTCGATTTCATCAGGTTCAACATCGCCGATGTGGATGTTGAGCACAGGCGATGTTGAGATAATGGTCCCCTTGGTGGTTGACACTGAATTTTCCACCAGTTCGGTAAATTGGGGGATAGTATCGGTAAACACCACATTTTTAGCAACGCCGCTGCCGGAATTACGGATAGTGATCAGATAATCAATTTTATCGCCCGGTGTGATTTTACCATCGTTGTCAATGTCAGTAAAAGTGTCCTGCTTGGTGATGTTGGCGCTGTCGCTAAAATCGGGCAGCCGGGTGAATGTAGGATCGTCCGGCGCATCGGTGTCCGGATCGTCGGTGGGATGCGGCGCAGTCTCATCGCTGAACACGAAACCTTGATTGCCAATGATTTTAGCGTGTTGATTAACGCGGACTTTAAATTTAATGATGATCAGTTCATTTTCAAAAGCGTCAACGTCACCGATATTTGCCTGTATAATACCGTTTGAGTGAACAACACTGCCTTTGGAGGTGGTGGCTGAACCATCGATAAATGACAACTCTGCGGCTAATGTGTCCAGATAAGTGACATTATGAGCAATGCCACTGCCGGAATTTTTTATCCAAACCGTGTATTCAATCTCATCGCCGGCTGTTAAAGTTGTGCTCCCGTCGTTATCAAAAAAGTAATCAGTCTTCAGAACATCGGTGAGCAATTTAAAACTGGGACATGCGAGGATTTTCAGACTGTCAAAGTGAACGCTTTGTTTGATTCCGATACTGTCACCAACAACGATCTCCATCAATTTTGCCGGGTCAACATCTTCGACTAATTTTTGAAAGCTGACATCTTTGAACAAAGCGTTATAGTGGTGCATTTGAATGATATTAGTGTCTGGTGAAAGAAAAAAAGCACCAGCATCCCGCCAGATCGTAGCTGCAGTTTCAAGCGTGTCACGCAGTATTTTTAATGGTCCTAAATTGTTATCAAAAGGTGTACGCAGCGAGTCCGCGGTGCGAACTGTAGAGAAAATGTGTTCATTTGGCTGACTGTCGCCGCTATAAGTGCTGCGAGCCCAAATTCTATAGCGTCCTGGCGCGAGTTGGGGTTCGGTTAACGTATACAATACAGTGTGCCGATTTGAAGAATCCGGGAAAGAATCTACACCGATGTCGGCCAGTTGGTTGATTTTGACATATTTGATCAAGTTGTCTGGATGTTGGGCAGAAGCGGCAGCCAGTAAAAGGAAAAGGAGAATAGCAGCGGTGTGAAGGCAAAAAGCATTCACCTGGATACTTTTCGATGGCATAATGGAGTCCAATCAGTTAGTATTAGTTGATTTAGGGCTGTCAATTATCGTGCCATTACGTTATGGACTGGCTTTTCCTATGTTCTGGTAGATTTATGGTCGAATGGATGGACTGTTAAAAAATCCTTTATATATTCCATGTTGTTAATATTGGTGTTAAGTTTGCCTAATCGGGAGAATTGGAAGGGATTGTTAATAAAAATCACTTCAGTCTATATGCCGGGTAGCGGACGGTTTATTGCTATTAAAAAAAAGTGTTACCTAATGATACACTTTTTAAATAAAAGAGTTCTGTGTTGTCATCATTTCCAGTTACAATTGCTTTGTACCAGGTTCTTATGAATCTCCTTCGGTTCGGGTGGCGATAATGAGTTTCTCCAGCCCGCTGAGTTTTGCCGTATCCATTACCCTGACCACCGTTCCATGCGGAACAGATTTATCTGCTTTGAGGATGAGCGCTTTTTCAGACAGCCTGGGAAGGAGTTTTTCGAAGGTTGACGCCAATTGCTCTAACCTGATCGGTTCACTATTCAAAAACATGGTACCGTCGGCATGAATGTCAAGAATCAGGTCTTGAATTTTTTCGGTTGCTGAAGATTTGGACTCTGGCAGCTCGAGTTTCATGCCCGGCTGTTCTATAAACGTCGAAGAAACCATGAAAAAGATTAATAACAAGAACAACACGTCAATCAAAGAGGTGATATTTATGATCACTTTGTTTCTTTTTTTATCATAAAATTGCATGGGCTAATATTCTTTTGCAAGGTTGTTTTTTTCGCTATGAAAAGCTGATAATGTACGCAGCAATTTAGCGGTGAATTTTTCAATGTCCATGATTAAATTTTCGGATTTATCAGTAAAGTAGTTAAAGACGACCAGTGATGGAATACCGATGGATAAGCCGACGACTGTTGTTATCAACGCCTCGGAAATTCCACCGGACAGCGCCTGAGTTTGTCCCAATCCCTGTTCCGATATAACGGTAAACACCTTGATCATACCGATAACTGTACCCAACAGTCCCAGCAGTGGGGCAATACCGGCGATGGTTTCCAGTATCACCAATCCCTTTTGCAGGGTTCGAACTTCCTGCCGGCCCTGATCGGTGATCAATTCTTTGAGCTCGGCTTTCGTCATGTCTTTGTTTTGCAATCCGAGTTGAACGATATTGGCGAAGGCGCCTTGGTTTTTATTGCAAATCGAAATTGCCAGCCCCACGTCTTCCGGCTTGTCAATGGTTTCGATAACGTTGATAATTTCCGGGATTAAGACTTTCTTTTTCCGCAAGACCAGCGATCGTTCGATGGTGATTGCCAATACAATAATCGAGCAAATAATTAGTGGAATTATTATAATCCCGCCGCTTTGAAAAACTGCCCAGACATCATTCATAAAATCGGTTCCGTTTGTTTTTTGTTGTCAGTTCATTATCTTTTCACATAGTATGAAAATTTCGCTGTTACTTCCAGATGGTCTTCAGGAAAATGCGCCGGTAATGGTTTGAAGGGTGATGAGTTCAAGATTGCCTGAACGCTGGTTTCCTTTAGCGATTCGTGTCCGGTATACTGTAGCACGGTTAAATCTCTAATTTCGCCTCCGGGCATAACTTTAAACTTAACGATGGTCTCTCCGCTGATCAATCCCATGTAGGTAAATGCTGGTGGCGGAAAAATGTTGCGCTCAACTTTTTTCTTCATTGCCAGCATGTAGGGCGCAAAGTCCCATTCGTAAGTATTGAAACTGAGCCCGCCCAGATCGCGAGCGCTGAACTGTTGTTGGTCGTATAGCGGGCGGTTGAGTTGCTGCTGTTCTGGTGACGTTGGTTGTTGAGATTGTTGATCTTTTAATAGTTGCGACCGGCTGAATTTTTCGTAACTGTATTCATAATCTTTAACCCGTTTTCTATCGGAATCGGGTGCTTCCCTGTCGGTCGGTTCTGTTGCCGGGCTATCGTTTTGTTGCTGCCGCGGCGCCATCGGTTGAGTCGGCAATGTTTTAACGTCAAAGTCACCCTCTGAATAAGCCGCCCCTTCGGGTTTATCGTCTTTTAAAAGCGGATTTCGTGCTGCCGCATTTTTATCTGATAGCAGATTGGTCTCCTCCGGCGGTATTTCGCTGCGGGCGTCGTCAGGCGTCTCCACCAGTTCAAATTTTAAATGTCTTTCCGGTTGGGGCGCTGGTTTGAATAGTTCTTCTGCTTTAAGCGGAAACAGTTCAATGCTGCTGATTCGTGGGTAAATCAGCAGGATCAACAAATGTAGAAGCACTGAAATCAGAAACGATATTGCCAATCTATGTTTTTTAAAAAATGTTTTCATCAAATAATAAATACTGCTATTCTTCATCATAAAAAAATTCGTAGTCCGTCGTGAGCAATAATCAATTCTCCAAGATAAATTTGAGGGATGACGGAACGAATTTCCAAAAAAAGTTTATCCTGCGGCGGATAAAAATGAGTCAGTACCAGTTTTTGACAATTGCTTTGGTACGCAATTTCTGCGGCTTCTCGGGGCGTCAAATGTCCGCTGATTTTGTCTGTTTCACCGAACGAACATTCCAAAATCAGGACATCGCAGCTCTGAGCCAGCTCAATAATTTCAGACGAATAATCAGTGTCGCCCGAGTAAACAACTGCCCTGCCATCCGGAGAATCGAAACGATAGCCGATGGCGTCGTTGCTGTGTAACATGGCTCTGGTGGAAACTTGCAATTCGCCGACTTTAAACAGATCTTGTTTTAATTCTCGGATTATGAAAGGAAATCCGGGATCGGTTATCCATGCTCCATAAGCCTGTGATAGGCATCGTAAAAAATCAGCAAAACTTTCCGGACCATACAAACGAAGCGGCGAGGTGCGTTGATAGCCGGGTGTGGTGCGCAGCGCCTGAATCAATGGCGCCAAATCTCCGCTGTGGTCTGAATGGGTGTGGGTGTAGAAAATATCGTTGAGCGCTGTATAGTGGATCCCGGCTTTTAGCAGCCGAACCAGCGTCCCGCAACCGCTGTCGATTAGAAAGGGCGCTCCGTGGTATCGGATTAAAACGCCGGGCGCGCTGTGAGACAGAGATGGAATCCCGCAACCGGAACCAAGTATTGTTATCTCCATTGACTTCAATGTATCTTAAACAGATTCTGTTTTTATCCAATTCAGATAGTCTTCCGCTCCGAGAATGATCGGAAGGGCTATTATTTCCGGATTCTCATAACTGTGAGCCGATTTAATTTCTCGCTGAATGGAATCAAAGTTTTTTCGCAATGCCTTGAGCAGCATCACGGTTTCGTTTTCCTGGCACAATTCCCCTTTCCAGCGAAAAAGCGATTTGACCGGAGAGATAATATTCACGCAAGCCACCAGTTGTTTTTTTATTAAAATCCAACTGATTTGTTCCGCTTCCTCTGTGCTGGCGGCGGTGACTAAAATTAAGACGTAATCGGTTTGCATAAAGTTTAACCTTAAGTTTGCGCATGTAGTTGTCAGTTGCTGTTGCTGGAATTACAAACCAGAGGCTTATTTTCTTAACTTTTTCCCCAATTTTTCTTCAATTGACCCTGGTTTGCCCTCGAGTCGATTAACTGCGCCCTCGCGGTCATCGATCGCGATGTGGGTAATGACCCGCTTCGACAAAGAGCGCATTTTCTGATGGCAGGCTTTAATGAGCTCGAACACCTCATCGCAGTCGCCTTCAACGGTTGTTCCCATTGCGCCGAGTCGATAATCTAAACCGCTGTTATCGATCAGGTCAATGATTTGAGCAACATAAGTGCTCAGGCTTTCGCCCTTGTCAAAGGGGGCAATACTGAATTCAGCTAACATTTAACACCTCGATATTGTTGAATGGCTATTTTAAAAAATTGGTAATAGTTCAGCAGTCTTAACTAATAATGTCATTCCGGCATGTTTTTAGCCGGAATCTCCTGAATATATGTGCAAATTAATATTTAAAAGTTCTATTATTGAGATTCCGGCATTCCGCTTCGCTCCAGCCGGAATGACAGGTGAACT
>Ga0209614_1002181_pt1 | contig 13316 bp, 16 predicted proteins | sample BlaSprsedimmetaG_FD_185484 | JGI IMG/M metagenome (GOLD analysis project Ga0209614, IMG submission 185484) | Hot spring sediment bacterial and archeal communities from California, USA to study Microbial Dark Matter (Phase II) - Blank Spring... ... | reverse complement strand
CTAAAACATATATGCTGTCTGTACCATCATCTGCTACAAATAAGTGTGTGCTGTTTCCGACTATTCCTTTATATAATGTTCCTGTCAATCCAGTTGTGTTTATTTGTGAAGAAATATCAAATCCAAAATCACTTCCGCTATTTTCATACATACAGAAAGCTGTCCTGCTGTCATCTCCTCTTATTATTGAAGCCCAGCATATTGTATCTGTGCTTCCAAAAGCATTCTGAATATACCTTAAAGGAGAAGCATATAATCCATGAAGATTTGGAGAAGCTGAAATAATCTTTCCAGTTTCCCTTGCTGTACCAAATGTGTCTGTCAGCAAATTATATTCTCTGTAAACATAACCATAATTGTATTCATTCATTATGTATAACTTGCTTCCTATTCTTGTCATTGTCAATCCAAAGTCTGTTGCTGGAACAAGCTCATCTGTCTTATCTTCATTGTTCCATGTTGCTCCGCCATCTGTTGACTTAAACATATTTAATGAGCTGTCTGTTGTGTTTTTTAGAATTACATATGTATTGCTTCCGTATGTTTCTATGATGTTTCCATCAACTGAATCAACTCCAAAGTCTGTTGATATTGATGGGTCTATTGTTATTGTTTCGTCTTTATCTATTTTTCCTATGTATGTTGTCTGCTCTAATATGTGTCCTTCATCAAATAATTCATATGATGTTTCCTGCTCTGTTATGTCATTCCAGTCATAGAAGAATTTGTTAAAACCTGTGCTTTTTTCAGGTATATATGTTATCTTGTCATCTGAAATCAACCTGTATTTTAACCTGTATTCCTTGTTTGGAATTCCTGATTTTATGTCTATTGTAAGCTTTACTTTTGTATCATCATCCTTTAATTCATAAGTTACATTCATGTATGTGTTTTCATTGAATCTCATTATTCTTTTAACACAGGCTGTTTCTTCTGAAGAGCAGTCTTCAAGAGAATGTTCAAGAATCATTAATGACTTCCAATGGTTTCCTGTAAGTCTTTGCAATTTAAACATTGACCACTTTCCTACAACATTTCCTGTCTTCTTGTCAATTATTAAATCATAAGCGTCCTTAGAACATATACCGTCTTCATCAAACCATTCCCATACTTCCCACCATCTGCATTCTTCATATTCGTCTTCATCTGTATGTCCATTTCCATCATTATCCATTCTTAATTGTATCTTCATTAAATTGTTTTCAAGAACTCCATTATTATAAACTGCCTTTCCTGGCTGTGGTGGAAATAGCAAATCTTCTGTTGTAATGACTCCAGCATAAACAGCTGTGGAACTAATTAAAACTACCAAAAGTGCTAATATCATTGCTCCTTTAAACATAGCTAAAACCCTGTTTCATCCCTTACTTCTATTAATCCAAATAATATCATTGTTACTATAACAAATGGTATTAAATTGAATATTAACTGTGTTGCTTCATATCCTGTTTCTTCGCCTTCTGTTGTGTTTGTTGCCTGATAAATTCCTTCATTTCCCCAGTCAATAGCCTGTATTACAACAGGAAGCATTATAGCAAATACAAGCAATGATAATACGCCGAAAATCACTGAAATCATTGCAATTCCTTTTCTTTTCATTTTTTACACCTACCAAAAATCTATGCTTAGTTTTTTGCTCCTTTTTTTGTTATTTCCTATTCTTCCGCTTCCTATTCTTCCGCTTCCTATGCTTAAGTCAAAACCACCTGTTCCTATATCCAATGATGGCGGCGAAATTTCTGCTCCTGGCGCTTTTGATTTTCTTCCCCAGCCCATTATATCAATATCAAGTCCCATTCCTTTTCTTTCTTCAGGAGTTTCTCTTAAAAGTGTCTGCCTTTCTAATTCTTCTTCTGCAAGTCTTGCTCTTAATTCTTCTCTTTCCTGCAATGCTGCTACTCTTGCTCTTAATTCTTCTGTTGTAAGATTTTCAATTTTCTTTGGTCTTCCTCTTCCCTTGCTTCCTCTTATTATTTCCTCTCTTGTAAAATCACTAAATTCTTCTTTTACTGGTGTTTTCTTAAACATATCTTCTGTTTCTATCTGCCTTCTTCCAACTATTTGAGGCTTTAATCCATTCTGCTGAAAGTTTTCTATTCCTGCACTTACTCCTCCTCCAAGACCAGCAAAGAAATCAGTTTCTGGCTGAACTATATTAACTGGCTTTTTTATTCCAATTCTTCTTGAAGAATATGGTGAAGTATATAAAATCTTCATTTTCTTAGGCTTTGCTTTTAATTTTTGTGCTTTTATATAATCCTTTAGTTTTTGCTTTTGAATAGCTTCTGCAGCTCTTTCTTTTGCATATGCTTTTTGCTCTTCTCTTGTTAATTTTCCTTTTTCAAAAGCCTTCTTTCTTCTTTTTTCAGCTTCTTTTATTGCCTTTTCTTCTTCTTTGTATGATGCTTCTTCTTCAGCCTTTCTAATTTTATTTGCTTCTTCTTTTGTTAATTTTGCCATTTATTTATCACCTACTTTGTAGTAAGCTTATTCTTCTTTATGTATGCCCACATCTTTTTTGTCATCTCTGACGGAGCAACTGGTTTGCTTCCAATCATTTTTGCCATGTTTGCATCAGGCTTTATCTTAAAGCCACCGAATGCTTTCTTTTTTGCTGCCATATATATACACTCTCCTATTTTGTTTTCTTCTTTTTTAAAGCTGCTGTACAAATCGCATATGGATTTATCTTACCTTTTTTAGCAGCTTTTGTCTGCTTTACTTTTTTTACGCATCTATCCCATTTTTTTGGCATAAAATTACACCTCAAATTTTGGAAGACATATTTCTGTTTTTTTCTTTACTCTTTTGCAGTCTTTTGCACCATTCATAACAACTGTTGAAACATCCTTTATCATTTCTGGAGGAACATTTCCCTTTATTCTCATATCTTTTGTTTTGTCGTCATATGCAACTTTTAATATGTATTTTTTTATCATTTTTTTCACCTCCTATAAATTGCTTCCTAAATCGCTTCTGTTTGCTCTATACTCATAGTATATGTTTCCTTTTTTGCTTCTCCTTTTACCTGGTGCTAAAGCAGCCCATTCCTTATCCTTCTTTATTGAAACTGGTTTTCCTACCTGCCTTTTTGATTTTTTAAGGATTGTTCCGCCTGGTCTTTTATATACTTTCAAACAAATCACCTCTTTTTTTGTTTTCTAATTTTATTATGTTCCATTCAGGAAGTTCAACACAGATTATTCTGTTGTTTATTATATCCTTGTCTATTTCTGGAACATATTTTAATATGTCATTTATTTTTTTGTCTTTCTTTAAATCCTTGTTTTTCATAATTTCATCCGCATATAAATCCGCTTACTGAAAATGAAATAAATATTGTTATTCCAAGTATTATTACAAACTTTACAACATCATTACCTTTTGATAAATCTATATTTCCAGATGATATTCCTATTAATGATAATGCTACAACCAATAGTATCAGCAGATATGGTATTGTCTGCATTATAGGGAATGTTGTGCATATACTTGTAAGATTCATTGTAAATGTTAAACTTGCCATTCCTACTATGCCTGTTATTGTATCGTTTCCATAAACTGTTATTGTATTTGCCCCGTTTGATAGTGATGAGAGTGTTGCATTTGGAGTGAATGTTATGTTTGTTGCTCCTCCATCCAATGAATACCACCATGCATCAATAGCCTTGTTTGATGTTACTTCTAATGGAACTGATGTTGCGTAATATGTCTTTGATTCAGGAGAATGTATTGTTATTACTGGTGCATCTGCTGTCAAACCTAATATTCCAAATATGCTGAATTCTGACACATTGTTTGCCCAGACATATTTATCTATTGTATTTACTCCAGTGTCTGGCATTGCTTCATAATCTGTTCCGTTGTATCTCCACACTTTCAATGTTGATTCAACTATTGATGGTGTTATATCTCCTGCGTCATAATACCATTTTGTTATGTTTGTGTGTCCGCCCCATGATGTTGTATTTGAAATATTTAGGAAATGACCTATTCCTTCCACACCAAGCGGCAATATTGATGGTGTTGATGTAGACCTTATTAATTCTATATCCCATGTGTTTTCAAGGTCAAATCTTTCTCCATTTCCTGAATGGTTTGTTATGTTAAGATATGAATTATATAAATATATTGATTGATATATTGTATTTTCATCTATGTTATTGTTCATTTCAATTGGATATCCATCTTTTATTAAATAAGCGAAATCAGTATTGTCTGCATAATTATTATTTAATACAACATTTGATGGATATTCTGATTCAATTAAATATCCTGTTTCTGCGTCATAAACTTCATTATCTGTTATTATTGCCCCTTGTGAATTTGATGATGTCCTTACTCCATAAGTATTTACTCCATAATAAACTTCTATATAATTTCCTGAAATTGTGTTTTTATCTCCCTCATTTCTTATTCCAAAATTTACTTCTGTTATTGTATTATCTGTCATATTTAGAAATTCTGTAGTAAATGTATTATAAATTCCTGTTGTAGCGTTTATTATATCATTGCTTATAATTTTGTGCCTTAATCCAAGACCATTCATTATTATTCCTGTTTCTGTAATAGTTTCAATATTGTTATTAATAATCTCTACATCATTTCCAGCATTAAGGTATATTCCTCTCCATACATCATGTATGTAATTATTTTCTATCAATAATGTTGTATTATAGTTGCTCTGGAGATATATTCCATAGTTGAATGAACCTCTTCTCAAATCATAAATCTCATTGTTTGTGATGTTTGTAAATCCATTGCTTCCATAGTTTTCAATTCCTCTGTCAGATGTTCCGAATATTTCATTGTTATATATATGATTAATATCTCCTGCTAAATTATTATTATATATTCCTGAATAACCGCCTGACAGATATGCTCCTGTTGAATTTCCATCAATGTAATTATCATGTATTGTTACATTATATCCATTGTCTTTCTTTATTCCTGTTGTATAACTATGTATGTTGAAATTCATTATTTCTATGTTGTTTGCTGAATTGTTAAGATGTATAGCATAATAGTCATCTGTATCATTTCCTAAAAGCCACACATTGTTTCCGTCAAGGTAAATATCTGAAGCAGTCGGTATTAATACTGGCTTCATGTATGTTCCTGGACATACAGAGATGTCAGAGCTTATGTAATTTATTGTGTTGTTTGCTATTGGTCTTAATGTAGCATTATTGTCATCGCAGTCATATCTTTCATCCCAACCATCTCCATCTAAATCAGGATAGCCAAACTGATATATTGTTGTTGAATCTCTTGGCTTGTTTATGTAAAATATTGCGTTATAATAGCTTCCGTTTGCTTCCCATTGTATTTCGCTTGAATCCAATAATTTATTCCATCCTCCGCTATTACGATACATTAATGACTTGTCATTTGTTGTATTATAAACTATAACATAAATCTTTTCTTCAGTATTTTCCCAATTTGAATTTCCAGTCATATTAAAGTATGAATTTGCATCTGCTTCTGAAAGGCTGAATTCATATATAAATGAAGCGTTATTAAACCCATCGTATGTTATGTCTGTTGTTCCTGATACTGTTGCAGGATTTCCATAAACTAAATATTTATCCTGCACAAAACTTTGTGATGTCTGTGAATCTAAAAATGATATTGTCCACATGAAGTCCCTGTTGTTTATTATGTTTGTTCCATCAAGATAAAAACAATGCCTTATGTCATCACCGCCTGTTGGTTCAAAATCTGCCTGATAACTGTAAAATGATGTTGAGCCTGGATATCTTGGCATTCCTATCATTCCTATTGATAAATCACCTGAAGAACTTCCATACCAGGATGTCCACCATAAAGAATCATCATCAAATGTGTCATAATTTCCTGTTGTTCCTGATGTTGTTGAATCTGTCTGTCCTAATTTTGAGCCATAAACATAATGAAGTCCGCCCCTGTCATATCCTGGTGCTGTTGCATTATTGTCTTCAACTATAAAACTTGGGAAAAGAGCTTCATTATACTTGTTTGTATATCCTGAAGCTGTCAGTCTTCCAACATAATATTCATCATACAAGTGCCAGGTGTTTTTTATTGTTCCGTCATATTCACATCTGACTGTTGCTCTGTATATTCCATCTTCATCAATATAGCATTTGTCTGGTGTTACTTTTTCCGCTATTTGTGATAAATATAAACTTGCTCCCTGAATATATCCAACTCTTATATAATTAGCAATATAAGCTCCAGAAACAATATCTGTTGCAGAATATTTTAATGATTTAAATTCTTCTATCATTCCATAATAAGTGAAAGCTGTGTTGTTTGTTACTGAAACGTTGTAATTGCTTGATGAAACCCAGATATAATTACCTGTTGAGTCTATGCTCACATCAGCCAAAACCGGTATAGCTGAAACTAACATGAATCCTAAAATTATTGTTGCTAATATTTTATTCATTTTTTTCCTCTACCTATTGGACCTTTTCCTTTTCCTATTCCTAATCCCATACCCATACCTTTACTTCTTATCTTGCTTCCTGGACATTTGTAATATTCTTTTTTTATTTTTTTATCATCCAAAACAAGATAAAAATTATTTTTATCTTGTTTTATATCCCAAGCCTTTTTAAAATCAAATTTTCTTTTTTCTCTTTCAACTTCTGTTTTTTTGAAAAGTTCTTTTGGATATTTTAGCTTTGATATTATTGTCATATATACACTCTCCTTTATTTATTTATCTTTCTTCTTTTTCTTTGCCACTTTTTTTCACACCAATTTATAAATTTTTTGTTTCTTTTTGAGATATACAAATATACTTCCATCGCCAACATAATACTTTATATTTTCATCTTCATTTATGTATATGCCGTCACGATAGTTGTTTCTCATACTACCAGCTCAGGTCAAATCTTGGCAATGCCACTCCTGTTCTTTTTTTCTTTTTGCTTGGTGTTTTTCTCCCAAATCCTAAACCGAATGTTGGAACTTCTATTCCAAATCCTTCTAATGATTTCTTCCTGTTTGCTATCCATCCTTCAACTGTTATTCCCTTTATTTCTCCTGGTGTATCTATTCTGTATTCTCTCTTTTCTATCCAGCCTTCTTTCATTGGAACTTTCTTCTTCTGTTTTATCTTGTATTCCCTTAATTTATGCTTTGCTATATTGAAATATCCTGGTGTTACTAATCTGCTTGGTTTTGGCTGTTCTTTTGAAGGTTTTATTATGAATGTTGCAGATGGTGTCTTGTCAACCATCTCTGCACCTAAATCTCTTGCATGATGATATGTCATTGGCTTTTCAACTTTGACTTTCTTTCCTCTCTGCTTTACATATAATTGGTATGCTTTTGCTTTGTCCTTTGGTGTTTTTCTTTCTAAAAATGATAATCCTGGTGAAAATGGAATAAATATTACTGGTGGTTCTTCTATTAATTCTTCTCTTCTTATTCTTATTCTAGGTTCTATTCTAGGCTCTATTCTAGGTTCTATTCTAGGCTCTATTCTAGGCTCTATTCTAGGTTCTATTCTAGGCTCTATTCTAGGTTCTATTCTAGGCTCTATTCTAGGCTCTATTCTAGGTTCTATTCTAGGTTGTATTTTAGGTTCTATTCTAGGTTGTGTTTCTAATTTTATTGATGGTAATGAAAATAAACTAATTTTTGGCAAAGCTGATTCTATTATAGATGGTTTTAATGATAATGTTTCAATTGGTATTGTAATTCTAGATATTGCCGGCATTTGAATACCAACAAAATCATAACTTGTTGCTTCTGTTCCTTCATATAATGAAGTTCTTTCTAATTCTTTTTGTATTTTTTCTAAATCTTTTTTTGATAAATATTTAGTAGGTTTTGACCTTTCCCCTATATCTTTTTTTAATGATGTTTTTAATCCAGATTTTGAAGTTGAAATTTCTTCTGCTTGATATTCAATAAATGTTCTTCTTCCTGGTTTTCTTATTGTTAATAGTTCAAATTCTGATGGTTTTTTAATTAATCTATTTGTATCTAATATTCTTACTTTTTTTACACCAGAAATATCTTCAAAACTTTTTGTAATAAGTTCCTGGAATGTTCTTAAATAATATTCTGGTTTCTGTCCTATTGGAGAACCAGAAAGCTCATGTATTCTTGTTTCTAACCACTCACCCTTTTTGAAATCAAAAACATTTATTTCAATTTTTCTTCCAAAAGTTCTATATTTTGCTACAAAAAATGTTTTCCCTTCTTTTGATAAAGACATTACACCTTCTATTTCATATGGTTTTGAAACTGGTTTAGTTGGTTTTTCTTCTAATATTGAAATTTTTCTTCTTCTTGGAATTTCAAGCAACCCGCGTTCACCCATTGCAAATTTGTCAATATCATATGTTATTGAAGAAATGCTTCTTTTAACTCCTGGAACTTCTTCCAACCATTTTTTACTTATTATGTATTCCGTAGGTTCAAATTCAATAAATCTTTTTCCTTTAGCAAAAATAGGTTTTGCCATTGACTCTTCATATTTATATCTATATCTTGTTAAATCTGAATTAATCTTATTCTTTAATCTTGATAATTGTACTCTAGTATATATTCTTTTATCCATTAATTTATTTATATCATTTATTCTTGTCCTAAATTGTTTTTCTGAAATATATCCTTTCTCATATAAATCTGTATATCTCTGTTTTAAAGATTCAAGTCTTCCAACTTCTCCTGATTTTTCTATTAATTTAATATATTGCTCTGAAACAACAATTTTACCATTTTTAAATTCAAATGGTGTTGGACTTATTGTTTCTGGAATTCTTGGTTCAAATTTTGTTATATCTATTGTTCCTAAATCTCTTTCAATTTTACCAAGTTCTTTTGGTTTTATTAATTCAGGTCTTGCTTCAAAATCAATTATTTTTTTATCTGGAAATTCTAATGTAATTTTTGCAGGTTCTTGAACACGTAATCTTTCTGGTTCTATTTTCTTGTATAAATATGTTGGTTCTATTTCATAGAATTGTTTTGTAATAAATTTTCCTCTTGGTTTATATGTTGTTGTAAATTCTCCTGCTTCAACTGTTCTTATTCTTGGAAGTTTACCCTTTTCAATAACTAAAAACTTTGCCCCCTGTGGTCTAAATGTAGTAGTTATTTCTGGTAAAACTATATCTCTTGCTTTTGAAATACCTTTTCCTAATCCTTTAAAACCAAAGCTAATTGTTGCAAATTCCAATCCTGTTCTTACAGGACTTCTAATTGTTTCTGTTACAAAACTTCCAGCAAGTGCTGTTGCTTCCATACCTGTTCTTATTGTTGGTGTTGTTATTGATTCTATTATTCTACCTTCCAATAATAGTTTTCTTCTTTCTTCTCCAATATCTATTCCTTTTCTTCCTATTTCATAAGCAAAACTCCCAAATCTTGGTAAAGCCCCTGCTGCTGACATACCAAGATATTTTATTTCAGTACTTAATGATTTTAAAGATTCTGGAGCTAAAAGTCCAGCTTCTTTAAGTTGTTCTGTGGTCATCCTTTCGTCTACTGGTAATAATTCTGGTTCTCCAAATACAAATTCAGTTACTGGTTCAAATGCTTCTCCAAGTGTTGGTCCTTCTTCAAATCTTCTTATTCCTGCTATTGATGTACTTAATCCACCAACAAATGCTGATGCCTCTTCTTCAAATGGTATCATTGCTCTTTTTAAATCTCCTGGAGTATAATCTATTCTATATGGAAACATTGTTTCTCCTGTTGGTACTTCTTCCTTAATTAATTCTATTTTGCCAAATTTTTCTTCAAAAGTTAATGGATTATACTTTATTTCTGGAATTATTCCAAATGGGATTATCTTTGCTTGTGGCAATTCTTCATATTTTTTCTTTAATTTTTCTTCAAGTAATGATAATGATTTTGGTGTTGGCAACTCTTGTTTTGCTTCTTTAGGAAATTCTAATTTTCTATATGCTTCTTCAGTATATGTCATCTTTTCTCCTGTTGGTAAAATAACTGTTGTTAATGACTCTCCTGTTTTAGATAATATATCAGCTTTTATCTTTTGTCTTTCTTCTTCTGTTAATAATTTGTATGATGATTTTCCAGCATATGCTTTTGCGTATGCGTCAAGAATATCCTGTCCAGTTTCTGCTCTCTGGACTGCGGCTGAAAAATCCATCTGAACTCTTTTTTCATATTTATCAATTACTTTGTTCTGTTGCTCTCTTGTCAAGTCCTTGAATTTTTCTGTTCCATATAAAGAAGATGAAAGCTGTTTTATATCTTTCTTCCTTGAAAGCTCATCTATTGTTTTTATTTCTTCTTTCTTAGATATTCCTCTTTCAATACCAGCACTAACTCTTTTTATTGCTGCTTTTTCCATAAGCTCTGCGAATTTTGCCTTCTGAAAAGCCATTGCTTCTATCTGCTTCTTTTCAACATCTGTAGCCTTTCTTCCAGCCTGCTTTTCAAAATCTGAAATAATATCTTTTATGTTTCTTGGGCTTCCAGATATTCCAGCAAACATGCCTGTTTTTGTTGGCTTCCAGGATTCAAGAATAACGCCCTTATAGATAAACTTATTCTGAAAAGGAGAACGCTGTATTTCTTTCTGCATTTCTTCTAATTTTCTTTGCTGTGTTCTTTCAGCTGCCTTTTTTGCAAGTTCCATTTTGTATCTTTCTTTCTTGGTAGGAAGCCTTCTTTCTATCTGTTTTGCACCGAGTGCTTCTAATCTCTTGGCTGTTGTTGTTGGTCTTTCAATTTGAGTTTCTCTTATACCAACTTTCTTCATTACATCCTTGTATGCCTGTTCTCCGCTTCTTGCCAGTTCCTGCATCTGTGGTGTTGTTTCAGGAGATGGCACAGCAAGTGCTTTCTGCATTTCTGCTTCTTTTCTTGCAGCCTCTGCTCTTCTTGCAGATACAATTCTTGCCATTCTTGCACTCATTAGATAAAACAACCCTTTATTATAAAAAATATATTAAACAGTTAAGTATTTAAAACTTTATGTACAATTTTTTATAAAAGAGGTGACATGAAAAATGGCAAACGCAGTATCAGCACTTATTGGAATTATGTTAGCTGTTGTAGTGGGAGTTGCTGTAACAATACCAGTTGTTGTTGACGCAATATCTGAAGCAAACCTAACAGGAACTACAGCTACAATCGTTGGACTAATACCTCTATTGATTGGTGTCTTACTCATAGTGATTGTCGTAAGTTTTATGGGTCTTAAAACCGCCCATTAACCGATATGGCGCTATGGGTTTGAGAGGAACAGCAATGGAGTAAGCTTAAGTTCTAAGCTAACAGACAATGGAATTAGCCATTTGTTGGGTGTCGCGTCTGTGACGCCCTTCAATTAATTTTTAATAAAAGAGGTGAAAAAAAGATATGGACTACATTTTTACAATAATCTTATTTGCACTTACATTCTTCTTTACAATCATAGCATATATGTCAAAAGATATATTCTTTAAATTTGTTTCAGGAACTATGTTTATATTTATTGGATTTATGCTATTGACTCAGGGAGTAGATGTTCCAGGAGGAACTATATCATATCTAAATGCAACAACTAATTATACGATAGAAACAACAACCTTTAATACTATACAGGACTTCTATACAAATGGTGTTGGATTAATCACAATAATACTCGGTTTGTTCTTCCTTCTTTCATCTGCTGGCTCTTTGATAAATGAAAGAGATGAATTGTAGGTGTTTATTTGGCAGTGCTTAATGTTTTAGTATATTTTGCTCCCATAAAATTTGGGCTTAAGGAAAAGATACTCTGCCTTAAATATTTTAGAGATAATTCTACTATAAGGAATCTTCTTAAAAATGATGTTAAGACAGAAGAAGAAAAGCTTTCTGGATTAAGAGAACACATGAAAATTGATATGGAGCTTAAAATGTTTAATGAACTTTTCAAGCTTAAGAAAAAGGGAGATATAGAAGATTATGAAATGCTGTTTTCTGATAATCCAAAAGAGATTAGATTCAAAATGATTGGTTCTGAAGAAATGGTTAAAAAATGGGAAAAGGACTGGAAGAATAAATTAAGGATAATACACCCAACCGGATTCAGTCTTAAGCTTATAGGATTAAAAGTTGAAACAACCAGAGGTGAAAAAGATGAATGATGATAGATTATCTCCAGAAGAAGAAGAAATGATGAGAAGAAAAATGGAAGATGAAGAATATGAAAGAAAAATGCTTGAAATTAACAAGAGAATGCAGAGGTCAAATGTTCTTCCTGACAATATGATAGAAATGCAGTCCTTTATAGTAAGACCTGATGCTGAAAGAGATTTTTCTCATATAAACAAAGATTTAACTACTTCATATCTTTATGACAATGAAATAACATCACTTAGAAATATGGGTGATATGATATGGATTTGTGAAAGATTTGGAATGAAGAAAGCCAAAGATATGTTTATTCATGATGCTTCATTTATTATTGCTGTTGCTCGTTCAAGAAGAGGTTTCGAGAGAAAGATGCTTAATACAAATATACAGAGTTCAAAGCAGATTATTGAGCAGGAAGATAAAACAAAAAGAGGTGGAGTATTTAACTTCAGGAGGAAATAAATATGAAAAATAAAAAATTAATAGAAGAGTTGAAAGATATTGAAAGATTTATTAAGATAAAAAAAGAAGAATCATTAAATAAGACAAAAAGTGATTTTGGTTTGTTTTTGTATTTAATTGGAGCTGGAATTGCTTTATTAAGTCTGATTTTTTTAAATGATGTATTATTTGGAATTTCTGGAGTATTACTTTGTTTACTTGGTTATGCAATGATAATAGATTGTTCATCATATAAAACAAGATTAGAATTAATAAAGAAAGGATATATAAAAGGCAATTTTTATGATTTGGAGGATGATTAGATGAATGAAAAAAAGATTAAAAAAATTGTAGAAAAGACTGTTATTGATGTTAGAAATAAAAGAATTAAAAAAGATATTGATACTATAGTTAATATAATTATTTGTGTTCCAATTTTATGCATTACTTGTCTAATAACTATAGCAACATTGGTTTGTCTTTATACATTATTCCAAGAGTTTTTAATTAAAATACCAATACTTATTTTTTTCATAGTTTGTTCTACTTTTGTTATTTCAGTAATAATTTCAAATTGGATAGGAAAAAAATGGATAGGATTTTGGAAGGATGATGATTAGATGGAGATAAAGATAAATAAAAAAGATATTAGATGGATGGCAAGGTTATGCTTATTTGTAGCATGGATTGGATTTGATGCGATTACATCTAAAATACATTCAGGAGAGATTACATACTTTCCTATAATAACTTGTATTTTATTAAGCATACTTGCTGCAACTGGTATAATTTATGGA
>Ga0209614_1002180_pt1 | contig 13317 bp, 12 predicted proteins | sample BlaSprsedimmetaG_FD_185484 | JGI IMG/M metagenome (GOLD analysis project Ga0209614, IMG submission 185484) | Hot spring sediment bacterial and archeal communities from California, USA to study Microbial Dark Matter (Phase II) - Blank Spring... ... | reverse complement strand
GTATAGGCATCGGCATACGCGGTCTCGATCCCGTGGTCGCTCAGGCGGCAACCGTGCTCATGGAAATAGGCGTGCCGTTTTCGCAGTGCCTCCAGAAAGCCGTGATAGTTGCTGATCTCGATGTCCGTCAGCATCCCCAGATGGTCGATGAACGCATCGAGCGACGCCACATCGTCCACCTGCATGGCCTCATCGGGCCGCCATGCGGCATGCACCGCAATGCCGAACCCCTCGCGTCGCAGGGCCTCGTGGTGCACCAGCGAATCGAGCGGCCCTTCGGTGGTGCACAGCAGCTTGACGTTCATCCGCCGGAGAAGCCCCCGGGCGCTGAACTCGGGCGATGCGAGCAGGTCGCTGCACCGGTCGTAGATACGGTCGGCGCTGTCCGGGCCCAGGGGCTCGGTGATCCCGAAGGGATTTCGCAGCTCCAGCGCCGTCCAGTGATACAGCGGATTGCCGAGGCAGTAAGGCACGGTCGCGGCCCACTGGCGGAACTTCTGGCGATCGTCGGCCTTGCCGGTGATGTAGTGCTCGTCGATGCCGTGGGTCCGCATGGCCCGCCACTTGTAGTGGTCGCCTTCAAGCCATAGCTGGGTCAGATTGTGAAAGCGCCGGTCCTGGGCGATCTGGTCGGCGGGCAGGTGGCAGTGATAGTCGTAGATGGGCATCTTCGCCGCATGTTCATGGTACAGCGTCCGCGCGGTCCGACCGGCAAGCAGAAAATCATCCGTTATCAAAGGCCTGGCCATGCGTATCCTCCCGGCAAGACGGGACTGCCCGGTCAACCGTTGTCCTTGGGCGTTTCTTCGTCCGGCCGCTTGTATGTGGGCTTCTCAAAGTTGGCCATCTGCTTGGCCCAGTCGGCGATCTCGCTGCGTGTCTTCTGCAACCGCTGCGAAGACGCTTTGGGCTGGGTCTTCTCGTATTGGCGCCACCGGTACTCGTAGATCGCGTAGATGATCCACGCGACCGCCAGCACCACCACGGCGCCCATCATAAAATACTTAAACATAATCGCGTCCCCATGGAAGAACGACCATTACGACGGGGCCCGTCCGACCCTTGCGCCCCATGCTAACCCAATCCGTCGGCCCGGTCAACCCCACCTTTTGCCCCGCCGGGCGGCGAAAACGCTTGCGAGCCAGTCCTGCCGCGGCTATTCTGTAGTGCTTATTTGTGTCCGCTGGAACCCAGCAAGGCAATGAAAAGACATTGAGGACTGTGTAATGACCGCATCCGTTAAGAACCCGGGCCTATCCGAACTGGACGAACTCTGCGTTCAGACGATTCGATTTCTCGCCGCTGACGGCGTTCAGAAGGCCAAGTCCGGCCATCCGGGCATGCCGATGGGCATGGCGGCCGGGGCTTATGTGCTCTGGACGGGCCACATGCGATACAACCCCGCCAATCCCCGGTGGATCAATAGGGATCGTTTCATCCTCTCGGCCGGGCACGGCGGCATGTTACTGTACTCCCTGCTGCACCTGACCGGCTTCGACATGACCCTCGACGACCTCAAGAACTTCCGTCAGTGGGGTTCCAGGACCCCGGGCCACCCGGAATACGAGCCGGACCGCGGCATCGAGGTAACCACCGGCCCGCTGGGCCAGGGCATCTCCAGCGCCGTCGGCATGGCCATCGCCCGCAAGCACCTGGCCGCGTACTTCAACAAGCCCGACATGCCGCTGATCGACTACCGAATCTACGTCATCGCCGGCGACGGCGACCTGCAGGAAGGCGTTTCGTCCGAGGCCTGCTCGCTGGCCGGGCACCTGGGGCTGGACGACCTGATCGTCATCTACGACGACAACCATATCAGTATTGATGGAGCCACCGACCTGTCGTTCACCGAGGACCGGGCCAGGCGGTTCGAGGCCTACGGCTGGCATGTCCAGGTCGTCGGCGGCGACGGCAACGACATGGCGTCTTTTGAGAAGGCGCTGGAGAAGGCCAAGACGGAGAAGGGCCGTCCCTCGATTATCAACCTGCGGACCCATATCGCCTTCGGCAGCCCCACCATGCAGGATACCTCCGAGGCGCACGGGGCGCCTCTGGGCGATGAGGAGATCGCCCGGATGAAAGAGCGATTCGGCTGGGACCCCGCCAAGACCTTCCACATCCCCCCGCAAGTCTCCGAGCACATGGCCCAGATGCGCCGCAAAGGCGAGAAGGCCGAGGCCGCCTGGCGCAAGATGTTCGACGCCTATGCCGCCCGCTATGGCGACTTGGCGAAGGAATTCACCGACGCCCTCGCCGGCAGACTGCCGGTCGATATTGACGCCCTGCTGCCCAAGTTCGAGGCCGGGACCACGCTGGCCACGCGGCAGGCCTCCGGCAAGGTGCTGGCGGCCCTGATGCCCAGGATGCCCCATATCCTCGGCGGCTCGGCGGACCTGACGCCCTCGAACAACACGAACTGGCCGCAGGCCAAGGACTTCCAGAAGGATGCCCCCGACGGGCGGTATCTGCGTTTCGGCGTCCGCGAACACGCGATGGGGGCGATCCTCAACGGCATCAGCGTCAGCGGGATTACGCGGGCCTACGGCGGCACGTTCCTGGTGTTCTCCGACTACATGCGCGGGGCGGTTCGCGTGGCGGCGATGTCGAGGTATCCGTCGATCTTCGTGTTCACGCACGACAGCATCGGATTGGGCGAGGATGGCCCGACGCACCAGCCGGTGGAGCACTTCCCGGCGCTGCGGGCGATTCCGCATCTGACGGTCATCCGCCCGGCCGACGCCAACGAGACCGCCCAGGCGTGGAAATACACCCTCGAGCACCGCGATGGGCCGGTGGCCCTGCTGCTGACACGCCAGGGTCTGCCCGTCATCGACCGGACCCAATACGCCTGCGCGAGCCACCTGGTCAAGGGCGCCTACGTGCTCAAGGCCGCGAGCAAGCCCGATTGTCTGCTGCTGGCCAGCGGCTCGGAGGTCTACCTGGCCCTGGCGGCCGCCGAGACGCTCGAAGCCGAGGGCATCGCCGCGCAGGTGGTTTCCATGCCGTCCTGGGAACTCTTCGAGAAGCAAAGCCAGTCCTACAAGGATTCGGTTCTCCCGCCGTCGGTCCCGGCCCGCGTGGGCATCGAGGCGGCCGTGGAACTGGGCTGGAGCAAGTACCTCGGCGAGAAGGGCGTCTTCATCGGCATGAAGGGCTTCGGTGCTTCCGGGCCGTACAAGGTCTGCTTCGAGAACTTCGGGATCACGGCGAAAGCAACCGTCGAAGCCGCCAGGAAGCTCCTCGGCAAGTAATCCGACGGGTAGCCCATGAAGAAGAAGGGGCCGAGCGTGGTTGCCCGGCCCCTGAGAGTGGCTGTTGGGTTGGTTGGCGAGGGTTATTGGGGAGGTTGGTCGGTGGTAGCGCCTCTGATGGTCAGGTCGCCGTAGATGACGCGGTAGGTCTGGGAATCCGGGGTGCGGAACCAGCAGACGGGGGTCTCGGCGTCGCCGAGTTTGACGCCGGCGCCGACGTATTTCCACTGGCCGGCGTTGCCGAGCATCTGGCGGAAGATCATGCCCTTGCCGAAGGTGACGCCGATCTGCGTCATCTGCTGCTCGCTGAGCCCTTGAAGCCGACTGATCTTCTCGATGAGCTTCGGCATGATCTGCATCTGGGCTTCGGTGGTGACCTCATCGGGGAAGACACCATCATTGACGATCTCGGCCCAGATTCGCAGCGTCTCAATCAGATCCTTCTCCGAGAACTGGCTCATGTCAAAGGTCGTATCCTGCAGGGTGTAACCGGCCGGGACGTCCATACGGACCTGCGATGCATCGACCGGCGCGTCGAACTGGATGTTCTTCATTACAAAGCGCTCGCCGCCTTCGGCAACCTCGATCCGCAGGGGCAGGGCCGTCTCCGCATCGGCCCAAATCGTCAGTTGGGAGTGCTCGTTCTCAACGTGGAAGCCGACGGCGGCACGGCCGTCCATCTGACGCTTGCCGAGTTCCTTGACGTGCGGGTCGTTGCGGGTCTGGTTGGCGATGTTCTGCACCCTCCGGACGAAGTGCTTCGTGCCCTCGCGGACCGGACCTTGGATATCGACATAAATGGCCGTCTTGCCCGGCGGGTAGAGCGTGAGCATCCGGGCATTGTCCAGGTCGATAATCAGGACGGTCTCGGTGTTGGAGAACGTGCGGCGGATTCTGGAGTCCGCAACCACGTCGTGCATGACCGCCGCCGTGCTCTCATCGCCGGCGATGATGTCCAGGACAAAGGTGCGTGCGTTGAGGATGGGTTGGATGACCTTGGCGTATGTGACTGAACCGTTGGTGAATACGCCGATACCGATGGCGGCGGCGATAACGATGGCCGCGGCGGCGGCCAGCTTGGCAAATGAACTTCTCATAAGGGCCTCCCGGACGCTCGGGCGTCCGAACGATTGAAGTTGTTGATCGAACTGCTGGGAAGCCTTCTGAGCGAGCTGCCGGACGTCATCGGGAACGGGTTCATTGCCGATGGCCTTGAGGATGTCTTTGAATTCGTTGGCGTTCATGGTTTACTCCCGTTCTGTAAGTTTTGCCAGCCGGCCCTTGAGCGTGGCCATCGCCTTGGAGACGTGTGACCGCGCGGAGGCCTGCGTGCAGTTGAGTTTTTCGGCTATGGCGTCGTAGTCGTGCTGTTCGAGATACCGCATGACGATGGCCTGGGACTGCTGAGCAGGCAACTCGGCGACGGCCCGGCGGACGATCCTGGCCATCTCGCGCCGGGCAAGGGCCTCATCCTGGCCGGGTGCGGGGCACAAGAGATCCGCGTTGATCCGGCCGTTCTTGCCGACGCGGTTCCGCCAGGCCTTGCTGTTGGCCGACAGCGCGATCCGGTAAAGGTAAGCCCCTGCGTTGTCGCCGCGGAGCTTGTCGATGCGTTGCCACATCTCAAAAAGGGTGTACTGCATCGCCTCGGTGAACAGTTCGCGGTCGCCGGCCAGCTTCCACAGCACCGATGTCAGAAACATCGCGTACCTGGCCCGGATGCGGTTGAACAACTCTACTTGCTCTGAATGCTTCATTGTCTGGGCTCCATTGCCCGGTGCTGAAAGACCTAAGACCTAAGACCCAGGACACACGACTGGAGTCCCGGGTTCCGGCCGAGCCGGAATGGTGATACAAGTCAAAGAGCGGGAACATGTTCGTACTCACATAATAATAACCGCCGAGTACGCGAAATGTGTAAGGGGGGTGGGAAAAACACTCAGACAGTGCTGGGTGTGCGCGAAACGGGGTCCCGGATGCCCTCAAGAGCCGTTGGAGCAGCAGCGGAGGCCTTCTGGGCGGCGTGCTTCATGAGCCACAGGGCCATGCAGGCCGATACGAAGTAACCGCCCACTGCCGAATAGAGCAGCGGCTGGGTGCCGAAGCGGTCGGCCACGGGAGTCAGGGCCATGAAGACCATGACGGCCACGCCCCATGTGCCGCCGATGATAAAGCCCATCCGCCGGCCGAGGTTTGGGCCGGTGGCGTAGCGGGCCAGGGTGATCAGCAGGATGTAGGAACCCATCGCGCAGAAACCCTGTCCGAACAGCAGCACGATGGCGGCACGGTGCGCGATAGCCAGCAGGTAGGTCGCGAGAATAAACGGGGCGGCCAGCAGCGTGGCGACCACGAGCTTCATTTCATCGGTGCGATAGGCCAGGTAGGCCAGGGTAAAGGAACCCACGGCCGCACCGATGCCGTAGACGGTGGAGGAGTAACCGCCCCAGGTCAGGGCGAAGCCCAGTTCCTCCAGCCGCGTGGGCATCAACATGCACAGGATCGTGGTGGAGATACCGGCGGGGATGGCGACCGCCATCAGCGGCCAGAACGGCAGACGCTTGATCGAGCCGGCCGAATGGGGCTGTTGCGCGGGCGTCTCCGACTCGACCGCCAGGCGGACCCGGGCGAGCATCACCAGGACGATCGCCACAACAGGCCCCAAGGCGATCCATCGCAGGCCGCCCAAGCCCCAGCGGTGGACGAATTCAGCGGACAGGGCGCCACCCGCGGAATAGCCGACGAAGCCGCCCATCATGAATATGGCCGTGCTCAGGCCGGCGGGTATGGCGTCGAGTCGGTGCATCGCGCGGAGCCCTTCCGGGTGCACCAGGGCGATACCGACGCCGCTGACGGCCGCCATGAGGACCATGATGCCGATACCGAGGCTGGTTCGCGGCAGCAGGGAAATGAAGCAGATGGCTCCGCCGGTCGCCAGGCCGATGTACAGCAACACCGGGATGCTCTTATTGGCGCGGGTGTGGCCGGTCAGCATCTGTACGAGGTTGCTGGTCAGGACGCACGCCGAGACGACGAGGCCGCCGACGGTAAGCGTCATGGTGAATTCCGCGCGCAGGGCCGGGAGGATGACGGGCAGCATGTTGCCGAACATGTCGGCGATGAAATGCGCCGCCGAGAGGACCAGCAACTGCATCCACTGGACTGCGACAAGGCGGCGGTTCACATGTCACCGGCCTTCTGCCTCTGATTCAGGGCCGAATCCGGCAGGTAGGCCTGCAGCCGGGCCAGCCGCGCGCGGAGGTAGCGGGCGTCTCCCCAGAGCATCAGGATGGATCCGACCAAAAACAGCACCCCGAACGCCGCGGCGGCGGCAAGGGACATGGCGGCCCTGGCCTGAAGCGCCGACTCGGCCGCCGCGGATGTGCCGTCGGCATCTGCGGCGATCCGCAATTCGGTGTGTATGAATACAACGGCAAATGCCAGGACGCACAAGGCACTGAAGAACATCACGGCCAGGGCGTGCTTCTTCAGAGCGGCGCCGTATTTGCGGGTGGACAGTTGACGGCGGCCATGCCGTGCGGCGGTGATGCGGTCCTGGAGAAACTGGCGCAGGTCCTCCACCGGCACGTCGTCGTCCAGAGGAAGGACGCTGTCGCGCCCGTCAAACATCCGCAATTCGAGGACTCGCGTCCGTCCGTCTTCGAAGCGTTCCAGGGCGATCGAGAAGCTCTGAATATCGGCGTATTTATACAGGCCCACCTTACCCAGGGCCGTGAACAGAACGCGGTCGTCGGTGAGCTTGACGTGCAGCGAGGGCTTGCTGGGCCGCCGCAGGTGCAGGTTGATCGCGAAGATGACCCTCAGCGGCAGAATCACATAGAACAGCAGAGCCGCCAGCAACGCCGAGACCATGACGAAGCCCAGCGGAGAACCCGGATCCGGCCGCAGCGCGATGAAGACCAGGACGACCGCCGCGAAGACGGAGAAATCCGGCACGGCCCGTTGAAGGGCGGGGCGCAGGGCCAGTTCGATGGCCTTTGTGGCCCTTCTGGACAAAGCGAGCTTCGGGGTTTTCCATTCGAAGTGGGTAGTCATTAGGATCACTCGGGCGGATCTATGCGTTGAATTTCTTGCCGGTCAGTTGTTCGTATGCCTCGATGTACTTGGCGCTGGTCTTGCGGACGATGTCGTCGGGCAGTTCGACGCCGGGGCCGGACTTGTTGAAGTGGATGCTCTCAAGGTAGTTTCGCACGAACTGCTTGTCGTAGCTTTCCTGGTCGCGGCCGGGGGCGTACTTGTCGGCGGGCCAGAACCGCGAGGAATCGGGGGTCAGGACCTCGTCGATGAGGATGATGGCGCCGTCTTTGGCGAGGCCCCACTCGAATTTGGTGTCGGCCAGGATGATGCCGCGGGTCTCGGCGTAACGGCCGGCCTTCTTGAATATCTCGATACTGCGGTCGCGGACGTATTCGGCACGGTCGCGGCCGATAGCCTCGGCGGCCCGCTCAAAAGAGACGTTTTCGTCGTGCAGGCCGCGTTCGGCCTTGGTGGCTGGGGTAAAGATGGGTTCGGGCAGCTTGTCGCATTGCCGCAGACCGGCCGGCAATCGGACCCCGCAGACGCTCTGACGGGTCTGATACTCCTTCCAGCCCGACCCGGCCAGGTAGCCGCGGACAACGCACTCGATGGGCAGCACCTCCACCTTCTGAACGAGCATACTGCGACCGGCGAGTTGGTCGGCGTGGTTGCGGAACGGGGCCGGGAAATCGGACACATCGTCGGTGATAACGTGGTGTTTGACCTGCCCGGAAAGGAAATCGAACCAGAATTTCGATATCTGCGTCAGGACTACCCCCTTGTACGGGATGCCGTTGGCCATGACCACGTCGAATGCACTGATGCGGTCGCTGGCGACGATAAGGAGCTTATCACCGAGGTCATAAATATCCCGGACCTTGCCGCGGGCCGGGGTCGTGGGCCCAATGTTCGTCTGGAGCACAATATCCATCAGGAATCCTTTCGTTTTGCCTTCACTTGAACGGTCCATGATAGACACGCCATCGGCCGGCGTCAAGTCCGACGCAGCCAGGCGGGTCGGGCTGCTGATGTATCAGCCCTCCCGGGCGATTCGCTGCTTGATATAGGCGCGGATGGACTGCGAGACGCGCTCGATTTGTTCGGTATGAGGCAGCAGGTCCATAATGCGGTCGAGCAGGCCCAGTTGGTCGATGCGGCGGACGGTGGCGGCGAAATGGATGTCGTAGACCCAGCCGAGCTGGATGACGATCATATCGCTGAGGGTTCGCAGGGTGCTGTAATCGGTTTGCCGGCCGGCAAGGACGTTCTCGACCACATGGGGCGAGCAGCGGGGCTCATCGGGCAGTTCGATCTCCAGTGGGAAACTCGCCGGGTCCTTCTTGTAGTTCGTGTAGTAGGCGGCCACGACACGGTAGACGTCAAGCTTATCGGCGTCGCGAATCATCTTCGCGAAGAACAACTCGTCGCCGGTCAGCTGCGGCGGGATAGCCAGCAAACCGTGGCAGCCGACGGCTTCTTCGATGATGCGAGCTTCGGCCGGGTCCAGGGCCTTAAGGACGTTGTGGCGGCCGATGATTTCGACGCCCAGAGGCCCGTGGGATACGCTGCGGGGGTCGCTGTAGGTGCGGTAGCGGGCAAACTGCTCGAAGCGACCGACGTCGTGGAGCAACCCGATGACGCGGGCAAGCTGCTTGCGGGCCGCGTCCAGCCCCAGGGCCCCGGCCAGGCGGACCATCTCTCCGCAGACCCGGCGGCTATGGTCCTCCTTCATTTTCCAGTTGGCGTTGGCGAACGTGTCGTCGTTGTAAAAACCGGTGACGTAGGCGTCGAACCACGACTCGATAGTATCGGCTTGTTGCTTTTGCATAGGAGCAGACTCTATCTCACCCGGCCCGAACACGCAAGGGATGGCATTGCCCATGGGCCCGGCGACGGCCCCGGGGCGAAAAAAAGGATGACAGACGCTTCAACCCGGGTTGTCAATCCGGTATAATAAGCCTGTAACAACGTGGCATGTAAATGACGGCATGGCGATTTGGAGGCTCAACGGATGCCCACCGCGAAGGACATCATCGTCAGGAAACCCACCGATATGGAAACGGCCGAGTGTATGAAATGGCCGATTTGGCAATGTGAACCAAGCACGTTTGACTGGGCGTACACCGAGAAGGAAACGTGCCTCATTCTGCAGGGCAAGGTAACGGTCAGCGACGGCAAGGACTCGGTGAATTTCGGGCCGGGCGATCTGGTGGTCTTTCCCGAGGACCTGGAATGCACGTGGGAGGTCGCCGAGGCCGTCAAAAAACACTACCACTTCGGCTGATGCGGGCCGACGACGGCGGTCTTCTCCGCGGGTATCGCCCAAGCAAGCTATTCGGAAAGGAGCGGCGTATGAGCAGGTTGAAGGCGTTCACGCTCATTGAACTGCTTGTGGTCATCGCGATTATCGCCGTTCTGATGGCCATTCTCATGCCGGCGCTGCAAAGGGCCAGGGAGCAGGGTCAGCGGGCCGCCTGCATGGGGAACCTGCGGCAGTTGATCCTGGCCTGGTCGATGTACGCCGACGAGAACAATGAGCGCATCGTCAACGGCGCCACCGGCTACAGCAATCAGAACATGACCTGGGCGGACCATCGGGGGGAGCTGGCGTGGGTCGATCAGTTTTCGGCTACGGACTCGGCGGTCACGCTGCAAGGCATCCGCAACGGGGCCTTGTGGCCTTATGTCAAGGATGAGGCCGTCTACTGCTGCCCCACGGGGCGACGCGGCGAGGTGCTGACGTACTCGATTATGTTCAGCATGAACGCCGTGGGCCATCCCAGCGAGGGGGTGCAGCAGAAGGGGCTGTTCATCAAACTGCGGACGGACATCCACAACCCGGCCCCGGCGTATCGGCTGGTGTTCATCGACGAGGGATATATGTCGCCGGATGGGTTCGCCGTTCACTACAACCAGCAGCAGTGGTGGGATGACCCGCCGGTTCGCCACGGCGATGGAACGAACGTGGCCTTTGCCGATGGTCATGCCGACTACTGGAAATGGAGTGCGATCGAGACCATAAAGGAAGGCCGGGCACGGCAGGACTCGGCGCCCCAGCGATGGACGCCCACAACGCCGGAGGGCTTGGAAGACCTGCACCGGATGCAGATGGGTTGCTGGGGCCGGCTGGGGTATTAGCGCGACTCAAGACCCACGGTGCATGACCGGCCGTCGAGACGTCTTGAACCCTACCTTTGCGTTCTCGGCGATCTCTGCGGTGCAAGCCGACCAGCCGTGTAGCGGATGGAGTTGGCGACGATGGCGCGGAGGTTCTCGTTGGCGTAGGCCTTGCCGTCGTGGCCGAGCATCAGGCCCACGACGCGGGCGTTGGCGTAACGCCGCGTCCAGCCGACCGTCGGGTCGCTGTCGGGGTGGTCGGTCGTCAGAAAGACGCGGTTGTCCGGCTCAAAACTGACGCCCTTGTAGCCCTCATCGTGAATCTGGAAGTCGCTCAGGCCCCGCGTGATGGGGTTCCGCTGGGAGGCGATCTTGCAGTTCATGTCGATGTCGTGCTTGTAGGTGCTGCCGGGAACCTGGACACCGTCTACCTCGGCGGCCTTGAGATTGTACCTGGCGCCGATGATCTTCTTGTACTCGGACCATTCCTGGAAGGCCCCCATATTGTGGTGGAAGGCAACCAGGCCCACGCCGTTCTCCAGCAGTTTGAGCAGATTGGCGCGGCGTTTCTCGGAGATGTTCTGGGTCATGTTGTAGCAGACCAGGACGTCGAAGTCCCACTTGGAAATATCCTCGAACACCTCGCTGTGGTCCTTCTGCTCGCATTCCATGTACTCGATGTCGTCGTAGCCTTCGAAGAGTTTGAAGAAGTGGTCGCGCTCGAAGTCATGGCCGCCCGTAAGCACGCCGACGCGGATCTTCTCGCGGGCGTCGTCCGGCAGGGGCTTGATCGCCACGGACTTGTAGTAGACAACGCTCTTGGGGTCATGGCCCTGGAGACAGAGGGTCCCGGCGCTGAGTTTGCGGCCGGCATTGCTGTTGCTGACCGATTCGGGCTCGTTATACATGACCGTCGTCGTGTCGTTGACCTTGACGATGATCTGTCTGCCACGCACGATGATGTGCTGTGTGAACCATTCGCCGTCCCTGGCAGGGCTGTGGTTCATGACGTCCCGGATGTTGTAGAGGCCGCCGGTCTTCTTGGGGTCGCTGTGGGTGTTGTTGACCTGGACTTCGTAGCCTTTGGCGGGCCAGTCGGTCTCCTGATACGCCGTGGCGAAGTACATCCCGGAGTTGCTGCCCGGCTCGGTCTTGATGACGCACTTGAATTCGAAGTTCTTGAACTGGGCGTTGTTGACGGGCCCGACGTAGAACAGGTGGCTTCGCGGACCATGCGTAATCAGCAGGCCGTCCTTCACCGACCAGGTGCCCTTGTTCTCGCTGGCCCTCCAGCCGGCCAGGTCCTTGCCGTTGAACAGGGAAATCCAGCCCTCGTCCGCCTCCTGCGCCCAGGCGCCGCCCACCATACACATCACCATCGCGGCAAGAATCATCTTCTTCATCATCTCATGTTCTCCTTGTGACAGCGTTTCGGTCATTTGAGTTTCGTATTTCGGGTTTGTCTCGTCTCTACAATCGCCACGGGCTTCGCATGGCCCGCACAAGGCGACGGTTGGCGGTCGGGTTGTCGACGAACCGCTCGGCGGCGGCGTCCCAGCGGAGCTTCTGCTCCATACGGATGGCGATGTCCGAGACCTGGCAGAGCAGATCGGCCTGGACGGCCGCCTCGATGTTGCAGAGGGGCTGTCCGCGGCTCTTGACATTGTCTAGGAGGTTGCGGACATGGTTGCCGCTGCGAGGCAGTTGGATGTCGTTGGGGCCCCACTCGGCCTTGAGCAACTCATCGGACGAGGCGGTAATCGCCCCGCGGTGGACCTGGACCCAGCCGTCGGCGCCCTCGAAGGCCGTTCCGTGGCTGTCGGTGTTCTTATATCGCTGCGTCCATTCCTGGGGGCGGGGGTCTCCGGTATAGCGCATGACCACACCGCTGTCGTACTTGAGGGTCAGGTCCCAGTTCAAGGCGGTGTCGTGCGGACCGGTCGGCTCGGGCCAGACGCCCTTGCCCTCGATCTCGAAGCCGGTGAGTGTCTTGACGCCGCCGCCCCACAGGGCGATATCCAGCGGATGGACGCCCCAACCGGCGATGAAGCCCAGGGCATAGTCGCTGCAGAACCACCATGTGGCGTTGCTGACGCGGTTCTCCGTATGAGGGTGGTACGGGGCCGGTCCCAGCCAGAAGTCATAGTCGATCCAGTCCGGGGCCGGGACGACCCTGTTGCTGCCGCCGGGGCTGGAGCCCGGCGACCAGACGTTGACCTGCTTGAGCTTGCCGATGCGCTCGTTGAGGGCCAGCTCGCAGGCGAAGCGGAACCGGTTGTCGGAGCGCTGCTGCGTGCCGAACTGGAAGACCGTACCATAGCGCCGACAGACGTCGCGGAGGCTCTGGTCCTCCTTAAGGCTCAGGCCCATCGGTTTTTCGAGGTAGATGTCCTTGCCGTTGCGTGCGGCCTCCAGGGCGACCAGGACGTGCCAGTGGTCGCAGGTGGCGATACTCAGGACGTCCACATCCGCCCTGGCGCAGAGTTCCCGAAAATCGGTGTAGAGCTTGCAGTCCGTGTTGCCGTAGCGCTGGTCGATGATCTTCTTGGCATTTTCGCGGGCGTCGCGTTTGAGGTCGCAGGCGGCAATCACCTGGGCGTCGTTCTGGCCCAGGAAGTTCTGCATGACGCCGGTGCCCTGCGGGCCTACGCCGATGCTGGCGCAGACGATCCGTTCGCTGGCCGCGACGGCCCCGGCCAGACCCACGGCCGAGGGCTTGACGAAATACGGCAGGCCCATCGCCGCGACCGAGGCCCCCGCTGCATTCCTGAGAAACCCACGACGTGTCGAACGAGCGCTCATAATCGGGCTCCTTAACGTGTTGGACTAATCCAGTGTCATTCCACCGCCCGCCGGCCCTTGCACCCTGGACCAACGGCACAAGACAGCCAGAGTCTACCCAACGGCTTCAATC
>Ga0209614_1002179_pt1 | contig 13329 bp, 13 predicted proteins | sample BlaSprsedimmetaG_FD_185484 | JGI IMG/M metagenome (GOLD analysis project Ga0209614, IMG submission 185484) | Hot spring sediment bacterial and archeal communities from California, USA to study Microbial Dark Matter (Phase II) - Blank Spring... ... | reverse complement strand
GGTAGTAATTGATGTTGGCACGTCGACGCTGGCAGCCATTGCCGGTCAGAAAAACGAGGACGGGAAATTGGAAATTATTGGAATGGCGAAAGTACCTGCGCGGGGAATTAAGCGCGGTGTGGTGCTGAACATCGAGGAAGCGGCCGCTGCTGTTGATCAACTGCTTGGCGAATTGCAACTGCAAACCGGAAAACCGGTATCGAAAGTGGATATTGCTTACGCCGGACAGCCCGTGAAGATTTTGGAGCATAAGGGATACCGGCTTACCTCCGGCGAAGGGGTAGTCAGTCAGGCCGATGTGAATGAACTTTGGGCTGAGGTTGAAAACCTGCAAACAGAGGAAGGTTACAAAATCTTGCACATCATTCCGCAACAATATATGGTTGATGAGGAAATAACTGAATTAAACCCGGTTGGTATTACCGGAAAAAAAATTGAAGCCTCTTACAAGGTGATTGTGGTACCTGAAGTCCACCTCTTTAACTTCAGGCGTGTTTTCGACAAATGCAGGGTAGAGATAAACGATATTGTTTTTGCCCCATTGGCTGCTTCGGAGGCTGCATTAACCAGCGATGAAAAGGAAATGGGCGCCATTTTGCTCGATATTGGCGCCGGTACTACCAAACTGGCTGTTTACAACGAGGGTATCATGATTCATACAGCCGTAATCCCCTTCGGAGGGAATGTGGTTACACAAGATATTAGAGAAGGTTGCAGTATTTTACCCAAGTGGGCCGAGCAGCTTAAAGTACAATACGGGCAGGCGTTGGGCGATTTTGCCGACGAAAGCAAGGTGGTTACCATACCTGGTCATAACGGATGGGAACCCAAGGAAATCTCCTTTAAAAGCCTTGCTTTTATTATTCAGGCCCGTATGGAAGAGATCATCGACAGCGTGAATTTCCAAATTGAAAAATCGGGCATTGCCGATCAGCTTGGCTCTGGTGTAGTTCTTTCGGGTGGAACGGCGGGTTTGAACAACCTGGTTTCGCTGGTTAAGTTTCGCACGGGTATGGATGCACGGCTGGCATTTCCTGTTATCAGGCCGGTGCAGAAAACCCCGGGACTGAACGATTTTGGGTATTTAACAGCACTTGGACTTTTAAAACTGGCCCTCGACAAAGTGTATCCAGCTCCCAAAAAGAAAGAGAAGAAACCCAGGAAGAAACGGGAAAGCCGATTCTCTCCCTGGCTGAAAGGGGTTGTACAGGGCGTACTCGATTATGTGGACGACGACGATGATGTTGCACTCAATTAAAAATGAATGATATGACCGAATTAGTAAATTTTCAATTCCCACGGACTTCATCTTCCATTATTAAAGTAATTGGCGTAGGTGGAGGTGGCTGCAACGCGGTCAGTCATATGTGCGAAGAGGGAATAGCAGGGGTTGATTTTATCATCTGCAATACCGATTCGCAAGCCATGGAAAACAGCAATGTGCCGGTAAAAATCCAGTTGGGGGTAACCCTTACCGAAGGCCGTGGTGCAGGAAATATGCCGCAAATGGGTGAAGATGCTGCCCGGGAAAATTACGAAGACCTGAAAAATGTGCTGAAGGAGAATACCAAAATGCTCTTTATTGCCGCCGGAATGGGAGGAGGCACAGGTACGGGTGCTGCTCCGGTAATTGCCAGTCTGGCTCGCGAACTCGACATACTTACCATTGCCGTAGTTACCGTACCCTCGCCCGCCGAAGGAAAAAAACGGTTCGGGCAGGCTATGGAAGGCATCAAAAAACTGGCAGAATATGTGGACAGTATGCTGGTGGTAAGCAACCAGCGCCTGCACAACATTTTCGGCGACCTTCCTGCTCGTCAGGCATTTAAAATGGCCGATAATATTGTGGCAACCGCTGTGAAAGGGGTGGCCGAAATCATTACCCTGCACGGAAATATAAACATCGACTTTGCCGATGTTTATACCGTAATGCACAACAGCAGGGTGTTTATTATGGGAACCGGTTTTGCATCGGGCGAAGGACGCGCCATGAAAGCGGTGAACGAAGCGTTGGAGTCGCCTCTGCTCGATAGTAACGATATTTATGGTACAAAAAGCATCCTGCTCAACATCATTTCAGGAAAGGACGAAGTGACCATTGGTGAAATTGGTGAAATCATTGAAGCTCTTCAGGAAAAAGCAGGGCAGGAAGCAGACATTATTTGGGGAAACGGGTACGACGAGAGCCTCGGTGATAAAATAAGTGTGACCATTCTTGCCACCGGCTTTAAAACCAACCCCAACCAGTTGCTTCAACCCCGCCAGGAACCCGAGAAATTTGAGCTTGGAAAACAAGATGCAGCGGAAACTGAGAAGGAATTTGAAGAAACTCAGGAAACAGAAGATACTGAACCGGAAGATGTGCTTTTGGAAACTGAAACTCAGGAGTTGAATTCCACCATGTATTTCGGTACCGGCTTTTCAGCCCCAGTTGAGCAGAAGAAAAACGAAAAAAGTATTTTTTCTCAAAAATGGAAAGAGAAAAAGAAAAAAGTAAAAGATAAAAACCGGGAACCTGTAAAGCAGGGAAGCATCGACAATTGGTTTTATAAAAATTTTGGTCTGAACAAATTATTTGACGATGAAGATCAGTCGCTGGACGAGTAGGAGAGTTTAACCTGAAAAAACAACGAAATGACAGAAAATAGTACAAATATCGAGAATCAGCAAAGTGCAGGAGCGGCCATCAAAGTTGTTGGAGTAGGCGGTGGCGGAGGCAATGCACTCAACTTTATGTTCAAACAGGGAATCCGCGATGTGGATTTTGTGGTTTGCAATACCGATTCGCAGGCGCTCAACGCCAGTCCGGTGCCCGTAAAAGTGCAGTTGGGTTCGGCGTTAACCGAAGGGCGCGGTGCCGGAAACCGCCCCGAGGTGGGGAAACAGGCTGCCCTCGAAAATATTGAGGATGTAAAAAATGCACTTTCCAATAAAACCAAAATGGTTTTTATCACTGCCGGAATGGGTGGAGGTACAGGAACAGGAGGAGCTCCGGTGATTGCAGAGGCATGTAGCCAAATGGGTTACCTTACCGTTGGAATTGTAACCATCCCTTTCCGTAACGAAGGGAAAAGGCGCATCAAACAGGCCATTGCCGGGATTGCAGAACTGGAAGGACACGTAGATGCCTTGCTGGTGATCAACAACGAACGCATTCGCGAAATGTACGGCGACTTCGGCATTTCGGAAGCCTTCTCAAAAGCCGACAATGTACTGGCCACTGCTGCCAAAGGCATTGCCGAAATCATTACAGTGCCGGGGTACATTAATGTAGATTTTGCCGATGTGGAAACCGTAATGCGAAAAAGCGGGCTGGCATTAATGGGAACCGGTGTTGCCAGCGGAAAAGACCGCGCCACCGAAGCCGTGGAACAGGCACTCAGTTCGCCGCTGCTGAATAACAACGACATTCGCGGGGCCAAAAATATTTTGCTGAACATTACTTCGGGAACACAGGAGGTTACCATGGACGAAGTGGGTCGCATTACCGACTACCTCCAGAACAAGGCAGGTTTTGAAGCCGACCTGATTTGGGGAAACGGGAAAGAGGACAGCCTTGGCGAAGAAATTTCGGTTACACTTATTGCCACCGGTTTTGGAAAAAGTTCCATTGCTGAATTAACCGGCGAGCGGAAAGTGGAAAAAGAAACGCACGCGTTAAACATTGATACTGATGATGACGATAAACCGAAAACGGGAAAAATCATCTCTGAAAAAAAACGGATTGAATCCGGGCAGGCAACTCTTAGTTTTCACAACAACGAGGAAGATGCCGGCGATTTGGAGTTTGAAGTGTTGTATCCCAAAACCACCAAAGAGCGGAAAAATTCGGGAGAGAAAACCCGGATAGACTTTGCCCACGTATCGGATGAAGATTTGGATGAAATGGAAAATATACCTGCATACGAGAGAAGGCAATTACGTATGAACGATCCGAAATACAAAAAGAAATTTTCAAACTATTCGGTGACCAGCGAAAACAAACTCACTGATAAAAATTCGTACCTTCACGGGCAGGTGGATTAACAACAAAAAAAGAAAATGATGTCACTTTTTGAAAAAATTAACGATGAATTGAAAGCGGCAATGAAAGCCCGCGACAAAGTAAAGCTGGAAGCGCTGCGAAACATCAAAAAGGTAATGATTGAAGCCCGGGCTGCCAAAGGGGCAGGCTCGGAACTTACCGATGACGAATCGTTGAAAATTATTGCCAAACTGGCCAAACAGGGAACCGATTCGGCTGCCATTTACAAAGAACAGAACCGGAGTGAACTGGCAGAACAGGAAATGGCACAGGTGGCAGTTTACGAAACTTTTTTGCCAAAAAAACTTACGGGGGAGGAACTGTTGAAAGCTGTGAAGATAATCGTTGAAAAAACCGGCGCCACCTCCATGAAAGATATGGGGAAAGTGATGGGTGTCGCTTCAAAAGAGCTTGCCGGAAAAGCTGAAGGATCCGAAATTGCTGCCAGGGTTAAAGAGTTGCTTTCGTAGGTTGGGGTGTTTGGCTGCGACCGGGTGACCATTAATCGTCATTTATGTTGCTGTCGTCGTCGTCATCGTCGGCTATCTGGTCGGCCACGTGATCCAAATCGGCATATTTATCTTCATAATCCTGTTTAACCTCGTCTTTCAGGAATCCGTCATCATCATAGTCCTCGTCTTCGTCAACAATCTGAATGGCTTCGTTTTCCGTCATACGGAGCATGTAGTATTTGTCTTCGGTTTCAAAAGGCAGTGCCGTTACCTTGATGCCGTTCTTGTCGAAAAAATGGATTAGGTGATCGGCAAAACCATCGGAGTAAACAAACTTTATTTGTTCCTGTAAATCCTTGTCGAGCTTATTGTAATCCTTAATAACCCTTGGTTTGTTAGGCGTCATAATTCAAATATTTTAATCTGTTTTTTTATTTGCAGATTCAATTTTAACTTCAAAAAAATACATTTATTAGTACGTGCGGTTATTCGTTTTTTAGAACATTAACCACAGCAAATAAATAGTATCCTTTCGATATTTGCAACACTTCACAAATTTTTTTTGGCTTTTTTTCTACGCCTGATTTTTCCGTAGATGCATTGGCTGTCGTTACACCAGTTACACTGATAGCCTTTTTGCTGGCAATCTGTTCCTATTCCGGTAATGCCGCTGATTGATTTTATAGGGTGCATAAGCGATGACTCAGAAAGTGAAATGCCGCAAAAACCGGTTGGAAACAAGGAAAAAAGCTTGTGCTGCTCGGCTACACTCCAGTTGCAATAGCCCGGAGAAAAGGCATCGGTGATGTCCATTCCGAAAGAAATGGCCTCTGCCCTTATTTTTTCGTGCAGTTTTGCAGCGGCCTTTTCAACGATCAACGAGCCGGTAACATCCAGCACATAAGCCAGCATATCGTTTCCTTCGGAAGCTTTTTTCGCAGCCAGGTTGGAAATGCCGGCGCCGGCTGTGCAAACAAAAAGGGCGGCTTTTGTGGCTTCTTTCAACTGGGTTGCCACGGTTTTTCCCGCGTAAAATTTCTGGTTTTCAATTTGAATGGTTTCGTTTTGAAGGTCAACAGCAACAGAATCAAAAATCCGGTATCCCCCGCAAATATGGCAAAATTGGGGCGCCAGTTGCAGAGCCTGGTCTATCGAGTCGGGAAAAGGTTCGGGCGATTGTCCAGGTTCAAAGCCCATTAATTCTTCAATTTCTGAAGCAGGAATACTGAGATCTGAAAAAGAGAAATTCTTTGTTTTCAGGCTATCCTTCACTGATTTCAATTTTTTCAATGACGTCTCCGGCGCGAATGGCATCAATAACGTCCAGTCCTTCCACAACTTTCCCAAAGCAGGTATGGTGCCCGTCGAGGTGCTTGGTGTTTTCGCGGTTATGGCAAATAAAAAACTGCGAGCCACCGGTGTTTCTCCCGGCGTGTGCCATCGACAGAACGCCGCGGTCGTGGTACTGGTTACCACCGTTGGTTTCACAGGGAATGGTGTAGCCCGGTCCGCCGGCGCCTGTGCCGTCAGGACAACCGCCCTGAATCACAAAGTTGGGTATCACGCGGTGAAAAGTCAGCCCGTCGTAAAAACCCTCTTTCGCGAGTTTTACAAAGTTTGCGACGGTTCCTGGCGCATCGGCGTCATAAAAATCAATCTTCATTTCTCCTTTTGCGGTATGGATGGTTGCTTTTGTAGTCTGTGCCATTTTGTTTTTTTTAATTACGGCGCAAAAGTAAAAAAATCCGGGAGATATTCGGTCGGTTTGGTTTTTGCCCTTTCGTCAGGATGTTCATGTTTCCAAAGAACTTTGTAATTCCTTCGCTTAGTGGACAACCAAAGCACAAAATTTGTAATATTGCATTCTGTTGATTTGCCTCTTTAGCTCAGTTGGCAGAGCAGCTCATTCGTAATGAGCAGGTCGCGGGTTCGAGTCCCGTGAGAGGCTCTGAAATGACAACCAAAATTTACAGAAATGCTTGAAATCAATGAGTTTCAGGCATTTTTTGTTTTAGGACAATCATAGAATTTAAAGACTTTGCTTATAATGCTATTCAACATTGATATTTTAATGCATACTATTTGCTATCTTTACTAAAAAGGGTTGAAGGAAACAAAAAATGCAGGAATCACTTTTCTTCGAAAAACTTGATGGCAGTGTTGTGAAATGCCTTTTGTGTCCCAGGTTTTGTGTGCTGAAAACCGGGCAAACGGGAGCCTGTAAAGTACGTGAGAACCGGGAAGGTCTGCTGGTTACCCATGTGTACAACCGGGTGGCTGCTATGGGAATCGATCCCATCGAGAAAAAACCACTATACCATTTTTATCCCGGAAAAGATATCCTTTCCATTGGCGAAGTGGGTTGCAACCTGCACTGCACCTTTTGCCAAAACCACCGGATTTCGCATTGCTATGCCACTGAATTTTATGGTTTTCAGCCGGTTACTTCTGAGCAGATTGTAAAAAAAGCCTTGCATGTGCAAAACAATATAGGCATTGCATATACCTACAACGAGCCTTTCACTTTTTTTGAATTCATGTACGATACGGCAAGGCTGGCACATCAAAACGGTTTGAAAAATGTGGTTGTTTCCAACGGTTATGTCAATCCGGATCCTCTGCATCTTATTCTTCCATTTCTCGATGCATTCAACATCGATTTAAAGGCATTCGATAACGCATTTTATAAAAGGCAAACCAAAGGAACGCTTGAGCCAGTGCTTGAAAGTTTGAAAATGATTGCCCGCAGTGGCAAACATCTTGAAATAACCTGGTTGGTAATACCCGGCCTCAACGATGATGAAAAACAATTTGAAGAGATGGCTTTGTGGATTGCAGAAGAATTGGGTTCCTCTGTTCCATTGCATTTGTCGCGCTATTTTCCGCAGTACAAATTAACCTTGCCGCCCACACCGCTGGAAACTCTGAACCGGTTGCATTCCATAGCTTCGCGGCATTTGCATTTTGTTTATCTGGGCAATGTTAACGACGAAAAACACGCTTCCACTTTTTGTCCCCACTGCCATTCGCTGGTGATAGAACGAAACCGGTACTTCACAAAAATCATCCAAACCGGTTTTCATGGCAGTTGCATCCGGTGCGGGGCGCCCGTCGGTGTTATTATGGACACATAGCTGGTTGATAAATTTTTTGTTTCAGCCTCTTTACTTGTAGGAATAATTTTCGTACCTTTTTCTCTGAAAAATGTACTTAAAAAAGAATAAGATGAACAGTGAAGATTTTACCAGCCAGCCCGAATTTCAGCAAATAGTGAAAGAAGCAGAAAGTTTGAAGGGTAAAATTTTTTCGGACGTGCTTGATGAACAGGGATTTCAGTATGTTGATTTGGTGCAGGAGGGCGGGGGAGTGCTTGGCATTGCCCTGGTAGGTTACACCTCAGTACTGGAAGCTGCGGGCATCCGTTTTTTTCATCTGGCAGGCACCTCTGCCGGAGCCATCAACACGCTTGTGCTTGCCGGCATCGACAGCATGGATAAGGAAAAGTCGGGACTGGTTTTGGAAAAACTGGCGCAGCAGGATTTATTCGAATTTGTCGATGGCGATCCGGTTTTAAAGCAAATCATTCAACGTGTAATCGACGGCACACCTTTTAAAAAAGTGCTGGGCAGGTTGCTTTGGAACATCAGGAAGGTGAAAAAAGCGTTGTTTGAAGACCTGGGGTTGAACCCCGGTGAGAAGTTTGAGAAATGGATTGAGGCCATTTTGAAGGAATCGCCCAACCAGGTAACAACCATTGGCGAGCTGTCGGAAAAGTTTGGGAGCAAATATTTTCCGAAAGGGTTGAAAAACAGGATTACCGGCAAGCTTCTAACCGATACTGGCACGCTTATGCACATTATCACGGCCGATATTACAACCCAAACCAAGGTGCTTTTTCCCAAAATGGCCTCGCTCTACTGGGGGAATCAGGCCAATGAAATTTCGCCGGCAAAAATTGTGCGTGCATCCATGTCGGTGCCTTTCTTTTTTGTTCCTTTCGAGATAAAAGATATTCCCGGAGCAGGAGAACCGGCAACCGGCGACGGGATTAAACTGGCCAACTTTTATGGCATAATTCCCAAAAAGGTGAAGTTTGTGGATGGCGGCATGGTTTCCAATTTTCCCATTAATGTTTTCCATGCCAAACCCGGGGTGGCGCCTCGGAAACCCACTTTCGGAGTGAAACTGAGTTCGTACAGGCAGGAAAGTGCAAAGGTGGACGATCTGGGCGGTTTCATGGGAGCTATGATAAGCACCATGCGTCATGATTCCGACAATGAATTTTTACTCCAGAATCCCGATTTCAGAAGATTGATTTGTTTCATCGATGCCGACAAGGATTTTAACTGGCTTAATTTTAAAATGAGCGACGAAAAGAAAAAAGAACTATTTTTACTGGGTGCCAGGAAAGGACTTGAATTTATAAAAACATTCGACTGGAAGGCTTACAAAAAAATCAGGGAGTAAAAGGAAAACATGCAGGAATGGAGTTAATAGAGAAAATACTGACCTACTTTTAAATTCCCGCAAATCAATATTTTTCGCTTACTTTGCAATCTGGAAACAAAGAGTTGTTTTCCAATTTTTTTTGATATCAAATTCAATCGTTTTAATGAAATTTTCTGAGTTAGGCGTACACGACGACATTCTGGATGCCATTTCGTATATGGGTTTTGAAAAAACAACTCCCATTCAGGAACAAGCTATTCCTGAAATTCTTGCAGGTAACGATCTCATTGCCTGCGCACAAACCGGCACAGGTAAAACGGCCGCTTTTGTAATTCCGTTGCTCGACATGATTTTGGAGCATCCCGCCGGTGAAACCTCTACTCTGGTTTTGGTGCCAACCCGCGAGCTGGCCATGCAAATCGACCAGCAAATACAAGGAATTGCCTACGGGCTTGGAATTCATTCCATTGCCATTTACGGTGGCAGCGACGGCGACGACTGGGGGCAGCAAAAACGGGCGCTTACCCAAGGTGCCGACATTGTGGTTGCCACTCCCGGGAAACTCATTGCCCATCTTAATCTGGGCTACGTAAAATTCGACACCATAAAATACCTCATTCTCGACGAGGCCGACCGGATGCTCGACATCGGTTTTCATGAAGATATTCTGAAAATCATTTCGTTTCTGCCCCAAAAAAGGCAAACGCTCATGTTCAGTGCAACCATGGCGCCAAAAATCAGGTCGCTGGCTTCAAAAATTCTGACAAATCCAAAGGAGATTAACATTTCAATGTCGAAGCCGGCCGAAGGAGTTTTGCAGGCGGCTTATCTGTGTTACGAAAATCAGAAAGCAGGGCTCATTAACCACCTGATTGCCGACAAACCCGATTATAACAGCATCCTTATTTTCTGTTCCACCAAGGTGAAAGTGAACGAGCTGGCCCGGTCGCTGAAGAAAAACAAAATGTCGGTGGAACCTATCTCGTCCGATTTGGAGCAGAGCGAACGCGAAAAAGTGTTGCAGGGATTTAAAGCACGACGAACGCGTATTTTAGTGGCTACCGATGTATTGAGCCGCGGAATCGATATCAAGGGAATAAACCTGATTATTAACTACGATGTTCCGCACGATGCCGAAGACTATGTGCACAGGGTTGGCCGTACCGCCCGCGCCGATGCTACAGGAGTTGCACTGACCCTTATCAGCGATAAGGATATGGGGAAATTTCAGCAGATTGAACAGCTGATTGAACGCGAGGTGATTAAGCTCCCTTTGCCAAAAGATTTGGGAGATGGACCCGGATGGAAACCGGGACGACCGCGAGGAAATTCAGGCAGAAGGAAATTCAGTGGCAGAAAGAAAGGCGCCGGGAAAAACCCTGGACAGGCAAAGCGCCAAAACTGAAAAGACTAACAATAACTTCCACTAAAAAAGCCGGAAGAAAAACTCCCGGCTTTTTATGTCGATTTTTAAAACGTTTCTGGCAGAATGGGTAAAATTCAAAGCATTAGCCGTTTAAATTGACTCAGTCTCCACTACTTTCGACAGGATATCGGCGTAAGGTACCAACAGGTAGTTTTTACCTTCGAAGTCGATTTCCGTACCCGTAAATTTCTTGTAGAGAACCTGGTCTCCCGGTGCAATTTCTGCATTTTCGATGTTGCTTACGGCAACAACTTTAGCAATTTCCTGCTTTTCCTGTGCAGAATCGGGAATAATAATCCCCGCAGCGGTTTTCTGTTCTGCGGTGTCTTCAGTCAGTTCCAGCAGAACATTCTGATTAATTGGCTGTAACTCTTTCATTTTTTCCATTCTTTAATTTAACGTTTAACACTAATTTGAAGTTAACAAATATTTGTCGATGTTATCTTTAAACATTTTTTTTGTGTCTTCTTTGGTGCGGGCAATGCCCGACATCATGACAGGCTGTTCTCCAATAGGAATATATAAAAAGGCCGGAATTCCGCGAATGCCAAAAACAGCTGCCAGTTCCTTTTCTTTTTCGGTGTCTATTTTATACACGTAAATATCACCGGCATATTCGTGTGAAATTTCCTCGAGAATGGGCGATGCAATTTTGCAGGGGCCACACCAGTCGGCGTAAAAATCGATCAATGCAGGCTTGTCGCCTTTATATTTCCATTCCTGGGGGGAGTTGTTGTAATCCCAGACTTTTTCCAAAAATACATTTTTAGATAAAAGAATTGAACCTCCTTCAGCCTGGCTTGTGTTGGCTGACGGGTTGTCAGCTACTGTTTGAACCTGAGCCGTTGTTGGCTCGGTTTTTTCTTTTTTGTTGTTTTTTGCCTGGCCTGAGTTGCAACTGTAGAATGAGAATGTTGCAATTGCCAGAATGAATACTAAATTTTTCATAATTGTATTGAATTTTAATTTATTCCTAATAATCTGTTTATTCTTGGTTTGTCGAACCCTACAATAATTTCACCGTTAATATCGGTTTGAGGAACACCCTGCTGGCCGCTGCGCCTCACCATTTCTTCGGCAGCTTTCTGGTCGCGCGAAACATCCACTTCCCGGTAACGGATTCCATATTCCTGCAAATGGCGTTTTATGGTATTGCACCAGGTACAGGTGGGCGTGGTGTAAACCGTCACATTTTTCTGAGACTTCTTTTCGCCGTTCAACGGCATTGCAACTGCCGATTTGTCAAAAATAACATTAAATTGTTCCGGCTGGTGACAACCTTTCACCAAATTGCGCATAATTCCTTTTTCAAAATGCAAAAGTGTGGGCACGCTGGTTACACCATATTCCGTATGGATGTCTCTCACCTCGTTTACATCAGCCAAACAAAGAACTTTATTGCTTTCTGTGGCTTTTTTAGCTGCCGTTAGAAAATTTTTGTAAGCACAATCGCTTTGGGCCGAACCCTTTTTAAATAACAAAAGCCAGACATTTTCGTTCGATCCGGTTTCTTTTTTTAACGCTTGTAACGATGTTAGTGTTTTCATATTTTATAAATATACAAATATATACATATATTGAATAGTTTATTACAATTCCTGTGCCATTTTGGTTTGAAAACCCGGTTTGGCAGATTGAAAATTTTTTTTTCAGGTTGACGCAACCCTATTCTTTTTTTTCAAATCTAATAATATGAAAACATTTAAATGAGGAGAGAAAATTATGAAAAAGTACGTTTTGATTATTTTGTTGGGTGTAATTTTTACAGTGATTAGTTGCCTCGACGATGACGGATACTCGTTGAACGATATGTGGGTGGGTTTTGGCATGGTGGAGCAGGTGAATTCCGATCCGATGGATTACAGAATCCACATGGACAACGGCGATGTATTGATGCCAGTGGCCTCGGGGTATCAGCTGCCCTGGTACTACCAGGGGACGAACGATCCCAATTCGCGGCTGAAAACCGGCGACCGTATTTTGATAAACTATACGGTTTTGGCCGATATAACCGGCGATGACGGAAACATCGACCTGTACCAGGTGAAAGTGAATTCGGTAAAAAAGATTTTGCTGAAAGGAATTCTGGATATTACTGAAGAAAACCGCGACAGCATTGGAAGCGACCCCGTTATTGTGCGGGATTGCTGGCAGACCGACGGTTTGTTGAATTTTGAAATAAAATACTGGGGCAGGTACGAAGTGCATTACATCAACCTGGTGAAAGAGCCTGGTGATCTCACCGGGGAAAATCAGCCCGTTGAATTGGAACTGCGGCATAACGCCAATGGCGATTTGGAAGATATTCCATATTCAGCCTTTGTTTCGTTCCGCCTCGAAGAGATTCAGGTTGCCGGGCTCGATTCGGTTAGGTTCAGGGTTACCAGCACCGACTACGACGGAAAGGAATTTGAATACGAAGGGGTGTACCGGTACCACGAAAACAATTAAACAGGAGTGAGTTGCATGTTAAAGGCGTCTGGATCAGGCGCCTTTTTTTATTTTGTTTGCCTGGTTTTAATAAAAAATTATTATATTCGGTAGTGCCAAAAAACAAAGGATGGAACTGACTATACTGCGCGACATTGTAATAATTTTTGCCCTGTCAACATTTGTAAACCTGTTGTTTACACGGCTTAAAATTCCAACGGTGGTTGGTTATCTGTTAACCGGTATTATTGCCGGACCTCATCTTCTGGGTCTGGTTCACGAAGAACACAACATAGAAATACTTGCCGAAATAGGAGTTATTCTTTTGCTTTTTACCATTGGTCTGGAGTTTTCACTCAAACACCTGTTTCGCATCAGACGCATCGTTTTTTTTGGCGGACTGCTTCAGGTTTCGTTAACTGCCGCAGTGTTTTACCTGTTGTCGTCGGTATTTCACATTGACTGGAAGGGGAGTCTTTTTATCGGGTTTTTGTTTGCCCTTAGCAGTTCGGCGCTTGTACTCAAATTGCTTCAGGAGAGATCGGAGC
>Ga0209614_1002178_pt1 | contig 13339 bp, 9 predicted proteins | sample BlaSprsedimmetaG_FD_185484 | JGI IMG/M metagenome (GOLD analysis project Ga0209614, IMG submission 185484) | Hot spring sediment bacterial and archeal communities from California, USA to study Microbial Dark Matter (Phase II) - Blank Spring... ... | reverse complement strand
ATTAAGATCATAATAAATAACATCAAATGAATCCGGGGAAGAGAATGAAGCCTTTGTATTAAATAGAATCAATCCCATCCCAAGAATAATGAGAGAGATCTTCACAGTGCAAGCTAATTTATTCATAGGAACACCTCCCAAATTTGATTGGGGATCAAATTTTATAAGCAGTGGTGAGAATGTATATCCGATGAGATGATTTTCGCGGAATAAAAGTAACGCCCCTGTTTTAAACTGGCCCATCCCTGCTATATAATTTGTATCAGAATTTCAAAATTGTCGCAGAAAAAAAGTACCGCAGCTTTCGCAGATGACAGAAATTTTTATCTGTGAAATCATCTGTGAAATCGGCGAAATCTGTGATTGCTTTTCTTTAATTAATTCGCGAAGCTATGTTCTTTTTTTGAAATGTAAATTTTCAAGAAAAATAAAAACAAGGTTGTAGTTAAAAATAACGACATCAAATTCTTAAACAATCACAGCTCTCGGACATAAATATTGTTATCTTTTGTAATGACGCGATACTGAACCGGAGATCGCAAATCCAACACGATCCGTGAATATCTATCATCATGATGGAAAGCTGCGCGAGCGCGTATAAAGACATCGTTGCTGATGTCGAATGTTTTTTGAGTTGTTAACAGAAAGATACCCGGAAAATCAAGAATGATCCGGTCTGGATTTGAAATGAACGAGTCCTGATAATTATTCACCCTGCCATTACAAACAATTTTAACAGTTTTTTCATCAAGCTTTTCAATGGATTTGATGGCGGATCCTTCGGGAATTGGCGGTTCGCTTTCAGTAGTATAAATTATAAAATCAACGCGTCGGTTCATGGCGCGCCCTTCACGGGTCTCGTTGGATGCAACGGGACGTTGTTTGCCATAGCCCACCGGATAATAGAAACGGTCAAATTCTACGTTTTCCTTTTCGTGCAAATAGACCATGACGCTGTCGATTCTGCGGTGAGATAAGCGGATGTTATACTCCTCGGTTCCGATGAAGCAGGTATGACCGGAAATCTGTACCTTAGTTCCGGGATAAGTGTTCAGAATTTCTCCGACCTGTTTCATGGTTTCAAATTCATCAGGGCGAATATTAGCGCGGTCAAAATCAAAATTAATGCGCATGGTCAACAAGATACTATCCTCGGCGGCTGACTCAGGGTGAACCTCAATTTTTCCTTCGCTGGCTTCTGCAATGGACCTCACCCGCGCCAGTCGTTCTTCCATCAATTGTTGTAGTTCCTTGGTTTTTCGTTCGGCTTCCTCAGCAGCCAGACGTGCTTTTTCAGCGGCTTCCAATTCTTTTTTTAACTGATCGGTAAGCTCGGAGAATTTTGCTCTTTCGACACTGAAGTCGCCCGGCAGTTCTTTTTCTAACTCACGGAAAGTAAAGATCAGTGAAAACCGGTGGACGGAGCTTTCCAATGCGTCCAATGGGCAAAAGGCATAATCAAACCGGGCTTTCGAATCTCCCATCCAACGCATTGGGATGAGTAAGCCGATGCCTGCTCCCCAGCGATTTGCTTCAAAATCATGAAATTTATAGCCGCCCCGAATAGCAAGCACATCACTGATGATAATTTCAGCCCCATAATAACCGCGAACTTTCTGGTCTTGCAACCAGGCAATATCAGCGACCATGTTCATGTCAAAGATTTTCCCAAGCGGCGAACTATAGCCCACTCCGCCGCGATAAGTTTCAGGAAGCCGGCTGCTGCGTTCCAAAAACTTGAGGTCAGTGATGGTAAGATTCTGAACGGTGGCTCCATAGGAAAACCTGCCAGTCTTGATCAAAAAACCCAAATCCAGCCCCAGCGCGGTTGCACTCTGATCAGCCAGATTTTGACGAACAACCTTTGGACCGCCGCCAAAAGAAATATCGAGTCCGAAAATATTTTTTCTAAAGCCCAATGCGAGAGTCATCGCTATATCGTTACTGTTGACAATGGCGCCGGTTGGGGTAAATGTCTCATCAAATTCGGTAATTTCACCCTCGTTGAAATAGGCAAATTGGACGCCCACTGATCCGAATCCGAACTGGTTCGGCATGCCAAAATTAATGACACCCTGCCGGGTATCATTTATCCAATTGTGATAGTTGAAACCAAGAGTGGTTTTTTCAATCAATCCGAGACCACCGATATTGTAAGCTAAAAGGTTAATATCGTCAGCCAGTCCGGTAAAGGAGCCGCCCATAGCTACCTGCCGCGCCGATGAATTGATCTGCAAAAATGAAGCGCCGTACTTTCCCAGTCCGCTGGTTGGTTGACTGATAGCTTGAATGGTAAAACTGAAAAAAATTACCAAGGTCAAAACGCCGAACAATGAACACTTCGGCGAGCGTTTCCCGGTTACGGTCGATAATCTATGGTTATTCATGCTTGCGCCCATTTTATTTATGTTTTCGCACAGAAAAATTATCGAATGAGGACGAATTTTTTTATTTTTGAAACAGCGGTGTTTGTCTCTGAAATTCGTCCGATTACTTTAATGAAATAGGTGCCGCTGCTGACTTGATTCCCGTTACTGTTGGCGAAGTCCCACCAGTTGTCAACAAATGAGTATTGATTAATCGGTATGGGATAATTGTAATAAAAATCCAATCGATCGCCCTGGATATCTCTGATTTTTTCTCCGGCTAAAGTAAAAATCTCAATTTTATTGACATAAAGCGAGCCGATGGTTGAAGAAGCCCGAATTCTTAATAGATTATGTCTGTTGGCATAGTATGGATTTGGCGCCAGATCAAAATCAAGCGGTCCTCCGGTAAAATTCCAGCTTGTATCCGGAGCAGGCGCTCCCGAGTAAACATGAAGTAGAGGCAATTGTTGTATGCTGTCGTCATATTTGACACTTATGATACTGGTCGAAGTGGTTTGAATTGTCCCGTCGCCAATGGTGCTGCTTCTGAATTCGACCGGAAGGCCATGTGTTGAAAGAAAATCTCCGGTATTAAAAATGCCATTCGAGTCTGGTAATTCTACCATTATCAACAGCTCTTCATCATAAGGCTGATTATTATAGACAATTACTGAAATTGAATCTTGAGTCAAAGTTAAGCTGCGATCCCTTTCTTCGATTATTCGGACGAAAACAGTATCTTTAGCCGCGACCGTATCAATCTGAACTCCGGCAGCATTTTCAAATTGGATTTTTCCAAAAGTGTTTTGAACCACAAGCACACTGTCGCTTGAAACATCGTTGGGATTTGTGGGATCTACATAGGTAACGACAATGGTGTCGCGGTCAAACACCTCGAGAAAGCTATTGCCAGTATTCGGGAAGCCAGTTTCAAAAATGATACCAATTGTTCCCGATTGTGAGACAAATCCGTTAGCCGCGCTCTGAAACCTGAGATTGACAGCAACGGTGTCCAGGCTTTTCAGTGCGTGAATTTTCAATTGAATGTTATTTTGAACCTGTTCCAAATTTAGGTCGTCAAGCAGCAGCCAGATTCGATCGATGTAAGGCTGCCCGGGCTGATAACTTGTGGAAAATCGGTAACGAGTGACTGGTTCTAAATCCTGCCCTACAAATTGGATGCTGGAAGGTGTTGAAAATGTTCTGTCCCAATCGATGTTTATGTTGTTTAGTTTTGGTGAAACAGAAGAGTTGTTGGTTTTGAAAGTTACCTCTAATTTTATCGCCTGTTTGGTTTTTAATTCTTCGATATTGGATAATGCCACTTCATTTGTGGTATCTAATTGGCTTGCTGAAAAGCCGCGGATCGATTGAAGCGTGGCGTCATCAAGAAGGGAAACTTTCATTTCGACATCACTGCGCAAAGCGGTATTTTCCGGCAAAACCGTGTTATATTTCAATGATTTCCAGCGGGTGATGATGTAATTAATGGAATCGCTGATGGTCTGAGTGACGATTCTGCCGGTAGTACGAGTGTTATAATAGTTATATTTTAAAATCACGTTTGTCAATTTTGGCGTGTACAATGGGTTGTTGGTTTCTAAGGTGGCTTTAAATTGATAAAACCGATGGCCATCGTGATCTGGATTGATCGGAGTGCCCGGGTGCAAATAGAAAGCCTGGCTCTCTGTTGGTCCTCGCCAGGGAGCTGATTCCAGATCTCCGAGCGTATTTTCCGAGCGTAATTGAATTTTAACTGACGTGATGGCGGCTATTGTGTCCGCAATCCAAAATAGTGAGTCGAAGCTCACTCTTCTGCCGATGTCTTTTACTGCTGAGGTGAAAGTGTTTGTGATATATCCCATACGTTTTGGCAGATTACCGCTGACTACCAGATGTCTATTGTCGGGTAGCCGGTCGGCGTCTTTAAGCCCCTCAATTCTTTTTCCAAAATCCCAGACGATTTGTCCCGTGCTGTTAACTTCTATCAGTCGGTTGTTGCCTGCGTCACAGATTAGTATGTTTCCGTTTGGTAAAAAATCAGCGTCGGAAGGGAAATTTAAACCGTTGTTGAGCGAGTCCGGTTGTCCTTTGATTCCGAATTGCCAGGTTATCGCATTGCTCTGGATGTTGACCTTGATGACGCGGTGGTTGCTCTGGTCTGTTATCAAAACCTCATCAGTACTTGCATTGTATTCAATATCAACCGGGCTGTTCAGTTCGCCCAGTCCCCAATTCCATAAAATTGTTTTATCCGCTTCTCTTACCAGAATAATGCGATTGTTACCCCGGTCGCAGATAAAAACTTTGCCAGAATCAGGAATCGGCACAGCATCGGTGGGATTGGATAATTGGTTGAATCCGTTTCCTTCAACATCACTTCCATATTGCCACTGTATCGCTTTATTTTGTTGAACAACTTTGATGACGCGATGCCTTCCGCGGTCAGTGATCAGGATTTTGCGGACGCTTTCTCCGGTTTCATTTTCAAGGTAACTCACCGCATCCACCGGATTTCCCAGATACTGCGGGGTTCCCGGATTGCCGAAAAATTCCCAGATCAATGAAGGTGTTGTCGGATCAACTTCCATGACGCGTCTTCCGGCGCCATCAGTGACCAGATAAAGCGGTGAACCCAAAAACTGACGGTAGTCGATATCTTCAGCCGCAACCAAAGGAATGCTGGAGGGCCAACTCCAGTCCAACCCGGATAAAATAAATTGGAAACTATCGGGTTCGGAAGAACTTCCAAACAACGGTTGCAAGCTGATCACAGAATCGATTTTTACATTATTAAACGATTCAATGCGAGTGAATGTCGGAGTACCGTCTGACCATTGGTTACTTTGGCTGGTTTGAGAAAGTAAGGGGTAAAAATTCAAAAGGACAATGATCACAATGGAAAGATAAAAATATTTTTTCATGACAGGTCTTCTTTTGAAGTTGTTAATCTAATTAAAGAATTAGAGTAAATGCTATAAAATAATATAAAAAGATTTTTTAAAAAAGCAAGTATTATTATTGTTTTTGTAGTAACACGTCAGTTACAGCTGGAATACTGATGCCATCGCTTGATAATCTGATTATTTGACAGTTTATAAAATATTTAAACCAAGCTATAAATTTCAAATATTTTCATAAATAAAGCGATGGCATCAGTCTATATCTAATAAACCAGATTTCTCCGAGAAATCTGGTTTATAAACCAAAGACTGAGGCATTACGTTTTGTAATAATTTATCTGTTGATTTTTCATTATTAGGTGTCGGTCATATTCTGTGCAATAGATCATCGTTTTTTTTCTGTTTTCAATTGGAAGGAGGACAATTGAATATACTGGCAAAGCCAATTGGTATCTATTCAGGCAGATGTTATTGCCACAAAGGCACCAAGCCTCGAAGTCACACCAAGATGTCTTTTTTTACTCACTTTTTTAATGCCAAATTCCATAGCTTTTCATCAAACCAAATCCAGCTTTTCTGAATGGAATAATTTAGAAATTCCTTCTTCTTTGTGTCTCTTGGTGCCTTTGAGTGTTTGTATCTGAATTGTTACACCTTAGTTACAGGTGGAATACTGATGTCATCGCTTGAAAAGCTGACTATTTGATAGATGCTAACATTTTAAACTATAACATTCCATTATTAATATTTTTTACTAATAAAGCGATGGCATCAGTCGAAGTTTCCACCTATAACTAAGATAATACTCTTCGGGGTAAAAAAGGCTTGATTCTTATTTATTTTTTGATAAATTTAAAATAATTTTATTCAACAAAGTTTACCTGCATGTATAAATCAAAAATGGTGCAGGGCAAACTGTAACACTCACTAATCATAATGAGGAATTATTGATGCGGATTCTGGGACTTCATGTGATTGACTTTACTCTAATTATGATTTATATTGTTTTCATCCTGTGGTTGGGCCGGCGTGCCGGGAAAGCCAACAAAGATACCAACGATTTTTATCTTGCCGGGCGAAAACTGGGAAAGTTCTACCAATTTTTTCTCAATTTTGGAAATTCGACCAATGCTGACCAGGCAATGGCGGTTTCGCGAGAGATCTATCGACAGGGGATTGGCGGAATGTGGATTCAATACCTGGTATTGTTTTTAACGCCATTTTATTGGTTTACAACCATGTTATACCGCCGGTCGCGAATGATTACCATCGGCGATTTTTTTACAGAACGATTTCGCAGTCAATTTTTAGGCGGTGCATTCGCTGTTTTTACGCTGGTAATGGCGTTTATCGGCGGCGGAGTCGGATATATGGTCGCCGGGAAAACAATGATGGCGCTTACCCCAAAACCGATTGAAAGTTATACAACTGAAGAACGCCAACGCGTCGAATGGTTTACCGAACGGAAAATGCTAATCGACAAGAAGAATGTGGAGCTCCGGCTATCGCAACAAGAGGAAGCCCGCTTGACCGAGCTGGAAGATCGGTTCAAAAAGGGAGAATTGAAATCGTTTGCTTCGTATATCAAACCGGTGGCTTTTTATTTTGTTTATGCAATAATTGTTGCCATCTATACCATGATGGGCGGCTTTACTGCCGCGGCAATCACCGATGCCATTCAGGGGGTGTTGATTATAACCTTTTCTTTTCTACTCATTCCTATCGGGTTGAGCCGTGTTGGTGGCTTTTCCGGTCTCCACGAAAGAGTACCGGACTGGATGTTTGAGCTTTTCGGCTCGGCAAGCTTGAGTGAGTATGCCTGGTACACTATTTTTGCAATGGTGCTGGCAAATCTCGTCTCGATTGTCGCCAGCGCACCGATGATGGCAACCGCTGGTTCGGCAAAGGATGAAAACACCGCTCGCTTTGGCATGATCGGCGGTATGTTTTTCAAACGATTTTTGATGATATTGTGGGCGCTCGCCGGTTTGCTTGCCATCGGTTTGTATGCCGGCAAATTGCATGACCCGGATTTAATCTGGGGATTTATGACAAATGACCTGTTGTTCCCCGGGGCTATTGGTCTGATGTTGGCAGGTATTCTGGCTGCCAATATGTCCACGCTTGACGCCGGATCAGTCACCAATTCAGCGCTGTTCATACGAAATTTATACCAACCGTTTCTTCCCGGAAAGTCTGAAATGCATTATATCAATGTCGGCAGAATAGTGATTGCGGTAACTCTGTTGGGGGGCATTGGCACGGCGGTTTTTGTTGGGAATTTGTTAGATTTGTTTAAATATTTTATCTCCATTCCCGCAATCTTTGGCGCGCCCATCTGGCTGGCGTTTGTCTGGCGCAGATTGACCAGATGGGCGGTGATTATTCAGGTGGTAATATGCTTTACAATTTATGCCATCATTCCCAATCTATTTCAGACGCTGGATTGGGCGCGGTATAACGAATCCTTTTTGCTGGAAACCACGCCTAAAACAGTCACTGTTACAACAAGTGCGCTTCAAGAAGATGTGGAAGCCGGACGCGCCGATAAGATTGGAACCTCAATTGAAAAGGAACACATAATTGCCCCTGCTGGCGTCTTCTTTGAGCATGTGGCACGCGACAATCCCGAAGACCCAAGCTCACGCAAGGTCGGGATCGGTCGATTTCACGCGGAAATCTGGGTGTTGAGTTGGCTGAGTATTGATTTTTCAAATTTCACCAAAGCTCAGTTGGTGACGACCCGCTTTCTATTTGATGCCCTGTTTCCATTTCTGTTGCTATTTGTGATAAGCTTTTTAACCAAGCCTGTATATAAAGAAGATCTGGATCGCTTTTATGGCAAACTGCGTACACCGGTTCAGCCAACCCCTGAGCTGGAAGAAAAGGCTTTGGAGGACGCGTACCAGCACCCTGAAAAATTTGAGAAAGATAAATTGTTTCCGGGAACTCAATGGGAAATCATGAAACCATCAATGCAGGATCTTTATGGGTTTGGCGGCAGTTGGTTGCTGGTGTTTTTTATTTTATTTTTGTTGTGGGTGATGGTAAATATAAAATAAATTAATGACTTAAACAAAAATGCAGCGTCATTGTTTTTTTTAAATTCGCCAAGCTGATGAAATATTTAAATTATAAAATTGGCAGACGTATCTTGTTAACCATAAAATTCAGATGTACATTTCCGAATTGGAAAGCGCTCCAACGATAATAGATTAAAATCGGAGGTTGAAAATGCAACAGGAGATAATCACCATTGTTTCAGGACTACCTCGATCCGGTACCTCGATGATGATGAAAATTTTAGAGTCTGGCGGACTCGATCCCCTGACCGACGGAATCAGAAGCGCCGATGATGACAATCCAAAAGGCTATTTCGAATTTGAGCGCGTTAAAAAGCTCAAACAGGATAAAAGCTGGCTTTCGAATGCCCGCGGAAAAGTTGTCAAAGTGATATCAGCTTTGCTCAACGAGCTTCCGTCCGACTATCATTATAAAATAATTTTTTTACACCGTAAAATGGATGAGATTCTGGCGTCGCAAAAAAAGATGCTGCAACGACGGGGCGAACCCACTGACAAAGTCCCTGATGAAATTATGGCGGCTGAATTTGAAAAACATGTACACCAGGTGCAGAAGTGGCTCGAAGAACAACCGAATATCGATGTTTTGTATCTGACTTATCACGAGGTCGTTGAAAGCCCATTAGAAAATATTCGAAAAGTTAACACATTTCTGGGAAATAGTCTGGATGAGTCAAAAATGATGACAGCGGTGGATAATTCGCTGTATCGAAATCGGGCGTGAGCAACATCAAAACGTTCGACAATGAAAAACCGATCGTTGAAAAGGTTCAAATCTAGCAGAACATTGATGAAAAATGAAAATCAAAAAAAATGCTTCTCCGGTAGTCTTCGAGAGAAGCATTTTTTTTCACTTTTTCTGGAACTTAACTTCATATTTATCAAATACCATTATTGAAATTATTCAGGAAAAAGAAAAACAATACCAAAAACAGCAACGTGATTGAATAGAATAAGCCGCGACGTTTTTTGCTATATTCCAGTGCTTTTTCCTCATCCATGTAATACCTTTTTTCTTTGACCGGAATTATAATGCCCTTGTCGACCAGTCGCTTGAATATCCATGAATCTTTTACGCCGATTTGTGATAATGTTTTCGAGACGCCGGCATTGAAAACTTTTTGTTTTTTAAATTTACGAATGTAACGTAATTGGAAAAAAATCCAGAAAATGATCAAGTGATAGATGATAATGATGGGAATGGTGTACATTTTGTAACTCCTTTTCTGCTGAGTATTAATCAAAATATGTTGGTCGTTCCGGGTTTTTTAAATGCTGTTGTATTTCATTCAAATGTCTGGCATTGGTGCGACTTGACGATAGCGGCGGCAATTGATCAAACCCGAAAAAATCCACTGCGCTGGTCTCAAAGCTGGGGCGGGCAGCGCCACCGGTAATATCACACCAAAAGATCAATTTGAAAGCGTGATAAAATTCAATGGGCCTGCCGTTGCGATTGGCGTCAAAAACAGCGATCAGTTTTTTCGTCTCAACATCAAAGCCGCTCTCCTCCTGTACCTCTCGAATGATAGCCTGTGAAGGAAGATCGCCCACGTCTGCCCAACCACCGGGCATGCACCATTTTTGGTCAGAGCGTTCCTGCACCAGCAAAATTTTATGGTCACGGACAATTGCGGCGCGGACATCAATTTTAGGCGTGGCATAACCGGACTGAATTTTAAAGCTTTCCTCTACTGTTGATTTTTTAAGCATGGTACAATTGGCAAGAATTTCAGCAGAGATTTCCTGCAATCGCTCGTATCTTTCCTTCTCATATTCGGATTGGAAGTACACCAATCCTGATTGCGCCAGCGCCTGAATCTCGCGCGCCCATTTTAGCCAGAGCGGAACTGATTGTTCGGTCATTGTTTGGTCTCGTGTTCGAAAATTTTATGTTCAATTGTTTATCGAAAGTGCTAATTTAAGACATCAGACCAAAAATGTCAATAGAATTTTTAACCTGGAAGCATCACCTCACTTACAGGTGGAATACTGATGCCATCGCTTGATGATCTGATTATTTATGAGATGATAAAATTTTTAAATCAAGCCAGCTATTTTATATATTGTTACAAAAAAAGCGATGGCATCAGTCTACGTCTCCACCGATGGCTGAGATATTAAACCTGGAAAGCTGTCATCAGCATAAAGCCCGCCTGTGCTTTCCAGCCAGTCCGCAATTTTTTCCACAGCGTTGCCAATATTATTGTCTGAAATATCCAACTCCAGTTTGGGTAGAATGGATTCATTTACTAACTGCCGCAACAGCTCCTGTTCCTCGATGAATTGTTGCAGATTATCGTACTGGGACGGTTTGCCGGAAACTTTCAACCTCTCATCGCGGGCAGCGGCAAACGATTCCGGCGTACGGTTGCAGAACACTAAATGAAATCCGAGTCCGGCCAGTTTTTCTTCAAGCCAGCGGAAGTCGTATTTTTTTGAGTATGTTTGGTATTGACAGGCAATGGTGGAAATATGAAACCGGTCAACGATCCAGGAATAGTAGCGCAGTAGTTCGAACAACTGCGCCCAGGTGCGATAGGTTTCCATTGCCCGTTGCTCCTCGTGCGGCTCAAAATTGATCAACCCTCTGCCCCATGGGAAATTGGTGAATGCGCACCATTCGGCTGAAATTATCGGCGAATGATAACGGTATTTTCTCGGACCAACGATTCTCGGATTTTCGTTTAATTGAAAGGCAATTTCAGTTTTAAAGGTGAGGCGAGTGCCTTCGAGAATGATCTTTGGACAAAGCTTCTGACCCATGCCGTGCTCCGATATTATCGAGCTTAGATTTTAAAACCGAACGCTTAAACCGGAATCCGCCGTTTCCAGGGCTTTGATGATGATCTCAAGATCGCGGAATGCCTCGCGAAAGTCTGAACTGATCATTTTTTGATGACGAATGCCGTTATAAAAATCTAAAAATTCCTCAATATAACCGCCATCATCGTCAATTTGTTCCTTTTGATCGGGTAAGCCTGATCGTTGCCAGAGGATGGTGTTGTCTTCAATCAAAAAACTTCCGCGGTCGCCAAGAATGATAACGCGGTTCTCACTATAGCCGTTTGAGCTGAAAAATACATTGAACACCCCATTGACGTGCTGTTCGGTTTTAAATTGAAAGCTTAGCGTATCCAACTTGCCGATTTCCGGATTGATGCTTCTGGTGAAAGCGTTTCCTGCGATAAACTCCCCAAATAAATAGCGAAGCGCAGCGATGTTGTGAACACCGCCGTCGGTGATAAACCCACCGGGATATTGGTGGTGGATGCGCCACCGGGTTTGCGCATATTTGTTTGAAGAATCCACCAAATGAAATACATTCCAGAATACACTATACGGAGCGCCGATCTCACCGGACTGCAGCCGTGATTTGAGCCGGTGAAAAGTCTCTCGGTAGCGAAAATTTTCCGCAACCATCATGACGCGCTGGTAGCGATCTTCAAATTCGAGCAAGGCGCTGGCTTCGGTCAGATTGGCAGCCAGCGGTTTTTCCACAAGCACGTGCTTGTCCGCTTCCAGCGCATCCTTTGTCACCTGATAATTCAAATGAATGGGCAAAACAATATCCACTGCCTCCACATCTTTTTGCTGCAGAAGTTCATGGTAGTCAAGTACATAAGGCACACCGCCAACTAATTCAGCGAAAGCGCGGGCTTTTGGCTCGGTGTGATTGCAGACCATGACGATTTCAAATTTATGTTTAAGCTTTTGCAAAGCCGGCAGATGCAAATCTCGGGCGGCAATGCCACAGCCAATGATGCCCAGTTTAATGGGAGTGTCCATGTTTTTGTTCCTTTCCGAGTTCTTAACGTATAACATCAGGAGGTCGGGTCAACCGGAAAAAGTTCATTGAGTTCTTGGTTGAGTTCAGCGTTGATTTCAATTTCGGCGGCTTTCAGGTTATCTTTTATTTGATCGACGCGGGTCGCCCCGGTGAGAACGCTGGAAATGCCCGGCTGCGCCGCAGTCCAGGCAAGCGCCAATTGCGCGCGGCTGCATCCGACTTCCGCGGCAATTTTTTTAAACCGGTTCAGTTTCTGAATATTATGCTGGTTGTAGAACCAGTCGCGCAAAAATTCCATCCGCGAGAAGCGACTCTCGTCAGGAATTCCCTGATCGTATTTTCCGGTTAAAAAACCAGATGCCAGCGGGCTGTAGCTGACAACCCCCATCCCTGTTTTTTTAGCCAACGGCAAAATCGTCGTCTCAACCTTTTTTCGGACAAGCAGGTTATACATCGGTTGTTCAACTTGAGGACGGTAGAGATTTCGGAAATTGGCGATGGCGTGCGCTTCAGTGAGTTGCTGTGCGTTCCACTCACTGCTGCCCCAGTAAAGGATTTTTCCCTGATGAACCAAATCGTCCATAGCGCGAATGGTTTCTTCCAGCGGTGTGTGCTCGTCAAAACGGTGACAATAATAAATATCGAGATAATCCACGCCGATGCGCTTCAGACTTTTTTCAATTGATTCCATAATATGTTTTCGGGACAGTCCGCAGTCGTTTACGTCTTCGCTGGCAGGCCAAAAAACCTTACTGGTTAGAACCAGCCTGTGGCGCGGAAATTCGCCCAACACCTTACCCATCATCCGCTCTGATTCACCTCCGCCGTAAATATCCGCCATGTCAAAAAAATTGACGCCGCTTTCATAAGCGTGACGAAGAATTTCCGAAACAGTCTGCTGGTCTTTGACAGTCTCGCCAAAGGTTGCCCAACCGCCAAAACTCAACTTGCTCACTTTAAGTCCGCAATTTCCCAATGCTCTGTATTCCATGTTCATAAGTAACTCCGTGTAGAATTTACCATCTGTTTAAATCAACAGCGCAGCAACAAAATTTCGCCTCAGCCCATCCAAAAATTTGATCGCCGACAATTAAAACATACGAATAATCTGTTAAAAAATCAAGCTTCAATTTGGTGATTTAGTAAAACATCAGATACAGGCGGAATACTGATGCCATCGCTTGACATTCTGAT
>Ga0209614_1002177_pt1 | contig 13341 bp, 9 predicted proteins | sample BlaSprsedimmetaG_FD_185484 | JGI IMG/M metagenome (GOLD analysis project Ga0209614, IMG submission 185484) | Hot spring sediment bacterial and archeal communities from California, USA to study Microbial Dark Matter (Phase II) - Blank Spring... ... | reverse complement strand
GTCCCCGCCAGCGCCCCCCCCGGCGATGGGGCTGAGGGTGATCCAGTTATGCGCGTCCCGCCCGAACCCGGTGCCCTCGGCGTAATAGGCCCACCGCCCGATCAGCAGCACCGTGTCGATCGTGGGCGTCCCGGCCAGACCGGCCAGTACGGCGTCCTGCGCGGCGGTACAGGCGGCCTCTTCGGCCGGCGTAGAAACGCGTTCGCGCTTGTGCACGCCGATCAGCGGCGGACAGCCGCCGCGCCAGATCAGAAGCCCGGGCCTGCCGCTCTCGAAGGCCAGCCGGTCGAGCCCCCTCCTTGAAGGCCCGCCCGTGGCTGTCGCCCCAGACCAGCACCTCGAACGGACCCTCGGGGCCGACCGGGCAGATCCGCGTCCCGGCCCAGGGGCCGTCATCGGGCGTGGTGATGACCGCGATCTCGCGGATGCCCGCCAGCATCAGCACGGAAAGCGGGTAATAGATCATCGGCTTGTCATAAAGCGGCAGAAGCTGCTTCGAGACGCCCAGCGTGATCGGGTAAAGCCGCGTCCCCGACCCGCCGGCCAGGATGATGCCCTTGCGTATGCTCATGCCGTACTCCCCGGAAACTCTATTGCTGCGCAGTCCCAGCCCCAGCGGGTAACGTCAAATTGCACGCTTCGCGAGAGGCAATCGCCTCCACCGCGCATTCCGGCAGTTCTCCCGATCTTCGCGGACAGGGCACAGCTGTCAGACGGCATGTCTTGGTTCTTCAGCCGATCACGGCCCCTTTCGTCATCCGCTGGACCGCTCCCCGAAAAAGAAGGCTACACGCTGTCGCCTCAGTTCCGGTTCGATCTCTGCATCGAACCCACCCTTTCGGCTTTCGATCAAGCCGCGCCAGGGATAGCTTGCATTGCGCTGCTCAAGACGGGCCAGGTGTTCATCCATGGACCGAATCCTGCGAGCGGGCACGCCTGCATATACACTGTTTCCCTCAATCGTTCCGCTCACGACGGACCCGGCGCCAATGATCGTGTTGCTCCCGATCCTTGTACCTGGCAGCACATGTGTTCCAACACCGATGAAAACATTGTCTTCTATCAAGATCGGCCCCACGGAATCGAACTTCGTTCCATAGGCCCGGTTGATCGTGTTGATGCTGCCATCATGCCCGCCAAGCCAGCCACCGGCTATCCACACGTTGGAACCGATCGAGGTCAGATAAGGGTCCGTGAATACCACGGCCGGATTGATCGCACAGTCATTCCCGATTTTTTGGAAGCCTCCATGACGGCGGAGATATTCTGTCCAGTCCTCCAGGCTGGGTTTCCCGAAGCGCCGCCATAGGCCGACATATTTTCCTTTACGGATGGCACTGTATCGCAAGAACGCTCTGATCATTCCTTGATCCCGTTTCAGGACGGAGGCAGATACGTTGGCCCCCTCGCGTTTCGTCATGACCGTTCCGCCGCGAGCTGGGCCAGAACCTGCACAAGACCCTTCCGCCAGTCGGGGCGTGTAATGCCGAACCGGATCTCCAGCGCGGCGCAATCGAGCCGGGAATTCAGCGGGCGGCGCGCAGGCGTCGGGTACTGGGCCGCGGCGATCTCCTCGACCGCGACGCGCAGCCCGGCTTGGGCGAAGATTTCGCATGCGAAACCGGCCCAGCTGACATCGGGGGCGCCCGCGAAATGATAGGTTCCGGCCGTGTCAGGGTCTTTTTCCAGCCCCCGGAGCAGGCCAAGGCAGGCGGCGGCGATATCGGCCGCCGGGGTGGGCCCGCCCACCTGATCGGCAACGATGCGCAGCGCGTCGCGCTCGGCCCCCAGCCGCAGCATGGTTTTCACGAAATTCGCCCCATGCGCCGAGAACACCCAGGAGGTGCGCAGGATCGCATGCGCGCCGCCTGCCGCGCGCACCGCCCTCTCGCCCGCCAGCTTGCTGCGGCCATAGGCCGAAATCGGCCCAGTGGGATCGTCGGGCCGCCAGGGCCGCGTGCCCGACCCGTCAAAGACGTAATCGGTCGAGATATGGACGAAGGGGATGGCGCGCGCGGCACATTCCCGTGCCATCGCCCCCGGCGCTGTGCCGTTGATGAGGGTGGCCAGCGCCTCCTCGGTCTCGGCGCGGTCGACGGCCGTCCAGGCGGCGGCGTTGATCACGGCGCGCGGCGCATGGGCGGCGATGGCGGCGGCACAGGCATCGGGATCGGCAAGATCGGCCCCCTCGCGCCCCAGAAAGACCGCCCCGGGGGCGAGATGCGCCAGTTCGCGCGCCACCTGTCCGGTGCGGCCGAAGACAAGGATCACGCCGACACCCCCAGCCGCCGCCCCACGCCGTCCCGGTCCAGCAGCGGCCGCCACCAGTCCTCGTTGTCGAGATACCAGGCAACGGTGCGCCGCAGCCCCTCTTCCAGCGTGACGGAGGGCCGCCAGCCCAGTTCCTCGCGGATCCGCGCGGGATCGATCGCATAGTGCAGGTCGTGGCCGGGGCGGTCCGTGACGAAGGTGATCAGCCGATCGTGCGGCGCGCCCTCGGGCCGCATCTCGTCGAGGATGGTGCAGATCATCCGCACCAGATCGATGTTCTTCGCCTCGTTCTCGCCGCCGATATTGTAGGACCGCCCCACCCTGCCCTTTTCCAGCACCACAAGCAGCGCCTCGGCATGATCCTCGACATAAAGCCAGTCGCGCACATTCTCGCCCGCCCCGTAGACCGGGATCGGCCGCCCGTGGATCGCGTTCAGGATCACCACCGGCACCAGCTTTTCGGGGAAATGGAAGGGGCCGTAATTGTTCGAGCAATTGGTCAGCACCACCGGCAACCCGTAGGTCTCGTGCCAGGCGCGCACCAGGTGGTCCGAGGACGCTTTCGAGGCGGAATAGGGACTACGCGGATCATAGGGCGTAGTTTCGGTGAACCTGCCCGTGGGCCCGAGGCTGCCGAACACCTCGTCGGTCGAGATGTGGTGAAAGCGGAAGACGTCGGGCCGTCCCCTGCCCTCCCAATAGCCGCGCGCGGCCTGCAACAGCGTGTAGGTGCCCAGCACATTCGTCTCGATGAAGGCGCCGGGCCCGTCGATCGAACGGTCGACATGGGATTCGGCCGCCAGATGCATCACCGCATCGGGCTGATGTTCGGAAAAGACTCGGGCCAGCAGCGCCCCGTCTCGGATATCACCCTGAACAAAGGCATAGCCCGGATGGTCAGCAACGCTCGCCACGTTCTCCAGGCAGGCGGCATAGGTCAGCGCGTCGAGATTGACGACCGCGTGCCCCTCTGCGGTGGCCCGGCGCACCACGGCCGAGCCGATGAAGCCCGCGCCGCCGGTTACAAGCAGTTTCATGGCGCCTCCCAGACAAAGGGGCTGTCGAACCCCGCGAAGGGGAGTGCGGCCTCGTCCTTTGCAGAAAGAATGGGCGCGCCCTCCAGCGGCCAGTCGATTCCGCAACTGTCCCAGCGCACCGCGCCGTCGCAGTCGGGCGCGTAGTAGTCCGAGCATTTGTAGATGATTTCAGTATCGTCGCTCAGCGTGACAAAGCCGTGCAGGAAGCCCTCGGGGATCAGCAATTGCCGGCCGTTCTCGAAGCTGAGTTCGACCCCGACCCATTGGCCATAGCTCGGCGAGCCCTTGCGGATATCGACCGCCACATCGTAAAGCGCCCCGCGCCCGCAGCGCACCAGCTTGGCCTGGGCATGCGGCGGGGCCTGGAAATGCAGCCCTCTGAGCGTGCCTTTCGCATGCGAAACCGAATGGTTGTCCTGCACGAACTCGATTCCGATCCCGGCCTCGGCAAAGGTCTTGCGGTTGTAGACCTCGGAAAAGAAGCCGCGGCTGTCGCCGAACTTCTTCGTCGAAAGCAGCCTGACGTCGGGAATGGCAAGCGAGGTGAGCTCGACGATCATCGGACGACAGCCTGAAAAAAGCAAACAAAACCGGTTGCGTGCTCTTACTGTCGGAATGGGGCAAATTCAAGCAAACCGGGATCCGGCGCCGTGCGCATGGGCGCCCGGGTTCAGGGCGCAACGACGATCACCAGGCGGTAGGCGACATCATAGGCGATGGGTATGCGCCCCGATCCCTTGCCGAAACCGGTGCGGATATAGGCGTCCGGCGCGTCGGTGCGCGCGGTGCGCGCATCGAAATCGACGGGCTCGGAAATGTCGAACGCGGCGGCGCCCCCCCCCGGCAAGGCCAAACACCATGGCCCAACCGAGCCCCGACTTGATCCGCTGCGTGGTCATCGGTCTGCCCCCTTCCAAACGACTATTGCCAGGATATCCCCCATCGTCTTTTGTCAGCCGGGGTCCAGAACAGTATTCAAGATACATGTGATTTGCCGTGGCCAACAGGTTCGCGAACATCTTTACCGCCCGGGAAAACGACATGCCCGTCGAGACCGCCCGGGCGATCGCCGTACTCCTTCTGGTGTCCTACCATGTCATCGGCATCGACCCGGAAGGCGGCCTGGGCTTGCCGGACGACCACGCCTTGCGGGCCTTTTCCGATTTCCTGATCGACCTGCGCATGCCGCTCTTTGCCTTCATCGCGGGTTTCGTCTACGCGCTGCGCCCCGTCCAGCCGCGCGACCTGCCGCGTTTCCTTGTCGGCAAGATGCGTCGGTTGCTGTTACCGGGGGCGGTGGCGATCACCGCCTTCCTGATCGCTTCGCATCTGGTGCAGACCCGCTTCGACATGATCGATGCGCCATGGCGCGCCTATGTCTTTCCCTACGCCCATTACTGGTTCCTGCAGGCCATCCTGGTCATCTTCGTCGCTTTCGGCGTGATTGACGTGCTGTCCCGGGGACGGTTGGTCTGGGCCTGCTTCGCGCTGGCGCTGCTGGCTTCCCTGAGCCGCTGGGGGGTACCAGTGAACGTCTTCTCGGTGAACCAGGCGATATACCTCGCGCCCTATTTCATCTTCGGAGCGATCTTCGTCCGCCACAGGGCTGTGATCGTCGCCCATCACCGGCTGCTGATCGTTATGGCGCTTGTCGGCGTTATCCTGGCAAGCTGGGTGAATGCAGCAGAGTTTCATGCCACCGGGTCATTCTCAAATGCGCGGCAGGATCTGCAAAGCCTGACCTTCGGACTGTCCGCCTGCACCCTCGCCCTGCTGGCCCTGCCCCGGATTGCGCTGCTGGATCGGCTCGGCCCGATCTCCTTCACGATCTATCTCTACCATCCGTTCGGCACCTCGGGGATGCGGCTGCTGCTGGACTCCTTCGGGATCGCGGCGATCGAGATCCATCTCGTGCTGGGGATCCTGGCCGGGCTGATGCTGCCGGGCCTGCTGCACTGGGCCGCTGCCAGCACCCGGTTCGGCCGGCTTACGGTTCCGGGCCAGTCCCGCTAGCACCCCCTGCCGCCCGGCATTCAGGGCAGGGCGATATCCGCCACGAAACCGCGATGGTTGGAGTTCAGCCCTGCCCCGAAGGGCTGCACGCGGACGACCCGCGCGCCGTCGCGGACGAGGACATGGTCGATCGGCACCCCCAGCGCGCCGGCCCGGGCAGGCCAGGTGGGCAGCGGCACCCGCAGGGCGCGCAGGCCGGTGCGCCTCAGCAGGCGCCGCATCCCCAGACTCCAGGGCGCGGCATTGAAATCGCCCAGGGCGACCACCGGACCCGGCAGCCAGTCATATTGCGCGGTCAGGCGTGCCAGTTCGGCCTCGGAAATGCCGACCAGCCAGGGCTTCGCAAGATGGCTGGCGGCGAGATGAAATTCGGCGCCGCCTGCGGTGTGCATCTCGGCCACGGCATAGCGATTGTCCCAGACCGGGTTCAGGCTGAGGCGCCAGAACCGTTTCGGCGGGATCCGGGTCGCGACGACCAGTTCGCAGGCCTCGAAGGCGCAGGGCGACACGAAGGCGTAATGCGCACGCAGGCGCGCCAGCGCGGGGTAGATGGCCTTGCCCTCGGCGATGACGACGATATCCGCGTCCGTCGCCAGCACGGCCGATACGATCCGGTCGCCGAAGGCGGCATTCCCGCCGAGCGCATTGAAGAACAGCACGCGGATATCCGCCGCCCGCTCGGGCGCCAGCGGCAGGCTCAGCGCCCGGTGTTGCAGGGCAAGCTGGCCAAGCGCGAGCCCTGCAAGGACACCCAGCCCGAAACCGGTGCGCCGGACGCCAAGCGCCGCGGCCATTGCCGCCGCCAGCAGGGCCAGCGCCAGGAACCAGGGCGACAGACTGTCCAGGATGCGGGCGAGCGCTCCCGGAAACGCTTCGGTCGGCACGAAGCGGAAAGCGGTGCCCGCCAGCAGGCAGAGCGCGCCCGCCATGGCCACTGCTCCCGCAAACTGCGCCTTCAGGATCGATCGTTCTGCGGGGACCATGCCTCATCTCCTGCCGACGGTAACCGGGAAACGGCCCCCGCCCGCGAACAGCCGACGGCACCGAGGGTTCACGTGATCGCCCGCCGCCGGACCCAGCCCAGGAACGCCTTGTCCGGACTGCGCAGCGCCTTGCGGCCCATCGCGGCCCACATCGCGCGCCATTCGGCCTCGAGCGCGTAGACATCCGCCCCGGGGATCAGGGCGCGGGCCTCGTCCAGCGCCGCGGGCGAGAGGATCGGGCCACGGCCCTGCCCCGGCTCGACCAGGGCCGATTTCGGCGTGACGCGGATCAGGTCGCCCGGTTCCTCGGTCAGGTCGTAATCGGGGATGCGGCCCTCGCGGATGATCTCGCGCAGCATGGCGCGAAAGACGCGCCGCGGGCTGGCGGAACCCGATTTCTTGCACAGCGTCTCGACCGAGACCTGCCAGGCGGCCTGGCGGCCGCAATGCTTGCGGGCCAGTTCGTAAAGCCGCCGCTCCAGCGGTTTTCGCATGCGAAAATAATCGCGGCTGAGCGTCAGCACCGATTTCGCCAGAATCGCGCGGTAAAGCCATTCGCTGAGCGTGACCGCGACGCTGACCATCCGTCCGCCGCGGGTCTTGCGCACGATCTGCCAGGCCTCGATCAGGCCGAAGCCGGTGGTCGTCTCCTGGTCGCCCGTGACGATATTGGTGGTGATCCGCGTGCCCGCCAGCCGCTCGAACGCCTCGCGCAGCCGCTTGTAGCCGTCGCCTGAGGTCTCGCGCCCGGTGGCCACCAGCAGGTCATGCGCGGTCAGCGTCAGCGTGCGCGCGGTGGGCCGGCCGGCATTGAGCGCGGCCATCAGCTGGGAGATGCAGAAGATCAGGATATCGGCATCGAAGATCGTGGCCCGCCCCTTCACCGAGGGCGTCACCGTCACCTGCACGCCGTTATGCTCGTATTCGAGGATGCGCCGATCGGGCCGGGTCGAGAGCGAGAACAGCGGATGCTCCATCGAGGCGAGGTCATGCTTGGGCACCGCCGCGAAGAAATCGCAGACGAAGAAATCCTGCTGGAGGGAGATCGCCCCGCTCATGCCCGTCCTGCCTCTTGCCTGCCCCGCCCGGTTTTCCGGACTGTCCCCGTTTTCGGGGCCCCGTTTTCGGGGTTTCATTGACGCCCCACCCTAAGGCCTGTGGATAAGTCCGTCCAGCCCGACCGCGCACCCATCGGGGGATCGGAGTCGCCCGAGCGTGGGATCGGAGTCGTTTCATCGGGGTTTCGGAGTCGCAAAGGGCGGGTCCGACCCCCCCGGAACGCCTGAAACAAAAGGGATTTCGCGATACAGGCGAGACCTCGTAACCGTGAAATAACACAAAACTAACACGACAGCACCGGCAGACCCCCCTGCCCGAACGGCCCGAAAGCCCGAATCAAGCCGGATTTGCCAAGAAAAAAGCAGGGAAGAGACGTTTCGCTTTGCGTGTATCGTCTTTTATGGCACATTGGCCAAAAGGCGATACATCGGGGGTCGAGCATGCAGGGCAACGAACTGCCTCCCTATTTCAACATCTCGCCCGACAAGGCGATGGCCGACCTGCCGCCCCCTACCGGGACCGCCGGTCTTCAGGCCATCGCCGAGGCCTGCGCACGCGGCCGGGCCGATCTGGCGGGCCGCGGGCTGGACGAGACCGGCACCCGCCGCCTGCGCCCGTTTTCCACCTGGGAGATCACCCGCTACCTGATCCCGGTCGCGCCCGCCCATTTCCGCCGCGTCCTGCGCGAGAATCCCGACCTGCCCCAGGGCGTTTCCGAGACCGAGGGCGGGGCGAAATGGTTCAGCCTGGACGAGGTGCTGCGGCTCAGGGCACATTTCGGGGCCGCCGGGTCCAAGGCCAAGGAATACCTGCCCTACCGGCCGCAGGGCCTGCCCGCCAAGGTCGTGGCGGTGGCGAATTTCAAGGGCGGCGTCGGCAAGACCAGCACCTGCGCGCATCTGGCGATGTCGGCTGCACTTGACGGCTACAAGGTGCTGGTGGTCGATCTGGACAGCCAGGGCTCGATGACCTCGATCTTCGGCGCCCGGGTCGCTGATGAATGGGACACCGTCTTCCCGCTGCTCGCGCGCCATTACGGCGAACATCTGAGGGCCGAGAACCAGCGCAGGCTCGACCGGGGCGAGGCGCCGCTGCCGCTGGACGAGACACTGTCCGAGGCGATCAAGCTGGGCCCCGCCGACGTCATCCGGCCGACCCACTGGCCCAATATCGACCTGATCGGGGCGCAGCTGAACCTTTACTGGTCGGAATTCCAGATCCCCGTCTGGCGGATGAATGCCCGCTCCTGGAAGCTGTGGGATGCGCTCTCCGAGGCGCTGGAGACGGGTGGCGTGCTCGACCGCTATGACCTGGTGTTCCTCGACACCCCCCCGGCGCTTGGCTATCTCACGATCAACGGGCTGGCCGCGGCCGACATCCTGCTGGTGCCCGTCGGTGCCAGCTTCGTCGAGTTCGATTCCACGGGCCGCTTCTTCGACATGCTGCACGCGACCTTTTCCTCGATCGAGGAAGGCGAGAACATCGCCGCCCGCGCGCTGGGGCGCGAGGAACTGGCCTTCGAATGGGACGCGGTGCAGGCCATCGTCACCCGCTACGACGCCGCCCAGCAGGCCGAGATGGCCGCGCTGATGCAGGCCTATATGGGCCGCACGCTGTCGCCCTACCGGCAGGATTTCACCGCGCTGATCGGTCAGGCGGGCGAAAGCGTGAACGGGATATACGAGGCCGATTACCGCGACTTCAACCGCGATACCTATGTGCGCGGGCGCGCCACCTTCGACGAGACCTATGCCGCCTTCAAGCGGCTGCTGCTGGGTATCTGGCGGCGCGAGGAACGGGCGCGCGCCGGGTTGGCGGCCGAGTAAGATTTCGCATGCGAAACTCGCCGCGGATCGCGCAGGAAAAGGGACCAGCATCATGGCCAAACGCAAACGTCTGAGCCCCGCCGACCCCGAGCTTTTCGGCGCGGGGCTTGAAACCAAGGCAATGGGAGTGGCCGCAACCTACCGCCGCCCGCCCGCACCGATCGCCGAGGTCTCGGGCGATGCCGCCGCGCGCGCCGCCCTGGAAGAGGTCGCCCACGAACTGCACAGCGCCCGCGCCGAGGGCCGCTTCGTGATGCGCCTGCCGCTGGCCGCGGTCGAGGAGGCGCATCTGGCGCGCGACCGGATCGGGATGGACGAGGCCGAACTGGCGCCGCTGATCGCCAGCCTGCGCGACCGCGGCCAGCAGATGCCCATCGAGGTGGTCGATCTGGGGCAGGGGCGCTACGGGCTGATTTCCGGCTGGCGGCGGCTGACCGCGCTGCGCCGCCTGCATGCCGAAACCGGCGCGGACCGCTTCGCCCATGTCCAGGCGCTGGTGCGCAGCCCCCAGGGCGCGCCGGAGGCCTATCGCGCGATGGTCGAGGAGAACGAGATCCGCTCGGGCCTCAGCTTCTACGAACGTGCCCATATCGCGGTCGAGGCCGCGGAACGGGGGGTCTACGGGGACAGGGCGGCGGCCGTTTCGGCGCTGTTCGCGGCCGCGCCTGCGCCGAAACGCTCCAAGATCATGGCCTTTACCGCGCTGGTCGAGGCGCTGGACGATGTCCTGCGCTTTCCCGCCGCGATCCCCGAGCATCTGGGGCTTGCGCTGGCCGGGCGGTTGCAGGCCGAGCCCGGGTTCCGCGGGTACCTGGCCGAGGCGCTGCACCGCGCGGCACCCGAGGATGCCAGGGCCGAACGCGCGGTGCTGGAACGCGCGCTGCAAGGGCAGGGGGCCAAGACCCCCGAAGCGGCCGAAGACATCGCCCCCGGCATCGCGCTGAAGGCCGGGCGCAGGCGGCTGACGCTGTCAGGGGCGGGGGTGGATGCGGCGCTGGCCGAAGACCTGCGCCGCTGGCTGAAGACGCGCGCCTGAGCGGCGCGCGCCGGTTTCGCATGCGAAACCCGGATCAGGCGATATCCAGCAGATCGGGCAGGTCGGGCAGGTCATCGTCCACGACAAGGATCCGGGGCAGCGTCTCGTCATGGGTGCCCTGGTTTGCGGTCAACGCGGCCCAGAGCCCGGCATCCTCGTCCGATCCGTCCCAGGCATCCCCGATCATCTTGACCTCGACCTGGCCCGAGCCCTTGCCCAGGTCCAGCCGCAGCTCGTCACGTTCGTAATCCACATAGACCGTGGCATCGAAACGTCCGTCGAGCCCGTGGATATTGACCCCCTCGAACGCCCCGGCAATCGTGTCGACTGCGATCAGCTTGTAGCTGCCCACCCCGCCGGCATGGCCCGCAAGGTCGATCTGCAACAGCCCGTCCAGCAGCACCCCGGATTTCACCGGCGATCCGTCCTGATCCCAATGGCCCGAGCGGAACTCGGTCAGCGTCGAGAAACCCCCGGCATCGCCCTTGAAGGTCAGGATTGCGCCCTCGGACATGCGCAGCACCGCGGTGCTGTCCTCGGCCCCGTCGAAGCCTACTTTGGCCTTGGCCCCTTCGATCCGCAATTCGCTGTCCCGGCCCAGGTCGAAGACGGCGCCATCGGTCGCCAGGATCGTCTGCCCGCCCGAGGCCGAGACCGAGATGGTCCCGCTGACATGGCCGATATTGGCAAAACGCCCGCCATCGATGTCGAGCGTCAGCCGGCTGGTCCCGGCATAGCCATCGGTCCAGAACTGGCCCGCGCCCTCGACCGTGATAAGCCCGCCGCGCGCCCCGGTCTCGAGCGTGCCCTCGACCGTCAGCCTGCCGCTGGTGACATGCAGCCGCCCGCCCGAGCCCAGATCGAGATCCTCGATCCCTGTGGTGCGGGCGCCGTAATGGACCCAGTTGCCGCCCAGATCGACATTGTCGCCGTGATCGGGCACGTCGTTGCTGGTCCAGTTGAGGCGGTTGTCCCAACGGATCCCGTCGGCGAGCGCATTCGGCACGAAGCGGTGGTCCGTGGCGGCCCCGTCGGGCCTGGCGTCCATGCCGAAGCCTTGCTGGAACCAGGCGACGATGTCCTTCGCCGTAACCGCGTCGTCATGGGCGGTTTCGGGCAGGGCGGTGAGATAGGTCATCAGATCCCGGATCGAGGCAGTTTCCTCCCCCATGAGCTGGGCGGCGAAGCGCTGGATCGTGGTCAGATCCGCAAGGTCCGGATCGACGCGCTCGATATTGGTGTCCCTGAACACGCCGAAGGCACGTTCCACGCGGGCGGGATCGCCGCCCTTCCAGTTGTAGATGATCGTGTCGTCATAGGCGGCTTCGCGGGTGTTGTTCAGGGCGTAGTTCGTGTGCCTTTTGGCGGCGATCTCATCGGGATCGTCGGGATTGGCCAGATGCGCGATGATGTTACCGATCAGCGTGGTGTCATGGGCCTCGTTGGTCACGCCGCGGGTCAGGCCGCCGATGAAGCGGTCGGTCTGCTTGTGCGCGCCCGAGGTGATGACATTGTCTGCGAACAGGGTGAAATTGCCGATCGGCCCGTCGCCGGCATAGATCCCGCCCAGGAAATCGACGGCGTTGTTGTTGTCGAGAAAGAGGTTGTTCTCGACATATCCGCCGCCGCGGATATGCGCCCCGAAGGACGACGCTTCGGCGGTGATGTTGTTGCGGAAGGTGACGTCGGTGGTGTCGTTCTGCAAATAGACATTGTGGCTGAACATGTTCGGCGGCATGCCGCCCTCGGTCGACCAGTCCATGTGGTAGTCGTCTTCCCAGCCATTATGGTGGAAGATGGTGCCCTCGATCAGCCAGCCCGACGTGGCGTTGGTAAACAGCCCGGCCTTGGTGCCGCTCCAGTAGGCCTGTCCCGGGTTCGGGGCGTTGACCACATGGGTCACCGCGCTGTCATGCAGCGTGATCCTGTCGCCATACTGGATGTTGAGCCCCTCATCGGTGAAGAGCATGTCATGGAAGATGATGTTCTTGCCCGTCGTGCTCAGAACGCCGCCGGTCATGACCAGGTTGCTGATCACGACATTGCTGATCTCATGGTTGAGAAAGGTCATCTTGTCGGTGAGCACCGGGCGCGCGCCTTCGCCCCACGAGGTGATGTGGACCGGATGCAGCTCGCTTTCGCCATTCAGTCTGGCCGAGATCAGGTTGCCGGTATTCTCGTAGGTGTAGCCGCGTTCGAACAGCAGCCAGTGCGACTCGGTCTGATTGAGATGCGGGCTGGTGATTCCTTTCCAGATGTCGATGCCGACTTCGGTCGAGACCGCCATTCCCTCGCTGCCGCCATATTCGGGATGTTGCAGCAGCCAGGCCCGGGTGATGCTGGATTCGGGCAGCCGTTCCAGCGCGGCGATATCGGCGCGGCTCAGCGCGCTGTCGTTTTCCGAGACATAGACCTTGCGGTGATTTTCCCCGGTCTCGACGATCAGATCGCCCGATGCGTCCTCTTCCAGCATGTAATGCAGGCCCTGGCCCCAGCCGGCCTGCTGGGTGGGGGCTGCAACGTTGAACGTGGCGGTGGCGCTTTCAGTCGTGCCGTCGGCACGGGTGATCGTGTAGCCCAGCGACAGCGGGCCGCTGTAGTCGCTGCCCGAAAGTACCAGCGCGATCGAGTTGTCGGGGTTGACCGTGGCATTGCCATGCACGGGCGGGGTCGTGATCTCGACCCGGACCGCGCCGCTGCCAGCGACATCGAGCGTGGTAACCCGCCCGCCGGCGATCTCGATCACCGACTTGCCGTTGTACCGGGTGACCGCGCCCTGTTGCGGCGCGGAATCATATGCGGTGCCGGGGTCGTCGGAGGACACCGGGAGTTTCGGAGCCTCGACAGCGGGGGGCTCCGGCCTGGGCTCGGGCTCGGGTGTGGGCTCCGGCCTGGGCTCGGGCGCGGGTGTGGGCTCCGGCCTGGGCTCGCGCGCGGGTGCGGGCTCCGGCCTGGGCTCGGGCGCGGGTGCGGGCTCCGGCCTGGGCTCGGGCTCAGGTGTGGGCTCCGGCTTGGGCTCGCGCGCGGGTGTGGGTTCCGGCCTGGGCTCGGGCGCGGGTGTGGGTTCCGGCCTGGGCTCGGGTGCGGGTGCGGGCTCCGGCCTGGGCTCGGGCGCG
>Ga0209614_1002168_pt1 | contig 13366 bp, 10 predicted proteins | sample BlaSprsedimmetaG_FD_185484 | JGI IMG/M metagenome (GOLD analysis project Ga0209614, IMG submission 185484) | Hot spring sediment bacterial and archeal communities from California, USA to study Microbial Dark Matter (Phase II) - Blank Spring... ... | reverse complement strand
GGCCCGTATCACTGCACCGGCTGGTCGGGCAGTGGAAGTGTGCCACTCAGCGGAGGGACCAACAGCGTAACATTCACAATAGATGAATTCAGCACGCTTACATGGCAGTGGGACGGCGACGAAGTTATCCCGTTTGTAGTGGAGAACCCCGGCGGTCACGGCTCGCCGTTCCCGCCCGCGGGCATTCACTATTATGCCTATGGCACGGAAATAAACGCTTGGGTGGAAAGCCCCGACGGCATGTGGTTCTGCGTTGGATACGAGGGATGGGGCGACCTGCCGGATGACGGCATCGATGACAGTGTGACGTTCACAATCACAGAACCCACGGGCATTAGATGGCTATGGGAGAGCGATGCGGTCTGGCTGGACGTAGTAGCGCCGCCTTACTCCGGCGCGGACCCGCCCATCGGAAGGACATATCACCCGACCGGCAGAGTGATTGACGCGACGGCCAACGACACAGCCTATACAACGACCGAGCATAGGCATATCTGTGTCGGTTGGGAGGGCGACGGCACTGTTGTTCCTGCATCGGGGAGCGACCCCTTTGTCACATTTACGATGATCGATAATGGCACAATCGAATGGTTATACGAGAATGAATTCCATCTTACTCTCGACCACGATGGCCTGCCCGGAGGATACGCTCCGGACATTCTCGAGGAGGATGGCTGGTATAGCGAAGGCGATACTGCATATATTGAGACGGACAGCATTGTTTGGGTTGGCGGAACGCCCTATATCTTTATGGAGTGGGATGACGGCGGCGCATCTGCTGAAATCGGCGATGTGAATTCATACGATACATGGGTGTTGATGGATAACGCCTATCAGCTCGTCGCTGTATTCCAGCAGGGCGTTATAGTCGATATTGTCAAGAACCCCGCTCACGAAACTCCGGGTTGGATTGTGGTTGATGGCGACACATTCCACACCGACCATTACAGCGCGATATGGGTGACGGGATCGTCTTACACTATCGAGGTGAGCACCGAAGATTGGGCGGAGACGGTTCGCTGGACATTCGACGAGTGGCGCGACGCGCCGGTCGAGGCCGCTGAGAGAGCTGTCGCCCCAACAACCGACACGACCTTCTACGCCGACTATATCACCGATTACCGATGGGTCATAACAAAGACGCCCGAAGCGGACACGCTCGGAACTCTTTCTGTTGACGGAACGGTTCATGCTGGCGAGGCCTCGGTATATCAGGAACACTGGTGGCGTATCGGTTCTACTCATACTGTCATTACTTCCGAATTGGACGAATCTCCAACACATCGCTACACTTTCGATGAATGGAGCGACGGCTCGGAGGCACTGCTCAGGACATTCGGGCCGATAGATCGCGCCGATTCGGTGAGTGCTATTTATCAGACACAGTATCTCGTTCGTGTTGAGAAAGACCCGCTTCAACCGCATGGCAGGATATACATCGATGGCGTGGCGTATCCCGGAATCGCCGAAATCGAGTTTTGGCCTTTCGATGGCGAAGAACTCGAAATCGGAGTTAGCAGGAGCGACACAATTGGCGATTCGCTGTATCGATTCATTATGTGGGATGATGGCCCGGCGGACACTATGCGGGTTGTCACTATAACCGAGCCGGACACATTCGTCGCGCTGTATGAAGGAATTAGCGTTCTGCTTCGCGTTCACTTCTCACAATACGGTGCTTTGCCAAGCGATTCATTATATTGGGTCGTTCGCGATTCATTGGAATATGAAGAGACTGCGACGATGAACGAGAGAGACTCTATTAAAATCTTCAACTACTCGAATGTTCCGATTGACCTTGGATTGAGGATTGGCAACATTTTCAATGTCAATGATGATTGGAGCTTGGAAACCGCATGGAATCCCGGAAACACTCCCGATGTTAATCGCTTCGTCCTGAGGGCGCGTTTCGATGACAATTCCGAGCCGCCGAGTTCATGGTGGCCTACGAGGGACTTCGTGATTCGCACCGTATATTGGGCAAGGAATGAGACCCCAACAACGCTGGGCGTTTTCGGCCCGGGCGGCGAGAATATTCCGCCTTCGCCCGACCCCAACTTCACCGAGAAGCTTTGGCTCCAGTTCGTGGCGCCGCGTTACAGCGAAAACCCCGGACATACCCGAATGATTGAGCTTCAAGTCATTATCAAGCCCAATCTGGAATAGACTATATACTCGCAATCCCGCGAAAAAAGCCCTTCCATTTGGAAGGGCTTTTTCTTGCGTATAATAAAAACCCCGCCGGATAGCGGGGTTTTATTGAAAGAGTAATCGGCCGATTTAGACAGCGCTTGCTCCGCGTTCGATTGCGACGATATTCGGTTCGATGAACTTCTTGTGATGGATAACCTCAGCGAGGGCGTCTTTCACGATGTCCATCTCGATTAGTTTCGTCTTCGCGAGAATCGAGCCTACGACTACCATGTTCGCAAATCGCAGGTTGCCAAGCTCGTCGGCGATTTCCGAGAAGGGCACGCCGATGACCTCAACATCCGTGCGGGCGGGCTTGCGGTCAATCATCGAAGTATTGTAGAAGATTATTCCGCCGGGCTGAACCGATTCCTCGAATTTATCGAGCGAGGGTTTGTTCAGCGCCACAAGAATCGTCGGGAAATCGACAACGGGCGAGCCTATCGGCCCTTCGCTGATATTCACCTGACAGTTCGCCGTTCCGCCGCGCATCTCCGGGCCGTAGCTGGGAATCCAGCTAACGTTCCAACCGTAGCGCATTCCGGCCTCGGCGAGAGTCTGCCCCAGAAGAAGAACTCCCTGTCCGCCGAATCCCGCGACTTTAATCTGCGGGTTGCGGTATTTCTCGGGGACATCGCTCATCGAGCGGTCGCGGAAGAGTTTTTCTTTGCGAAGGCCAAGAAGTTCGAGAATGGTTTCGCTCCCGATTTCCGGACGCTCCGGGTAGTATCCCTCGCGTTCGTCGATGACGTCTCTCTTAACTCCGGGAGTGAAGTAAGGCACCATGTTATCGGTGATCCATTTCTTGCTCTCGACCGGTGATACGCGCCATTGGCTGGGGCACATCGCGAGAACCTCGACGAGGCTGAAGCCTTTGCCGTCGATTTGGCATTGGATCGCCTTGCGGACAGCCTTGCGGGTCTTGGCGATGTTCTTCGAGTCCTCGAGCGTTGTCCTCTCGAGATATGCGGGGGATTCCAGTGCGTTCAGAAGCTCGACGATCTTTATCGGGTGTCCCTCGTTCTCGACCGATCTGCCGTATGGCGATGTCATTGTCTTCTGTCCGACAAGAGTCGTGGGGGCCATCTGTCCGCCGGTCATGCCGTAGATAGCGTTGTTGACGAAAAAGACGGTGATGTTCTCGCCGCGATTGGCGGCCTGAAGGATGTTGTTCCCACCGATAGCCGCCAAATCGCCATCGCCTTGATAGCTGATGACGATGCTGTCGGGATTGGCGCGCTTGAGGCCTGTTGCCACTGCTGGCGCTCTTCCGTGCGCAACCTGAATATTGCCCGTTGCGAAATAGTAATAAACGAAAACCGAGCATCCCACCGGCGAGATCATGATAGTCCTGTCGGCGACGCCCAAGTCCTCGAGAGCCTCGGCGATGAGCTTGTGGAGAATTCCATGCCCGCAACCGGGGCAATAGTGGGTGTTTTTCTTGTCGTGGCCGGGCTTATAGACGAATGTGTCCATGAATCCGCCGGGCTTACGAAGTATGTCTTTTGCCATATTTATCACCTAACCTTTGACGATTTCGTTGACTTTTTCGACCATCTCGGCAACTGTCGGGACGACGCCGCCCATTCTGCCGTAGAAGTGCACCTTAGCCTTGGCGCAATCGATGGCGAGGCGAACATCATCGACCATCTGGCCGTTGCTAAGCTCGGCGACGAGGATGTTATCGACTTTTTCGGCCATTTCGGCGAACTTCGCTTTGGGGAACGGGAACAGCGTAATCGGGCGGAAAAGCCCAGCCTTGACGCCTTCTTTGCGGAGCGCATCGACGGTGCTCTTCAAGACCCTGCTGACAATTCCGTAGCCGGTGAGAATAATCTCCGCGTCCTCGGTTTTGTATTCCTCATAGCGGATTTCGTTCTTCTCTATTTCGGCGTATTTTCGCTGGAGCTTTCTGTTATGGTCTTCGAGCTCCTCCGGCTCGAGGTAAATCGATGTGATGAGGTTGCGCACGGTTTCCGTGTTGCCCATTATCGCCCATTCAGCCTTGTGCGACTGGTCGATGGTCATCGGTTCTGGGAATTCGACCGGCTCCATCATCTGGCCGATAAAGCCGTCGGCGAGTAGATAAACCGGCGTGCGGTATTTATCGGCAAGCTCGAATGCGAGGATTGTGAGGTCGCACATCTCTTGGCCGCAATTCGGCGCAACGACTATGCACTTGTAATTGCCGTGGCCTCCGCCCTTGACAACCTGATTATAATCGGATTGTTCCGGCGCGATATTACCCAGCCCCGGACCGCCGCGCATGATGTCGGCGATGACGATTGGCAGTTCCGAGCCGGCGGAGTAGCTGACGCCCTCTTGCTTGAGGCTGACGCCCGGGCCGCTCGATGCTGTCATGCAACGAACGCCGGCTGATGCCGCTCCGTAGCACATCTGAATGGATGCTATCTCGCTCTCGGCCTGAAGGAAAGTCCTTCCGATTGCAGGAAAGTAGAATGCCGCGGCGTGCGCAACCTCGCTGGCGGGGGTAATCGGATATCCGAAAAAACACTCCGCGCCTGCGAGCAATGCGCCCTTGATAATAGCTTCATTTCCCTTGATGAGTTCTTTTGCCATAATTATGCCACCTCATCTTTCTTATAGACAATAATCGCGTCCGGTTCAGGGCAAGTGTAGAAACAGATTCCGCACCCAATGCATCCCTCGCCTTTGTATTTGGCCGGATGGTAACCGAGTTTATTGAGAACATCACTATCCTCTTCGATACACTTCTGGGGACATGCGTCGATACACATGCCGCAACCCTTGCAGTGATCGATTTGCACAACGATCTTTGGCATTGATTGACCTCCATTTAGGTTATTTGTAGTTTTTGGGAACGATCAAAATAGTATAAAGTATATCTAATCAAGCCGTAAAAATCAAGGTGTTTAGGAATTTTGAGTTTGTCACTATTTATGTGTATTTGAAATTAGTAAGCCGTGAAATTTACTGAAAGTGCACTTGGAGTCGAAGCAGGCACATCCTCCGTCATCTGGAGGAGATACCGTCCATCACGAGGTCTATCAGCCTATCCGCGCTCTCGGCCAGCGAGGAAATACTCTCCGAGTCCATGCCATAAACTTCGCAAAGCGACGGATTCACACTCACCTGCTGAAACGATGTAATTAGCGCAACAAGTTCGAACGTAAGGATATTCTCATCTATGCCATCGGCCAACTCGCCCCGTTCTTTCGCCGAAAAAATCAGTTCGCGGACATATCGAATTGACGGATCGGTCATAATTTCGGCGATTTCATCGGCGAAAGCGATACTCGTATCGCCTAACATGGCGCAGTAGAAACGCAATTCGTTCGGATGCTCTTCGATAAATGTGTGAAAGAACATGATGGTTTTTTTAAGCGAGACCCGTAGCGACTGCCCACGAATGTCCCCGACCACTCGACTGCGATGCTCGACATAGAGTTCCTTCACGAAACGGACGAGATAGAGATAAAAATCCTTCTTGTCGTCGAAATACTGATAAATACTGCCCTTGGAGATGTCTGCGCGCGCGACAATCGAGTTGATGCTGGTTTTAGCGAAACCATGCGCGGCGAATTCATCCAGTGCAATGTCGATAATATTTCGCCTTTTTTCATCGGGAAGATTGAAAAATGTCTTTTTCGGCATTATATTTCGCTTTTGAATAGTAAGAATATTTATATTACCGCGGCGAATGTCGCCGCATGAAAATCCATTGCCGAAATATAACGCACAATTTCGACAAATCAAGTGTTTTTAATGGAGTGAGTTTGAGGCCGGAAGAAATCAAGAAGCAAATTTACGCTGAACCTGCGGCAGTGTTCGGCTTTCTCCGCGAGGAAGATTACGAGACGCGTCTCGTTGCCTTTGATGCTTATATTGACCTCCTCGGAGAAGACGAACATGCGGGCGGCACTATATCCGATTTTGTCGAGATTGTCGCCCTCGAGCTGATTCCGCAGATGGCTGAGAGCCGCGACGCTCTGCAACTCGCCGCGCTCTCGCATATATTAGCATCGATAGGCGGATTTGCAGTCGATATGGCCAATCCATCGCCGCTTGTCGGGCTGATAGAGGTGATTCTAAGCCTACGAAATCATACGAACATCCGCGTGGCGACATCCGCGATTATGTGCCTCGGCATGATATTCAAGGCGATGCCCGAGGAAATGTCCGAATCACGCGCCCGTTCGCTCCTCGAGATGCTCAGCTCCGCAAGCCCTCTAATTCTGCAGGCATCGGCCAAAGCTTGGGGTGAAATTTGCACATCCGCGCCGAAAAAATCCGCTATTGCCTCCGCAAGAATGTTCGAGCTTCTTCAGCACGAAGGCCGAGATGTGCGGCTCGATGCATTGGGCTTCTTCCTCACACTTGCTCGGCAGATTCCCGCCGAGTGCTCGTTCGCGCTTCCCCTTCTCCGCGAAATCCGCGATAGCGATCCCGATAATGAGGTCGCCGAACGCGCATCTGCGACAATTCAAGCAATTTCGAGATAATAAAAAAGTCGGGGCGAGAGGATTTGAACCTCCGACCCCCTGCTCCCAAAGCAGGTGCGCTTCCAAACTGCGCCACGCCCCGAAGGCGAGGCAAATTTATATATTTCTTCGTTGAAAGTCAAGAGGCGAAAACCATCAGGTGAGCCAAAAAGAGCATTCACATTTATAAAGACAGTATGATAGAAAACCGAAGGGCCATATGCTTTGCCTCTGTGTCCTAACACTTAATCCCAAAAACTCGTTCCACGAAACACCAAGTCAATTTTTATAGACTTATCAGCATTCTTACCTATATTATTGTAATAGATACGACTGGTGCTTTAGCGGCGAAACGGAGCGATATGAGAAGGGCGATATTTTTTGCGTTTATAATTTTCGCGTTCGGCGCGACCGCGCAGACTTTCTGGAATTTCGATGAGATAGAGCGTGGGCACGCGCGAAGGGAACAATCCCGCGCGGAGATCGACCGGCACGGCTTCGAACGCCCATTCAGAATGCCCGAATGGCGGCCAACACCGAGATATTCCTACCCGTATTATCTCACGAAACTTTGCGAGTGGTGGGCGTTCTGGCAACTTATGGACACCGACAGCATTGAGCACGGCGGAATTATCGAGGCCGAGACCGGTGCCCTGCGACATGTCATACAAACGGACAACACGCAGGAGGTCGTCTGGTGCTGGGCATATTACACTGATCGCTCCGGCGACTCGACATATCTTCATAATATTGACTCGGCGTGGATTTACCTGTCGAATTTCCCCGCATATCACGAGGAATTGAGCTATATCGGCGGAAGTTTTGTCAGCTACTACTACCGCGTGTGGAACAGCGCGCTGGCGCTTCTCATGGAGATGGGGCTTCGCGAGTTCCTCGACGACCACTCGCGGATTTCATACGCCGACTCCTGCGTGGACATCATCATGAATCACCGCCTCTCGATGGACACTCCATGGCCGTCAATCGACGGGCTTCATGCTTTGGTGACAGCGTTTTCCGCAGGTTGTCTCTATCAATATGGAATCGATCGCGAGCGGCCGGATTGGTGCGACACCGCGGTTGTTATTGCTCGGACTGTTCAGCCGTGGATTGACCGTAATCCTTCGGGGCACATGGCTTATTCGAACTGGGCGATGTCATCGGGCACAGTGATTTGGGGGCTTATGAATTCGCGTTTTGCCGCCTTTCCCGAGTCGCTTGATACATGGCTCGATATTCACGGCGACCACATCCCTGAGCGCATCGAGCCGCCGACAGAATACGACCCCTACGTCTGGGACAATAGCTGGAACATCTGGTTCGGCAACGCCTTCCGACATCTCTGGAAGGCCACGGGCGAGGACGATTGGTATTTCAAATACCGAACAATTCTCGACGACCTTCTGGCGCAAGACACCGACGACGACGGCGGAATTCCGGCATCGGCGGCAGGCCCGGATTACGAGGACATGACCTGGATTAGCGCGTATCTGACTCTCTTCTCGATGGACTGGATTATCGATTCGCTTCCCGAAGTCGATGTCGGCGCACTCAACCCGACGGTTCACATGCCTATGGGCTTCGCCACCCAGGACGACACGGTTTACTTGGTCGCTCGCGCTGTTAATTTCGGCAGAAGCGCCGTCCGCGATGTCGATTTCATGGTGACGCACAACCGTGGAATTCTCTTCGATACAACATATTCGTTTGCATGGGGGGAGGCGTTCCCGCGAGACACGTTCAAAATAGTTCCGGGCTTCGAGGGCGACCACCGCGCCGGCGTAAGCACGCTATTAGAAGATGACGACCCATGGAATGACACGGCGGCGGTCGAGTTCTTCGTCACGCCGGTGCGCGAAATTTCCGGCTCGATTTTCGATTCGGAAGCGGGGGAGGGGGCTGTGTCTTCCGAGGTGAGGTTTTATTATCTTGGCGAAGACACATCGTTTTTCTACAAAGCCGACTCATCAGACGGCCACTCGACATCGAACTTCGCCACGCGGCTTCCATGCTTGACTTTCCGCGTCGAAATCGACCCGGAGTTCCCCTATGTTCCGGCGGTTATCGAGACTTTCGCCGTGCTCGAAGACGACGCGAATTTCCTGTCGGTGCCTCTCCAGCGCGCGGATTTGCTACTTGTTGATGACGACCTTGGCCGAAACTACGAGCAATACTACATGTCCGCGCTGGACTCGATAGGAGTGAGCTTTCGCCTGTGGGATCGCGATGCGATGGGCGAGATTTCGCCGGAAGTCCACCAACAGATGCGCAGGCAAACAGTCATCTGGTTCACCGGCGATGACACGACGACGACGCTCGATTCGGCGGATATTCACGCGCTCGACCACATCGTCCGAACTGGCGGCAATGTCCTTCTGACGGGGCAGGGGATGGGGTTTGACTTGGCGGGCACACCGAAGTTCGATTCACTCATAAGTGCAATTTGGCTCGGCAGTGATGGGACTCCTATGATTAGCGGCGTCCCTGATGATCCGATTTCAGGCGACTTCCGCGAGATTATCACTTTCGGCACCAGCGGCGGCGCGGGCAATCAAACGCGCCGAGACAGGCTTTCGCCGCTCGCGCCGGCGGTGGGTTTCTTAAGATTTCCGTGCGGCGCGTCCGCGGCGGTCAGAAGAGAAGACCCCTCAAGCGGCGGCAAGCTTGTGTTCATCGGCTTCGGGCTGGAGGGGATAAGCCATCCGGCCGGGAGTCCGGCATATACCGGCAGGCCGGAGCTAATGTTGTCAATACTTCGTTGGTTCAACGCGACATTTCAAGTCGCCGAGCAGATATTGCCGAAAACGCTTGAAATTCGGGCATACCCGAACCCGTTTAACTCGACGGTGAGGATTTCCATCGAGGGGCCTGCGCCCACCCGCGTCGAGATATTCGACATCGCGGGAAGACGCATCGATGTCATTGCGAGGAGCGACAGCGACGAGAAATCTCCTTATGCATCGGACGAGATTTCTCCCCTGTGGGTCGAAATGACAGCGAAGAGTGAAGGAGATTGCTTCGGTCTTCGCTCTCGCAATGACGGCATGATAGAATTTTCATGGTCGCCACCAGAATCTCTCCCTTCGGGAGTCTATCTGCTACGCGTGAGGACTGATAACCATATGAAATCTAAAAGGATAGTATATGTAAGGTAGAATTATTATGAAGCTAATAATCTTAATAACATGTATTGCAATTACATTGCCTCTTATTGCCCAATGCCCGGACTACGCACAGCCCGGGCCGTTCGAGATAACATATCGAGTTATTGCTGAAATCCTTACCGAGGATGAGACTATCGAAAATTCGCGGTGCTACTATCCGGTAATCAACGACACGATACCCACAACTGCAATCCCCAGCCCGATTGCCGTTTTCGCACACGGCTTGCATACGAATGTCAATAATTATTTCAGCTACGCCGAGCATCTCGCCAGCTGGGGCTATGTCTGCATCGTGCCGACATATTCTAATCCACTTTTCACGCCTAATCACAACTACCGCGCGCGGCTCATCATTACCTGCGCGAGACACATAATGGAATTGAACTTCGTGCCGGGGGATATTTTCGAGGGCAAGCTCGCGCCCGATAACTGGTCTTTCCGCGGGCACAGCATGGGAGGGAGCATCTCGCTTTTCGCGGGCGATCGCTATGTTAACTTCCCAGACAGCATGTATCACCTCGCGGACACGCTCAAGGCGATAATCGCGCTCGGAAGCCCGCAGAGCAATCCCGCGACCGTTCCGAGCAGAATAACAACGCCCTACATGCTCCTCTGCGGAACTCGCGACGGCATTGCCTCGTGGAACGGCACCCGTAGCGCATTTTGGGCGAGCGGCATTTCGCCGGGAGTATTTGCGGTAATCGAAGGCGCAAATCACGGAAATTTTACTGATGGCACAAACTATACATGGTTGGGCGACAACTCCGCCACAATCTCCCGCGACGAGCAATGCGAGATTTGCCGAAGGCATATCTTGGCCTTCCTAAACAGATACGCCAAGGGCGACACTTCGGAGTGCAATTTCCTTTACTCCTTCGGGGATTCGATTGTCCATGCCGACTACATGGATTCGGTTGAGACGCGCTATTTTCCGCTGAATGTGGGGGAGAGTGCGCCATTGCCGAAAACGCTTGAAATTCGGGCATACCCGAACCCGTTTAACTCGACGGTGAGGATTTCCATCGAGGGCACTGGGGCAATTCATGAATTGCCCCTACAGCCATTATTAATCGAGATATTCGATCTCACTGGGCGGCGCATCGATGTCATTGCGAGGAGCGACAGCGACGAGAAATCTCCTTATGCATCGGACGAGATTTCTCCCCTGTGGGTCGAAATGACAGCGAAGAGTGAAGGAGATTGCTTCGGTCTTCGCTCTCGCAACGACGGCATGATTGAATTTTCATGGTCGCCACCAGAATCTCTGCCCTCAGGCGTCTATCTGATTAGGGCGTTTTTGGTCGAAAATTCCGTGGCAAAACGTGTCGTTTATCTCAAGTAGTATTTTTGCGAGGATTCAACAATTTCAATAGAAATAGCGTTGCAATTTGCAATTTGCTCTGAAAGAATATAAAATATAAAGCGGACATTTTCGCCCGAAATGCAGTTCTTACGGGCTTTTGCGCAAATGGCACATTTTTTGCGAATCATAAAGAGAAATGAAACATTCTTCATCATCAAGACGCTCTGGATTTACGCTGATTGAGCTGATGCTTGTCGTGATTATTATCGGCGTCCTTGCGGCGTTGGCTCTTCCACGTTTTAGCGCGGCGGCCAAAAAGGCAAAATACGCTCAAGCAAGGCTTTATCTTAAATACTTCTATCAATCTCTCACGATTTTCTACACCGAAACCGGATGCTATCCAGCGGATGCTTTCCCGAATATTCCTCCGGCTGGCATCATTCCGCAATATGCCGATGAATGGCCGGGGCCGGATCGGGACCCGATGAACTCCGTGTATCGATATGCGCAATGGCCGGCTCCTGGGGGAGGAAATTGGATAGGTGTGATTTATCTCGGCCCAAACATCATCCACGACTCCAGTGAAGGCAGTGGCAGTTTCTATGCAAACCATGGCAATTCCGGGGATATCCGCGAATATGGGGACGATATTTATATTGTGATTGAACACAGCGGTGCCGTGTGCAATTGATTCGCCTACTAACCTGAGCAACCCACTCTTTCTTCAACAACCCCACTGCCATCTTGGGATTGTTTCAAGACCAGTAGATCGCCTTGTATAAAAGACAGTGCTCCCCGCGAGAAAAAGAGGAGGGGAGGCTCACGATACTTATCTAACGAATATTAGAGGGCATCAAGTCTTAATGAAGGCAGGTTTACATAATATCCCTTATGGGATAGTTTGTGGCATATTTCCCTGCGGGCACTCGATCAAATATCTTAACAAACTGGCTATGGTCGTTTTGAGTTTGTCTCTCGGCGTAATCAGATCGACGAAGCCGTGTTCCAGCACGAACTCCGCTGACTGGAAACCCTTTGGCAATTCGGCGCCTATAGTTTGTTGGATAACCCGCGGGCCGGCGAATCCGAGTAGCGCTCCCGGTTCCGATAGGATAATGTCGCCGAGGCTGGCGTAACTTGCCATCACTCCGGCGGTTGTGGGATTGGTCAGGATCGATATAAATGGCAGACGAGCCTCGTGGAGTTTCGTCAATGCGGTGCCGGTCTTTGCCATCTGCATGAGGCTGAGTATTGACTCCTGCATTCTTGCGCCACCGCTCGCGGAGACCATTACTAAGGGTATCTGTCGTTCGACCGCGCGCTCTATGGCGCGAGTCACTTTCTCGCCGAGAGCACTGCCCATCGAGCCACCAATGAACTTGAACTCCATAAAACCGCAACTTGTTTGAATGGAATCAATATCGCCTATCCCAGTTATTATTGCGGACTTAGCGCCTGTTTTATTAGCAGTTTGTTGAAGTCTATCTGTATATTTTTTTGAATCTACGAAGTTTAACGGATCGGTGGAAGCGATCTCTGCGTCAAATTCCTGGAAAGTTCCTCCATCGATAAGAAAGTCGAGATAGTTCTTTGCTTCAATTCGGAAGTGATAACCGCATATGCTACAAACCCATAGGTTGCGTGCAAGTTCTTTTCGGTAGATAATCTCGCCACAAGATTCGCATTTCAACCATAAGCCATCGGGGATTTCCTTGGGCTGTTGGTTTTTTAGTCCAATAAATTTCCTCTTGAACCATGGAACGTTATTTTTTTTATTTTCAGTCATTTATATTTCCTCGAAAAATCAGATAAGAGCCTCCAAAATCGTTCTGAACAACTCTTCGCAGAGAGAACAACATCATCGTGTGATATGTTCTTTGCGTTCACAACATTGGTAATTCCAGCGATGCCAACGACGGCCATTCCGAGCCTCGAAGCCTCGGCGGTCTCCTTAGCCGTTGACATGGACATCCAGTCAGCGCCTGCAACGTGCGCCATTTGGGCTTCCGCGGGTGTCTCGTATGTCGGGCCGAGGATACTACAAAGCGTTCCCCGAGTGATGGGAATATCGGCATTTAGAGCAGTGTCGAATAACAGTTCACTTAAGTCTCTGTTATATATATTGATACGCTGATGATGACTTGGGGATAAAATCATCGAGGTGTCGATTTGGTCGGTAATCAAACCAAGCTCACCGGGGCGTGTTTTATCATTCAGCGTTCCAACGGCGCAAGATATGATTATAG
>Ga0209614_1002167_pt1 | contig 13369 bp, 11 predicted proteins | sample BlaSprsedimmetaG_FD_185484 | JGI IMG/M metagenome (GOLD analysis project Ga0209614, IMG submission 185484) | Hot spring sediment bacterial and archeal communities from California, USA to study Microbial Dark Matter (Phase II) - Blank Spring... ... | reverse complement strand
GTATATCTGGTTGTTTTGCACAGCTGAAATCTCGCTCCAACCTGGACGACCGATGATTGTTTCAGGTGTAAGTCCGGCTGCTTCGGACATAGCGCCTTTGGCGATGATTATAATTTCGGGATTAGACATAATCACTTCTTCGGAGGATGTCGCTATGTATGCGCTTATAGAGTCTGTGAAGATATTTTGCCCGCCTGCTTTATTGATGATTTCGTCGGCAAATGATCCTGAACCGAAACTCTGGTATCCGCCATTGAAAGAATATTCGATGTATACTTTGGGTTTAGGTGCGCCCTGTGTTTTGTCAGCGATTTCGTCAGCTCTTCCCTGTATGTCAGCTACAACTGCCTCCGCTTCTTCGATCTGACCAGTGGCGTTTCCAATCAGAGAGATGTCCGCAAGTACGTCGTCGAAACTTTGTGGGTAGATAATCATTGCAGGTTGATTAACAGCCGCTAGGTTTTCGATTATTTCGTCTTGTGCTCTCATTGCTCCTATAATCAGATCGGGCTCTAAATCCACGATTGTCTCTATACTGATTAAAGTGTACTGGCCCACCCTTGTTATGTTACGTGAGTTAATCGTTTCTGTTATTTCAGGCGGATAATAGTCGTAGTTGTCCACGCCTACAAGTTTATCTTCCAAATTTAGTGAAAAAATTATCTCCGTGCAGCTGGGTGCTAGACACACTATCCTTTGAGGAGGATAGTTGGTTATTGTAACGTTTCTTCCATAGTCGTCGATAATGCTCATTGTGGCGTTGCTTGTTTCCTCGGGTTTGTATAATTGTTGCCAAACAATTACTGCCGCAACTATTATGATTACCGCTAATACTGCGATAAGAATTATTGTTTTTGTTTTCATGACTTCAACCTCATATATGGTTGGTTTATCCAGCCATGTAAGACTTAACTATACTCCATTATCTCCTTATATACTTGTTGCTTAATGCTACACATCTTTTCCTAAGCTGGAGTCATAACTACACTTATGCCCAAGTTAAAAAGTTATTGTTCTGCAGGAGACGCCCACATAACAAAAGTAACCCTTTCCTACGCAGATAATTTGTTGTAGGCGTTTATACTGTCTGCAAAGAAAAGTCTTGTTTGTCCCATGGTTCTAATGTCCAAGGCTTTAACCTTCACAGTCACGGGAAAGTCTTTAACTGCTCTTCCGATGAGGAGGCAGTGATGGGGCGGAAGTTCTTGGGCTATCGATTTCACGGTTTCAGAATCCACTCTGGCAGCCTTTGACACCGTTTCGAGGTCGCGTTCGTTGGTGAAGTTGAATAGGAAGATGCTGTCGGCTTGTCGGTAGATGTTCTCTTTTATTGTGTCCGGTTGGTTGGTCACAAAGTTGGTGAACAATCCGAAGTGCCTCATCCGCGTGACGATGTCTTCCCAGTATGTTTCCCTGAGGTAAAGATGAGCTTCTTCAGCGAAAAGAAAAACGGATTTAATCTTCCACTGATTCAGAAGATTCACAAGATTCCCCAGCGTATACTCCAACACAATCTGCCGGTCAACAGACGAAACATTCTTCAAATTAATGACTAAAGCTCCGCCGTCTTTCTTGGTTTTTTCGAAAAGCTTTTCGAAGTTTGTTGTTGACTCTTCGTTGTCCGTGAAAAATCCTGAATTCACAAGGCTGTGGTAACGAGAGAAGAGGGCATCCCGCACATGCATGTTACAGTTGCATCTTCTAATAGCCTCTCCAAGGTCCTGAAGAGTAAATTTTCCTTGTTGACTCAACGATTTCCATATGTGTTTAAACTCTCGGGTTGACGTTCCCGGCAGACCAAGAGCATGAATCATAATCTTCAAAATTACGCTTAACCCCATTTGAGACAAAGAAACCCTGAAGTTGGCTCCGGGAGTAAGCACGTGCACCCTGCCACTATACTGGTTGCCTCCTCCCTTAGTGGAAAAGCCTAAACCAGAATATTCGCCATTAAGGTCAAAAACAACAACCGTGGCCCCATAATCAACAAGACCCAAAACAAGCAGCTTCGAAAGATGCGACTTTCCTGTTCCCTTCTTCCCTGTTATAATGTTCAGTCGCCCGTCAAGATCATGAGCCGTGATGTTTAAGGGAGAACCATCCTTGGTTTCGCCAACATTGATTGGAAGCCTGTCGTTGCCGCCCACATGTTTCAGCAGAGAATTGAATGAAATTTTTTTGATTCCCGACTTGGAGCGGCAAGGAAGCCACGAGGAGTTCACATGCAACTTATCGTTTACTATTGTTCCCCGAATCTTGCATATGAGCATGCGGGCGTCCTGAATGTGATTTATATGCGATGAGACTCCCAAAGGGTCGAAGTTTTCGCCATGAACCTGCTCATCTGCTGTGGAATCTCGGAGAAGTTCCTCAAGAAGTCCCGGAACACTGGCGAACTGAACATCGATTACCTGTACAATCAATTTCCTGTTAACGTTAGTGTCCTCTACAAGAAGATAGTCGCCTTTTTCCACATCGTCTTTTGGGGAGCTAAGAATCTGGAGGCTGTTCCCCTCCTTCCTGTAGAGCCGCATCTTTTATCCCTCCGCGCCTTTTCCGAATGGTCCAAAAAGCAAACGGCGCACATTCGGTCTTGTAACTATTTTGAGCCCATACTGATGGACTATGAACCGTTGGATACCGATTACCTCAGTGGCGGTGAAGGTTGAGAATATATGAGCTAAACGTAAAGTCTCTGGATAGCTTTGAACAAGCAGGTCGCTTCCGAGAAGGCTCTGTACAGCCTCTATTCCCTGTTCTCTTGGAACTTTTCGGTCAATATCTAACCTGAAAGAGCACACTCCAGGAGTTAGTTTTGCGACGTAGATATCTCCTAGAAGGAGAACGGGACCTGAACCTAAAGGAAAACCGTCTATTTGAAGAAGGCAAGGGGGCTCAGCTTTTTCCGCCAAATCAGTCAGCTTGTGACCCGAAAACCTCAATGTAGTGTTCTTAGAGAAAGCCAAAACTGTGCTGAGACGATTTCTCGCAATCTCTAAAAGCCGAGACACCTCATCCACTGGGCTGTCAGCCATTCCAGCCGTCATTGACCCGTCCCATAGAATAATGGTGTCGTACGCCGAGCAGGAGATGCCCAGCTGGAGCCAGCGTTCAAGCAGGTTGCCGATTCTGGCTTGTATGTTGATGATGCTGGGAGCTCCGTGGTCTCCTGAGATTTCGAAGCTGTGGTTTCTGAAGAGCTTGCAGATTTCTTTTTTGTTTTCCTCTGTTATGTGGAAGGGGAAGGGTCCTATGCGCTGGTACTTGTATCTGTTCTTTTCTTTCCACACTATTGCTCCCCTTATTGCGCAGAGCATGCCTGTTTCGGTTTCTCCTATTCCTATGCTTGAAACGTCTACTGCAACAACCGGTTTCTCCTCTGAGTTATTTTCCAAGGAGATTGTCTTTATTGCTGAGGGGTGTTGAATTCCCAGAATTGTTGTTGCGTTTTCAATATGTTCTGCTACGGGTTGATTGAGGGGGGTTTCGGTGGGCTGTAGATAACTGCTTTCTATGTTTTTCATGGAGTTGAGGCTGAGTTCCATGAATGTTGGGGGGAGTTGCAGGTTCTCTATTTGGGGTGGAAAGTTATATGTTGGTGTTGTTGCATAATGTAATTGTTCAATCAATAGTGTTCACCAATATGGATGTGATTTGGGCGGATGGATATTTAAATGTTGTGCATGTGCATTATGTGCAATTCAATAAACAATAAGGGAGAACAATGACAGAAGACACAAAACCCCCCATCCGCCTAAAAATGAAAGTAGGAAACCTCGAATTCGAGATAGAATGCCAAGAAGACCAGCTAGAAGAAGCCGTGAAACGAATCCTGTCCACAGTAACAGAGTACTCAAAGGAACCCATGATCATACCTGAGCGCCCTCTCCCCGCACCAAGGGCAGAAACATGCAAAAGCCTCATACAGACGCTCTGGTCAGAAGGATGGTTTGCGTCTCCACGTGGACTGGGGGACGTCCACGGCGAAATGGCGCGCAGAGGATTCCATTACGACCGCACAGCAGTTGCCCACGCATTAGTGGATTTGGTGAAAGAAGGCTTACTGACTAGAGAGGGGCAGCCTCGACGTTACCGTTATGCCCAAAAAAGACCGCCTAGAAGCTAAAGCCTTTTGTTGAGTGGATTAAAGGAGTTCTTTTAGTTCTCTCCATTTTTTTAGGAAATCCAGTCCTCTCTTAGTTGTTACATAAGTTTTTGCTTTGTTTTGCTTTTCCAGAAGTTTCCGCGATTGCAGTTCGGAGATATAATGCTGAAGCATCTTCCATGACAGATTTGTTCCGTACATGACATGCGTTTTGGTTTTCGGTTCTGAGCATAAACCAAGAATATCCGCTATGATTTCTACCCGATCTCTCTTACCGCTCATCGCCATCACAAGAACACTCTTTCTTTTGTCACTGATGTGTTTTTAATGTATCTATTTTGTATTTCTGTCGAACATGATTCTTTGTTAAGCAGCGCCGTTCATGTCGATTATAGGCGTTACAGTGACGACAAACAAGTCTACCGCAAATTAGAGGGTGCCTAAAATGAGTCGTGTTATTTGACGCCGTGACTGAGGTTCAAACCAATGGCGAATGTAAATTGCATTACGTAGGTTTTCCTGTTTTTTTGTGTGCTTTGTCGACTAATGGGCAAGAGGAACTGCTTTTAACTGCTACGTATAATCGCTATACTTGTGGAGAACGATGAAGCGGAAAATACCACGTACTATGTCTACACAGCACCCAGACAATGCTTATTCTCCCTTGTGGCACAACAACACGGTGATTGAGGGGGACGCCGAGGTTTATGAAGCATACTCTGCCTACAGCGACTTTGGCTGCCAAGAGGTCATGTGGGACTCTGAGGGAAAGGACACAGATATCCGGGTTATCAGAAAGTTGTTGACTATGCATGGAGACTACTTCCGTGAAAATGTGATTGGAAAAGACGTTTTTCTCACCTACCGTATTCCCAACCCCAGAGTTGAGGTGGCTGAGCGAAAGATTGTGGTTGAAACTCTTCAGAACATTGCTGTTAGTTGTGATGTGGCTTCTACATTCTATAAATCTGATGTCACTCCGATCTTCGAGGTTATCCTTCCGTTCACAACCGACGGCGAGGAGCTTCTTTGTATGTTTAACTACTACAGGAAAGCGATAGTTGGTGTCGAAGAGATTCGTTTGCATGGTTCGGTGAAAGTTAAGGATTGGGTTGGCTCATTCAAGCCGAGTAGCATCGAGTTAATTCCGTTGATAGAGGACATGAATAGCCTCTTGAAGATAGACCAGATAGTTGAGCCATACATTGAAGCTGTAAAGCCCAGTTATGTTCGGGTTTTCATTGCACGATCTGACCCAGCGCTAAATTATGGTCTTGTATGTGCGACGCTCCTTTCGAAAATTGCGATATCCAAGCTGAAGTCTTTACAGAAACGGAAAGGTGTAGACGTTTACCCAATAATCGGAGTAGGCTCCATGCCCTTTAGGGGTCACCTGTCCCCCGGCAACTTGGAAGATTTTCTAAACGAGTATAAGGGAGTGTACACCGCGACTGTGCAGTCAGGTTTGAAGTACGATTTTCCTGCCGAGGACGTTAAACATGTTGTTGACGTTCTCAACGAGAAACTTCCATGCGGCGAGCCGACACTTATTGAAGCTGAGGAAGAGAACCTTTTGCTCGATGTACTTAACAAATTCAAGTTGAAGTATCAGATGGTAGTGGAGGATTTGGCTCCCTTAGTAACCAGCGTGGTGTCGTATGTTCCCAAGAGACGAGCAAGAAAACTGCACATAGGACTCTTCGGCTACAGCAGGAATGTGGAGGGAATCGCTCTTCCAAGGGCAATAACCTTTGCTGCTGTCCTCTATTCGTTGGGATTGCCGCCCGAATTCATTGGCTTAGAAGCATTAAACGACCTGACCGAGGATGAGTGGAACGTTTTGAACAAGTATTACGTGAACATGAAGTCCGACCTCAACGCTGTTGCGGGATACCTGTCTTGGCAGAACCTAAACATGCTTATGGGCATGCATAAGGAGGTGGCGAAAAGAGCGGAAATGGAGGAAGAGCGTTTAAGTTCAGCGCTCACACGGCTGTTGTTGGACATCAAGGTTGCTCAGGAAGACCTCGGCATCAAGTTTGGGCCAAGAAATCTGACCCACAGAAAGTATGAGAACACGGTGAGCAATTTTCTCATCTCTTACCTGGAACGGAACAATGAAGAAGCCAAGGATTGTCTTGAAGAAGCCGCGAAACTAAGAAAAAGCCTCGGATAGACATTATGACTTGTTGTTGTGGCGCCGAGGGAGGGATTTGAACCCTCGCGACCCAATGGATCACAGGCTTTCCGTAGTCGGAGAAGTTCCAGGCTTATGCTTCCAAAGTTGGAATCTGCTCCCTACCAGATTTCCCGCAACATGGTTGCTCTAGGACACCTCGGCACAACCAATAGAATAACATTCAACATGTTTTTAGTCTTTTCGAAACGCTAGTACTTACTGATTGCTGCGCCACATCTTAGGATACATGCCACGCGGCATCAGAACCCGCTGAGTCTTGGCTACAAAACCGTGATCCATCTTCAGAATCTTCTCGGAAGAAACAGCGGCTTTTGCCATGGTTACGGCTTCTCCTTTCTGGGTGAAAACCGCGACCACGTCGCCGATTTTGATTCCAGAATCCAGCGACAGCACTCCCGGTGCTGTTAAGTGGGCTCCGTGGCAAAGGGCGTCCACCGCGGAATCTCGCACATAAATTTTGGGCATCAGCTGCAAGGCTTTTTCCATGGGGTAAACGAATTTTCTGAGCAGGGCTTCGTCTTTGGTTTCCTGCCACTGGCTGAACAGGTATGATATGTCATGTAGGGTGACGAGGCTTTCGTCTTCTATGAATGGTCCAGCTCTTGTTCTGCGTAGCTCCTGCATGTGGGCGCCGCATCCCAGAGCTTCGCCGATGTCGTAGCAGAGCTTCCGTATGTATGTTCCCGCCTCGCAGCCAACCTTGAAGAGAACGTTCCGTTCCTCCATCTCTAGGAAGTTGTTGTAGTAGATTGTTCTTATCCGAAGCCTCCGCTTAACCGACGAGCGTACAGGAGGTCGCTGATAGATTGGCCCCTGAAATTCATCCAAAATTTTTTCAACTTTGTTTTGTGGAACCTCAGAATGTAGCCTCATTACGCAGACGTATTCTTTGCCTGCCAACAGAAGAGCCTGAATTACCTTTGTAGCATCCTCTATGGCATGGGGTAGAACACCAGTGACTTTGGGATTTCCCCGGCTGTGTTAAGCCTCAAGGGTCCCGCCGTGACCGGCGCTTTCAAGACTGAGGATTCGCTTGAGCCATGCTGTAACCTCGTGGCTTGAGGGTCCAGCGGGCTTGTCCACGTTTATTATTCCAAACCGCATGTGCTCTTCGATGGGTCGTTCTTCGGGTCTGTGACCGTAGCGCATGTCGGTTTCTTCCTCAGCTTTAACTACCCGGCTTCGTTTGATTTCCCACGGTTCGTTGATTCTTTGCATGATTATTCTCCGGAAAGGAAAAAAGGGTTAGGATAGGTTAAAAGAGTTAGGATAGGGTGGGCGTCACCGTCTTCGCCATATCGTCCAGTTTGTCTGCTGCCTTCAGTGCCTCGGTGACTTCCTCGTCGGTTGCGCCTCGGTTTACGTCGATTTTTTCTTGAGTTGGTTCTAGGTGATTAATGTTGGCGCGTCTCCGTTTTATGCCTGAAACGGTTTTGGGGCCGGTGATGAGAACAAAGTTCTTATCTACGATGTCTACGATTATGCATTTTTTTCCTGCCTCTCGCCCTAAAGTTTTGACGCAGATTCTTCCTACTTCCAATGCTGCCAACTTTTATCCTCCTCACTTTGACTATGAGTACACATCTTTATACTTTACTCATACCTGAAAGGAGCCGACGTTCTATACCCTGCTTATGAAAACTGTGGTCTGCAGTTTCTTGGTTTTTCAGGAAAAATACTGTTTTCAATAATGAACCTCTATTAGGCTCCTAATATGTTTGCTGTTCTTCTGTTTTTGTGGATGCTGTGTTTATGATTTCCCATTTTTCATATATTAGATAAATATATTCCAAAAAAACATGCCCCCATAAATATTAGCTCATTTATAACATATTTATATTTTGTTGAACGAAAAAACAACAGAAATCTTCTAGTATTATCTTCTATAAAACCTATTCAAATTTTCTATAATGCCTTTGTGTAACTAGGAAAAAGACTGTTTTCAACATAGCACTGCTATTAGGAGCCTAATATGAAAGACAAGTTTACTTTTGCCAAGTTTTGATGCTAACGCTGAAGCATTTTTGTTTTCCCCTCATAAACATAATGCGTGTATTGGCATGTACCGTGAATTTGTTTACGGAAGTATCAACGTTAACATGCTGTTAGAGTTTGGGTCGGGACCAACTTGCTTGTTTGCTTTTTCCACCGCTTGCCGCAATGCGAGTTTTTCTATGTATACGTTTTTGATTAGCTGAAGCGTCGCTTTGGAGGAGTGGGAGGGAAGCACCATGCCGTTCCATGCTATGTATGCGTTGGCGCCTTGATTAAAAAATTCTTTTGCCATTTTCAAGTCGAGTGCTCCGTCACAGCCCATTACAATAACGGTTGTATTGACAAATTTTTCGGTCATACATCTTTTTATGAACATCCAGTTCACTGCAAAGACAGGCTCTGAGTAGTTAAATACATAAGCCTTCTTCACCAACTGATACTGTTGTTCACCGAGATACTTTTCTTCGGAGTAGGATTCTGCAGTAAAAAGATATAACCCCAAGGTCTCGCTGTGAATAGCACTGTGCATCCGTAAAACAAGCAAATCGTAGCATTCAGGAAGAGAATATAACAAATCCACCGTAACCTTTTCTCCCTCGTAAACGTCGACAGAAAATCCAGCTTGGCTTAGGGTTTCAACCAGCTCTGACGCGAAAACTTTGTCTGGGCTGGAAACACAAAGAGCGTCCACCAAAGCCGCTGTTGCCCCAGACTGTTTACGATGCGAGTCTGGTTGAGCATTGTAGGAATCACTGTTTTGTATTAACTGCAGATTAACAGCCGAAAAGCCAAGAATAGCCAGTGAACTAGCTATCAAGATGATGCCGATGTAGTCTTTCCGCACGTTTTCATCTCACAGTTTTTGTGGCTTTAGAATGAAGAAGGAGAATTCTGTTTTCTTTGGCTAACTATCAAAGTGACTCCAAGAATCATCATGCCAAACGCAACCACTATCAGCCAGTGTTCAACCAGAAATTTTCCTGCGAGCTTTTCCAGCAGATTTGTCTTGCTAGTGTGACCAAATGTTCCTCCTACTGGATGTTCTATGCTGTTGGCTCCAAACGGCGTGCCCGTTAAATCTGATAGACTTGGTTGGGTGTCAGCGGTTATTTTTGCCCAAATGTATCCGCTGTAGCCGTTGACGTCTGTTGTGTTCACGCCTGTGTTTGAGCATATCTGCCATGTGGTTCCGTTCCACCAATACAGTCTAAGATCTGCTTCAACTAAGCCCTCAACCTCTGCGTGCGTATAGTAAATCCTGACCTCAAGCGATGTGACGCCTGTGGGGTCATCCAAGTGTACATCTATGTACTTATTTACGTCGCAGGCGAAGCCAGTCGCGTTTTCTGGTTCACAGTAGGCTACGGTTACTGTTGGCGTTCCAGTTGTGGTGTCAACAAAAATGTCTGTGTCTGTTTCGTTCTTCGCGTCAAGCTGGTATCCTGTTTGGTTGGCTGGAACACATTTGCATGTCCAATTAATCACTGGCATCGCCAAAATCGGAAAATGAAGTGCATTCTCTTCTTCTATGCTGTTGCCTGCCTTATCTGTTGCAATGATGTCCACGTAATACATTCCCTCCAAAGCACCTGTTGAATCCCATATTCCAGAGTAGCTGCTGCCACTCGTAAGCTCAACACGTGCCACCTCTGTTTCGTCAGGTTTCTGGATTGACGCCCACACAGACTGCACTCCAGCAGGATCCTCCACATCAGCGGTGATAGCGAATTCTGTTCCAGGCGTGCCCGAAGCTGGGTTGACTTGCGAGTTGGAGATAGTCGGCGCTGTTTTGTCCTTGTAGAACCGCCAACTCCAAACGTCGCTTTCATGACCATAAACATCGTTAACTCGGAAGTATACTGTGTGGGTTCCTTCAGTTAATTCTGCGAACCCTGAAATCTCCCAGTTGTCATTGTTCCATTCAGAAACGTCTTCATCCACGAACAGTGATGTCCAGCTTCCCGAATCCATCCTGTACCATCCGCTGTCTAGATTGTGGATAGCCGCATCAAAGCCGAAGTTTGTTAATTTTGGAGCAGAGCCGTAATGTTCTCCTTCGGGTTCCACTATTGCGTCCATCGACAAACCGTAACTGTCTTGAAGCCACGGATCAGCAGCTACACGGGCGGATATGCTGTCGCCGTCCCCATTTATTGCCTCATCCTCATCGTTTGGGCCAGTTGCTGCACCCCACCAGTTCAAGGTGGCATCAAGTAAGCCAAGCGCATCATTTGTGACTCCAAACGGCTCATTGTTGTAAATGTTGTTGAAGTTTACTGTAACGGACTCCGCATTGACTTTGTCTTCCAGTAAAATTCCTGCAGCATTCAGCCGCTTAGAGGTCTTTAGAACATTGTCATGTATGCTGTTGTAACAGATTGTGATGCCTGTAACATTGTAAGCTATGTAGACGGCGCCGTTCTCGCTACGGCTGTTATACACATTATTTCCTTCGATTGTGACTCCACTCATGTAAACTGCGATGCCATCTTGCTCCGTGTCGTAGACAATGTTGTCTTTGATTAGTCCCCCTGTCTTGTTTGAGTCGCTTCCATCTTTGTTGCCCATTTTTATGCCGTCGTTCTGAGTCACATGATAGACCAAGTTGCCCACAATTTCCATACCCGTCGAGCCGTAGACGTAAATTGCCGCGTTCTCACTGCCAATGTTGTAGACTTCGTTGTAGCGGATAACACCGTTTACCGAGTTGTCGGCGATGTTCAAAGCGTCTCCAGGCTTGGCAATGTCGTAGACGTAATTATACTCGATTACGCCGTCGATACAATTCTTGAGCTGAACACCCTCGTCACCTCGCCCATCGTGGATGATACAATATTTTACGGTAGTTCCACTATGAACATTGTTCTGCTTGATCAAGTCTCCAGTGCCAGACTTTATTTCCAACCCATTAATGAAAACGTTGTCTGCATCAACTATGATGATTTCCTTTAAACCCCAAGTCCCGCCGTCAATTATAGCCTCAGATTCTGAGCCAGTGGTTCTAAGGCTGCCCATCGAAGGTCTCGGGTCAACATCAGCTTGAGGACCCTTAATGACCAAGTTATCCTTGTCGATAACGATTGTTGCGGCTGGATTGTATGTTCCCGCCGCCACAACTATCGTGTCACCTGGTTCTGCAGCGTCAATGGCTGCCTGGATGCTGTAAAAGTCTGGAAGTGGAGTAGAGATTGCTGCGTAACCTACCGTGTAATTCCCAGTTGCCGTGTCTTTTCCAGCGAACCACATCCTGTAGAAGCCATCATCTTCAATCACCGCTGGACAGTAGGTGCGTTCGTCTCTCCATGCAACAGCGTCGTCAACATGCATTAACGGATTTTTGCCACTTTTTGTCCATGTTAGCCCATCCGAAGATGTTGCGTAGCCTATCCCATCATTAGACCCCTTTATGCCTCCAGAATACCACATGCAATAACCATCTTCAACTTTCAAAACCGACCAAGCGTAAGCATACTGGGCATCCCACTCTGTTGACCCGCCAGCAGCCACGAGAACTGGTTCATCGCCATATCGTTTCCAGTTAACCCCGTCTGCGGAGATGGCTAGCATAGTTACCTCATTTACGCCCGTTAACCAATAGCGGGTGTATTGGTCATAATACATTACGTACTTGTTTCCCAAGGGGTCTGTTTCGTTTAGGGTTTCGTAGCCGTCAGGATCATATAGTATTGCTCCGGGTCCATACGAGCCGTAAAGCCAATTGTAAGAGGGCACAGTTTCGTTGTTTTCTCTTATGAGCGGATTAATTTGTCCAATTGGCTGATCGTTAACCCAGTTAATCCCGTCATCAGATTCTGCGGTTCGTAGCAAGTCAACATTGTATGGCCATATCGCGGAATCTGCGTACCATATCCTGTAATGAGGCAAAGTTTCTGTTCCAACGTTAACTACAACCGCATGACCCGGCTTTCCAGTTAATCCAGTTACTATGGTTGGAGAACTCCAGATTATTCCGTCGCTAGAAATTGCGTACCCAGTTTGATAGTCTCCGTCAGTATACCACATGTGATACGTTTCGCCTATACGCAACACACTAGGATAATACGCTCTAGTTACTCCCGCAAACACTGGGTTCTCTGAACACTCTGTCCATGTGCCAACAGTCCACGTTCTTGAATCAATCGCGCTCGTTGGCGTTATCCATACATTTGGTATTCCAACCATCAAAGCAACAATTATAGCCACAAGTAATGCCGTGTGATAGCAGTGATGTGAACGCTGTCCTTTCTCACGGCATAGTTTTCTCCTCATTTTTTCTCTCTTTGTCCCCTTGTTTCGGTGCTTTCAGGGCGTCGTTATTTCCCTTTTAAGGCGCAATCGCCTGCAAGGTTACGCGACTTCCACCAGTGACGGTACTGGTACCGTTATTACATTAAAGCGGTATTAAGTGCTAACATTAGATATATGAATGTTGTTATCAAGCCTCGGAGTTAATGGCGGGATACTGTGGCGTCACCAATGCCAAGAAAGAAGCATCAAACGAATCCCCCACCACTGGTGCGAAACCCTGAAGAGAAGAATAATCTTCACACTTAAGAACAAAGGTGAATAAGAGCAGCCAATTTGTATATATTGTAAAAGGTCTAGAAAACAATAAACTATTTTACGGATTACCAAATCAAAGATGTATTGGCAGGTTGTGTCTTGTTGCTGTTGCTTCATCGGAAGCTTTGTCTCCGCCTAAAGAGTCTTCAGCTAATATGCCCAAAGGATAGAGTGAGATGAAGAAAAAAGCGATTGGCTGCTTAATCTTAACAGTGCTGTTTCTTGTCTCAGCTTTTTTCAGTGTCACCTTGTCCACAGCCATCGAATGCATTGGCGCTTCTGAAGTCTCGACAACAGACGAGTGGCCCATGTTCCACCATAACGCAGCGAATACTGGCAGCTCAAAGTCGGCAGCGCCGAAGACAAACCAGACCCTGTGGAAGTTTAATACTGGCGGACCCGTGGATTCTCCAGTTGTCTCCGAGGGCATAGTTTACTTCAGCTCGTTAGACGACAACGTTTACGCCTTGAACGCGTCAACAGGCGACTACATATGGAGCTACACC
>Ga0209614_1002163_pt1 | contig 13378 bp, 10 predicted proteins | sample BlaSprsedimmetaG_FD_185484 | JGI IMG/M metagenome (GOLD analysis project Ga0209614, IMG submission 185484) | Hot spring sediment bacterial and archeal communities from California, USA to study Microbial Dark Matter (Phase II) - Blank Spring... ... | reverse complement strand
TGACCTTTTCTGTGATTTCTATATACTGCGCTCAAAGGCTATTGGTAATTCGTCCTACAATCCAGATACTATGGAGGTGATTATGGAAGACTTCGAGAAACTCGGCGTTTTTTATCTGGGCAAAGAATACGATATGGAACAAAGGGCCGTCAAAGACGCACTCTTGCTCTATGACAGTAAAGACCTGGTGACGCACGCCGTTACCGTCGGTATGACCGGCAGCGGCAAGACCGGGCTGTGCATCGGCCTGATCGAAGAGGCCGCCATCGACAATATCCCCGCCATCATCATCGATCCCAAAGGGGATTTGGGCAACCTGCTGCTGACCTTTCCCCAACTGCGCGGCGAAGACTTCTTGCCCTGGATCAACGAGGATGACGCGCGTAAGAAGGAGATGACGCCCGAAGCTTACGCCGAAGCGCAAGCCGCCCTCTGGAAGAAAGGGCTGGCAGACTGGGGGCAAGACGGCGCACGCATCCAAATGCTCAAGGATGCCGCCGACTTCGTCATCTACACGCCGGCCAGCAATGCCGGTGTGCCCGTTTCCATCCTCAGCTCCTTCGCCGCGCCGCCCGCTGCCGTCCTCGATGACGGGGAGATGATGCGCGAGCGCGTCGGCGTCACCGTCACCAGCTTGCTCGGCCTGTTGGGCATCGACGCGGATCCGATCCAGAGCCGTGAGTACATCCTGCTCTCGACCATCCTCGATTTTGTATGGCGGCAAGGGCGCGATGTCGATCTCGCCGCGCTGATCCAACTGGTGCAGAATCCGCCCGTGGCCAAGATCGGCGTGCTCGATCTGGACTCGTTCTATCCTGCCAAAGACCGCTTCAACCTGGTGATGGCGTTGAACAACCTGCTCGCTTCCCCCGGCTTCAATGCCTGGCTGGAAGGTGAGCCTTTGGACATCGGCCAGATTTTGTACACGCCGCAGGGCAAGCCGCGTATCGCCATCTTCTCCATCGCGCATTTGGGTGATAAGGAGCGCATGTTTTTCGTCTCCTTGTTGCTGAACCAGGTGTTGAGCTGGATGCGCGGCCTTTCTGGCACCACCAGCCTACGGGCACTGCTCTACATCGACGAAATCTTTGGCTACTTGCCGCCCGTTGCCAATCCGCCCTCCAAGCTACCCTTGCTGACGTTGTTGAAACAGGCCCGCGCCTTTGGCGTCGGCGTCGTTCTGGCGACGCAGAACCCGGTGGACCTCGACTACAAGGCGCTCTCCAACGCCGGGACGTGGTTCATCGGGCGCTTGCAGACCGAGCGCGACAAAGCGCGCCTGCTCGACGGCCTGGAAGGTGCAGCCGCAGGCGCCGGCGGGCGCTTCGACCGCAGGATGATGGATCAGACCCTCTCCGGCCTGGGTAGCCGCGTCTTCTTGATGAACAACGTTCACGAGGACGCGCCCGTCGTCTTCAACACGCGCTGGGTGATGTCGTACCTGCGCGGCCCGATCACCCGCGAGCAAATCCGCGTGCTGATGGAGCCGCGAAAAGACGCAGTGCGCAAGGCCACGTTGCAGGCGGCTGTGCCGGCCGTCGCCGTCGCGACAACACCTGCCCCTGCGCCTGCCGCCGTTGCCCCGGTAGCGGCAGCGGCAGCCATCGTCGCCCCGACGTTGCCACCGGACGTAAGCTGCTTCTTTATCCCCGTGCGCGGCACACGCAGGAGCCGCACGGTGGTCTACCAACCGTACCTGCTCGGCGCATCGCGGGTCCATTTCGTTGACACAAAGATCGGCGTGGATCAGTCCGAAGAGATTGTTGCTCTGACGCCCATTGCGCCTCCGCCGGTTTCCGTGGATTGGGCGCAGGCGACGATGGTCGATCTCACGGTGACAGAATTGGAGAAGGCCGGCGAGCCGGATGCGCAGTACGGCGATTTGCCGGCGGCAGCCGGCCAATCTCGGAGCTACACCGGCTGGAACCGCGACTTCTCCAATTGGGTCTACCGCACCCAGAGATTAGAACTGCTCCGCAACCCTGGCCTGAAGCAGGTGGCCTCACCCGACGAGTCGGAGCGCGATTTTCACATCCGTATGCAGCAACTGGCGCACGAACAGCGCGATGCTGCCCTCGAAGCGTTGCGCAAGAAGTATGCGTCCAAGTTCACCACACTGCAAGAGCGTATCCGTAGAGCAGAGCAAGCTGTCGAGCGCCAACAGTCACAGGCGCGCCAGGCCGGGTTGCAGACTGCCGTCAACGTCGGCTCAACGCTGTTGGGCGCGTTGATGGGCCGCAAAGCAGTCAGTGTCACGACTGTGAACAAGGCGGCGACGGCGGCGAGGAGTGTGGGACGGGCCTCCCAGCAGCGTGAGAACGTGACCCGCGCCGAAGAAACCGTCGAAGCCTTGCAGAAACAGTTAGAGGATTTGCAAGCCGAATTCGATACCGAGGCGCACGCCCTGGCGGAAAAGATGGAGCAGTTGGCGACAGAGGTGGATCACGTGGTCGTCAAACCTCGTAGGGTCGACGTCTCCGTGCAATTGGTCTCCCTCGTCTGGGCGCCGCACTGGCGGGACGAAGGCGGCAATCTGACGCCGGCCTGGTAAGTGTCCATCAAGTATCGGACGCAGATTCACGCAGATTTTCGCAGATTTTTTAGTAGATAATCTGCGTGAATCTGCGAAAATCTGCGTCCTGATCCCAGTTTGACATCCTTCAGTTTTGCTTTACAATGAAAGAAATCGAAAGCAAACGAAAGCTGGGGCGCGCGTGTATCTTGAAGAACGGCGGCAGGCTATCCTCAATTTGATTGCAGACCACGGACGGGTTTCTGTGCCCGATCTCAGCGCGCGGTTCGATGTTTCAGAAGTGACGATCCGCGCTGATCTGCAGGCGCTTGCCGAGCGCGGCTTGCTCGTCCGCACCTACGGCGGCGCGATCTCCGCGACATACAGCTTGCAGGAACTTTCGCTGCTCCAACGCCGCCAGCAGCACATCCCCGAAAAACAGCGCATCGGCGCGGCGGGCGCGGCGCTCATCGCCGACGGCGAGGCCGTTTTCCTCGACAGCAGCAGCACCGCGATTGTAGTCGCGCAGCACCTCAAGTCTCGGCGTGATCTCACTCTGGTCACCAACAGCCTCGTTATCGCGCAAGACATGCTCGGCTTGGCGGACATGACCGTGGTGATGCCGGGCGGTACGTTGCACCACGACACCGTTTCGCTTATCGGGCCGGACGGCCTGGCGTTTTTGGAGAAATATCACATCCGCAAGGGCTTTTTTGGCGCGTATGGCCTTAGCGTCGAGGCCGGCTTGACCGACGGGAGCGCGCCGGAATCTGAAATCAAACGTCAATTGGTCCGTTTGTGCCACACGGTGATCGTCGTGGCCGATGCGGCCAAGTGGGGGCGCGTCGGCGTCACCTCGTATGCCGGCTTATCCGATGTGGACACCATCATCACCGACGCCCAGGCCCCGCCCGACCTCGTCGCGCAGGTCCGCGCGGCCGGCGTCGAAGTGCTGTTGGTCTGATGCCATTTTCACCATGAATCTTCACGCATTTACACTAATTTTGGTATTATCTCAATAAAAAGGGGTGGAGTGGGGGTTTGGGGGCGGGCGCAGCCCGCCCCCAAACCCCCACTCCCCAGATTTTTCAGGAGGCAAGTATGAGTAAGGATGTCGATCTATTGAAAAAAACCGGTTTGACGAAGGCGCAAGCCCTCGATATGTTGCAGCAGATGTGGGAAATTCGCATGTTCGAGGACACGGTCTACGATCTGTTGGGCAAGAACCTCATCCGTGGCGCGTCGCACCTCTATGCGGGCCAGGAGGCGGTGGCGGTGGGCGCGATGTCCACTCTGCGCGAGGACGACCTCATCACCAGCACGCACCGCGGGCACGGGCACTGTCACGCGCGCGGGGCGGTGCTGCACACCACCGACGAGGAACGCCAGGAACACTACAACAAGATGATGGCCGAGTTGTGCGGGCGCTCCACCGGTTATTGCGGCGGGCGCGGCGGCTCGATGCACATCGCCGATGTGGAACACGGCAACCTCGGCGCGACGGGCATCGTCGGCGGCAACATCCCCGTGGCAACGGGCGCGGGGCTGGCGCAGCAGCTACAGGGCACAGGGCGCGTGGTGTTGTGCTTCTTCGGCGACGGCGCGTCGAACACCGGTAACTTCCACGAATCGCTGAACCTGGCGTCGCTGTGGCAACTGCCGGTGGTTTACATCGTCGAAAACAACCTCTACGGGATGTCGGTGCCGGTGGAATGTGCATCTTGCACTACCGATATCGCCCCGCGTGGTGACGCCTACAACATCCCCAACGAAATCGTGGATGGCATGGACGTTTTGGCCGTCCGTGAAGCCGTTGCCGGCGCTATCGAACACGCGCGCAGCGGCGAAGGTCCCTACCTGCTCGAATTCCAGACCTACCGCTGGTACGGGCACTCCCGCTCCGATCCGCGCGCCTATCGCACCAAAGAAGAGGAAGCTGACTGGAAAGCGCGCGACCCCATCCCCAACTTTGCCGCGCTGTTGGTGGCTGAAGGGGTCGCGACAGAAGAAGAGATCGACGCAATTGAGACCAAGGTCAAGGGCGAGATTCAGATCGCGACCGATTTTGCGCTCAGTTCACCCCTGCCGCCCGTCGAAGCGCTGGAATTATACGTCTATGCCCCTTCGCCGTGGACGGACGCCGACGTGGCCCGCGAAAAGGAACTACGCGCGCTTGTCCGCAATGGCGGCCCCGGCGTGAAGAAAGCGCGCTATTGGGAGGCCCTCCGCGACGCAATGCGCGAGGAGATGCTGCGCGACCCGCAGGTTTTCCTGATGGGTGAGGACATCGGCCTGTACGGCGGCGCTTACGGCGCGACGCGCGGCTTGTTCGACGAGTTCGGCGGGGAGCGCGTGCGCGATACCCCCATCTCCGAGGCGACCATCGGCGGGTCGGCGGTCGGCGCGGCGATGTGCGGGATGCGGCCCGTGGCCGAGATTATGTACGTCGATTTCACCCCGCTGGCGATGGATCAGGTCGCCAACCAGGGCGCGAAAAACCGCTACATGTTCGGCGGCAAGACGAAAGTTCCGATGGTGATCCGCACCGAGGGTGGGGCGGGGCGCGGGATCGCGGCGCACCACTCGCAGAGCCTCGAGGCGCTGTGGACGCACTTCCCCGGCATTTACGTGGTGATGCCCTCCACACCCTACGACGCGAAGGGCCTGCTCAAGGCCGCCATCCGCGACGACAACCCGGTGATGTTCATCGAGCACAAGATGCTCTACGGCACCGAGGGCTTCGTCCCGGAGGAAGATTACATCATCCCCTTTGGCGTCGCCGACGTGAAGCGCGAAGGCGCCGACGTCACCGTTGTCACCTATTCGCAGATGGTGCTCCGCGCGTTGCAGGCAGCGGAGAAGCTGGCGGAGGAAGGGGTCAGCGTGGAAGTGATCGACCTGCGCACGCTCAAGCCGCTGGATATGGACACCATCGCCGTGTCCGTCAAGAAGACCGGGCGCGTCGTCGGCGTCACCGAGGCGTACCGTACCAACTCGTTTATCAGCGAGCTGGCAGCGCGTATTCAGGAGGAGCTGTTCGACTGGCTCGATGCCCCCGTCGTCCGCGTAACCGGTGCGGATGTGCCCGTGCCGATGAGCGAATCGTTGGAGAATGCGATGGTGCCGTCGGTGGATGCGGTGATTGCCGGGATACGCAAAATGTTGTAATGAGAAATGAGTAACGAGTAACGAGTAACGAGTAAGGGGAGATGAGTAACTAGGTTATTCTTCACTCTTCACTCTTCACTCTTCACTCTTCACTCTTCACTCTTCACTCTTTACTCCTTACTCCTTACTCCTTACTTCAAGGAGAATACCTATGGCAGTTAAAGACGTGATTCTACCAATGTTGGGCGAAACGATGAACGATGGCGTGATCGTCGAGTGGCTAAAGGCTGTGGGCGATCCGGTGGAGCGCGGCGAGGTGCTGTTCTCGGTGGAGACGGACAAGGCCGTGCTCGAAGTCGAGGCGTCGGCGGAAGGCGTCCTGCGCGAAATCCTCGCGCCCGCCGGTGAGCGCGTACCCGTCCTGGCGGTGATCGCGCGCTTGACCGATACGCCGGATGAGCCGCTCGAATTAGCGAATGAGCGAATGGGCGAATCGGCGAATGAGCGAATGGGTGAATCCCCCTCCCCCTCTCCATCTCGCCTCTTCGTCTCCCCGCGCGCGCGGAAGCTGGCGGAGGCGGAAGGCGTGGGCCTTGCCGAAATCGTCGGCAGCGGGCCGAACGGGCGGATTGTGGAGAAGGACGTGGTGGCCTACCTCGAAGCCGCGCCGAAAGTGACGCCGGTGGCGCGCCGTCTGGCGGAAAGCCTGGGCGTAGACCTGCGCACGGTTGCCGGAACCGGCCCGGGTGGGTGCGTGACGAAGGCTGATGTAGAAAAGGTGAGTCAGGTAGTCAGCGAGTCGGATAGTCGGGTAGTCAGCGAGTCGGGTAGTCAGGCAGTTATGGAGCCGGCGCCGGTCGCGCCTAAGCCGCCTGCGACGGCCCCGGTGAAGACGTTGGCGGAAACGCCGATGAGTGGGGTGCGGGCGATCATCGCGCAGCGGATGCACGCGAGCCACGTCACAACCGCACCGACGACGCTCACCGTGGAGGCGGATGCCACGGCGTTCGCTGCGCTGCGCGAGAAGCTCAAGACGCGCTTGGCGAAGGAACTCGGCTTCAACATCAGTTACAACGATTTGCTGATGCTCATCGCGGCGAAGGCGCTGCGCAAGTTCCCCGCCGTCAACGCGCGGCTGGACGAGGCCGCGGGCGTGATCCGCCAACTGGACGAGGTCAACATCAGCCTGGCGATGGACACCGGGCGTGGTCTAATCGTGCCGGTGGTGCGCGATGTGGATCGCAAGGGCCTGCTCGACATCGCCCGCGCTACGAATGACCTGGTGCAACGCACCCGCGCGGGTAAGGTGCAGCCCGACGAACTGGTTGGTGGGACGTTCACCATCACCAACCTGGGAATGCTCGACATCGACGCCTTCACGCCGATCATCAATCTGCCCGAAATCGCCATCCTCGGGGTGGGGCGCATCCAGGAGAAACCGGCGGTCTACAATGGCGAGATTTGTGTCCGCAAGCTGATGTGGTTGAGCCTGACCTTCGATCATCGCCTGGTCGATGGCGGCCCGGCGGCGCGATTCTTGCAGTACATCAAGCAGTTGGTCGAGGACCCGGATTTGATGTGGGTGTGAGGTTGCCGACCACGAATGTGAAACGAATAAACGAATGGGCCAAACGGCCCATTCGTTTTCTTATGAAAGATTTGTGGTTGGAGGGTAAAGGTAATCTTCGCCGCTTTCATCAATAATACGCAAGTCCCCCTGGAAATGTCACCTTCAGCAAAATCACACCTTTGAAGCCCGGAGTATAAGCCCTGTTCCTCCCAAGAACCGTGGATCATCGTAGTAGCGCATTTCTAATTCCAGAATCGCTTTTTCCCAGCGTTCACTTCCGGCTCCCACACGGATTGTCTCGTCCAACTCAAAGAGAAACTCGGACCATACGCGGGTGTGGGTCAGGCCGCTCTGTCGAGCTAACGTTTCCAGTTCTTCGGGCAGCAAAACGGCTTGTTGGCCCCTGTGCTCGGCGTCGTTTGTGAGTGTTTCAAAGGCTTCCCAATTGCCCGTTCGGGCGGTAAACCGGATGCTCCCGAACCGGCTGTGAATGCCGTCGGCCAATAGCTCCCCGCCTGGTTTGAGCACCCGGGCCATTTCGTCGATGGCTTGGGCCGGATCACCGCAATAGGATACTACGCCGCCTAGCGCGAACACATAATCAAACTGATTCGCCGCGCATAAACGCATGTCGCGAATATCACCTTCTAGTAACGTGAGGCGTTCCCGCACACCGGCCTGGCGGGCTTTTTCATCCGCCAATTGCAACCAGCCCGGCGCGTGATCGAGCACTGTGATATCGACAAACCCCATTTGCGCGAGGGGAATGGCTTTGCGTCCTGTCCCGCCGCCTGCATCCAGCAGTTTCGCCGTCCGAGGCGCTTTAGCTAACATACATTTGGCGTGCTCTAGCCCGATTCGATTATAGAGGCGATAGGCCACGATCACTGCGTCACGATATTCCTCCAGGCGGGCAAAATCGTAGCTTGTCCGGGGGCCGACTTGGCTCCATTCCCATTCCTGCCAATGCCCAGATGTGTCGATGGAGAGTCCCGCCAACAAATCGTTGTAATCTTCTTCTTTCCAATGCATAGCAAAGCTCCTGTTGGAAAGGCCTATATGTGGAGACCTGACAGGTTTTCCGCCGGCGCCGGCGCCGCTGGCAGGGTGAAATAGAACGTGCACCCCTGCCCGACCTCGCACGCCATGCCCGTCTCCCCACCTAGCCGCTGCACGATCCGCTGCACGATGGGTAACCCCAGGCCGTGCCCCGAGGCGCGCACACGGTGTAGACGCTCGAAGGGCGTGAACAGGCGTGCCTGTTCCTCGGTCGAAAGCCCCGGGCCGTCGTCGCGCACCCAAAAACGGATCGCCTGCGCGCCAGGCTCTATGGTATACCCCAGCTCCACCCGGGGCGGGCGAGCGCCATACTTGAGCGCATTGCTGATGTAGTTCACCCACACTTCTTCGACCCACTGCTCGTAGCCCAGTGCGGACGGCCAGCGATCGGGTAGCGTGATCTCGCCCTCCAGATCGTTGATCATGTACAGCAGGCGCTCCCTGGCCTCGTCCACGATGCACGCCATGTTCAGCGGCTGCATCTCGACCGTCTCCTGGCGCACGCTGGCCAGAAGCAAAAGCGCGTCCACGATGGCATCCAGTTTGCGCGCATGCTTGGCCAGCGTGTATAACGACTGTTCAAGCGTCTCGTCCAGCGTGCTGGCATAGTTCTGGACCAGCACCTCGGCATAGCCGATGATGATGCTGAGCGGTTCCCGGATGTCGTGGGCCACGGTGTGGGCAAAGGCGTCCAGTTCGGCATTCCGCGCTTCCAGGTCGGACGTGCGCTCGGCGACCCGCATCTCCAATTCGTCGTGGGCCTGGCGGATCGAGGTCACCATCTCGTTGAAGGCTGCCGCCAATTGGCCGACCTCGTCGCGGCTTGTGACGGCGACGGGATGGCTCAGGTCGCCGGTCCGGACGATGGTTTCGGCGCTCAGTTGCAGCCTGGCGATGGGGCGCACGATCAGGGAACGCACGCCGAGGGCCGTCAGCACACTGAGCAGCAACAGGGACAGGATCAGCATCAATAGCACGTTGAGCACGTAGCGATTCACCTCGGTATCGATCATCTGGAAGGGGACAATGGCCACGATCTTCCAATCCAGTGCGGGCGAAGTATAGTAGAACGCGTAGTGGCGCTTGCCATCCTGCTCGAAGACGGTATAGCCCTCCACGTTGTTTATGACCGTCTGGAAATGGTCCAGGCCCGCCTCGTGGTAGGATCGGAAGTGCGGCTCCTGCTCCCCATCCGGCAGGGCCGTGCCCTGGTCATCGCCCGTCAGGATAGTGCCCTGGTCGTCCAAGAGCACGATGGTGCTGCCCTGGCCCACGCTGACCTTGGAGATATAGTCGGTGAGGTTGCTCAATGTGATGTCGATTCCCACCGCACCGTACACGCGCCCTTCCTCGTCCACCAGCGCCCTGACCGTGCCGATGTTGACGTCAGTGGTCGTCACCGCGCGGTAGGGGGCGGTGCGCATCACCCGGTCCGGATTGCTCACCGCCAGCATGTACCAGGGCCGCTCCCGAGGATCGTACTGGGTGGGTCGCGCCCGTTTGTGGGAGCGCACAAAGCTGCCGTTTTCCCGTCCCATGTAGACCGAATTGGCGTAGGGGTGATTGGTGCGATAGGCGTTGAACAGATCGATGATGGCCTGCTCGGTCTCGCCGATGTGGTATTCGAAGGTTGCCTCGTCGGCGTCGAGGAAGTTGGTGAACGCGCCATCATCCCGTGTCCTGACCGTTTCGTTGGCTACCAGGTCCAGCACGTCGTATTCCACCCCTGCGAGAAAGCTGGTGAGGGCAAAGTCCACCTGGTAGAGCTGCGAGACAAAAGTGTCATAGATGGACTGGAATTTGTCCCGGTGCACGGTGATGCCTGTATAGTAGCCCATCACCGCCAGCAAGACCGCGCCCACGATGGCGTGGGTTGTCAGGAGCTTGGTGTTTAGTCGCATTGCGCTTTTCTTGTCCCTTCATTCCGTGGCCAAGCTATCGAAATAGCCCTGGATGTAGACGACCGGGGTGCCTTTGTCGCCGCTCCCGGAGACCAGGTCGCACAGCGAGCCGATGAGGTCCGTCAACTGCCGGGGCGTCGTGCCCTGGGCTTCCATAGCCCCGGTGAGATCCTCTTTTTTCGCTCTGATCTGTTGGACGATAGCATCGTGCAACGCCTGCCCGGTCAGCCCGGCGAACTGGTTGTCCGCCAGGTATTTGATCTTTACTTCGTTGGGCGTACCCTCTAGCCCGGTCGTGTACGCGGGCGAAACCACCGGATCCGCCAGTTCCCAGATTTTGCCCACCGGGTCCTTGAAAGCGCCGTCGCCATAGATCAGCACTTCCACGGCTTTTCCCGTTTTCTCCTTGAAGATGTGTTGGATACGATCGACGATCGCTTGCCCATCGCGGGGAAAGAGTTTGACGGTCTCTTCGGTGGCTTTGTTCGAACCGAGCAGGCCGTACTCCGGATGGTAGCCGCTACCGTCTACGGAGGCGGACAGGATGTCGTCCAGGCCATATACGGTTTCGGCCCCGGCGGCGCGCAGGCGTCGTTTCGTCCGGGCGCGGGTGTGGATGTCGCATGCCAGCACGTTGCGGGTGTGGGCCAGGATGGTGTGGGGGTGATTGGAAAAGAGAAGGGTGCAGGTCGTGCCCTCAGCTTCCACCAACGACCGGTAATACGCGACATAATCGACGCCGGTAAAGGGATGCACGGCGCCGCCGAACGCTTGCGCGAATTGACTCTCCGTCAGGTGATCGGTCCACGGATCGATGCCGCTCTCATCCAACAGCGCCGGATCGAACAGTTGGTTGCCGACTTCGTCGGATGGGTAGCTGAGCTGGATCACGAGGCGTTTTGTGCTGCGCGCGATGCCCTTGAGCAGAATCGCAAAGCGATTGCGGCTGAGGATGGGGAACACGATCCCCAGAGACTCGCCGCCGAATTTCGCCCGCAGATCGGTGGCGATGGCATCCACTGTGGCGTAGTTCCCCTGCGCCCGCGCCACGACCGATTCGGTGATGCCGGCCACGTCGCGGTCACAAATGGCAAATCCTTCCGTTGCAGATGCCTTGAGCACGCTTTCCACCACGATGGCTTCGATGGCATCGCCCTCACGTATAATGGGGGTGCGAATGCCTCGGGCTACGGTTCCAATAGATCGTTCCATAGTGTATGATCCCTCCGAAAACAGTTACAGGTTACAAGCTGAAAGGGATAACGTGCTTTTGCCCTTTTGCAAGACTGTGTTGAGCTTACCGAAAGGTTGTGCTCGTCTAAATACGATAGCCCTGCTCACGATAGATTCCCATCATATTTTATTTACCTCCAAAAGCAAATACCGGTTTGGTGTGTGATACTTTTCTCCGTCCTGCGTATACTATTATAGAGCAGGATAGGTATGACGTGAATACTGATAACACCACGCAGACTATGGATTGGAACGCCGTGTACGCCGACGAATTGCCACGGGTCTACAACTTCTTCCGCTACCGGGTGTACGATCATCAGGCAGCCGAAGATTTGACGGCGACGACGTTCGAGAAAGCCTGGCGCAATCGGGATCGCTACCGGCGCGACCGCAGTGGGTTTTCGGCGTGGCTGTTTACCATCGCCCGTAACGTCGCCGTCGACTACTACCGGCGACGGCGGGCGGACGTTCCTTTGAAGGCCGACCTGCCGTCGGATGCCACGCCGCTCGACGAGGCGCAGCAGCACCGGGACGATATCCAACAGCTCAAGCGCCTGCTCGCGCCATTGCCGCCGCGCGAGCGCGAGTTGATTGCCCTGAAGTATGGCGCGGGATTGACGAACCGCGCTATTGCTCAATTGGTGGGCCTCAGCGAGACGAATGTGGGCACGATCCTGCATCGCGTCGTGAAACAATTACGTATACAATGGGAGCAAGAGGCATGAACGACGATACTTTTCTGTACGCATACCGCCGTCCCCCCGATCCGCACTTCGCCGGCGCGCTTTACCGGCGGATTTCGGCGGAAGAACCGCGCGTCACGATTACCTTCTCTTTTTCGCCCCTGGTGCAGTTCAAGCGGAAAGTGAATATTCTGGGTGGCGCCCTTGCGGTGCTGGTCGCATTGTCTCCGGACACGCGCACCAAACTGTGGAGCAAGGCATTGGCTTTTTAAGAGTATCGAATGAAAGCGATTGTATTCACCGAATATGGCTCGCCGGATGTTCTGCACCTCAAGGACATCCCCAAGCCAACGCCGAAAGACGATGAAATCCTGGTCAGGGTCTATGCCACGCCGGTCAACTACGGCGACCTGACGGCGCGGAATTTTGCTCACAGCCAGTTCAACATGCCCGCGCCGCTCTATCTCCCGGCGCGCCTGGCGTTTGGCTGGAACAAGCCCAAAATCACCATCCTGGGGAGCGAGCTGGCCGGGGAAGTAGCCGCGGTGGGCCAGGCGGTCACGAAATTCAGGCCGGGCGATCAGGTTTTCGCCTACGTGGGGATGAAAATGGGTGCGAATGCCGAGTATATCTGCATCCCCGAAACCGGTATGGTCGCGCTCAAACCGGCCAACCTGACCTACGCGGAGGCCGCTACCCTGCCCTATGGCGCGATTATGGCTTCCAGTCTGCTCCGAAAGGTCAATCTCCAGCCCGGACAAAAAGTGCTGATCAATGGCGCTTCCGGGGGGATCGGTTCTATGGCGGTCCAGCTTGCCAAGCATTTGGGCGCAGAAGTGACCGGCGTCTGCGGCACACCGCGCCTGGATTTTGTGCGCTCTCTGGGAGCGGACAAGGTCATCGATTACACGCAAGAGGATTTCACCCAAAACGGCGAGACTTATGACGTGGTTTTCGACATCCTGGGTAGAAGTTCGTTTTCACGGATCAAAAATGTACTCAAGCCCGACGGCGTCTATCTGTTAGCCAGCTACAAGATGAAGGCAATTCTTCAAATGCTGTGGACTGCTATAACCCGCAGCAAACAGAAAGTCATCTGCGCCTTTGCCCAGGAAAGAGCGGAAGACTTGGACTTTATCAAAGAGCTGGCCGAGGCGGGAAAGATCAAAGCCATCATCGACCGCTGCTTCCCGCTGGACCAGGCCGCCGAGGCGCATCGTTATGTTGAAGCAGGGCGCAAAACGGGGAGCGTCGTTATCACGCTGTTATAACCAGATAGTATCATCTCAACAAAAAGGGGGGGAAGTGAGGG
>Ga0209614_1002153_pt1 | contig 13417 bp, 9 predicted proteins | sample BlaSprsedimmetaG_FD_185484 | JGI IMG/M metagenome (GOLD analysis project Ga0209614, IMG submission 185484) | Hot spring sediment bacterial and archeal communities from California, USA to study Microbial Dark Matter (Phase II) - Blank Spring... ... | reverse complement strand
GAGTATAACAACATCGGACCGTTGAAATGTACGCACTGGGTGTCATATCGGCCAGTCTCGCCCTGCTGGTGGGGCTGCTTCGGCTTCGAGTCAAGCTCGGCCGTTCCATGCTGGCGTCCGCCCTGCTGCTGGCGCTGTTGCTGGGTGTGACGCCCGCGGCGTTCTGGACGACCCTGGCCTCTGAGTGGCGCGACAAATCCCTGGCCCAGCGCACGCCGTACATGTTCGTGATGCTCAGCGCCCTGCTGACGATGGTCAACGTGTTGGGCGTGGCGATGCGGGAGACGGGCGTCTCGATGAAGCTGGGCTCGGCCCTGCATGGGCTCTTTCGCAGTCGGCGCGTCGCGCTGGCGGTGATTCCGATGCTCATGGGGATGCTGCCGACGCCCGGCGGCATCATGCTCTCGGCCCCGATGGTCCGCGACCTCGGCGATTACGTGGGCGTCTCGCGGGACCGCCAGGCCGCCATCAATTTTCATTTCCGACACCTTTGGGAGCCGGTCTGGCCCTTGTTTCCGGCCGTGCCGCTGGTCCAGGGGATGCTCGGCCTCTCGGCCGCGACATTGGTCGTGCATAATCTGGCCCTCAGTGTCGCCGGACTCGTCGGTGGAACGGTCTTCATGTTGCTGGCGCGCATGCCCGCCAGGGCCGCGGCCGCGGTCAATCATGCCAGGTTCGGCCACAATCTCCGCGACGTCGTCCATGCCTTCTGGCCCATCGCGCTGGTCGCCGGGCTCTATGCGGGCCTTGATGTGCCCCCGGCCGTCGGCGTGCTCCTGGCCGTCGTTATCTTCCTGGCCGGCCACAGGGTCTCGGCCCGTCGATGGGCCGCCGTCTTTGCCGAGGGGCTCGAATTCGACTATGTGTTGCTGATCTTCGGGGCGCTGCTGTTCAAGCTGGGTCTGGAGGCCGGCGGCGCCGTCGGCGACGTAGTGCAATTCCTCAACGCCATGCACGTCCCGTCGTATGTCCTGATCTTTGCGTTGCCCATGCTGGTCGCCTATCTGACCGGAGTGACCACCGGGACGATCGCTATATCCTTTCCGTTTCTCATACCCTATATCGGCACGGGACTCGAAGCCAAGGCCGGTCTCCAGACCCTTGCGTTCGCCGGTGTGCTGTGCGGCCTGCTGATTACGCCGGTGCATCTGTGCCTGGCCCTGTCGGCGGGCTACTTTCAGACAACGCTTGCGAGAATCCTCCTGTGGATGATCGGCCCGGTCCTGTGTGTCGCCGGGGCCGGTGCGTTGATGGCCGCACTCTCAGGATAGCCAAACAATTCGACCATGAGCCACGATAGACCCCACACCGCAGCACCTCTCGACGACCCCGACGCCAAGCGGATGCTCAATGAGCAGTTGTTCACCGCCATCGCGCCGAACTACGACCGCATCAATCGTCTGCTGAGTCTCGGACGCGATGCGGTCTGGAAGGACCAACTCGTCGGCGCCCTGCCGGACCTTGAGGCGCCGCGCTGCCTGGACCTGGCATGTGGAACGGGCGACATCACGTTGCGTCTGGCCGGGCGGTATCCGAGGGGCTTAATCGTCGGCCTGGACCTGACCGAGGCCATGACGGACCTTGCCCGGCGGCGCAGCACGGCCGACAACGTCGAGTTCGTTCGCGCCGACATGTGCGAAATGCCGTTTCCCAATGCCCATTTCGACATCGTCACCGGCGGCTACGCGATTCGCAACGCCCCGGACCTCGACAAGGCGCTGGCCGAGATTCACCGCGTGATGAAGCCGGACGCCGTCGCGGCGCTGCTCGATTTCAGCAAGCCCGCCCATCGCGTTGCCCAGATACTGGAGTTGGCCATGATCAGGCTGTGGGCCGGATTCTGGGGACTGGTGTTCTACCACAAGGCCGGCCTGTACACCTATATCGCCGAGTCGCTGCGACGGTTCCCCGACACCGGGCAACTGAGAGACATCCTTCATCGGCACGGCTTCACGGACATTCGCTCCCGCAGACATTTCGGGGGCCTCGCTGAAACGCTCTTCTTCCGCAAGAGCTGAATCCCCGCTGCGCCATCCCGTAAAACACCCGCCGCAGGGGAAAGCCCTGCACAAAATAGGGGATTTCCGGATGGGGTGTTTCTTGAGTCCAACGCTGATAGGCAGTATGCTCAGTGCCGCGGTCGCGTTGTTTTTGGCACAGGCTACTGTCCTGTCGTTTCGTCTAAAGACCGTATATGCGCCTGTGGCATTGCATAAATCCACAAGACGGCGGCCCGCACAAGTGTGAATCCGCGGCACGCCGACCAAGGAGATAAGATGAGACTGCGAGCGTTTGTTCTATACTTCTGTGTCATTGGCACGGTCGCGATGGCGGCGGCCGATCCGCCGGGTGATCCCAACGCCCTTCGGACCATTGACGACTACCTGCGAGAGGCGGCGCTGAACAACACGGGACTGCGGGCGAAGTTCGATCAATGGAGAGCCGCCGTCGAGCAGGTGCCGCAGGCCCGTGCCCTGCCGGATCCGCGATTCAACTACGAGTACTTCGTCCGGCGAGTGGAGCGGCAGATGGGCCCCGAACGCCAGAGACTCCGTCTGACACAGATGTTCCCATGGTTCGGTGTTATTGAGGCCCGCACCGACGAGGCCGCCGCCCGGGCCAAGGCCGCCCACAAGGACTATGAGGCCGCCAGGCTGGGACTCTTCTACAAGGTCAAGGAGGCCTTCGATGAATACGCCTACCTGGGCCGGGCGGTGAGCGTCGCCGAGCAGAACCTCGAGCTGCTCAAGCACTTTGAGCAGGTTGCCCGGACGAAGTACATCGCCGCGGCCGCCACGCACCCGGATGTGATCCAGGCCCAGATCGAACTGATTACCCTGGAAGATAAGCTCGTGAGCCTTCGCAGGCTCCGCGAGCCGACCGTAGCCGCACTCGATGCAGCACTTAACCGCCGATCGCAGACCCCGCCGCCCTGGCCGGCCAGACGCCCGCTTGCCCCGGTGAAGCTGGACCGCGCGGCATTGACGGCCGATATGGTCGCCGGCAACCCGCAACTGGCCGCCCTGGACTACGAAGCCGAGGCCGCACGCGCCCAGGTGGAGTTGGCAAAGAAACGTTTCTACCCGGATATCGAGCTTGGGGCCGGATGGATGGACATGGTCGCCGCGGGCGACGGCGGCAGGGATGCCATTGTGGCCATGTTGTCCGTGAATCTGCCCGTCTGGAGGGATAGCTACAAGGCCGCCGAGCGACAGGCCCAGGCCCGCGCCAGGAGCGTTTCCTCCGCCAGGAGCCAGAGGGCCAATGAACTGGTGGCCCAGTTCGAGCAGGCCCTGTACGCCTTCGAGGACAGTCGGCGGAAAGTCGACCTGTACCAGAACGTCCTGATTCCCAAGGCCCATGAGATGCTGGAGGCATCCGAGGCGGCCTACCGCGCCGGTCAACTGGACTTCCTGAGCCTGGTCAATGCCCAGCGGACGCTGCTGGGGTTTGATCTGGCCCACGAACGGGCGGCCACCGACAATAACCAGCGGCTGGCTGAACTGGAAATGCTTGTGGGTAAAGAGCTTACGGACGGCACTGGCCTGGCGGACGACCATGAGCCTGAAAATGCCGAAAATTGACGCAATTCCCACAGGAATACTATGATACCTGCGTCAAAAGTCAATGTGAGACCAACAACATGAAGGACACACGTCAGACAGGACGTTCAGCAGGCCGCATTGTCGGTATCGGCGTGCTTATGGCATTGGCTCTTGCGGTGGGCATACTGGCGGGTCGGCAGCTTCGGCCTGGGCATCTGTATGAGTCCGCGTCCGAACAGGCGGACGTTGCCGGCCAGACGTGGACCTGCTCGATGCACCCCGAAGTTGTGATGGACAGGCCCGGCAAATGCCCCAAGTGCGGGATGGACCTCATTCCCATGAACTCGGGGACCGGCGATGAGGCCCCGAGGCAACTTGTGGTCTCAAATGACGCGGCCAGACTGATGGAGATCGCTACGGCGCCCGTAGAGCGGAGATTCGTCACGGCCGAGATTCGGATGGTGGGCAAGATCGACTACGACGAGACGCGGGTCAAGTCGATTACCTCATGGGTGGCCGGCCGCATCGACCGATTGTACGTCGACTACACGGGCATCACAGTCGCCGAAGGCGACCACATGGTCTACATCTACAGCCCGCAACTGCTCAGCGCCCAGGCCGAACTCATCCAGGCCGGCCGAAGCGTCTCGGCGATGAACGCCGACAGCTCGGATCTGGTCCGTCGCTCCATCGAGGGAACGCTCAAGGCCGCCCGCCAGAAGATGCGCCTGCTGGGCCTGACGGAGCAGCAGGTGGGCGACATCGAAAGGACCGGCGAGCCCACGGATCATCTGACGATCTACTCGCCGATGGGCGGCGTGGTGATCGAAAAGAGCGCGACCGAGGGTATGTACGTCGAAACGGGCACGCCGATCTATCGCGTTGCCGACCTGTCGCGGCTGTGGGTTCGGCTGGACGCCTATGAATCCGACATGATGTGGATACGCTACGGCCAGGAGGTGGTCTTCGCGGCCGAGGCGTATCCCGGCGAAATATTCCGAGGCACGATCAGTTTCATCGATCCGATGATCAACGAAAGGACGCGGACGTACAAGTTGCGCCTGAACGTGGACAACTCGGACGGGCGGCTCAAGCCGGAGATGTTCGTGCGGGCGGTGGTTCGTTCACGGGTCGCCGCCGCCGGCCGGGTGATGGACCCCAACCTTGCGGGCAAGTGGATATGCCCGATGCATCCGGACATCGTCAAAGACGGACCGGCCCCGTGCGATATCTGCGGCATGGACCTGGTGACGGCCGAGTCGCTGAAACTGGCCGGCGCCGCCGGGCCGGATGAGCCGCCACGGGTGATACCGGCCTCGGCGCCCCTGATCACGGGCAAACGCGCCGTGGTCTACGTTCGGATTCCCGACGTCAACGAGCCGACCTTCGAGGGACGCGAGGTGCTGCTCGGCCCGCGGGCGGGTGACTACTATATCGTCAAAGAGGGTCTGGCCGAGGGTGAGCGAGTTGTAACCAACGGCAACTTCAAGATTGACTCAGCCCTGCAGTTGCGCGCCAAGCCGAGCATGATGAGCGCTGAAATGTGGGGCGAGCCCGAGGCGGCCGATGGAACCGAGCAGACGATCTGCCCGGTGATGGGCGGCAAGATCGACAAGACCGTCTTCACGGAGTACGAGGGCACGAAGGTGTACTTCTGCTGCCCTGGTTGTATCGTGGAATTCCACAAAGACCCGCGGAAGTACCTTGGCAAACTGCCGCAATTCGGCGGCAGGGAAACCCCCGCGCAATAGATGCCATGACCTATAACGAGTGATTCGCCACGTTCAAGGAGATTGAAAATGAAAGCGTCAAAGACCAATGTGCTGCTGAGAATTCTTCCGGCACTGCTGTTGGTGGTATCGGTTGGACTGTTTCTGAGCGGTTGCCGCGGCGACAGCAATGCCGGGACATCGGCCGAGGACCACAGCGACCATGACCACAGCGAGCATGCCGGGCCAATGGCCTCGACGAGCGAAACGGCCGGTGCGCCCGACCCCGCAGCAACAGCCGAGACCGTGCAGAAGCTGTGCCCGGTGATGAACTACCCGATCAACAAGGCTATCTTCGTCGAGTACGAGGGCAAGAAGGTGTATTTCTGCTGCCCCGGCTGCCCGGAGCAGTTCCGGGCCGATCCGCAGGCGTATCTGGCCAAGCTGCCGCAGTTCACGAACTGAGCAGAATGTCTCTTTCCGACGGCGGTGAGCGTCAATGGCGTCCCCAAACACAGGCCAGCGTCAATACGAACCGATTCCAGAGCAGAGCACGCTCGTCGGAAGAATTCTCGGCTTCTGCATCTACAACAAGCTCGTCGTGGGATTGGTGACGCTGCTCATCGTGGCGGCGGGAGTCTACGTCGCCCCGTTCGACTGGGACTTCGCGTGGTTTCCCCGCAATCCCGTTGCGGTCGACGCGATTCCCGACATCGGCGAGAACCAGCAGATTGTGTTTACGGAGTGGCCGGGCCGCTCGCCCGGCGACGTCGAGGACCAGATCACCTATCCCCTGACCACGGCGCTGCTCGGCATCCCGGACATCAAGACGATTCGCAGCACGTCGATGTTTGGCTTTTCCTCCATCTACATCATCTTCAAGGATTTCTCATTCTATGAGAAGCTGGTCCAGGGCAAGGACTTCTACTGGACCCGCAGCCGGGTGCTGGAGAAACTCAGCAGTCTGCCCGCCGGGACGCTGCCAACCGGCGTCCAACCGACCCTCGGACCTGACGCCACGGCCCTGGGGCAGATATTCTGGTACACCCTCGAGGGACGCGACCCGCACGGAAAGGCGACGGGCGGATGGGACCTTGAGGAACTGCGAACGATACAGGACTGGCAGGTCAGGCTCGCGCTGCGTTCAGCCTCCGGCGTCAGCGAGGCGGCCTCGGTGGGCGGCTTCGTGCGCGAGTACCAGATTGACGTGGACCCCGACGCCATGCGGGCCTACGGCGTGGGTATCGACGAGGTCTACGAGGCCGTTCGACGCTCCAATATCGACGTCGGGGCCCAGACCATCGAGTTGAACCGCGTGGAGTATCTGATCCGCGGCGTCGGCTTCATCAAACGGGCCGAGGACATCGCCGACAGCGTCATCAAGACCCACGAAAATGTCCCTATTCTGGTCCGGCACGTGGCCAAGGTCGTTCTTGGCCCCGAACCCAGACGGGGCGCTTTGGATAAACAAGGCGCCGAGGCCGTCGGCGGAGTGGTCGTCGCCCGTTACGGGGCCAACCCGCTGGCGGTGATCAAGAACGTCAAGAAAGTCATCGCCGAGCTCGAACCGGCACTGCCCGCCAAGGCGGTCGTCACGGATCCGGCGGTGACGACGGCGGACATCCGGCGATTCGCCCTGGAGCACGGCTTCGAAGCTTATGACGGCCCCGGCTTGAATCAGCCTGCCTGGCTGCAATACCTGCGCCGGACGCCGCCATCATCGTGGCCGGCGTGGCTGACAAGGAGCCAGGTGGCCATCGTGCCGTTCTATGACCGCACGGGCCTGATCTACGAAACGCTCGGCACCTTGAACGACGCGCTTTACGAGGAAATACTGGTCACCGTTATCGTCATCATCATTATGGTGATGCACCTGCGCAGCAGCATCATGATCAGCTCCGTCATGCCCCTGGCGGTGCTCGGCTGCTTCATCGCGATGAAGGCGTTCAACATCGATGCCAACGTCGTATCACTCGCGGGCATTGCCATCGCCATCGGCACCATCGTCGATATGGGCATCGTCATCTGTGAGAACATCCTCAAGCACCTCGACGAAGACCCGCCCGACATGCCCCGCGCCCAAGTGATCCACCGCGCCGCGGCCGAAGTGGGCGGCGCGATCCTCTCGGCCGTCGCATCAACGATCATTAGTTTTATTCCCGTGTTCTTCATGACCGGACCGGAGGGCAAACTGTTCAAGCCGCTGGCCTTCACCAAGACCTTCGCGCTGATGGCCTCCATCGTGGTGGCGCTGACGATCATCCCCCCGGCGGCCCATCTCGTATTCTTTCCGCGAAGGATCAACAGTCGGTATCTGCGGACAATCTTCTATGGCTGTCTGGTTGCGGCCGCCTTGCTGCTCGCCCTGGCGTTCAGTTGGCTCGTGGCCGTTGTCATAGCGGGATTCGCTTTCTACCAGTTGTTCAAAGGGCGGATCCCCCCGCGCATGAACGCCCTGGTTCCTTATGCGGCCAACGTAGTGGTCCTGTTGGCCGTCGGCCTGTTGTTGACAATGCACTGGGAGCCGCTCGGCCCCCAGAAGGGGCTGATCCGCAACCTCCTCTTCGTCGGCGGGCTGATCGGCGGGCTCATGGCCCTGGTGTTGTTATTTGAACGGCTCTACCCCCGCATCCTCGGCTGGTGTCTGGACCATAAGGTCGCCTTCCTGTCGTTGCCGGCGATGTTGTTGCTGCTGGGCGCCGTGATCTGGCTGGGGTTCGAGCGGGTCTTCGCTTTTGTCCCCGGGGCCCTTCGCGGCAATTCACTGTGGTCGGCGGGGGTCCACACCTTTCCGGGCCTGGGCAAGGAATTCATGCCGTCGCTCGATGAGGGGTCGTTCCTCTACATGCCGACCACCGCCGCACACGCCTCCATCGGCGAAGCCCTCGATGTCCTCCAGAAGCAGGATACCATGATCAGTTCGATCCCGGAGGTCGAGTCCGTCGTCGGCAAGATCGGCCGCGTGGAATCGGCGCTCGACCCGGCCCCGGTCGGCATGATCGAGACCGTGATAAACTACCGCAGCGAGTACATCACCGACAAGGACGGACGCCGGGTGAACTTCCGTTACAACCGCGGCGCCGGCGAGTTTGTCAGGGACCCGAACGGAGGGCTTATTCCGGACGCCGGAGGAAGGCCCTTCAGGCAGTGGCGCAGCCATATCAAGTCCCCCGATGATATATGGAGGGAGATCACCGCCGCCGCCGATATCCCCGGCACGACGTCGGCGCCCAAACTCCAGCCCATCGCCGCCCGGATCGTCATGCTGCAAAGCGGAATGCGGGCCGCTATGGGCGTCAAGATCAAAGGTCCTGACTTGGCGACCATCGAACAGACCGGCCTGGAGATCGAGCAAATCCTCAAGCAGGTCCCGCTCATCGACCCGGCCACGGTCATCGCCGACCGGATCGTGGGCAAGCCCTATATCGAGATTGTGCCGGATCGCGGCGCGCTTGCCCGCTACGGCGTCCCCATCAATGAGTTTGCGGACATCGTAGAGGTGGCCGTCGGCGGCATCAAGGTGACGACAACGGTCGAAGGCCGCCGGAGGTTCCCTGTTCGGGTCCGCTACCAGCGGGAGTTGCGAGACAGCGTCGAGGCCCTGCAACGGATCCTCGTGCCGACCCCCGACGGCGCCCAGATACCCTTGGCACAACTGGCCCAGATCCGTTACGTCCGCGGCCCCGAGGCCATCAAGAGCGAGGACACATCTCTGGTGGGCTACGTCCTGTTCGATAAGGTGGCCGCGGCCGCGGAGGTCGATGTCGTCGAAGCCGCCGACCGGCTCATCCGCCTCAAGGAGGTCCGCGGCGAATTCGTCCGCCCCCAGGGTGTCTCAATTTCATTCGCCGGCGCCTACGAAAACCAGCTCCACGCCGCCAGGACCCTGCGAATCCTCGTTCCGCTGGCCCTGCTGACCATATTCCTGGTCATCTACATGCAGTTCCGAAGCGTCAGCCTGACGTTGCTGGTGTTTGTCGGCGTCATGGTCGCCTGGTCGGGGGCCTTTCTCATGGTGTGGCTGTACGGCCGCGACTGGTTCCTCGATTTCAGCATCTTCGGTACGAACCTGCGCCGGTTGTTCCAGGTCCATCCCATCAATCTGAGCGTCGCCGTCTGGGTCGGATTTCTCGCCCTGTTCGGAATCGCCGACGACGACGGAGTGGTCATGGGAACCTACCTCCAGCAGACCTTTGAACGCGACAGGCCGCGGACGATCCCGGACATCCGCCAAGCCACCGTCAAGGCGGGCAAACGCCGCATCCGCGCCGCCCTGATGACCACGGCAACCACCATCCTGGCTCTGATTCCCGTCTTCACCTCCACCGGCCGCGGCTCGGACATCATGGTCCCCATGGCGATCCCCTCTTTCGGCGGAATGACCATCGAGATCCTCACCATGCTCATCGTCCCGGTCCTCTACTGCTGGATCCAGGAACGCAGGTTGCCGGACATCCGCTGACCGTTGCCGCTCAAGAACCGCGATAGCAGGCATGATAGGCTTGTCACTGGCGGCCGCGAAAGGGCGTCAGCATCCCGATACGCCACTGGAATTGGCCGTAGCCTCTGCCGGACTTGTCCTTGTCCCACATGCCCTGAAAGATGAATCGCAGGTCCGCCGGGTCGACCGTCAGCGTCTCGTCATATCCATCCCGAATCAGCTCCCCATGGCTGATATTGTCCGTCCAGGGTTCCACGCCGGCCGCCGGCCGCACGTTGTTCCACCCGGCGAAGGGCCGCTCGGCCGTATCGGCCACCGGCGTCCACGGGCCGTCCAGTCGATCCGCGAGGTAGGCCTTGTAGTACCGCCGTCCGTTCTCCTCAATGACGGTCAGGTATTTGTCCGTGCCCTTGAGCCGGTATGTGTGGCCGGCCTCGAAAATCTTCGCCTCCAGAGCCAACTCGCAATGTCCGAATCCCTGTGGGAAATCCTCCAATCGCGTCCACAGCCGCCACATCTTGCCGTTGAGACTCGTCAGAAACAGATACGCCCGCCGGTCGTCGCAGATAATCCAGTAGTCCAGCCCCCCTTCCTTGCGCGGGTCCCGGGGGCCGCCGTCGAGCATGGCCGCCGCCTTTGTCCATGAGCTGGGGTTGGTGATGTCGGCTGTCGTCGAGTACGCCACCCACATCTTGTCGGCCCCGGGCACTTCAAAACCATCTCCCCTTCGCTCTATCCCCCATACTCCTGGACTCCAGACCAGAACCAGCCACAGCACGGCATATCGAACCTCAAGCCTCATGACGGCCTCCTTACACATGACACGGCAAAACACCATTATCCTACACCCGGCGATGACGGCGGCATTTCGTACAGTTCACCGCATTGCCTCAACGCATCGCGTTTATCCTCGGTCAGATCGATTTCGTCGTCGGTAAGGTAGCAGGCGGGGTCCGGGGCCCACGGGTCGTTAAAATGCAGGTCCGCGCGGACGCGGAGGCTGCCGCCGCAGGCCCTGAAGTACCGACAGAGGCGGCAGCGGCCCTTCATGTGGGCCGGCCGGTTGCGAAGGCCCGCCAGCAGAGGCTCATCGTCGTTGGTCCAGATGTCACTGAAGGACTTCTCGTGGATGCTGCCGAGGGTGTAATGGCCCCAGAACTGGTCGGGGTGGACGTCCCCGTTGAAGTCGATGCAGCCGATGCCCACGCCGCTGCTGTAGAGCCCGCCGCCGTTCCAGGTCAGCAGATTCCAGACGTCTTCGGCCCGCGCCGGGTCTTCTTCGAGCAGCTTACGATAGAGATAGACGCCGTCGACGTGGTTATCGACGGTCAGGATGTCGGTCTTGCGGCGCTGCTGTTTGAACAGGCGGGACTTGGCCAGGATGATCTCGACGGCCCGGCGGCTCTGGGCGTGCGTGAGGTCCTCGGCGGCGAGATCGGCGCCGCGGCCGCTCGGGACCAGGTGATAGAAGCAGACCCGCTCGATATGCTCGCGCTCGAAGAAATCGAACAGGGCCTCGATGTCCTGAACGTTGCGTTTTGTCAGCGTCAACCGCAGCCCGACACGAACGCCCGCCTCCCGACAGTGGCGGATGCCGCGGACGGCGCGGTCAAAGGCGCCCGGGACGCCGCGGAACGTATCATTGACCGGCCCGATGCCGTCGAGGCTGACGCCAACGTAGGAGACGCCGATGTCCTTGATTCGCCGGGCCTTGTCCTCGTCGATGAGCGTGCCGTTGGTGCTGATGACGGCCCGCAGGCCGCGGCCGACGGCGTGTTCGATCAACTCGAAGAGGTCCGGCCGCATGAGCGGTTCGCCGCCGCTGAACAGTACCGAGGGCGCGCCGAACGCCGCCAGGTCGTCGAGGACGGCCCTGGCGTACTCGCTGCTGACTTCGCGGCAGGGCTTGTCCGCACCCGAATCGTTGTAGCAGTGGACGCACCGCAGGTTGCACAGCCGCGTGATGTTCCAAACAACGATGGGGCGGCGCTCGGCGGCGGACTTGGGGACGACCTCGTGGGCCTTTTCGCCGGAGCCGGGTCTGCCGTATCGCAGCCAGTCGCCGGGCGTCACTTCATCGCAGTAGAGCTTGCTGATATTGATCATGGTCGGTATTTGCTTGCCTGGGTCTTATTCGATCGCCTGCGGCGGGATGTAGGCGCAGAACGGTTCTTCGGCCATGTAGTTGCCGGTGGCGGCGTAGGCCCGACCGCGGCAGCCGCCACAGACGGTGCGGTAGCCGCAGACGCCGCACTTGCCTTCGAGTCGGTTGCTGTCGCGCATGGCCGCCAGGTCCGCATTGCCCAGCCAGATGTCCTTCAGCGGCGTCCGAAGGATGCTGCCGCATCGGACGGGCAGATAGCCGCATGGGTAGACCTCGCCTTCGTGGTTGACGAAGATGACGCCCATGCCCGCCAGGCATCCACGGCTGGGGCCCTGATGGCCGGTTCGGCCGGGAATGTGGGGACGGTTGCGCTGCGATACGTCGGAGGTCCGGGGCATGGGCGGACGGCGGTGCAGACCCTGCTGACGGATGATGCGCTCGTAATGCGGGCCGCAGGTGACCTTCATCTGGATTTCGCCCTTGCCGTCGAGCAGGCAGATCTCGAGCATCTTCTGTTCGTATCCCTGCGGCGAGAGCATGTCCATCTCGCCGAGGACCTGCCCGCAACCGACGGGCACGAGCATGAAGATGTGCACGGCGACGGCCCCGAGGCGCCGGGCCAGTTCGTAGACATCCTGCAACTGGCCGGCGTTGTGGCGGGTCAGGGTCATGTTGATCTGGAACGGCACGCCGGCCCGGCGCAGGTGTTCAATGCCGGCGAGCGCCCGCTCGAAGGAACCTTCGAGCTTGCGCAGGCGATTGTGGACCTCGGGCGTGGCGCCGTCGAGGCTGACCGAGCAGCGGATAATCCCGGCTTCGGCGATCCGCCGTGCGACGTTCGCGTCCACCAGGGTGCCGTTGGTGGCCAGGGCCACGGGAATCCCGGCGCCGCGGGCGTGGGCCATCAGGTCGAACAGGTCCTCGCGGCACAGGGGCTCGCCGCCGGAGAAGACCATGACCGGCATCGTGGGTTGTTCGGCGCCGAGGGCCGCCAACTGGTTGATGAGCCTCATCGCCTGGGCGGTGGTCAGGTCCTTGAAGGCGGCCTCGTCGGATTCCAGCCGCCGGCAATGGGCGCACGCCAGATTGCAGCGGATGGTGCTTTCCCAGAACAGCAATCGCAGGATGGGTCTTGCGGGGTCCATGGCGGCTATGGGGTCTTGTCGTGGGCGTCGCTGTCGTGAGGGTCCATGCCGCCGGGGTGGTCAAAGGCGGCTCTGGTGGCGGTGATATCGAGGGCGTGGCGGACGATTTCATCGACCATCTTGGCCGCCTCGGCCGGACCGTGCTTCTGCGCCACGATGTCCACGTTCTTTATCACGCAGTGCATCAGCTTACCGACAATCCGGTGCACCATCAGGTCCGCCGAGGCCCGGCAGTTCGCCTGGCAGCGGACCCCCGCGAAGAACCGCTGGAGTTCGTGTTCACTGATTCGGGTGAATTCGCCCTTCATGCGGCCGATCAACGGACCGATATCGCGGGCCTTGAACCAGTCCATGAAGTCCGCGGCGTTCTCATAGATGATTTCCAGACCGGCGGTGATGTCGTCCTCGCGGGTCTTGCGGTTCTGCTCGGCCACATAGGCCAGCTCGTCGATGCTGTAGAGATAGACGTCCTC
>Ga0209614_1002152_pt1 | contig 13420 bp, 15 predicted proteins | sample BlaSprsedimmetaG_FD_185484 | JGI IMG/M metagenome (GOLD analysis project Ga0209614, IMG submission 185484) | Hot spring sediment bacterial and archeal communities from California, USA to study Microbial Dark Matter (Phase II) - Blank Spring... ... | reverse complement strand
AGAACCTGAAAGCACGCAAGTACTGGTATCAGGTCAAGGAGATCAAGATCAAAATCATTCTCTATAACCTCAGGATGGTGATGAAAAATTATTCTTTGTTGTTCTTGTTGAGGAATTCTACAGAGCCGGTAATACATATGTTTTAAAGGGAGTTAACGTTGTATGAGCATAATAAACAGCGAAGACGCCGTCTCCGAGTCCATCGGCACCATCCTCGCCGTCGCCATCACCGTTGCACTGGCCGCGATCATCGCGGTGTTTGTCTTCGGCATGGCAAACGAGATGCAGGACACCTACGTGGTGGGCGTCTCGGCGAAGTTCGTCGACGAGGAGATCCGGATCACCTACCACGGCGGGCCCGACCACGACAAACTGCAGCGCCTCGACTGGCGGATATTCAACAGCACGGGCGCGAAGTATAATGGGTCCCCCACCGACAAATGGCTACAGAACCCAAAGGTCGGGGACACCTTTGGAACGGAGGGGCATTCGACCGCGAACCCGTTTGGCCCCGGCACCTACCGGGTGCAGGTCATCGCCTCCTTCCCGGACAATGCGCAGCAATTGATGCTGGACACCTATCTTGACCACACATGATGAATACGATGGCGGTAGTCTATCACTAAACCCAACCTTTTTAACAACCTATAAATTCCCCCGCGCAAAACCTCACAATATGAAACGGGGGATTCATTGTCTGGTCCTGCTCGCCGCCGCGCTCGTGATCTGCTCGGCCGGATGCATGGAGACATGGGAGCGGCTGTCCGGCGCTTCCGCGGAGGAAGTGTTCGGGCCGGGCTCCGCACCGCCGGACGGCTACGGCTCGATCGATGTCAGCTCAAGCCCGTGGGGGGCCGAGGTGTACGTCGACGGCCTCTACAAGGGCAAAACGCCGGTGACCGTCCGCAACGTGCCCGCCGGCACGCACGAGGTCATTCTTTCGAAATCCGGCTACGAGGACGCCACGCAGGAGGTCACGGTGCAGGCCGACGCGTCGGTCACCGTCAAGAAGACCCTGACCGTCCCGAAACCCGACATCTCCATCACCGTCAGCTCCACGAAATCCGGCTACCAGCCGCCCAAGTGCTACTGGGAGGTTGCCGGGACGGTCAGCAACAGCGGCGCGGGCACGGCGAAGGATCTGGTGCTCACCCTCGAGCTCACGCCCAAGAACACCGCCTACGATAAGGCATCGACGGAGAAGCGGATCGGCTTCCTCAACCCGGGCGAGACGCGGGAGTTCTACATCTGGGTGGACGCGCCCAGCTGCTCCGACTACACCGGGAAGCTGACCTACGTCTACTACGATGCCGACGACAGGAAGCATTCCGGCACGGCGACGAGCATCTGACCGCTTCCCCGCACGCCACCCCCTTTTTTGTGATCGCGGCCCCGCCGAGCAGTACCCCTTGCACGGGCGATCCGCCCGCACTCCCCCGCCATCCTCCCGCGGCCCCGGCGCACCCCGGAGGGGCGAAGAGGTCTCCCGCAGGGCCGCCCGGACCCCCGCCGCCGGGTGCCTGCCCGGAGCCGGTTCGCAAAGTAGAAATCGTTCCCGCCCCCACGCGTGACAGGATACGCCCGGATGAACACCGCCATGCATTGCCCGCCGCACGAAGAAGCCATCTCGCCCGTCATCGGCGCCATCCTGCTGGTGGCCCTCACCGTCATCCTCGCCGGCATCGTCGCCGTCTTCGCCTTCGGGATGGTGCAGGACATGGACGCGGGGCTGTCGATCGCCATGCAGCCGGTCAGCGTCACCGCGGCGCAAGAAGGCACCGACATCACCATCACCTATATGGGCGGCCCGGGCTACGAGCACGTGACCCAGATCATGGCAAGGATCTACAAACCGGGCGCCGCCACCCCGAACTTCACCATCACCATCAACAACCCGGAGGTGGGGGTCTCGCAGACCACCTCGGGCGTGGTCTTTTTACCCGGCGACAGAAACCGCGTCGTCGTCACCGCACGCCTCGACGACGGCACCGAGCAGGTGGTGCTGGACACCTTCGTCTGAACAACGATCACTCGCGTGCAGCGTCGATAGACGTCCACAGGAGCGCCAGCGCCTCGTGCTCCCGGGGCCCGCCGCACTTGCGGACGATGCCGCCGTGGTGCTCGATCAGCTGCGCGAGCCACGGGTCGCCGGTGCGCACGTAGCGGGTGGCGTGCACCGTCGCCTCCACGATGCCCGCGAAGCCCCGGTTCACCGGGTGGAGGCGCAGGGAGAGCACCTCCTCGTGCAGGGGCGCAAGCCGGACGACCATCGACGCCGCGCCCCGGCGCTCGATTTCGGCACGGAACGCCGCCCACGCCTCGGCCCCCGCGAGGCGGTGCATGGTCGTCCCCGCCACCTCCTCCTCGACGAAGGCCTCGCCGGCAAGATCGTCGAACGCCGTCTGCACAAAGACCACCGGGTCGAAGACGAAGTTCGCCACCACCCAGCCGTCCCGCTCGACATTGGCCGCCGTGTGGCTGCCGCAAAAGAGCACCATCCGCGGCCCGTCGCCGCGGCAGATGATCCCCATCGGCGCCGCGTTCAGCCGCGTGGTGGCGATCACCTCGTTGATGCCCTCCCTCAGCAGTCCCACTGCCACCCCTCCCCGAGGGCAACATAAATGCCGGCGATGATGAGATCCGCGATCGAGCCCGGGTTGATGCCGCGCGCCAGGCACTCCTCGTCGAAGCCCTCCAGGCTGCGCTCCCCCGCGAGCACCGCGCCCGCCTCCCGCCGCGTCCACTCCGCCACCGCCGCGCCGTGCTTCTTGGCGACGAAGGTGTCGTCCTCTTCGGCGAGCAGCCGCAGAAACGCAGACACGACCGCCTGCCGGCCCGCCCCCTCGCAGAGGTGGTCCGCCGCCCTCCGGGTGAGCACAAAGCCCTCCGTCCACTCGCGGGCCACCATGTCCCGCGGCGCCGAGTAGGCCATGATATCAAAGAGCGTCATTTCCCGCTCCCGGATGGTGGCGGTCGCCGCCGGGTCGTTGACGTCGATCTCGGCGTCGTCCTCCAGCATCCGCACCTTCGTTGCCCCGAACGCCTCGTAGAAGGCGAGCGAGTCCGCAACGGTGGTCTGCCGCACGGCGGCGCAGGCCCCGGCGATGTCGCCGCCCAGCACCAGCGGGAAGAGCAGGATGTAGGCCCCGAAATGGGTGTTGCCCCCGGCGTGGCAGGCGGTGAGCCCCACCGCCTCCCGGATCAGCGCCCCGATGCCGCCCTCACCCCGCTCGGCGCGTTCCAGCGCGGGCCGTGCGAGGATCGCCGAGGCCAGGAAATGCTCGAGCCGCGTGTCCGCGTAGTCGTGGCAGCGGTCCACGTTGCCGGGCTTCGGGGAGGCGCACACCTCGAGCATCATCGCCAGCTGGGCGCGTGCAGTCCGGGAGAGGAGGGGACAGGTGTTCATGCAAAAATACGGGCCATGATTTTTTCCGCCATGCGCCGCTTGTAGCGCATGTAGTCCTGGTGGGAGAGCCCGAGCTCCCGCAGGTGCATGTCGCGGAACATGCAGGGGGTCGAACTCTTGCAGCAGAAGGCGAGGCTTCCGAAACAGGTGTGCTCCCCCTCCTCGAGCGGGGTGTTCGCCACGCACTCCTGCTTGAGGCCGATGAACGCCCCGCGCTCCATGTCGATGCGCTTGAGCAGCGGCAGCAGGGGGCAGTCCTTGACCGGCATGCAGCAGAAGGTGAGCGCCCGCATATCGCCGCCCCGGCAGAGCTGCTTCGGGGCGTTGTACCACCCGATCTCGTCCGCGAACTCGGTGACGCCCGCGTCCAGCGCGGCCAGCGTCGTCGCGTCCGACTGCCGGGCCAGCGACACCAGGTCCGCGCCGTGGGAGAACATCTCCTTGGCGACGGCGAACGAATTGATGGAGTTGTTGGCGATGAGCGTCAGCGGGCAGGTGTTGCGCAGCTGGCGGACCTTCGCGTACCCGAAATCCATCAGGTCGGCGTGGATGATATCCGCCCCCGCCCGCCAGATCTGCCGGGCGAGCTCCCGGTCGTCGCCGGCGACCCCGGCCCGGATCTTCACCGAGACCGTCACCCCGGCGCTTTTGAGCGCCTCGATGGTCGCCGCGAGCCGGTCCGGGTGGTGGAGCAGGTACTCCCCGCACCCCGCGTCGATCATCGGCTGCTGGCGGCAGTGGGCGTCGATCTCGTAGATGACCCCGCTGCCGAGCGCCTCGGCGATCCGCTGGAACGACTCGGGCGCGCTCCCCCGCAGGTTCACCCCGCAGACCACGTCGCTCTCCGCGAGCAGCGCCGTCTGCCGGCGCAGCTCCTCGGCCGGATCATCGTAGACGAATTCCTTTCTCCCCGCCTTCACGAGCGCCGCGCTCGCCTCCAGCGTCGCCTCGTCGATGGAGTACCCGCCGATGAACGCCGCCCCGATATGTGCGGCGCGCTCGAGCACATACGCGGCATCGACCCATCCTGCCATCGATGCAATGGCGATGGGCGTTTTCACCACCTCATCATTGAGGATCAGTTCAAAGCGGTCATAGGGGTCCATCATAATTCCTCTGAATTGCGTTGCCAGAAATCAAATGTCTTTGGGTAGATCCTCGAGAATGTAGCAGTCGGCAACGCGGGCCAGCGGAATCGCGCACCGGAACTCCTCGATCGCGATGCCGGGCGCCTCGCCGTACAGCCGCCGGACCTCCGCCCACGGCAGGAGGTACGCCTCCTTGGCTTTCCCCGGGCCCGACCGGAACTCCACCGCCAGGTAGCCCCGCCGCCCGGTCTTCTCGAGGAACGCGGAGATGGCGTCGACCTGGTGGACACAATGTTTGTCCTCGTGGAAGTGCTGCGAAAAATAGAGCTTCTTTCCCCGGATGGACTTGCACTCGACGGCGAGGTACAGCCGCGGGTCGAGGGAGTCCACGAGCACGTCGACGTACTGGGAATTGAACTTGGACTGTTTGAGACGGTAGGCGAACCCGCGCATGGCCCCGCCGCTCAAAAACGTATTGAAACAATGAACGATATCCCGCTCAAAATCACTCATTTATACCATATCTCTGCCGGGATAAGAAAAAATAATCGATAAGAATTTTATAGATTATCGTAGTACATGATGGAATATGGCAAAGAAAGGATTATTACTCGTGGGCCATGGCAGCAAGAAGCCCTACAACAAAGAACTCATCGAAGAGACCGCACGCGCAATCGCACAGAAGGACGACTCCTTTCTTGTAAAATCCGGATTCATGAGCATCAACGAGCCGACCGTCGAAGAGCAGCTCGAGGCCTTCAAAAACGAGGAGATCGAGGCGCTCGTGGTCGTGCCCCTCTTCCTCGCCAAGGGCATCCACATCCTCAAGGACATCCCCGCCATCCTCGGGCTCGAGGAGGGCAGCTACCGGGGGACGTTTGCGGCCAACGGCGGCGAAATCCCCCTGCTCTACGCCCATCCCATCGGCAGCGACCCCCTGCTCGCCGAACTCATGCTCAAGAACGCGTACCTGGCAATCGAAGAGCACCTCTGACCCCATGAACATCCTGGTGCTCGACACCATCCACGGCGGCGGGGAGATCGCCCGCCACCTCATCTCTTCTGGCCACACCGCCGATACGGTGGATATCTACCGGCATGCGCAGGGCATCGACCAGGCGCAGGCGCTCGCAAGGACCTATGACTGCATCGTCGCCCCCGTGCACACGGACCCCGACCACCCCCTGCTGCAGCGCCCCGGCATTCCCCGCATCACCCACCACGAGGCGGTCGGGCGCATCCTGGGCCGAAACGCCCCCCGGCCCATGGTCGAGATCACGGGCGCACGGGGCAAGACCACGACCGCCACCGCCCTCGCCTCCCTCTTCGAGGGCCCCGGCGTCCTGCACACCTCGCAGGGCACCGTGGACTACCCGGATCGGGTCCTGCTCTGGAAGCGCAGCATCGCCCCAGCCTCGGTCATCGACGCCGCGGCGCGGGCGCGGGCACGCAACGGGTGGCTGATCGCCGAGGAGTCCCTCGGGGTGTCGGGCGCGGGCACGCTCGGGGTGCTCACCGCGGGCGAGGACTACCCCGTCGCCGCCGGAAAGAAGCGCGCCCTCGCCGAGAAAAAGCGCCTGCTCACCCGGTGCGCCACCGTGGTGGCGGCGCCGGGCATCGCCCCGTGGGCCGATTGCGTGATCCGCGCCGACGAGGTCGCCGCCTGCGCGGGAGGCACCTGCCGCTATGCGCGGGACGGCATCGAGGGGTCGTTTACCAATCCGCTCCTGCACCTCGACGGCTACCGCACCCCCCTCGTGACCGCCGCCGCGGCCGCCTGCTGCTGCGGCATCGACCCCGCGCCCCTCGCCGGGTTCCGGGCGCTGGAAGGGAGGATGTCGACGCACCGTATCGGCGACGCACTCCTCGTCGACAACGCCAACAGCGGGACGAACACCGCAACCGCCGTCGACGCAGCGCGCTACGCCCGTCTCCTCGCCCCGGGCCGCGGCATCGTGCTGGTCATCGGGCTCGAGGCGGCGACGGTCTGCGAGGGATTCCCCGAAGAGGCGATGGAGGAGGCGATCGGGCGGATCGGCCCCGTCTCCGTGGTGCTCGTCGGCGTCACGGGCGCGGTCGGGGAGCGGCTCGCCGCCGCGGGCATCCCGTGGGAGCACTGCTGGACGCTGCAGGAAGCCCGCGACCGTGCATGCGCCCGTGCCGGGCGAGAGAGTATTGTGCTTTCAGTGAAAACATGGAGATAGCATATGCAGTACATTCAACCGCGACCGAGTTCGATCGTCGCCGCCCTCTACACGGCGAGGGACCTCGAGGTGGACGTCGCCGTCCTCCACGGCCCCTCCGGGTGCTCCTTCAAGCACGCCCGCCTCCTCGAGGAGGACGGGATGCGGGTGCTGACCACCTCGCTCGCCGACAACGAGTTCATCTTCGGCGGCCAGAGCACCCTTGAAAAGGTCCTCCGCCATGCGGAGGAGGAATTTGCGCCGGAGCGCATGGCCGTGGTGGGCACCTGCGTGGCCATGATCATCGGGGAGGACATGGGATCGGCCGTCGCCGACGCCGGGATCACCACCCCCACCATCGCCGTCGAGATCCACGCGGGCTTTCGCGAGAACATCGACGGGGTCATGGCAACCCTGCAGGCGGCCGCCGACGCCGGGTGGGTCAGCGCGGACGAGCTGGAGCGCCAGCGCGTGCTGCTCGCCAAAGCGAACGAGGTCGAGCGCCTCCGGGGGGCCGCTTACAAGCCCTACGTCCAGCCGTCCCGCGGGGATCTCAAGCACGTGGTTGCGGCGCGGCTGCTCGAGTGCGTGCGGGAAGGAAAGAAGGGCGTCGCGGTCCTCAACGCCAAAAAAGAGACCGCGTACATGTTCGCCGACGCCCTCCTCGCCCTGCACGAGGCGGCGCCCGGCGCCGATATCACGTACATCGCCAACCTCGAACCGCGGGGGCTCCCCAAGGTGCGCCGGGACGCGGCCAACATCGCCGCGGTGCTCGCGGAGCGGGGCGTTTCCTACGAGAGCATCGGGGCGCTCGACGAATACGGGGCGAACGGCGACCGCCTCGGGGAGCGGATCGCCGAGATCGCCCCCGATTTCGCCCTCCTCGCCGGCGTCCCCCACGCCATCCCGCCGGCGTACACCGAAGGGCAGGAGGTCTTCTCGATCACCAACGGCCCGCGGCAGGTGGAGCCGCTGCGCGCCATCGGCCACCGGCACGTGGTGGTGGAGGTCGACCTCCACCCGAAGACGCTCGGCGTGCGCACCGTGGTGGAGAGCGAGTTCGGCGCCGTGCTGCGCTCGATGGTCAGGTGACCGGGAGGAGGCATGCACCAGGCAGGTGAAACAGGATGAAAGGACTGCTGATAACCGGCGATAGGTCGGGGAGCGGCAAGACCAGCATCACGCTGGCCCTCTCCGCGCTCCTCTCCCGGGCCTACGAGGTCCAGACCTTCAAGGTGGGCATGGACTACATCGATCCCTCCTACCATACGGGGGTGACCGGCAGGCCCTGCCGGAACCTCGACAGCTACGTGATGGGGCCGGCCCAGAACCGGGCGATCTTCGACCACGCCTGCGCCGGCGCCGACATCGCCCTCGTGGAAGGCGTGCGGGGGCTCTTCGAGGGCGCTGAGGCGCTCTCCAACGAGGGCAGCACGGCCAGCATCGCCGCCATGCTCGACCTCAACGTCATTCTGGTGGTCAACGCCCGCAGCATCACCCGGAGCGCCGCCGCCATCGTCAGGGGGTTTGTGGACTTCGACCCCGGCATCAGGATCCGGGGCGTGATCCTCAACAACATCGGGGGCGAGACCCACCGGCAGAAGGCGGTTGCCGCCATCGAACACCACTGCGAGATCCCGGTGGTCGGGGCGATCCCCCGCACCGAGGAGATGCACCTGACCATGCGCCACCTCGGGCTGGTGCCCTACCTCGAGGGCCGGGGCACCGGCGATTTCCTTGCGCGCATCGACGCCATCACCGGGATGATCGAAGACCACGTCTCGCTCGACGCCCTGCTGGACTGCGCGGGCGAGGTGGCGCCCCCCGCAACGCCCGCCGCCCCGCTCTTCTCCCCCGCCGAGACCGCGGACGTGCGGATCGGGGTGGCCCTCGACGAGGCCTTCAACTTCTACTACGCCGACCTCTTCGACCTGCTCGCCTCCCTCGGCGCCGAGTGCGTCCCCTTCAGCCCGGTCCACGACCGCCTGCCCGACGCGGACGGCTACATCCTCGGGGGGGGCTACCCCGAACTCTATGCGGAGGGGCTCGAGGAAAACGATGCCATGCGGGAGGCGGTGCGCGAGGTCTCGCGCAGCGGCACCCCCATCTACGCCGAATGCGGCGGGCTGCTCTACCTGACCGACCGCATCGTCCTGAAGCAAGGGTGGCAGGGCAGCGATGCCGATGCCTCCCATGCCATGTGCGGGGTGTTCGCCGGCGAGGCGAGGATGCCCGGTCGACGGGTCGTCGGCTACGTCGAGGGGCAGTCCTCGGCAGCGAGCCCCCTCGGCAGCGCCCCCTTCCGGGGCCACGAGTTCCACCACACCGACGTGGTGCTGGCACACGGCACCCCGTTCGCCTACCGCATCACCCGGGGGATCGGAATCAAAGACACCCTCGACGGGGCGATCGCCGGCCGCACGCAGGCGAGCTACACGCACCTGCACCCCGTGGCGAGCCGAACGATGCTTGCGCATTTCGTGGGCGAATGCAGGAACCACTCCTGATACCCCGCCCGTCGTCATTGTTCTCCCCTTTTTTTCCGTGAAAAAACAAAAAAAATACTATGGGAAACGATCAAGGTAATGCCATGTTCATCTACCTTGACGGTGAGTTTGTCCCCGAAGAGGAGGCAAAAATCTCGGTGTTCGACCACGGATTGCTCTACGGCGACGGTGTGTTCGAGGGAATACGCGCCTACAACGGCAGGGTCTTCCGCCTCGAGGATCACGTCGACCGGCTCTACGACTCGGCGAAAGTCATCGATCTCGCCGTCCCGGTGGAAAAAGAGGAGTTTGCAGCGATCATCCTGGAGACCCTGCGGAGGAACACCTTAAAAGACGCCTACATCCGCCCGATCGTCACCCGCGGCGTCGGCACCATGGGCCTCGACCCCCGCAAATGCCCCAAGCCTTCGATCATCTGCATCGCCATCGAGTGGGGCGCGATGTACGGCGACCTCTACGAAAAAGGCCTGACCGCCGTCACCGTCTCGGTCAGGAGGAACCCCGCCGAAGCGATGCCCCCCAACGTCAAGAGCCTCAACTATCTCAACAACATCATGGCCAAGATCGAGGCCAACTACAAGGGCGGCGACGAGGCCATCTTCTTCGACACCAACGGCTACGTCTCGGAAGGCTCCGGCGACAACATCTTTGTGGTGAAAAACGGCGTCCTGATCACGCCCCCCACCCTCAACAACCTGCGGGGCATCACCCGGCAGGTGGTGCTGGAGATCGCCGAATCCATGGGCATCCCGGTCAAAGAGCAGAACCTCGGCTACTATGACCTCTACGCCGCGGACGAGATCATCGTCACCGGCACCGCCGCCGAGGTCGCCCCGATCACCCTCATCGACGGGCGCAGCGTCGGCACCGGCAAACCGGGCGCCATCACCCGCCAGCTGATGGCGGCGTTCAAGGCGGCGACGGACAAAGAGGGGACCCCGATCTTCAACTAAAACTCCCCCTTCCCCCATTTTTTCCGCACTCCCCCGGCAGCGGAAACGTCCTTTCCGAACCTCCTGCGTACCGCCGTATGGTGGGTGCACTGCATTCAAGTGCCATGCACGCCATAGGATCACAGGAACATTCCCGACCGTCGATGGAGGAAACGGACGCATGCAGATGACCGGCAGCGCAGTGAAGATCCCGCGGGCGACGTGCAAGCTCTTCGGCGCGATCAAGGCGCTCGCCACCATCAAAAAGAGCGCGATCCTCGTGCACGGGCCGAAGGGCTGCGTCTACCACATCAATTATATCCTCGGCATGCGGGGCGATGCCCCCTCCGAGATCTACTCCACCTGCCTCGACGAGCGCGACGTCATCTTCGGCGCGGAAGACAGGCTCAGGTGCGCCATCGAAGAGCTCGACGAGGCGCTGGAGCCCGAGCTCATCGCGGTCCTCTCCTGCTGCGTCTCGGGCATCATCGGCGAGGACATCGCCAGCGCGGTCACGGCGGCGAGGACGGCCGCGCGGGTCGTCGGGATCGAGGCGGGGGGCTTCGAGGGCGACTTCCGGACCGGGTACAGCGAAACCCTGCGACGGCTCGTCGAAGCGTTCGTGCGCCCGCCGGACGCCGTCGATGCGCGCGCCGTCAACCTGATCGGCCTGCTCCGGGGCGGGCCCGACCTTCGCGAGCTCCGGCGCATGCTCGATCGCATCGGCGTCCGGGTCAACGCGACGCTCACCGCGGACGCCACGCTCGGAGAGATCGAGCGGCTGGGCGCTGCGGCGCTCAACATCGTCGTCTGCGAACCGGCCGGGAAGGAGGCCGCGGAACTGCTGCAGGAGGTCTGCAAAACGCCGTTCATCGTCGAGGAGGTGCCCATCGGCCACGCCGCCACGGTGCGCTTCCTCGACCGCGTCGCCGGATCGCTCGGCATGCCGCCGTATGCGGGGGAGATACCCGATCCTTCCCGTGCCTGCCGCGAGGCCCTGCGCGGCCGCCGGGTGGCGATCGTGAGCGGGCCGACGCGGGCTATCGCCATGACACGGTTTTTGCAGGAGCTCGGCCTCGAGCCGGCCCTCATCGCCGTCGACTTCGATGCCGGCACCAGGGCAAAGCTCGAGGAACTTGTCGGCCCGGCGTGCGACATCCTCATCGAGCCGGAGCAGGAGCGGATTATCGAGGCACTCGAGCGGTGCCGGGTCGATCTCCTCATCGGCGGCATGCTCGAGAGGCCGATTGCCGCATCGCTCGGAATCGAGCACCTCGACATGATGCACGGGAGCCAGAAGACGCTCGGCTTCCAGGGCGCCGACCACCTCCTGCACCTCCTGGCGCGGCACCAGCGCCGCCGGTGCGGGGATCCCGGGTAGGTGCGAGGGCCCCGCAGCGCGGTGCCCGGCATGCGGCGGCATCGGGTCCACGCATAGATTCGGGGGGAATGCCGGTTCACGATTGATGCGAACCGCAATCTACAGGCATAACTTTTTTATCCGCCCACACCCAAGTTGTATGGCACCCCGGTGCACGCAACCGAATTGCTGCTATAGTGTAGGGGCCAATCATGTCGGCCTTTCACGCCGACGACTGGGGTTCAAATCCCCATAGCAGCACTCTGTTCTAATGTTTTTTTGCCCTTAGTTTTTTGATTTTGTCATTAATTTCAGTGTATATGCAATTCAATAGACGTATTGACGTATTGCGAATTTTATTACATTGATTCCCTTCTCCTGGTCCGTGAAGACAAAATCTGCATACGCTGCGCGCGTTTGGATTCAGCGAGGGTGGGGGAAATTGATTGATAGACCAGGGCGAGACTGGCGATGGCGTCATTCATGCGCAGGAGCGCGATGACGCGAAGATCGTGTACGAAAACACCGGGCTCGGAACAGCTCGGGGACATCTCCGCCCAGGTCGAGAATGTGACCGCCTTCAGTGCCGCCATCATGGGCAGAATCCCCGTCCACGACACAGCGAAGGACACCTTCTCCTGCAAGCTGTGGTGCCACGATGCAAACGGAGAGGTCTACTGCGTCACCTTCAGCGGTGACAGGGTACGACATGCTTCATACGAGGACGACGCAATCAGGACCGCAGTCGAGACCTGGGCCGATACCGTCGCCGCTCTTGCCTGAAAAGACTACAGAATACCGGAACGGGGTTCATTGGTTCAAATGCCACGAAAGGGCCTCATCCAAAGGTCATCTGGAACAATAAAGGAGAAGACACCGTCTTCGACCTCCCTGCACCCCCCTTTCCCGGGAAAATAAGCCTGATTTGGCCTTCTTTTTCAAGATTACGAAGTACCCACATCACCTCCTTCCATGTACCGTGGGAAATTCCTTAATATGGAGCCTTTTTTTGAAATAAAGCGATACATTGGACTTTCCCAAGAGAGCCAAAGAGAAGCCCGTTATTCCCTCACACGATGGTTCCCTCTCCTCAACCCGGGATCATGCAATCTGAGGCTTCTGTGAAGATTGAAAAAACAGCAATTTGGTGTTTTTTGAGAACAGAAATTTTTCCATGCCCCATCCAGGCAAGAAATCTCATCAACACACGCTCTTTCAACATTAAGTTAATAAAATGTGCAATTCATACACAAAATAAGTTGTAAAAATGTGTAGTAGGCACACATAATATACTTAAAAGTGCGAATGTCATTGTATGAAACGGTTCATGTACGATACTCTCCTCAAATGGAAAGAGAGTGGGGATCGGAAACCGGTGATTATTGAAGGAATTCGCCAGTGCGGGAAAACCTGGATATTGAAGCATTTTGGCGAGGCAGAATTCAAAGATATCGCGTATTTCAACTTCGAATATGAGGACCGGCTGCAAAAGATATTCGAAGACGACCTGAATGCATCAAGAATTATCAAAGACCTTGGCATTCTAAGGAATAAATCCATCCGGCCCGGAACAACTATCCTCATATTCGACGAAATTCAGATGTGCCCTCGTGCGATAACTTCCCTCAAATATTTCTGCGAAAACCTGCCCGAACTCCACGTTGCTGCCGCCGGTTCCCTGTTGGGAGTAGCTGTTGCACAGATGGGGAAAAATGTCTCATTCCCGGTCGGCAAGGTGCAGATGCTGAAGATGTATCCTCTTAATTTCCCGGAATTTCTCCTGGCAAAGGATGAAGAACTTCTTCACGATTACCTGAGAGAACTTCGAATAACCCCCTCTCATCGAATGTACTTTATGCTGCGGGATCGATCAATATTCAATGAGCACGTTCTTTAATTTTGCAATTAAGGATGAATATCACCGCATTGCTCAACAAGGAAACA
>Ga0209614_1002151_pt1 | contig 13422 bp, 10 predicted proteins | sample BlaSprsedimmetaG_FD_185484 | JGI IMG/M metagenome (GOLD analysis project Ga0209614, IMG submission 185484) | Hot spring sediment bacterial and archeal communities from California, USA to study Microbial Dark Matter (Phase II) - Blank Spring... ... | reverse complement strand
GGCTTAAGTTGATACCCGCTCTCTCAACAGCTTACAATGGCTTTTCGGCGATCCTTTCGTACAAAGCCTTGGTCTTCACCCCGGGTTCAACTCCCAGATCTCGACGAAGCGCCTCGCGACAGATATCATATTGCGCGAGCGCGTCTGCCCGGCGCCCGACCTTAGCGTAACAATCCATGATGTGACGATGGATATCCTCTCGAAACTCATCGACGCCCAGGGCTTTTCGATGCCAAACGACCGCCTCCTCGTACTCTCGTCTTATCTCGTGGCATCTTGCAATACCCATCAACGTCTCCACATACATCTCTCGCAAGGCGATACGTTTATCTACGCACCATAAGTTCTCCACGTCGGGTAAAAAATCCCCCTGGTAAAGAGACTCCGCGCGTCGCCACAAGGTTTCTGCCTGCCAATCGTGAGGAGGAAGCAGACGAGATCGTTCAACCAGGCTCTCGAACTCGTCCACATCCAGCCAATAATCCACGTCGCCCAAGTGATACTGCCCGTTCCGCACGACCACAATGTCTGTCCCCAAGGCCTTCCTGACCCGGTGAAGCGCAATGTGAAAACGATTGCTCATTTTCTTGACCGACAACTCAGGCCAGAGATCAACCCCAATGACGTCCCGATCCAAAGGGCCGTGGAGTAGCACGTAAAAAAAGAGTTCTTTCGCCGTCGCTGTTCCCCACTCAGAGGTTGAAATCTTATGCCCATCTCGGACGATCTCACCTCGCCCCAGGGTATAGATCTCCAAGTAGGCCGTTGGCTTGGACTGGGTCCTCAATGATCCAGACCGGTCTTCCAAACCAAAGTTTTTCAAACGTTGCATATCTTCCAGAATGGTCCGACAGCTATCGATTTGTTCAGCAATTCCCAACGCTAACACTTGCTCAGCATATTGTCCCTCAACGACGATGAATTGATGGGCGCCAATTTGATTTCCCAACGCTATCGCCCATCGTAGCGCTGCGATAGCTCGCCGCTCGTCTCCCACCAAACAATAGGCCTTGGCCTGCAAGAAGTACGCCCAGGCCAAATCGCGCTTGACGTCCAGTTTCTCCAGGAAACGCACCCCTGCTGCAAGCAGTCTCAAACCGGCGTCTACCTCCTGATCCTCTAACAGCACAATACCTCTTAGCACCCTCAATAAACCTTGCTCTTCAACGTGCAGCCCCTTTGCCTTAGCCAACTGATCGGCTTGGGCCAATAAAATTCTCGCTTGAGTGTAATCACCTTGCCAGCGGGCCATAACGGCCTGCGAAGCCAGGATATTGAGCGTCAAACCAGGCTCACTTTCTTGCGCCATCTGCCAACCGGCCTCATAGACAGGACTCGCTCGCTCATAAGCTCCCACGTCCCGATACAAGTCGGCCAATCCCACCAAGATGTAAGCCTGATATCGCAAATCATCTCCATGCCGCGCGGCAGCCAATCCCTCCTCGTACAAATCGAGCGCCTCTTGATACTTTCCACGCAAGTAGTGCAAATAACCCAAATTATTGAGCACCCCGGCCAATGGCACGGGTGCACCCAGCCGCCGGCGTATCGCCAGGGCCTCATTCAACAGCAATTCGGCTTCATTCAATCTGCCCAAATTCGTGTAAGTATGAGCGAGGTCTTGCAGTAAGTTGGCCACATCATAAACACTACCGATATGACGAAAGACGGCCAATGTATGCTGTAATTGCTCAACGCCTTCTTCCATATGTCCTAACTTTACGTGCGCCAATCCGATCAAGCGTTGCGCTTGGGCTCGCTCCACGACCTCTTGCTGATCCAAGAACGCCAATGCGATCTTTGCTTGCTCGATAACGGCTTCATATTGGCCTTCGAAAAGCGCCAGGGTCGCCCGTTGATTGTGTACCCTGGCCAGACCATCGGCGTTAGACTGAGCTATGAATCCGGTCTCAGCGTAGGCCAACGCTTGTCGAGCCTGTTCGTAAGCATAGCGATCGGTCAACACCCGACTTTGATATAGCGCCAAACGGGGCGCATGGTCCCGGGAGGTTCTCGGCAAGGCATTCGCCCATCTTAACAACGTCTCACTTCGCCCGCGGGTAAAGCACTCCATCGCCACACGTTCCATCAGGCGCGTGGCGTCGATATAGTCCTGGGCCGCCAGATAGTGAAACACCGCCTCTTCGATGTCGTCGTCACGCTCAAAACAAGCGGCTGCCCGACGATGTATGGCGATGTGACGTTCGGGATCATCCCGGCTCAAGCGCTCGTGCAAGAAATCCCGGAATAAGTTATGATACCGGTAGGTCGCACCGCGACCAGCGCCAAAGCGGGTGATAAAGAGATGGCGCCGCTCAATCTCGGCCAGCAACTCACGCGAGGCTTCGTTGTGCAAAATCTCGCGGCACAGCCTGACAGAGCACTCTCGCAATACCGAAGAGGCGCTCAAAAAATCCACGATGTCTGGGGGCTGGCGAGTCAAAACCTCTTGCGCCAGATAATCGTACATATCGACGGTGACTCGTCCAGGCATGTCCACTTCGACGTCTTTACACAATAAATCCGCCAGCAACAAGATTCCCGTGCCCCACCCCTCAGCGTGAGCGGCCAACTCCTGAGCCTGGATTTCTGTCACGTTCACGCTCGAAAGGGTTAAAAGCTCTTGGATCTCTTCCTGCGTAAAGCGGAGATCCCGGGACGTCAAACCCACCAGCTGACGCTTGGCAACCAGGCGCGTGACCGGGACGTCAGGCAGCACGCGGCTCCCCAATATCAAATGGCAATTTGGTGGGAGGATCTCAAGGAGACGGTGCATGAATGTCTTGACACCCATCGTCCCATCCAGGGCTTCGTAGTTATCCACGATAACGACGAATTCTTCACCCACATCGAGTATGGCGTTGACCAACTCATCGACCCAGACGACGGGATCGCGCAAGAAAGCATGACGCTGCACAGTCAATAAATCCTGCACATCGCGGCCAAAATCGGGAAACTGCGTTTTGATAGCGCCTAGCAGATACCAGATAAACGTCCCCAGGTCCCGATCCCGTTCATCGGTCGTGTACCAGCACACCGGCAACGAACAACGCTGGGCAAAATCGACCAGGACCGACGTTTTGCCATATCCGGCCGGTGCAACCACGATCGTCAGTTTGCGCTCCAATCCAGGTTGAATCGCTTGAACAATCCGGGGCCGGGTGAGAAGATTAGTAAGCGAAGGTATCAAGAGTTTGGAGCGAACGAGGATGGGTTGTGAATTGAGCAAAATCTTTACCTTTCCCTCCAAGACAACTTGAACAGCAAATGCCAGCTTGTTACACAAGCGTCTCCTTAAATGGATCCCAATACAGTATAGTATACTACCCCTGTCTTGAAGAAGCAAACTTTATTCAACACAAGTTGCACAGATAGTGACAAAGCGAACAGTCGATTTCTCCCAGTTTGATCCAATGAAGTCGTTGTTGCCCATTGACGTCTGTGCCCCGTTCGGTTATAATAGCGTCGGCGGCGTTAGGAAGAGGGTAGATGAGAAACGGCCGAAATACGGGTGAAAACGGGTAAACGATACATCAACACGATCGTCAAATGGATGATTCCCGGCATAGGCGTCAAGAGGTGGCTCTTGCTTCTGGGAAGCGGCATCGCGATCCTCAGCCTGGGTTTCAGCTTCCTGTTGAAAGAGTTCTATCCCCTGCCCAACTTCTTCTACTATCTGACCTTTCAATTTATCTCTCGGGGCTTACGGTCGGGGCTATTCGGACTGCTGGGCGTTAGCGCAGTCATCATCGCGCTCATCAACCTGAACCGGTCACTGCTCGCTCCCTTTGTGGAAACCAATCCCGAAACGGTCGTCAACGCAGTCTACGACTACCGGCGCCGGGGACGAGGGCCAAAGATCGTCGCCATTGGCGGCGGGCACGGCCTGTCTGTACTCTTACGCAGTCTTAAAAAACACACGTCCAATATCACAGCCATCGTCACCGTCGCCGACGACGGGGGGAGTTCGGGGAGGTTGCGACGCGAACTTGGGGTGCTACCTCCCGGCGACATTCGCAACTGTATCGCCGCCCTCGCTGACGACGAAGCGCTGACGACGCAACTGTTCCAATACCGCTTTGGCGACGTAGACAGCCTCAATGGACACAGTTTCGGCAATCTCTTCATCACGGCCATGGCTGAAGTAACCGGCAGTTTCGAGCGGGCAATCCTGGAATCGGGACGGGTATTGGCCATTCGTGGGCGGGTCATCCCCAGCACCCTGCGCGACGTCACCCTAATGGCCGACCTGAAAGCCGAGGCGAACGGCCTCTGTCGCGTGAGTGGCGAGTCCAGCATCACCAAGGCCAATGGGTCCATCGAAAGAGTCTACCTGGAACCCGACGACGTCCCTGCCTATCCCGAGGCAATCCACGCCTTGCTGAAGGCGGATATGATCGTGGCCGGCCCTGGCAGCCTGTACACCAGCGTTCTACCTAATTTGCTCGTGCCGGACGTGGCGCGGGCGGTTGAGGCCAGTTCAGCGATCAAAGTCTACGTCTGCAACGTCGCTACCCAATGCGGCGAGACCGACACATATACCGCTGAAGATCACATCAAAGCATTGGAGGCTCACGTAGGTTCAGGTATCTTCTCGACCATTTTAATCAACAACAACTTGGACGTCGATTTCGATCCGCCGCCGGGCGTTGAGCTCGTCTCAACAAACCTCACGTCGACACGACATTATCGAGTCGTCGCTGCGGATCTGGTGGATCAAACACGCCCATGGCGGCACGACAGCGACAAATTGGCACGAGCGCTTTTGAATCTATTACAACAATCGAAAGGAGTAAAGCAATGACAGTAAAAGTAGGCATCAACGGATTCGGACGTATCGGACGACAAGTTCTCAAGGCAATCAAGGAGAAATACGACGGCGAACTCCAGGTCGTCGCCGTCAACGATCTCTTCGACGCCGAGACCAACGCCCATCTATTCAAATATGACTCCAACTATGGCGTCTATCCCGGTGACGTCGAGGTCATCAAGGGCAACCTGGTCGTCGACGGCGGGCGCATTGAGGTCCTGGCCGAGCGCGACCCAGGCAAGTTGCCCTGGGCCGATCTAGGCGTCGAGATCGTGATCGAATCCACCGGCGTCTTCCGCGATGGCAAAAAGGCCGCCGCCCACATAGAGGCTGGTGCCAAGAAGGTCATCATCAGCGCACCGGCTAAACCGGCCGACAGCGTCGATCTGACCATTGTCCTCGGCGTCAACACCGAGGACTACGACCCTGCCAAGCACCACATCCTCTCTAACGCTTCCTGCACCACCAATTGCCTGGCCCCAGCGGTCAAAGTCCTGCTGGACAGTTTCGGCATTGTCAAGGGGTTGGTGACCACCGTGCACTCCTATACCACCACTCAGAAACTGCTGGACCTGGCTTCCGGCGATCCGCGCCGCGCGCGGGCGGCCGCCTTGAACATCATTCCCACTAGCACCGGGGCAGCCAAGGCCCTGGCGCTGGTCATCCCTGAACTCGAGGGGAAATTCGACGGTATGGCGATGCGTGTTCCCACGCCCACCGTCTCGGTCGTGGACTTCGTGGCCGAACTAGAAAAAGATACCACCCTGGAAGAAGTCAACGCCGCCTTTAAGGCTGCTGCCGCCGAAGGTCCGATGGCGGGCATCCTGGGTTATTCCGAGGAACCCCTGGTCTCGATGGACTATAAAGGCGACCCACGTTCCAGCATCGTCGATGGACTATCCACGATGCTCATCGGCGGTAACATGGTCAAGGTCATCACCTGGTACGACAATGAGTGGGCCTACTCGGTTCGTACCTGTGATCTGGCCAAGCTGATTGCGGACAAAGGCGTCTAGGACACAACCTTTTTCCCGTCGAAACCGCGCTATCCGCTCCAAATTTTAAGTGCCGGTCACCTTACTCAGCGTTTTGTCAGTCAACCAGGATGGAGATGAGTAGATGGGGTTTGCATCCCATCTACCCGTCTCCATATCCCTCGCCTACCCCAGGCCTTATCTGGTCAACGGGCGCATACAAAACTTGGGGGAGCATCACAAATCAGCCACGAATTTCACGAATTAACACGAAGAAAAGAAGATAAATTCGTAAAATTCGTGCAATTCGTGGCAAAAAAGCACCGGGCTATCTGCACTCCCCCAACTTGTAGATACGCCCCTGGTCAACAGCGCAATAAGGAGAACCTATGAATAAAAAGACTGTGCGTGACGTAGACGTTCAAGGAAAACGCGTACTGATGCGCGTGGATTTCAACGTTCCTCTCAAAGATGGAAACGTCACCGACGACAACCGCATTCAAGCGGCGCTGCCTAGCATCAACTATCTTCTTGAGCAAGGCGCCGCCCTGATTCTATGCTCACATCTCGGACGCCCCAAGGGCAAGGTCGTATCCGAACTCAAGATGGATCCGGTGGCAGAACGTCTCTCGGAATACATCAAGCGTCCGGTGAAGAAGATGGACGACTGCGTCGGACCGGAAGTAGAAACAGCCGTCCAGGCGATGAAACCGGGCGACGTGATTTTATTGGAAAACACCCGCTTCCATCCAGAGGAAAAAGCCAATGACCCCGAATTCGCCCAAAAGATGGCCTCGTTGGCCGAGTTGTACGTCAACGATGCTTTCGGCGCCGCTCACCGGGCCCACGCATCGAACGTCGGCGTGGCCGAGTATCTTCCCACCGTGGCCGGTCTCCTGATGGAAAAGGAGCTCAAGTTCCTGGGCCAGGTCGTGCAGAATCCAGAACGCCCTTACGTCGCCATCCTGGGCGGCGCGAAGATATCCGATAAGATCGGCGTCATCGAAAGTCTGCTGGAACAATGTGATCGCTTGCTCATCGGCGGCGGTATGGCCAACACCTTCTTCAAGGCGATGGGGTTCGAGACCGGCGACAGCCTGGTAGAAGAGGACGCCGTCCCCACCGCCAGGTCACTGCTCGAGGATTTTGGTGGGCGCCTCGTCCTGCCGGTGGACGTCGTCATCGCCGATGCCTTCGACAACGACGCCAATGCCAAAGTCGTCGCCCCCAACGAGGTCAACGCCGGTTGGCGCATCCTTGACGTTGGACCCAAGACCATCGACACCTTCGAGTCGGCGCTTGGTGCCGCAAAAACCGTCGTCTGGAACGGCCCCCTGGGCGTGTTCGAAATGCCCAACTTTGCTAAAGGCACCTTTGCCATAGCGGAACGCCTGGCCAACAAGGACGCCCTGACCGTCATCGGCGGCGGCGACTCGGCCGCCGCGGTCCGACAGGCCAACCTGGCAAACCAGATGTCCCACGTCTCCACAGGCGGCGGCGCCAGCCTCGAGTTCCTGGAAGGGAAAACGCTACCCGGCATCGCCGTCATCGACGATGCGGATTAAGGAGTGATGATGCGCAAACCATTTATCGCCGGCAACTGGAAAATGCACAAAACGGTCGAGGAGTCGACGGCGCTGGTCAAGGCATTCAGAGAGGCACTGGGCGATTTCAGCGGATGTGACGTGGCCGTCTGCCCGGCCTTCCCGGCCCTGGCCGCCGTGCGCGGGGCCCTGACGGATTCCGCCATTGGCCTGGGCGCCCAGAATATGCATTGGGAGACGCAAGGGGCCTTCACCGGCGAGGTCAGCCCCCTGATGCTGCAGGGGCTGTGCGATTACGTCATCATCGGGCACTCGGAGCGGCGCACACTTTTCGGCGAGACCGACGATATGGTCAACCAGAAGCTGCACGCCGCCTTCGACTACGGCTTGAAGCCTATCCTATGCGTGGGTGAGAACCTGGAACAGAACAAGGCCGGCGAGACGGAGGCCTTCGTCGGGGGGCAGGTGCGCGCCGCCCTCAAAGGGATCACGGCCGAGCAGGCGCGGCAGATCACCATCGCCTACGAGCCTATCTGGGCCATCGGCACCGGCGTGCCGGCCACCGGCGAGGACGCCAATCGGATCATCGGTCAGACCGTGCGGGGGACGTTGGCCAATTTGTACGACGACGACCTCGCCCAGACCGTGCGCGTCCAGTACGGGGGCAGCGTCAAACCGGACAATGCGGCCGAATTTATGTCGCAACCGGAGATCGACGGGGCGTTGGTGGGCGGCGCCAGCCTGAAAGCGTCGGACTTCGCCGCGATCGTGAAGGCGACCCTGGAAAACAGGTAAGCGCCGGGCGCATACAAAACTTGGGGGAGCATCACAAAATCCGTGTTCTTTTCTCTACCTCATACCGTCACCGGCCATGGTTCAAAGGGGCCATACGTGATGAATTGGTGGACGCTATTTTGGTTGGCCATAACGTTAGCCGCGCTCTTGCTGCTCGAGCGTTGGATCCACCGTCACCTGCAAGGCGTGATGCTTTTGCTCACGGGCGATTCGGAGATCGCCGTCGTCCTCTATGCCCTGCCCCTGTTACCCGGTATCCTCCTCCACGAGATGAGCCACGCGCTGACGGCTCTCCTGCTAGGGGTGCGGGTCGGTGGTATTTCCATTCGCCCCAAGCGGGCTGGACAGCGTGTCCAACTCGGTTTCGTTCCCATTGAGAAAACGGACGCCGTGCGGGCCAGCCTGATCGGGCTGGCCCCCCTTCTCACGGGAAGCGCCGTCATTCTCTTGATTGGATACCAGGTCTTCGGCGTACAACAACTTGAGACCGCCTTCGCCACCGGAAATTTGGCCAACGCGATAACCAGCATCTTGAACGCCCTGAAAGCCCGTGACGCCTGGATTTGGGCTTATCTGATCTTTGCCGTGGGGAATACGATGCTCCCCAGCCGATCCGATCGCCAGCCCTGGCGACCGGTCTTGATTTTCCTCTTCGCCCTGGGGCTGCTCATCTGGATAGCCGGACTCGGCCCCACGATTATAGACAGCCTGCAGATTCCCCTCACCGCCGCCCTGCGGTGGTTGACGACGGTGTGCACCATCATCATCGCCATCGACGTCGTCTTTTTTCTCATCATCGCCCTGACGGAGAAACTACTGGAACGCGCCAAGGGGATGCAAGTCGAATACTAACGTCCGCCCCGCACACGTATGTTGAGCTGTGACAAAATCAAGAACATAAAACGCCCGATCTACCTATGCAGATCGGGCGTTTCACGTCTTCCAATTAGACGTGAATCGGTTTTATGCCGATGCTTCCCCATCCTCCAAACTGACTGCGTAATCGAACCCCCTGCGAAAGGCTTTCATATTCAACGCTTCTGTACCCTTCGGCACGCTATCCATGACGGCTTGCTCCATCGCCTCGCTAGAAAGCTCCTCCGTCAAAGCGGTCAAGGCGCCCAACATCACGATATTGGCCACGACCCGCCGGCCCAGTTCGTCTTCGGCGATGCGTGTAGCCGGAATCGATACAGCGCGTTGAGCAGCGTTCTCGTCCAGGTCGACCAGGTCAGCATCGATCAATAACAGACCTCCGTCCACCAGTTCATCGTGATACTTGGTATAGGCCGCCTGAGACATCATCACCATTAAACTGGGCCGAGTCACGTGGGGATACAGAATCATTCCATCGGAGATAACCACAGCGCTACTGCAGGCTCCGCCCCTGGCCTCCGGGCCATAGGAACGGGTCAACGTGACCTGCCGGTCGCTATAAATTGCCACAGCACGCCCGACAATTTTTCCCGACAGAATGATTCCCTGACCGCCGAAGCCCCCCAGGCGTATTTCAACCTGTTCGACATCATCACGCGCGTCACGCACCTCGAGCGGGGTCTTGTACGTGAGGGCGTTTTCCACGCTGGCCTGCTCTGGGGAAGCCAACTCCACCGAAGGCCGGTATTGCGTCTGAACCGTCTCGCTGTACAACTCGCGCACCCGATCCTGGAAGGTGGGGTGATCCACCTCCACGAACTCGCCGCAAACGATCTCTCCGCCAAAGCCAATATCCACCTCCCAGGGCTTGACCCCGTGACGGATGACCGCGTTCTCGTGATAATAGGCCATCAAGTCGCTGCCATATACACGGCGATTGGCGCGTCCATAGGCGGTCGGGCAGGGAGAGATCGCCTCGACCACGCTAAAGCCAGGCCGCCGGAGCGCCTTGTAGATCGACTGCTCCAGGCGTCGGGCGTGGAGCACCGTCCAGCGGGCCACGTAAGTAGCGCCGGAAGCGGCCGCCAGGTTAGGGATGTTGAATGGATGCTCCAGATTGCCCCAGGGGGCCGTGCTGGCCCGCGCCTTGGTCGGCGTCGTCGGCCCCACCTGCCCGCCCGTCATCCCGTAGATAAAGTTATTGACGCAGATCACGGTGATGTCCATATTGCGTCGGGCCGCGTGGATGAAGTGATTACCCCCAATGGCGATGAGATCGCCATCGCCGGAGAAAACGACGACTTTCAAGCCCTCATTCGCCAACTTAAGCCCTGTCGCGAAGGGAAGCGCCCGCCCGTGGGTCGTGTGAAAGCCATCCAAACGCATATAACCGGCCACCCGCCCCGTACATCCAATGCCGGAGACGATCGACACTTTATCCAGATCGAGTCCGGAGCGCATCAACGCGCTGGTGAAACAACTCAAGGCGGTCCCCAACCCACAACCCGGACACCAGATGTGCGGCAAGCGCTCGGTGCGCAACAAATGATCCATCGGGTGCTGTTCGATCTCCTCCAACGTCGGCCCATCCACTTGAGCGTCCGTCACCCGCTCGGTTTCCATCATATATTTGCGGATTTGTTGCTCCATATCCGCATTCTCGTCAGCCTCTAGCATCGGATAATCTTCCCCGTAAATCTCTATCGGTCGTTCGCTATCTACAGTCACTTCGCCACCTCGCGAATCGCATCTAAGATCACGTCCGGCTTGTGGATGTCTCCGCCGGGATGGGGCACCGATAACACCCGCGCTCGCCCCGCCACACATCGCTCCACCTCCAGCACGATCTGCCCCATATTGATCTCCGGCACCACAAACGCCTTGACCTCTCTGGATAATTGGCGTATGCGCTTCTCGGCGAAAGGCCAGACGGTCACGAGTTTGAGCATTCCGACGCGCAAGCCCTCTTTCCGGGCCGTCTCGACGGCCAAGCGAGTGGGACGGGCCGAAATACCATAGGCGACAAGCAGCACATCTGCATCCTCAACGCCATCTTCCTCGATATCGATGATGTCATCCGCGTTATCGAGAATTTTGCCGATCAATCGGGGGATCAACTTCTCTTGCTGAGCCGCCGTCACCACTGGGTAGCCGCGCTCATCGTGCGTCAAGCCGGTCATATGGATCCGGTAACCAGAGCCAGCTACGGGAAACGGGGGCACGCCATCCGCTTCAGGGGCATAATGCAGGAACTCGTGCCCTCTGCGAGGTGGCTCTTTCGGTTTACGCCAGGGATAGATGGGGATCTCCTCCTGCGGCGGGATCACGACCCGTTCGAACATGTGCCCAACCTCTTCGTCAGCCATGATAAAAACGGGTGTGCGGTATTTTTCGGCCAAATTGAAGGCACGGATCGTCAAATCGAAAGCCTCCTGGGGTGAAGCCGGCGCCAGCGCGATGATCTCGTAATCGCCGTGTGAGCCCCACCGCGCCTGCATCATATCGGACTGGCTGGTCGCGGTCGGTAGACCGGTGGAGGGCCCGCCCCGCTGGACATTCACCACGACGCAGGGGGTCTCCGTCATCACCGCCAGACCAATGTTCTCCAACATCAGGCTGACGCCGGGCCCCGAGGTAGCGGTCATCGATCGCGCACCTCCCCAGGCCGCACCCACGATCGAGTTCATCGACGCCAGTTCATCCTCCATCTGGATAAAAACCCCTCCCACCAACGGCAAGCGCGCAGCCATCCGCTCGGCAATCTCGCTCGCCGGTGTAATGGGATATGCGCCAAAAAAACGACACCCGGCGCAGATCGCGCCTTCGGCAATGGCTGTATCCCCATCCAAGAAAAACTTACCCTCCAACATCGCAGATCCACTCACGCTGCTCCACCTCCCTCTTCTTCTAGCTCCTTGACGTACATACAAAACTCTGGACACAACAATTCACACAATCGGCAGGTCACGCACTGTTCCGGTCGAATAACGTCGGGAAGGTGATAGCCTTTTTCATTCGTTTCCTCAGACATCACCAACACGTCCTTTGGGCAGTAACGCACACAGAGGCCACACCCCTTGCACCGGGATGGAATGATGTGCATCTCCCCATGCGGAATAGAAAATTTGTCGACGTCAAGGGGTATACGCCAAAGTTTCATAGCCGACCTTTCATATGATGCGGGAATTAGCCTATCTTCAAAGCGGGTCTTTCTAGACGATGTATGATTGCTCATCATCAATCAACGGAATAAGTCAAGCGCGCCAAGGCGTCCTTGGACTTCCGCTCGACCTCGCTGTGGATACTTCGGCCATGAGCGTCCATCGTCACCACCACCGGGAAATCCTCGACGCGGATGACCCAGAATGCCTCCGGCACGCCGAATTCGTCTTTTTTGTGGACCGCGACGACCTCCTTGACAGCGTCGGCGATGAGTGAGGCCGCCCCACCCACGGCGTGGAAATAGACCGCGCCATACTCGCCACAGGCCTGCAGGGTATCAGCCCCCATGCCGCCTTTCCCAATCACGCCCCGCAAACCGAAGTGCTCAATGACCTCGGCCTCGTAAGGCTCCTCGCGGATCGACGTCGTTGGTCCGGCGGCGACAAATTCCCACCGGCCGTCGTCTTCACGCTGTCGAACCACCGGCCCGCAGTGGTAGATCACGCTGCCCTGCAAGATCTCCCGCAGCGTTTCGTATAACGCTTGCTCACTGGCAGGCACGTCGTCGGTGCGGACGAAATGTTCGATCATGTACTTATGCGCGGCGTCGCGTCCCGTCACGATCACGCCGGAGAGATTGACCGTGTCCCCTACACGCAGCGCGCGAATATCCTCATCAGAAATCGGTACAGTCAAATTGTAGTTAGCCATCACTTGTACTCCACTTCTCCAACCAGGCATGCTTGACGATTCGCATCCGTCTGCAAGATCATGCGCGCCCGCCGGCAGGCCCAGCACATGTAGGCCACGCTGACGAAGTAACAGGCGGGCAGACGATGGTAGGCGCCGACCTTCACGCCCAGAACGCTCGTCTCCCCCCCAAAGCCCATCGGTCCAATGCCCAATTCGTTGCACTCCCGCAACAACGTGTCCTCCAATTTCGCCAACTGGGGATTTGGGTTGACGTCACTCAATGGTCGGAACAATTGCTCCTTGGCGTGGACGAAACCGGTGCCCCGGTCGGCGCCGATGGCGATGCCCAACACCGCCGGCGCGCATCCCTTGCCCTGGGCCTGGTAGACCGCGTCCAGGACGACCCGCCGCACGCCTTCCAAATCCCGCCCGGCCTCCAGGGGCGAATACGGGAGCTTATACTGCACGCCGACGTTCTCGCTGCCGCCCCCCTTGAGGAGCAAATCCACGTGCACGAAATCCTCGTTCCACGCCTCAAAGTGGAACGTGGGGAACCCAACCCCCAGGT
>Ga0209614_1002150_pt1 | contig 13422 bp, 13 predicted proteins | sample BlaSprsedimmetaG_FD_185484 | JGI IMG/M metagenome (GOLD analysis project Ga0209614, IMG submission 185484) | Hot spring sediment bacterial and archeal communities from California, USA to study Microbial Dark Matter (Phase II) - Blank Spring... ... | reverse complement strand
CCGTTCAGTCCCCCTGAAGTCTCTGGATGACGGGTAGCAAGACAATCAACAAAATCCACCGCAAATCCGTTGCGGCGCAGTATGGCCGCCAGATAGAGCAGACCTAAAGGCTTCGCCCATAAGTCATAGGCGGCAAAGTCGTAAATCCAGGGATTGATAAGTAACAGGCGCGGCTGACGCATGGCCTGCATACTAAATCACTCTGTCTGCCTCGTCAACCGGGGCACCCTGTGAATGTTCCACTTACAGCCCCGAATAACAAATCGTCATTTTTATCCTGTTGTATTTTTTAGCAAATTTCTATACGATATTTGTCATATTCAGCTCAGACGAAAAAAGTAGAGTCTACATAATATATAAGTTATGTAAATAATGACGGAACGTTCGTGCAGAACGTGCCTGAAGATTGGGAATAAGGAACATCCGCCTGAGCGGAATAGTGAATGTCCACCCACAGTTTTTTGATCGATACCAGCCCTTGTTCCTTCAGCCATTGATTAGTCATGCCGGTCTGAGTAGCCAGAGTACGGGATAAATGCCAGTAACCCTTGCGGCTCAATCCCACCGATATGGCAGCGTTGCGCGACGTGCCAAGGAGGCAGATATATGAAGAGCAAAATAAAGTACACGAATGAACCGATGGGAGAGTTAAGAGTTGTTAAGGATTTTCTTCCGCCGCCGGACCAGTTGGTCTTGAAAGAGGAAAACGTGAAGGTATCGATTGCCCTGAAAAAATCGAGCATTGATTTTTTTAAAAAAGAAGCAAAGAAACAGCACACCTCGTATCAAAAAATGATCAGACAGGTTATAGATTGGTATGCTTCACACTATAACAATCAAAAAAGCGCCTAACGATTGAAACTCCCCGCAGCCCGCCAGTGTCGAACCTGGCAGCAAGCAGCGGGGATGAACAATCATGTCCATCTCCTCCTTTTCAGCGGTCATCAGGGTATATCCAACCGCCGGGACGGCATAAGGGAGAATACCGTTAAAAAGGCGGGGTTTCGCGGTATCGGGGATAGGATTGAATCCAGATACCTCAGCTTTTGACAATAACTATCTGCCATTCGCCGTTTCCAATCTGATTTATCTCCAGGACCCTGCACCCCATGTATTCTGCCACATTCGGGACATCAACGGTAGCGGAAGGACAATCCACGAGCATGTCCATCCGGCTGCCGTTATGCAGTTTTGCGACCAACGGTTCAACTGCATATTTGGGATAAGGACAGACCCAGCCCCTCATATCCACCTGATAATGCCCTTCCCCTATTTTTGCTGCCGTAATCTTTCTCATTTCCTGCCTGCCTCCACATACTTTATAAGGACGTAAAAAGCGGCCAAAAACAGGTAAATCAACAGGGCGCCGCCAAACCAGCCAAACTGCCCGAGGGAGAAGGGTTTTCCGTAAAGCCAGCCCTCGCCTACGTGCCCTCCGTAGATAATCACCCAGGCACCGGATGTCAGCATGGCGGCAATCAAGGCCATCCATGCGCGGACATATCCTTCGGCGGAACGCCACAGTATGCCCACGCCGCATCCGCCTGCTATGACCATCCCTATGCCGAAAATAAACCCGCCGATGACCGTATGCAGACCCATCGGCAGCACAAAATGCATCTGCTGGTAGCCCTGAGACTTGAGGATGGCAAAGCCGGCCGTGCCAATGGCAATACTGAACAAAATCCATTTCATCGGGGTGCCGTTCCTGCTCACGAAAATCCCGGAGAAGGCCGAAGCAAAGCAGAGGCGCGAACGCTGGAAGATTACCCCGAATAAAGCGCCAAAAAGCAATAGCCCCGCATGCTTCGGCATGCCCTTTACCGCGTAGGCATAGGCGGCTATAGTCAGGAGAAGCCCGACTGCCGCACCCATTATAGGCTGGAAGGAATTTTCCTTCTTCCTTACCTCTTCACCCATCGGCAGCGCGGTGAAATCTATTTCTTCAGCCGCCTGCGCTGCCTGCCTTTTGAGAAAAAGACCGCCCAGGTATGCGCCGGAAAGGAGGCTGATGCCGGCCAGGGGGCCGCTTAGAGAAAGCGCCATTGTAGCGGAGTAAAAACCGCCCACGTTGCAGGGAGGCATTATAACCGTTCCAAAACCCATGAGCACGCCGCCCACGATAGCGGTCATATATCCGCGCCAATCTTCTGTCCTTATCTTAAATTCCTGTGAAATAAGGGCGGCCATAGCCGCGCCCATGATTATGCCGAAATTGATCATGGTGTGCACATCGAGATGAAGGGGCGTCAATGGATAGGGGATAAAAGGCGCGTCAACCTTGATTCCCACAAGATTATATATCCAACTCCCCCACATCGCCATTTGCGGGAATACACCTATGGCCCTTGCAAAGGCGAACATGAAAATATTTGCAAAGGCCAGGGCCACAGCGCCGGCCCAGATAGGCCAGGCCCTTTTCCATATCCTTACATAAAACACGTCCTTAATCTCGCCAGAAATCGCTTCCCATCTCCCCATTCAGCCTTCCTTCCTTAGCCAAATTTATTCGGACGCCCTTACCGCGAAGGACAAATACCGCCATGAACGAGGATGCCAAGCCCCCCATCCGTTGCCGGGATGAAACTATCACCATTTACCTATAAGTCAAATCGGAAATATCAATAGAATGGCGGACATTGATAGCGTCTGGCAATGATTCTGGGGATGGCCTTGAATTCACCAGTTAAGAGTTGTCAAGGATTTTCTTCCGCCGCCGGACCAGTTGGTCTTGAAAGAGGAAAATATGAAGGCGTTCCGCCACCGCAGCCGATGGGGACGGTGTTAGTTCTTCCCTTAAACATGGTTTTTAAATTGGAGTTCTATGGGGTGGGGATACAGATAGTACTGTTCTCTCAGGTAAGGAAGATCGTATCTATGTACGTAATGATTCAGTAGCGTAATGGGCACAATGAGGGGGAGGTCGCCCTGGCGATAAGAATTGATGACCTCCAGCAGCTTTTTTCTTTCATCCGGGGAAAGCTGCTTTTTAAGACACCCCACAATATGTTGCAGGATGCCGACATTTTTGTTCGGCGTCACTTTCAACCGCAGGGCTTCCAATAAAAGGCTCTGGTATTGCGCATACAGTTCCTTGACCGGGTTCTTTGGGGCCCTGGCTACCAATTTTTTCATCATACCGGAGTGCTTTACACTGTGGGCAAGGATAAGCAGCTCGTGCCTGTTATGGAAATCTGCCAGATTATCCCGGCTCATCTTTTGTGCAAGAATCTCACGCCACCTTTTGCAGACAAAGATGCGTTCTATGAAGTTTTCCCGAATGGCAGGATCATGGAGCCGGTCTTCGTCTTCCACCGGACAGAGCGGGAAATGTTCCATAAATGCCCGGGCAAATATTCCCACCCCGTTTTTTGTCCGCGCCCCCTCTTCATTAAAGACCTTAATCCGCTTCACGCCGCAACTGGGCGACCTGGCCTTAAAGATAAAAGCCCATAGGTCTTCTTTCGCCAGTTCAACCACGCGCTTACGCACCCAGCGGGCCATGCGTTTCGTATGCTCCTGAGCGGTATGTACCGTCATCAGACGGGGGGAACCGGGATCTCCCGCCAGCCGCAAGGGCTCCCGGGGAACACCCAAACCACATTCCACCTCCGGGCATACCGGCCTATATTCCACGTAACGGCCCAATGTATCAGTAATAAACCGATCCCATTTGTGCCCGCCGTCAAAACGGACCTTACTTCCCAGCAAACAGGCACTGATGCCCAATCTTATGGTCTTTTTCACCTGAAAATCCCCCTGTATCCCCCTTTTCCAAGGGGGGATTTAACGGATGCCCCCTTTACTAAAGGGGGGTGAGGGGGGATTATTTTCATTGTCATTTGTGTCGCTATGCGACATGTGTGTTTCATACTATCTCTAAATTGTGATATAAGAAATGCGCGCGGTTATCTGACTATATCAAGCGTGAGGCCCCCCGGCAAGGGGAAAACCCTATACGCATGTCCTTGAGATGTTTGCATAACCGGAGAATAATGTGATATGATTACAAATCAAGGGAGGAAAGCTAAAAATTGAAAATCGGCGTTTGCAAAGTTTTAAGGTATGGGAGGTAGTTCATGAAGAAGATCAGGATAGCCATTTCGGGGCTTGGTAACTGTGCGAGTTCATTGATCCAGGGTATTGCCTATTATGGAAACAAGGAGGGCAAAAAAACTATCGGATTGATGCACCGGGACATCGGAGGATACAAGCCCTCTGATATTGAAGTGGTGGCCGCCTTTGATATTGATAAAAGGAAGGTCGGGAAAGATGTATCTGACGCTATCTTTGAACTTCCAAACTGCACCACCGTGTTCTGTAGAGATATACCCCGAACAAATGTCCAGGTAAGAATGGGGAAGATACTCGACGGGTTTTCAGAGCACATGAAGAATTACGAGGACAAATATACATTTGTCCTCAGCGACGAAAAGGAGGCGTCAAAAGAAGATATAATCAGGGTATTGAAAGAATCGAAGGCAGAAATACTGTTAAATTACCTTCCCGTAGGCTCTGAACAGGCGGTAAGGTTCTATGCTGAATGCGCCCTTGAGGCAGGGATAGCCCTTATTAACTGCATGCCGGTCTTTATAGCCAGCGATCCGAAGTGGGCGGATAGATTTAAAGAGAAAGGCATACCGCTGATAGGTGATGACATAAAATCCCAAATCGGCGCCACCATCATACATAGAACCCTGGCCGATTTATTCGAGAAAAGAGGGGTAAAGCTCGAAAGGACCTATCAGCTAAATACCGGCGGCAATACCGATTTCCTCAATATGCTCAACAGAAGCAGGCTTATCTCCAAAAAGGTATCAAAGACAGAGGCCGTCCAGTCAGTCCTGGCCGAAAGGCTTGATCCCGAAGATATACACATCGGCCCCAGCGATTATGTGGCCTGGCAGAAAGACAACAAGGTCTGTTTTATCCGGATGGAGGGCAGACTTTTCGGCGACGTCCCCCTGAACCTCGAACTGCGGCTCTCGGTTGAGGATTCCCCGAACTCCGCAGGGGTGGCCATTGATGCCATCCGGTGCTGCAAGCTGGCTCTGGATAGAGGCCGGGGGGGTGCTCTGTATTCTCCTTCTGCATACTTTATGAAACATCCTCCCAGACAGTTCACTGATGACGAGGCATACCGGATGACCGAAGAATTCATCGCCGGGGCACGAGAAAATTAACCACGGGGGTTTCGGCTTCTTAAGCAGCTATGTTATATTATAAACAAAAATACCGGATAAATCCCGCAGGACACCATTTAGAAGAAAACGGTAAGGGCATAAAAACGGAGGATTGCTATGGATAAAAGCCAATACGGTAGAAGAAGAGACAAGCTGGTTCAGGAAAAAAGGCACGATACTTATAAAGAATGGGGCAAGTGGCCGGAGCCGACTGTATGTACTGAATGTGGTTCCCTTTTCGAAGATGGGCGTTGGTCCTGGAAAAAACCGCCGAAGGAAGCCAATAGGGTGGTCTGCCCTGCTTGTCAGCGTATCGCTGATAACTACCCGGCAGGGTATGTGGAGATCAAGGGTAATTTTTTCAAACAACACCGTGAAGAACTGCTGAACCTCATCCATAATGAAGAGGAGTTGGAGAAGGGAGAACACCCCATGGAAAAGATTATGTCCATTGTTGATAAAAACGACCACACCCTGATTACGACAACCGGAGTGCATATGGCCCGCCGTATCGGGGAGGCCCTATCCCGGGCCTATCAGGGCGAATTTTCCTTCCAGTACGGCGATGCCGAAAAGACTATAAGGGTTTATTGGAGCCGGTAATCATGCGCATTATGTGTCTGGACATAGGTACAAAGACCATAGGCATCGCCGTCAGTGATGAACTAGGCATTACCGCTCAACCGCTAAAGACCTTATCCCGGAAGACTGAAGAGGGAGATATAGATGCCCTGAAAAGGCTTATCAGCGAGTTAAACGTCACAGAAGTGGTCGTAGGGCTCCCCAAAAAAACGGACGGGAGCCTTGGACAGGCGGCGGTTTTAGTTCTAGAATTTGCAGAAAAGTTAAAATCGGCTATTCCGCAACCTATCCACACCTGGGATGAGCGTTTTTCCACAGTGGCGGTTACCAGGACATTGCTTGCGGGTGACGCCAGCCGTGCCAAGCGCAAAAAAGTGGTTAATCACCTGGCCGCAGCCTATATCCTCCAGGGTTTCTTGGACAGTAGATGATAAGGATACCTGATAGCATTAGAAAATGTTTGAGGTGGCGGGCGCTGGTGGGTGTATATGTTGTACTTTTTTTCGCCTATCAGGTTTTCACGTTTCTCTATATCCCGCCGGAAAGGCATGCGAAGTCAAGGGTTATCTATATCCGGCCGAAGACCAAATTTTTGACTATTTCCCGTCAATTGGAAAACGGAGGCATTATTAGAAGCAGTTTTAAATTTGCCATATTGGCAAAACTCACCGGGTCAGTCAACCAGGTAAGGGCCGGAGAATATGAACTAAGCCCCTCTATGCTCCCCCGGGAAGTGCTCAATAAGTTAGTTAATGGCTGGGTTATTCAGCACATGGTTACTATCCCCGAAGGCTACAACATCTATCAAATTGCCGACACGCTCGCTAAAGAAGGGCTGGTAAAAAAACAAGAATTCCTGGCCAAGGCCTTTGACCAGGATATTATATCATCCCTTGGATTTGAGGGGCCAAGTCTTGAGGGTTATCTCTTCCCGGATACCTATGAATTTTGGAGGGATATGCAGGCGGAAGATGTCCTCCGTAAGATGACAGGCCGGTTTAAGAAGATATACTCACAGAAATATGCAGAAGAGGCTAAAGGGCGAGGCCTATCCATGCGTAAGGTTGTAACGCTGGCCTCCATTATCGAGAAGGAAACCGGTGTACTAGGCGAGAGGAGACTTATTTCGGCTGTCTTCCATAACCGGTTGCGTCGCGGTATGCCCTTGCAGGCAGATCCGACGGTTATTTATGGGATACGCGATTTTAACGGCAACCTCACCAGAAAGGATCTACGGACACCAACCCCTTACAATACATATATAATCAAGGGATTACCGCCAGGCCCCATAGCCTGCCCGGGAGAAGCGGCAATTAAAGCAGTCCTTAATCCTGTAAAAAAAAGGTATTTGTATTTTGTGTCCAAAAACGATGGTTCGCATTATTTCTCGAGCACCCTTGAAGCCCACCAACGGGCCGTCGCCATATACCAAAAAAAGCCTGCCTCAGACGTTCCGGCCTCTGACACTACTGATTAAGAAACACCCCTGCCCGCTCATCCCCGAGGGTTTTTTCTCCTCCAGCCAATCTCACTCAGGAACATCGGATTCCATAAAAAGGACACGTCCGGAATCTTTTAGCTTGACAAGCTCAAGCCATTTTATATAAAGTTTATATATTCTATGACTCCGTAACTACCCGGTCTTGACAGGCAAGACGCCTGTCTAACTATTTTTAAGGTGATGGTATTCGGGTAATCCGGCCGGGTAAATCAGGCGTCTAATTTAACTAAAAGAATTTTCAACAGAGGCTCTTGCAAAAGTCCCGATTCTGTCATTCCCGCAGCGATTCTGAGCGGGAATCTGGTTCTAACTGCTTGAAAAACCATATCCCCGATAAAAGCATTCGGGGATGACAAACAGTTTTGCAAGAGACTCAACAGGATTTACATAATTAGACCATTTTTTGTTTCGTCAGTTGTTGAATTTAACAAGAAAGGAGGTGAAAAAAAGATGAAAAAACTAGCAATTATTATGGCTGTAATCGCCTCTTTTTGTCTGGTAGCGGTGGCCTTTGCTGCAGAGCCAGATACGGTCACCATCAGCAGTAAGGTGTATGCCAAGCATACCAAAGGCCTGGTTAAATTCACCCATAAGAAACACACCGTTGACTACAAGATCGGTTGTGCCGACTGCCATCATGTCTATAAAGATGGCAAGAACGTCTGGAAGAAGGGTGACCCCGTAAAGAAATGCGATAGCTGCCACAGTGTGGCCAAACCCATGGCCCAACTCTCCCCCCAGGAAAAGAAGCAAATGGCCTCACCGGAACTGGCATTTCATAAGAACTGTAAGGGGTGCCACATGAAGGCCAAAAAAGAAGGCAAAAAAGCACCCGTGGCCTGTACACAGTGCCATGCCAAGTAAATAAGCCGGTCTTAATGGCATCAGAGCGGGGATTGGGAGGTCGTGCCTCCCAATCCCCGTTTTATTTGACTTCCAACGAACTCAAGCAAGTTCGTTTTAAATAGGATGCCGCTCGCGGTATAAGTTGGCTTTTTACGAGATCATCTTATTTGATGCATTTTTCAAACAGGCCTCCTCGGCCTTGCCATTATCCCGCAAGCAAAAAAGTAGTGTTTTTCCAGTCCCCTTCTGCTATAAAATCCAGACAGAAAGAGCTGAAGGCTGAAGGCTGAAAGCCAGGGTTTCTATTCTGACTTCTGTATTCTGGACAAATATGATTTCACCTCCAACGTTATCTAAGATCGAAAATATCATCGGCAAAAAAAACCTTTTTACCTCTCAGGAGGATCGAATTTGCTATGCCTATGACGCCACCAATCTCTTCTATCTGCCGGACGCTGTGGCCATCCCTGGAACAGCAGAAGAAATAGACGCTATTATGCAACTCGCTAACCAGGAAAAATTTCCGGTCACACCCCGCGGGGCCGGAACCGGTATGACCGGTGGCGCTCTGGCGGTAAACGGAGGACTGGTCCTGGCGCTCACCCGACTTAACCGTATCCTGGAAATTGATACGGAAAACCTGATAGCGGTAGTAGAGCCAGGAGTAATAACCGGTGACTTACAAGGAAAGGTAGAAAAAAATGGCCTTTTTTACCCCCCTGATCCATCCAGCCTTAAGTTTTCTACTATGGGCGGGAATGTGGCTGAATGCGCTGGCGGCGCCCGGGCCGTTAAGTACGGTGTCACTAAAGATTATGTAACCGGCCTGGAAGTAGTGCTACCCACGGGTGGGATTATCAGTACGGGTGTGCGCACCAGAAAAGGTGTGGTGGGGTATGATTTAACCAAGCTCTTTGTAGGCTCTGAGGGAACACTGGGAATCATTACCAAGATTATTCTGAAATTGCTCCCCCTGCCAGAGACACGGAAGACCCTGTTAGCTATATTTGACAGACTGGATACGGCTATGCAGACTGTATCCGGTATTATCAGCGCCCGAATTATACCGGCGGCCCTGGAGTTCATGGACCAGACCGCTATCTCCTGTGTAGAAGACTACCTGCATGTAGGGCTATCCAGAGAAGCCGGGGCACTGCTTTTAATAGAAGTGGACGGCTGTAAAGAGGCTGTAGAATCGGAGGCAAATAAGGTTTCCCAGCTATGCCGGAAATTTGGGGCCATAGACATCCGGACAGCCAGAGACGAAAGCGAAGCGGCTCTCCTGTGGCAGGCTCGCCGGGCTGTCTCTCCAGCCCTCTTTAAACTTAGACCCCATAAAATAAGCGAAGATATTGTCGTCCCGCGCAATCGCATAGCAGAGATGGTTTCCCGGGCCAAGGCCATAGGGGTAGAAAACGACTTAATAGTCCTCTGTTTTGGCCATGCCGGAGATGGTAATATCCATATAAACATTATGATTGACCGGGAAGACCGGGCAGAGGTTAACAGGGCCCAAAAAGCCAAAGAGCAGATATTCCGTGCGGCCATTCAATTGGGGGGAACACTATCGGGCGAGCACGGCATCGGCATAACGAAATCACCCTTTCTAGGGCTTGAACTCAATGCCCTGGCCGTCGAAACCATGAAGAAGATAAAAGCAGCCCTCGATCCTAACAATATCTTGAATCCTGGAAAGGTATTCCCATATTGAGCCGGGAAAATTTGTCAGCAACAAAGCCTTCAAATCATCTGGAGCGAACCATACTTATTGCAGCCGGAGTCGCTTTTATCCCTACCGTCCTCTTCCTCCGCTACCTGCATCATATTGGAATTACTCAATCAATAGAAACAGTTCCAGGTCTGCACATCTTTGCCGAATATTTGAGTGCATTGGTCTCCATATCTATCTTTCTGCTGGCCTGGCACACCTACCCAGACCGACGTGATACATTCATTTTATCTCTGGGGAACGCCTTTCTGCTGGTCGGCCTTTTGAGCCTGTTCCATCATATCGTGCACTACCAGGAAAGTCTGGCCCTTATCAAGAACCGTGTATCACTAAACAATTGCGTTTATTTTCATGCCATGAGTCAGCTTTTACTGCCATTAGGTCTCCTGGTCAGTACATTTGCGGTGGGCAAGAGATTTTCGACACGCAGGCGTTTTCACTATTTATTAGGAGTTATCTTTCTCCTCACCCTGATATCAGGCGCAGGCTCCTACCTGAAATCCCACCAGCCTACCCTCTTTCTGGCAAATGCGTCTCGCCTTATCGGCCGGGATCTCTTGACTGTACCCCTTTACGCCGTGGCTATGTACCTCTATTATAAGAAAAAGCTATTTGCCGACCCAAAAACTAATGCCTTATTCCTGGGCGCCCTGGCCCTACTGGGGTATAGTGAGGCTCTGGGTGGCGAGAACCATCACAATCCCTTTTTTCATCTCTTCATAATTGCGGCTTATATCATTATCCGTCGGGTAGTCTTTGTCTCATCTGTTCGCTATCCGTATAAGGCACTTTATGCGGTTAAAGAAGACCTCTCCGAAAAATATCAGGAACTTTCCTCTGCGCTAGAGATGTTAGAACAATCGGAAGAACGGTACCGCTTGCTGGTTGAAAACTCAAACGACTTGATATACACTCTCGACTCACACAGTCGCATTACCTTTGTAAACCAGAACATAAGTATCTTGACCGGTTATACGCCTGCCGAGTTACGTGGTAAAAGTGTTTTTGACATCCTTACTCCGGAGTCGCAAAAAAAAGGCCGTAGCGCAGATCAGGACGCTGGTGAAGACCAGACGTGCCCTGGTTGAAGACCTGCAAATACTGGCTAAGGAGGATGGGGAAAAAAGAACCATTATGGTCAATATCCAGCCTATACATGACGCCGAAGGCAAGCTAACAGGATTTCAAGGTATAGCGAGAGATATTTCCGAACGCAGTCAACAACAGGAACAGATGATCCACTCCGAGAAACTGGCTACGGTGGGGCTTATTGCCTCGGGGATTGCCCATGAAATTGGTACGCCCTTAAACATTATCTCTGGTAATGCCGAGTTTCTCTTAGCTGACCTTCCCGAGTATCACCCCATGCGTGAAGAGTTAGAGACCATAGTCGATCAGTGCCAGAGGATATCCGACCAGGTTAAGAGTCTCCTGAATTTTGCCCGTCCTTCGTCCTCACAGTTTGCCCCGTTAAATATAAACGAGATCATCCATGATACCCTCCGCCTTTTAAAACATATGATTAAACCTAATCACAACATACAAGTTAACCTGACCCCGGAAATGCCGCCCCTAATGGGTGACAAGTACAGGCTGCGACAACTATTCATCAATCTCCTCTTGAATGCTTTTCAAGCCATGCCCACGGGTGGTTCACTAACCATAAGTACCCGCCTGATATCAGGATCACGTGCTCCTAAAGTAGAGGATCCGTATGTAGACATAAAAATACAGGATTCCGGTCAGGGTATTGAAAAAGAACATCTAACGTCCATATTTGACCCCTTTTTTACTACCAAGGCCATGGGCCAGGGAACCGGTCTGGGGCTGGCCGTTTGCCTGAGGATAGTCAAAGATCACGCGGGGGCATCGAGGTAGAAAGCGCGGTTAATAAAGGCACTACATTTACAATCCATCTTCCACTTCGTGCATCTCTGAAGGGCAGCGGAACAGAGGAGTCCATTAGCCATGTCTGATGTCCCTTATTCTATACTCATCGTTGATGACGACGTGCAAATGACCATTATGCTCAGGAAAGTATTAAAAAAAGAAGGTTATGAGGTGGAAACCGCCCTTGACGGGCAGGATGCCCTGGCTAACTCCGCTGGGGGAGATATCGACCTGGTAATAACTGATATCCGCATGCCAGGCATGGATGGCCTGGAATTCCTGAAAAGGATAAAGGAAAATCATCAGGATGTCCCGGTTATACTTATGACCGCCTTTGGTTCTATCGAGGCCGCAGTGGAGTCCATGAAGAAGGGGGCCTACCACTATATAGCCAAGCCGTTTAAAACAGAGCAGTTCCTGTCTGTGGTAGAAGCCGCCCTCCGGGAGCGAAAGCTTCAGCTTGAGGTGGCCGGTTTGCGCCAGGAGATAACGAAAGAGTTTTGTTTCTCAAGCATTATCGGGAAAAGCCCGGTCATGCAGGAATTATTTTCCCTGATCCGCCGTGTAGCCCGGACCAAAAGCACCGTCATAATCTACGGGAAGAGCGGCACCGGCAAGGAACTCGTAGCCAGGGCCCTGCATTATAACAGTCCCCGTGCGGATAAAACATTTGTTGCCTTCAATTGTGCGGCCATACCCGAGACCCTTCTGGAAACAGAGCTTTTTGGTCATGCTAAGGGGGCATTTACGGATGCCAGGTATGCCAAAAGGGGCCTTTTTGTCGAAGCAGATGGCGGGACCTTGTTCCTGGATGAGATTGGCGATATGCCTGTTTCCATTCAGGGCAAGTTGCTCAGGGCTATCCAGGAGAGGGAAATCCGGCCGGTGGGCGCAACGAAAGATATTAAAATCGACGTAAGACTTGTCGCGGCTACACACCATGATCTCCAGCAACTACTTAAAGAAGGGAAGATACGAGAAGACCTCTATTTCCGGTTAAACGTAGTCCCCATAAGCCTCCCGGAATTAAAGGACCGTAAAGAAGACATCCCACCGCTGGTGAGACACTTTATTAACAAATATGCCGTAGAGAACAATCAGAAGCCGCTTAACGTCTCAAGAGAAACAATGCGCATTCTTATGGAATATTCCTGGCCGGGAAATGTTCGGGAGTTGGAAAATATCCTGGAACGGGCTGCCATTCTCACCGAAGGCCCCATGATCCAGCCTGAGAACCTGCCCGAGGGTCTTCGCTCGGCCCCCTATGCATCTGACGAAGAAATTCCCATACCTTCCAGCTTAGAAAATCTGGAGAAAAAACATATCCAGGATATACTCAACTTAACCCGCGGGAACCAATCGGAGGCTGCGAAGATATTGGGAATCGATTGCCGCACCCTTTATCGCAAGATAAAAGCCTACAATCTGCAGATAACCTAATTTTGATCAATTCGTAAAAAAGCCTTTTCACCGCTGAGCACGCAGAGCACGCAGAGTCCGCAGAGAAAACTTTATTTTCGTTATTGGTTATTGGTTATTTGTTACTCGAATAACGAATAACTTCATTCCTTATCACGGCGTTCTCGGCGGTAAAATTTTACTTCCAACGAACTCAGGTTGACGTAGCTGGTATAATTTGTTCATGTTCTTTGATAGTTATAAGTTTATAGCCAAGGTTTTTTGCTTTACGT
>Ga0209614_1002149_pt1 | contig 13434 bp, 10 predicted proteins | sample BlaSprsedimmetaG_FD_185484 | JGI IMG/M metagenome (GOLD analysis project Ga0209614, IMG submission 185484) | Hot spring sediment bacterial and archeal communities from California, USA to study Microbial Dark Matter (Phase II) - Blank Spring... ... | reverse complement strand
GACGGCATCCTGGTTTCACGGCTATAACCTGGCCCTAAAGAGACCAGGGCAAGAGAGCGCGCGGGCTTCAGCCTCGCGCTTTTTCAGCGCCCGGCTTCCACAGCATCATCAACACCGCCGCCGCCAACGCCATCGCCGCGCCGAAGAAGAACGGCGCTGACGGACCGAAGCCGTCCCATCGCCCCACGCCATCCCACAGCATGCCGGCGATGAGCGACGCAGGGAAGTCCAGAATGCCCAACACAGCATTGTACGTCCCATAGGCCGTACCGCGCAGCGCCACCGGCACGAGATCGGCAACCATCGCCTTCGCTGTGCCGTAGGCGAGACCGTAGTACACACCGTAGATGGCATATAGCACCCAGATGTGCCAGCCCGCCCCGGCAATCGCAAATCCCAAGTAGATTGCCGCGTAGACCAGCCATCCACCGATGATGACACGTCGCCGTCCCACCCTGTCGGAGAACGCCCCTGCCGGGGCGCTCACCAGCGTGTAGACGGCATTGAATGTGACCAGCATCCCCAAAATGCCGAGGATGCTCAATCCGCGTTCCTGCGCGCGCAACACGAGGAAGGCATCCGACGAGTTGCCGAGGTCGAAGAGGCCCACGATCAGCATAAAGACCAGGAAAGGTTTGCCTAATCCGCTAAACGAAATGCGCGGTCGCTCGCGCACTTTGGTCACCCCCACCTCACGCGCGCCAATCGCCAGCGAGAGCACCGCCAGCAATGCCGGGATCAGACTGACGAGCACCACCGTCTGGAACGTCCCCCGCGTCAGTTCCCCCGTGGTGCGTTGCGCGAACCACACGACCAAAAGCGCAATGAGCAGCCCCAAAACTGCCCCACCGGTATCTGCTGCGCGATGAAAGCCAAAGGCCAGGCCACGCTGTTCCTCGTCAATGCTATCGGCGACCAGAGCATCACGCGGCGCGGTGCGCACCCCCTTGCCGACGCGATCCGCCCAGCGAACACCCGCCACCAGCCCCCACGTGTTCGCAATGTAGAAGAACGGCTTGGCGAGCGCCGAAATCCCGTAACCTGCCACCGCGAGCCACTTCCGCGCGCGCAGCTTATCCGAAAGCCAGCCAGAGAACACCTTGAGGATACTGGCGGTCGCCTCGGCAATCCCTTCAATCAGGCCGATGATGTTGGTCTTCACACCCAACACATTCGACAAAAACAGTGGCAGCAAGTTGATGACCATCTCGCTGGAAATATCCATAAAGAAGCTGGTCAGGCTCACCGCCCAGACGTTGCGCGGCAGGCCGCGAACTTTATCCTTGAATGAGACAGGTTTGTTGTCCATAATGAATTCCTCCTTGTCAGTCGTTAGTCAGATAGTCGGCTTCGCTTGGGCCGGGTTCTGAAAGCGTCCGTCCGCAGACCGGTTACAACTTCATCGTAATGTAGCACCAGCCAGCAAATCGTCAATCAAACCGCTTGTGCAAACAGCGGCTTTCGATAGAATAGTAGCTTAGATACACTCGCAAAGCACACGGGGGAAAAACACTATGAACATCACCTTCCAAACGCTGGAAATTGCCGGACACAAAGATAAGCCGCTTCCCAACACATTTCTCAAGCAAGCGGAGCCAACATCGCACGCCACCATCGTCCTGCCGGGCCTGGGTTACACGGCGCAGATGCCGTTGCTGTTCTACGTCGCCGAGTTACTCCTGGCGCAGCAGGCCGACGTACTCCAGGTAAACTACACTTATCTCGATACCTTCCGCGGGCTGGATAACGCCGCCAAACACCGGTGGCTAGCAGCGGACAGCGCGGCGGCCTATCGTGCGCTCGTCGTGCAGCGCCCGTACACGCGCCTCACCCTCGTTGGTAAATCGCTGGGGACGCAGGCGATGGCGCACCTTATTGCCACACAGACGTTCCCCACACATACATCTGCGCTCTGGCTAACACCAGTTCTCAGCAATCCGCAGGTACGCGAACAAATCGCGGCCTTTCCCGGCCCATCGCTCGTCGTCATCGGCACCGCCGACCCATTCTACGATCCAGCCCTGCTCGCGGAGATCGGCGAGACACCCACGCGCACATTCGTCATCATCGAAGGGGCGGACCATGGGATGAGCGTCGGCGACGACGTGTTCCGGTCGCTGCGGGCGCTCGAGAAGGTTTTGCGGGCGGTGGCGTTGAGCATAAGCCACCTCACCTGAAAGCATGATGGACGCACTAATGCTAATGATGCTTTTTCTTGAGCGGCAGCGGTGTGACGCGCACGCGCCGTTTGTCAACAACACAGATAGAATGTTCCAGAGTTTCTACAGGTACGATTTGCAGCACCCGCTCTAGCAAAGCACACATCTCCACGTCCGAATAGTTTCCACCACGAAACAAAATAACACCAGGCCCGTTCGCCGCACTGAGCGCCAACACTTGTGGGAAATCCAAATCAGCCGTAATTACAACGCGGTTTTCGTTATGCGCCAATGCCAACAAATCAGCATCAGCGGCGCGCCCAGCATCGATAGTATGCGCATGAACACCACTGTGTCCGTGAGCGTGTAACACGTCCAGCAACAGTGGGGAGACTGGCATATCCAGTAATGCTTTCACATTGCTAACTCCAGCACCGGAGCATCGGTCAAATAGACAGCATAATTGAGCGCCGCGTCAATATCCTCAGCTTCCAGATATGGGTAAGAGTGCAGAAGCGTTTCTGGCGTCTCGCCAGCAGCCAGCAACCCTAGCAGCCGCGATACGGGGAAACGTAATCCCCGGATACACGGCTTGCCGCCGCACACAGCCGGATTGACGGTGATGCGTGAAAACCCGCATCCATCTGTGTATTCCAGCTCCTTGAACATTACATCTGTTTGTACTTCCATTACGCGCCTCCGTTCACCACTCGGCTTCCCACCTTTATTATACACGCGCTTTGGTTCTTTGCATGCTGCGCTATCCAATTTTGTACAATGGATTGGCAACCCATCATACAAAGATAAAATGCAAAATGACAAAACCCAATTGTAATAGGGTAATGACGCTTCAGAAATTGCACGCGCGTTCGGTCAAGACGAAAGATTCCCGGTTTCTTGGAAGAAACCGGGAATCTTTCTATGATGTATTAATGTTAGTGATTGCGCATGACGAGTGGCAGGTAAATCGCGAAGCCGTCTTTGGGTTCGACCACGACAACGTGCATCGCAGAGGTTGTTCCGCCGCAGTTCTCCGCCGTGAGCGTGACCGTGTACGTATCCGGCGCGCTCCAGCGGTAGGTGGCGGTGTTTGTCCCTTGCCCGCTGAGCGGCGCAGGCGTCCAGGTGTAGGTGATGGGCACGGTGGCGTCAGCGGGCGTGATGGCGGCCTCGAAACTGACGAGCGTACCCACTATACCCGTCACCGGCCCGGTCACACTGACAGCAGTGAGCGGTGTGGGGCAACTAAACGAAGCCGTCACATTCCCCCAGAAGCCGCTGGAAAGGATGTAGCTCGCGCTTCTGAAAGCGTTAACCCCGGAAGCGGCCGGCTCGCCAGTGGTATCGCCCAGACGAAAGCTGGCGCTGCTACGCAGATTACCGCCGGAGGCAATCACCCAGCGATAGATAGCGAAGTGATCGGTGATTGTGCGGGTGATAGGCCGGCAGGTGTTCAAATCGGCTAGAAAACCGCTGGACAGTTGGGTATGCCCAGCAATCGAATGGCCGGTTTGCCAGGGTTGCCCAATAGTTGAGACAAGTGTAAACCCGGCGGAGGCGAGGTCAAAGGAGCCGCCAACATTGATAACATCATTGCAGATGCGGAAACTGGCCGAGTGCGGCGCGGGCGGGTAGAGGTGAAGCACAATCGTATCGCTGATTACAGGGGAAAGATTGCCCGCCCGGTCGCGCACCTGCGCGTAGACGGGGACTTCACGGCGGTCCAGAGCCGGCAACGCCCACGTGAGGACATCAAAGTAGGGTTGCCACTCGGCCCAGGCGAAGCCGTTGTGAGAGAGGCGCACCTCCGCCACGCCGCTGCCGGCATCCCCGGCGGAGAGATGGACTTGCACGGTGGTCTGGTGGGCCGTCGCCGCGCCGTTGTTGATAGCGATAGTAGCCGTGGGGGGGACGCCGTCATACCACAGGCCAAACGTGCCGACGTTGGAGACGTTGCCCGCGCGGTCTTTGGCCTTGACGTGCAGGTAATACTGCGCCCAATCGTCTTCGTCGGCGATGGGGGGTGGTTCATAGCGAGTAGCCGTCCCCCAAGCGGTGGGATCGCCGGTGGGGCTGGCGCTCCACAGGTAAGCATATTCGCCCACGCCCGAACCCGCGCTGCCGTTGGGGTCGGTGGCCGACCAGGAGAAGTTGGGATCGCGGCAGGTGTTTTGCCATTGGCTATTGCTGGCGAGGCAGCCGGGGTTGATGGTGGACGCGTTGGGTTTGACGGTGTCTACACTAAACTGACGTGTAGCCGGAGACGGATCTTCTTTGCCAGATTCATCTCTCGCTTTGACATAAAAGTTATGTAAACCTTCAGCGAGATTACTGTAGGTTCTTGTGGTACTGCTGGTCCATCCAGACCACGAGCCATCATTTAGTTTGTAGCTATATACCAGATCCCGTGTAGCAGTTCGATCATCTGAACCGGTCCATATGAAAGTGACATTGTTGGTACGAATCCATCCACTCGGGCCACTGGTGATTTCAGTATCCGGATGTTCAGTATCTTGTAAATGAATAAACTCAATTCCTGAGAAACTCGTTTGACTCCAATAATCTACAACACAGTCAAAGTTACCGTAATCCATATCAGAAAAATCTGCAGTAGTACCATCAAAACTCTCGACATAAGCAACATGCCCGTATGACCACTCTGCTATGGCGCTGGTAGATGGAGTACCATTTACAACAAATCCTTCCTCTCTTGCTCGAGCAGCCCAGTTGCCAGCATTACCCCAGTAAGGATATTGTTGTCCCCCAGTATCAGGACGTTTATAGCGAGCCCACCATGTACAATTTCCTTGATGACAAGGGTAAGGATTATAGTTGGGATCGGTATATCCACAACAGCCTTGCTCCAATGGTATTTGAGATAAAAGGTAGTACGGATCAATGTCTACTGGATCAAATAACTTATTTTCTTCTTGAGCTTCAATTTCAAAATCAAGAGTTTCTAAAACCATTCTATAAACATTGATCGCTTCATTAGTGTCAGCGCCTTGATATTCAATACGATAGATATAGTCTTTGTATTCGATGATTGTTGTGTGTCGAACAAAGAGCGGATTAGTATCTATGGTTAGAGTGTACAATGCTGGATGACCAGCGACAATTAACTCGTCTTGCAAGACCGAGTCGGAATACATGAAATGAAGCTGGTAGTTTCTAAACCATTCTTCCAAGTTTGCTCCCTGTGGATTGGGAAAAACATCAATGTTAATGCCATCTGTTTGGGTTGAAAATAGTAACCGTTGTTCTATCACCCCGGCTTCTCTTCCATAATTCTTCAGAGTAATCTCCGCCATCCAGTCAGAGGGATATTGAGCAGTAAAACCGTACACAGGATCAACATAAATATTCCAGGATTTTGTGCTTTGTGCTAGTAACTCTGTTTTATGAATTTGTGTTAGTGTAACCATCAATAATGTGACCATAATCAATTTAAACCATTGACGCTTTACCATAACAATCCTCCTCCAAAGTTGCAATTGGACGCTGAATCGGTCCCTAGTTGCTTCAAAATAACAGCCGTATTTCAGCAATTTGTGACACATACACTTCTGGGGCATCGAACGTAACAAAACACACCCCATCATTCGAAATCCCCATTCAGACTCAATATCCAGATTCAAAATACCCCCATAACTCGACGCCGGCATCACTGATTGTCGCGCCAGATGTACATTTCCACTCTATTTTGGCATCGTTCAAGGCAATCATAGCCGTACCAGACCCATACTGATTGGCGACGGGTGTGCGCGTCTCAATCCCCGCCGCCGAAGTGGAGCCATACGGTCGGACACTGCACCATCCATTCCCCCCGGTCTCACGGATAAACAGTTTCAGATAGACGATTTCAGCCATTGCCGGAACAGATGCACTCAGATCCACGACTTGCCAGTTGAAACTAGCACCACTCTGGTTGGCAATTGTCGAAGGATTATCTGGTATTATCCATTTCCCTACAGCAGTGGGCGCCAGTGTCTCGAAAGTCACGGCCCCTTCCATGATTTGACCTGTCCCCACCGCCCCATCCGCAATTTGCGCCGCTCCGATTGCTCCCGCCGCAATTTGATTCATCCCAATCGCGCCATCCGGCACGGTCAACGCCATCCCCGCAATCGGTACACTCCGAATCAGCTGACGCGGACTCAGCGTCTCCCCACCGACGGTGATTTCGAGATAGCGGTCGCCGTTCCACGTGGTGGTGGGGATGCCGCCCGTTGTCCGGCTGCCCAGGCCCACGCTGAACAAGCCATCGCTCACCATCACGGCGTCGTGGACTTCCGGCCCCCATACCAGGTTGCCTGCGCTCGCCGTGTCGTAGAGGGCGAAGGACATCCCGTAGCTGCCGTTGAGGGGCGTTCCCAAGTTGTCCGCCATGCGGCCCTGATAGTTGACGGTGGTGGCGCTAGGGCCGGGGGCGTTCGTCGCCGCGAAGGGCTGCGCCCAGATGGACTGCGTGGCGATGAGGAGGGCGATTAGGAGCAAAGTGCCGCCGTTAGGGATAAACCAGTGAAGCACTCTGCCACGGTGATGCAATCGAGGGGCTGGCTCCTTTTCCACATAACACTGGCGCTCTGCACGATAGTTGTCAATAGCTTCTCCCAAGTGGCTTAATAGATTTCTTTGTTCAGACATAGCGTACCCCCTTGTAGTTCAGTGAATTAACGAAAATACGCACGCGCGCTATACACTCATCGCTTGAGTTCAATGACAGCAAACTGTGATCGGAAGTGATAGATGTTCAAGCGCGCCAAAGTGTCGTCTCCCACCCGCCATTGCACGGTAAATGTATGTGTACCAGCGGGTGGTGTTGTAATCCAAAATGCAGTAGCCGGATTAGAACGTCCGGAATGTATGTTAACGATTTGGTTTATGCCACCAGTTGAATCTTGCCCCACTCTTTGCCCATCAATAGCAAAGTCCAAATACGCAACAATATTGTCTCCCTGAATTCCAATCGCTCCTTGAAACATCAAAAGCACCGGACCGCCAGTTGTTTCCATCGTGATCTCATAACCTGGAATATCCGCAAAGCTCTGAGAAGTTGTCTCTAACTGCGTTTCACCCGGCCCAAACACAACCGTTTGTGCGTTGGTCACGGCATTCGCCAGAAGTTTGGCTGTATCAACCGCGCCATCTGCAATCTGACTCGCGCCAATCGCGCCATCCGGCACCGTCAACGCCATCCCCGCAATCGGCACGCTACGGATCAACTCGCGCGGACTCAGCGTCTCCCCACCGACGGTGATTTCGAGATAGCGGTCGCCGTTCCACGTGGTGGTGGGGATGCCGCCCGTTGTCCGGCTGCCCAGGCCCACGCTAAACAGGCCGTCGCTCACCGGCACGGCATCGTAGACTTCCGGCCCCCACATCAGGTTCCCCGCACTCGCCGCGTCGTAGAGGGCGAAGCTCATCCCATAGCTGCCATCAAGGGGCGTCCCCAAGTTATCCGCCAGGCGGCCCTGGTAGTTGACGGTCGTCGCGCTGGGGCCAGGAACAGTCGTCGCCGCAAAGGGCTGCGCCCAGATAGACTGTGTGGCGATGAGAAGGGCGAGCAGGATCAGGGCGCCGCCGTTAGGCAACAACCAACACAAGATTCTCCTCACGCGCCCAGAGCGTGTTAATCCTGTAGGAACAATCTGCTGACGGGATTCCCACCATTCACCTAAAACGAAAAACAAATTCCTGCGTGTTCTCATTACAACCCCCCTGTTTACTGAATGCTTGAGAAATACTACCTATCCCATGGTTTATTATGATCACTCGATGTTCTCCTGTCGACTGGTAAAACCCAAAAATCGAACTAAAATCGAACTACTTTTGTACCTACTGTGGAACCCATACCGATGAACCTGGATGAACTGACGCCCAATTTACTCGAAAGCGCGCTGCGCGCCCTACAGCAGGCCGAAACGCCTCCCATGGATCTGCTGCACCTTGCCGTTCTTGCCCAAACCGAAAGCGCGACGCGTGTGGAGCAAAGCCTGGCGCTGGAAGCGCTTCTGACCCGTTTGGTCGAGCGCGCCCTGACGGCGCAGCGCCAGGCCGAAGGCTTACACGCCGCCCCAGCGCACACCGCGCCCAACCGCGCCGCGCTCCTGCAAACGTTGGCCGCCGACTTTGGCTGCGGCAATGCCACACTCGAATCCTGGAGCGCGTTGTATTACCGCTATCTCAGCTCCATCCCTTTCAGCGTGGACGAGTTGGCCGGCGCGGCGCACGTCGCGCTGCAACAATACCGCCGGCGGCTCAAGCAAGGGCTGGCCTATCTGGCTGTCGAAGTGAGTAAAGCGGAACTGGCCGCCCGCCGCCAACAACTCGACAGCGCCGGTTTGCACCTTCCACTGCCCGAATATGGCCGGCTCTTCGGCATCGAAACGCACCTCAGGCGCCTTACAAAACAGATCGATGCGGCAGAAACCTCTTGCTTTCTGAGCGTCGAAGGTCTGGGAGGCATCGGCAAGACGGCGCTGGCCCGCGCGCTGGCGCAACGTGTGCTGGAACGGGGCGCGGTGCAAGACGTGCTATGGGTCAGCGCGCGACAAGTGTGGCTTTCAGATAACGGCGCAATGACGCCGGTGCAGGACGCCGCGCACTCTACAGAAGACATCGTCACCCGCCTGACGCTACAAGCCGGGATGCGCGACTTGGCCGGCGCGCCGTTGGCGGAGAAGCTCGAGCGGCTGCGGCGCGTCGCACGCGAATCCATCTATTTGATCGTCGTGGATAATCTCGAAACACTCGCCGACGCAGCCCAATTGTTACCAGCGTTGGCCTCGCTCTCCGGCAAGAGCCATTTCGTGCTGACCAGCCGACGTACGCTGGCGCAATTCCCTTACATCTCCGTGTTCGACGTGCCCGAACTCACGTTACAGGATAGCCAGGCGTTGCTCAACGACGAGTTGCAACGGCGCGGACGGCGCAGCGCAGCGCAACCGGCGTCTATCGAGCCAATCTACGCCGCAATTGGTGGATTGCCGTTGGCCCTCAAACTGGTCGCTGCGCAACTGAGCCGCTTGCCGCTGGATACCGTGTTGGCGGATTTGCGAGCCGGGGAACGCCGCCTGCACGATCATCTCTACACGTACATCTACTATCACACGTGGCAGTTGCTCGACCCTCCGGCGCAACACCTGCTCCTGGCGATGCTGGCGATTGCCCCCGAAGGCGAGGACGTGGGCTTCCTGCAAGAAATGAGCGCCTTGAACGACGCGGAATTCGAGCAAGCGTTAACGCAACTGTTGGACTATTCCCTCCTCGAAATCGGCGACACGCTGGTCGCGCCGCGCTATCGCTTGCATCGCCTGACGATCACGTTCCTGCAAACGAGCGTGCTTTCGCACTGGCACAACGTATGAGCATAGCACAAACCATATCCGTCCCCGCAGTGGGCATCGACACCTCCCATTGGCAACGACACTTCCGGGACTACCTCCAGGATCGCCTGAACTGGGCCACCGCTTACGTCTGCCAGCACTCGCCGGCGCAGAACGAGCGTCACGCGCGCTCTTTCCTGAACCTGTTACAGCAAGCGCGCGCTTTCCGCGAATTGAACGAGCTGGCCGTAACCTTGATCGCCGCCTTACATCCCTGGCCGCTGCGTTGGGGCGAATGGGACTTGTGGGAATTGGAGTTGCGCTTCGCGGCGCAGGTAAGCGCAGATTTGAGCCGTCCCCTATCGCAAGCGGAATTCCTGACCTATCTCGCGGAACGGCTATCGACGCGCGGACAACTGACAGAAGCCGAAGCGGTAGCGCAGCACGCGTTGACTGTGGCGCGCGCTTGCCGAGCCGTGGCGCTGCTCGCCAGGGCCGGCGTCGCCTTGATCGGCGTGTATGAACTACACGCCGCTTACGAGACCAGCCACACAATGCTGCAAGCCCTGGAAAGCGAACTGGAAGCGTTGCGCGCCGGCGCATCACCGCAAGAACTCGCGCAGGCGCAGGCGTATCTCGGACTGCCACGGGCCATCGCGTTACGAAAACAGGGCTGCGTCGGGCAAGCCATTCAATTAATGGACCAGTTCATTGAGGATTTGGAAAGCTTGGATGTTCCCCAACCCTATTTGCTAGGAGAGTTGTACCGCACACGCGGATTGATGTTTTGGGTACACGTCCACTATCCAAAAGCCAAGCGAGATCTACAGCAGGCTATGGCGCTCTTCGCTCAGGAAGGCGATGCCAATGCCGAGACTTACACGCAGAGCATCCTTGGCCTGGTGCAGTGGAGTCTTTCGGAATTGGACGAAGCCGAGTGCAGCATCCGGCGCAGCATTGCCTATAACGAGCGGACCAAGGCCCGCTGGCAACTCACGCGCGACGTCGGCAATCTGGCGCTCGTCTATCTGTCGCGGGGGGAGTTGGCAATGACACTCGCGCTATTGGAACGGCACGAACGGCTGGCGTTGCAGATGGGCGATACCTGGGAACTCCACCGCGCATACGGAAACCGCGCAGAGGTGCAGCTCTGTCAAGGGCAGGCGCGAGAGGCCTACGCGGTTTTGCAGGAGACTTACGATTACGGCCAGAAATACGGCGCGCGTGAAGGGTACGGCCTGGATTGTCTGTCGTTAGGTTTGTGTCACCTACAACTTAGCAACCAGCGGCAGGCGCTCCAGTTGTACGGAGAGGCCCTGGAACTGAGCCAACAGATTGTCTCGCCCGCGCTGGAGTCGCTCGCGCTCCGCTATCTGGCAACTGAAGTAGATGCAGAACGCGGACGCACTTACCTGCAACAGGCGCTCGCGCTGGCGCAAACGTGCGGACGGCGGCTCGATGTCGCTTTCTGCTATCTGACGTTAGCCAACATCGCCGCCGACCCTGCAACGCGAGAGCGCCACTGGACGTTAGGCGTTCACGAACTCAAAGCCATCGGCGCGACGGGCTGGTTGAAACTGGTTACGCCGGAGCATTTGCCATATTTTCCGCCCCTGCTTTGAGTCTTTGTCAGCAGATTGAGCAAATTGAGCAGATTAAGCAGATTTTGATATTCTAATTCCGTGTATTCTGTGTATTCCATGGTATCTTTTCAGAGGAGGGTCTATGAGCGCAAAACACATCCCCAACCCGGTTCCCATCGAAGCGGCGGACAGCCGCGATTACGACGTGCAGACGCACGCGGCAGGACCGCAGGGCGCGCTCCCGCTGGACGACGATTTCCTGCGCCACGCCCCTAGCGGCGACATCTTCGGGCTGACAATGGACGCGGCGATGGGGTGGCCGCCCGCCCAACTGCGCCGTCCGGAGTACCTCATCCTCGGCATCACCGGCGGGATGCGCGCGGAAGATGGCGCACCCATCGCCCTGGGCCTCCACACCGGGCATTGGGAGACCGACAGGCTGATGCGCGCCGCCGCCGAAACCTTCACGCAACTGGACGCCGTGCCTTTCGCCGGCTATGTGACCGATCCGTGTGACGGGCGCACGCAAGGCACGCCGGGGATGATGGACAGTCTACCCTATCGCAATGATGCCGCCATCGTGCTGCGCCGTCTCATCCGTTCGCTGCCGACGCGACGTGGCGTGTTGGGCGTCGCCGCGTGCGACAAGGGCCTGCCCGCGCTGATGATGGCATTGGCCGCGCAGCGCGACCTCCCGTGCGTGCTCGTGCCCGGCGGCGTCACGCTGCCGCCCACGGTGGGCGAGGACGCCGGCAAGGTGCAGACGCTCGGCGCGCGCTTCGCTCAGGGCGAGATCGCGCTGGAAGAAGCGGCGATCCTCGGCTGCCGCGCCTGCGCGTCGCCGGGCGGCGGTTGTCAGTTCCTCGGCACGGCGGCGACCGGCCAGGTGGTGAGCGAGGCGTTGGGGATGGCGCTCGTCCATGCGGCGCTGGCCCCGTCCGGTCAACCGCTCTGGCTCGACCTCGCTCGACGCTCGGCAGAGGCGCTGATGAAGCTGGCGGAAGCCGGGGTGACGATGCACGACATCGTCACCCCGGACGCACTCCACAACGCGATGGTCGTCTATGCGGCCTTCGGCGGAAGCACGAATCTGCTGCTGCACCTGCCCGCCGTCGCCCACGCCGCCGGACTCACCCGCCCCACCGTCGCGGATTGGGATCGCGCCAACCGCGCCACGCCCCGGCTGGTGGACGTGCTGCCCAACGGTCCGGTCGGCCATCCGACGGTGCGCGTGTACCTGGCCGGCGGCGTCCCGGAGGTGATGCTGCACCTGCGCGATCTGGGCCTGCTGCATCTCGATGCGCTGACCGTGCAAGGCCGTCCGCTCGGTGAATCGCTGGATGGATGGGAACGCTCTGAGCGCCGCAAAAGCCTGCGCGAGCAGCTCTTTGCGGAAGACGGCATTGACCCAAACACCGTTATCTTTTCACCGCAGGAAGCTAAAGCGCGCGGGATCACCAGCACGCTCACCTTCCCCACCGGCAATCTCGCGCCGGAAGGATCGGTGGTCAAGAGCACGGCGATTGATCCGCGCGTGGTGGATGCGGACGGCGTGTATCGCAAAGTCGGCCCGGCGCGGGTGTTCACGACGGAGCGGGCGGCGATTGCGGCGATCAAGGGGCAGACGGCGCATCCTGTGCGGCCCGGCGACATCATCGTGCTTATCGGGCGCGGGCCGCTCGGCTGCGGGATGGAGGAGACGTACCAGGTGACGGCGGCGCTAAAGCACATCTCGTGGGGTAAGGAGGTGGCGCTGCTCACCGACGCGCGCTTCAGCGGCGTGAGCACGGGCGCGTGCGTGGGCCACGTCGGCCCGGAGGCGCTGGCGGGCGGTCCCATCGGGCGCGTGCAGGAGGGCGATCTGATCGAGATCGTCATTGACCGCGTGAATTTACACGGCAGCGTCAATCTGGTGGGGCACGATGGACGGCGCTACTCGCCAGAAGAAGGTGCGCGCGTGCTGGATTCCCGTCCGCCCCACCCCGATCTCGCGCCCGACCCAGGTTTGCCCGACGACACCCGTCTGTGGGCTGCGTTGCAACAGGTCAGCGGCGGGACGTGGGGCGGGTGTGTGTACGATGTGGAGGCGATTACTAAAATTCTAACCGCGAATCACGCGAATCTCCGCTAATTTTCGAGAAAGATTCGCGCAGATTAGCGGTTGATTCCAAAAGCAGTTTATTCGAAAAGGAGGGCAGACATGGCAACATTACGAAAAGCATCCGATGAAGAGATCAGGACATTCATTGCGCAGCACAATTCGTGGTCGGTAGAAAACGGCAAGCTGCACCGCGAGTACGTGTTCGACAATTTCGTGCAAGCCTTCGGCTTTATGACCCAGGTCGCGCTCGTCGCCGAGCGGGC
>Ga0209614_1002148_pt1 | contig 13434 bp, 12 predicted proteins | sample BlaSprsedimmetaG_FD_185484 | JGI IMG/M metagenome (GOLD analysis project Ga0209614, IMG submission 185484) | Hot spring sediment bacterial and archeal communities from California, USA to study Microbial Dark Matter (Phase II) - Blank Spring... ... | reverse complement strand
GTTTAACGTATAGACTGGCTCAAGCAGGCGCTTCATGAGACTTTTGTAGTCTTTAGGCGGCTATGCAAGTTTCAGCCGCATCAGGTAGTTAGTCGATTGGATTTCCATCTGCGCGGCGTGCAACGGCGTGACGCAATATGGATTCTCATAATGGTTGAAGTCCGCGAGCGGCTCCGGCTGATCGTTCCGCAGCAGGGGGCCTTCCCACCCGAACGCTAACGTCTCGTCACGCAGTGTGGTTAAGGCAATTGCCAACTTGTCGAACGTCACCGGCAGCGCGAGCACACTTTCCTGGAATGCCTCGAACTCCCCGTCCAGTGCGGCGCGTCCCATCTGGCAGAGCCAGACGTTGCGTGTGCCCGGTGAGCGCAATTCGCGATAGGCACCCGGCCCCTGCGTCATCAACGCGAAGCCCTGCGCCGCGGTGAGCGCCAGATAACCATCACCCTTGCGCGCAAAAGCCCACGGATGGCCCTGCGCGTCTTCGCGCACGCAGTAAGCGTCGAAGGCAGAGGTCGGGAAATAAGCGTGTGTGAAGCCCATCCAGTCGTCGTCCGGCAGGTTGTAGATGGCGATGAGCGCATCCTTCCACTGCGCCACGCGCGGCAGGATGCCGTTGCCGCGCCAGAAGCCGGGCGCGTGCGCTTCCGTTGTGCTGCTGTTGGCCGGGTGATTGGTGTAGACGATGGCCCCTGGTCCCAGCGTGGCTTGCCAGATGTGCTCGCGCGTCCCCGGTGCGCCGAGCCGGTAATCCTGCGCCGAGCCGAGCAGGTAATCCGGCGTCCGGTAGGTGACTTTGTTGATTGAGGATTGGGGGATTGCGGTCTCAGAATTTTCAGTCCCATTTTCGATGGTGGGCAGGAGATGCTGTTCGCGGTTCCACAACTCATTCGGCGGCGTTGTCGCGATCTCCTCAAACAGCGGCAGCAGTTCGTAATCTTCCATGCACGCCAGGCTAACGGCGCCGGCCAGGTGTTGGTTGAGGATGCCCATGCCCCACAGCAGCCGCGTGACACCGCCCAACGGCGATAGCCAGCCGCCTAGGACGCTCGCGGCCTCGGTACGACCTTGCGTCCCGCCGAGGATGCCGTGAAAGCTGTTCAGGGCAACGCTGAACAGCAGCTTGTCCAGCACGACGGTCGCCATCTCCCAGAGGGCCTCGTTTTCGACCAGGTCCATCAGGTGCGCCAGCGCCGTCAAGTTCGCCTCGAAGGCTGGCCCCGAATCCCATTCGCCGAATCCGCCCATCGCCCGCGCGCGCAGCCATGCCATCGCCCGGCGCTTGCCCTGGGCGACGTGCCATTCCCCGTTCTGCCCGCTACGCTTGAACTTCCGTTTGGGATACAACTGCCCGGCGAGGATCTCGCACGTGTGCAAGAGAATCTGCTCGCTCTCTGATGTACTCGGCGCTTCGTAGGCGAAGTTGAGGAGACAGCTTCTGAGAGCAGCAGGGAGCGCCTTGGGGAATTCCGAGGCGTCGCCCCAGCGGTATTGCATCCCGAGCAGGCCGAGCAAGTGCAGGGCGCTGCCCGCCGCACGCTGGTTGATGCGCTCGATGTGTTGGAGCAACACACGCGGCTCGAGGGCATTCCACATCCCCAGGGCCATTTTCGCCATCTCGCCGAAAAGGTTGCCCTCGCAACGGACCGCGTGTTGCAAGGCGTCCATACGGCGTTTGGCGTAGTTGCCCTCCGGCGTCTCGTCGTAACGCGCCAGTCCCATGCCCCACAGGGAAAACGTTCGGCGTATGCGGATGTTGTCGTCGTAGTATTCCTTGATAGGCGGCATCATGATGATGCGCAAGGGGCCTTGCGGCGCTTGATGGGCCTGAACGAGCGGCCACTTATCGCCGGGCGTGGCTGTGGCGCGCGACTCCGCGTAGATGCGGCCGGCCGGGGTTTGCAGGCGGATCATGATCTCTTCGGAAGCATTTTGACTCTCCGCCCAGTGTACGGTCGGGAACTCATCCCAGACGAACACGTCGCGGTCGAGGTAGGCGGTGGCGAAGATGCGTTCGAGTTTGTTGCGGTAGTCCACCTCCTCGATGAGCGTGGGAAGCTGCACGCACGCGTCACCCGGCGTGTCGGCAATGCGCAGGGCGAAGGCATGCGGGAGTTTGTCGGCGCCGGCAGCAACTTGTTCGAAGCGCACCAGGATGGCGTTGTGGCCCTCCGCTAAGTCCACCGTGAAGCTGGCTTGGTGGAAGCCAAACGCGTTGTGGCGATAACAAGGCGGGCTGTTTTCCAGAATGTCGTTGACCCACACGTCCGCCGGGCCATACGTGGTCAAGACGAACGTTGCTGCTCCAGGCTGTGTAAGCTCGATCTCGATGTAGGCCCACGCGCGCGCGTAATGGGGAACGGGGTCGGGGTCTGTGAAGGCGAGCAGGGCATCGCCATCCACAAAGTGATCCTCGGCGCAGGTTGTGTATGCCCAACGCCCGGTATAGTCGCTGCCGGCAGAATCGCCGGGGGTGAAGTCGGCTTCCGGCAGTGGTCCCGGTTCTACCGGCTGGCGCGTGATACCGGAGTTCTCGGTGCGATAGCGTTGCGCGAAGCGCAGTGTGGCATCCGCGCTAAAGAGGGTATCTGGATTGTCAGTGGTTAGGATCTGAGGCCCGGCAACTAACCAATGGTGAATGTAGCCGTTCTGAAGTTCATACGTGATGTAAGAAACAGGCATCGAAAAGTAAGCTCCTCTGGATAGTTTCAAGTTCAAAGTCGAAAGTTAAAAGTTCCAGGTCCAAAATCTAAAATCGAAAATCCACAATCAACAAATCAGCTCACGTTGACGCCGACTTCTGTGAGGGCGGCTTGGAAATCGTCGTAGAGGATGGGTTTACGCAGGTAAAGCGCTGCGCTCTCGTCGTTGCTATTCCATAGCGCGTCGTGTTCGGCCTCGTCTGTCCACGAGCACAGGATGACGGGAATGTTACACGTCTGGGGATGAGCTTTGAGCTTTCCCAGGATAGCCAATCCCCTGTCGCCAGGTCCGTCCAGTTCGACGATGACGACGACCGGCGTTTTGTGTAAGGCGATGTCGAGCGCGTCTTCGGCGAAGTGTGCCAACACGATCGGGCAGGCGGCTTTGTTCGCGTACCGCTGCATTAAGTAGCAGAAACTTGCATCGTCGCCGACGACCATCAGAGGCGCTAAACCTGAAGACATACCATCCTCGTGAAACGTGATTCGTAATCGGTAATTAGTAATCGGTAATTGGTGAGGACTACATTACCAGTTACCAATCCCCACTCACTACTGTAACATTTCACAAGCAAAAAGTCTTTCACTTTTCGGACGACTTCTTGCATTTTTCGGACAATTCCAGGAGAAGACTACAAAAGTCTCACACGGTGCGGGGTTAACCAAGCGCTTGCGCCAAACAAAAAACCTTGCCAGGTGCAGGCATGGTTTAGACTTTTGTAGTCTTCGTTTCACTGCTGCTCTGATACTCGCGCGGGGCTACGCCCATTTCCTGGCGGAAGACCCGCGCAAAATATCCGCCGCTGGAAAAGCCCACTGCCATCGCGACCTCGGTGATTCCCATGTTGCCGGCTTCGAGCAGGATTTTTGCCTGTTGGATGCGATACCGGTTCAGGTAAGTGATTGGCGTCACGCCCATTTCTTGCTGGAAGCAGCGGGTCAGGTGGCGCTCGCTCAATCCGACGTGTGAGGCAATATCGCCGCGCGTGAGGGACTGCATGTAGTTGGTGTGAATGTAAGCCATTGCCTTATGCACCAGCCGCTGCACTTCGCGGACGGTCTTGCGGCGGCGTGCCAACATCGCTTCGATGTGCTCCAGGGTTTCCTCTGCGCTGAACAATCCCTTGCTCAGGATGCTGACCATTCCACGATTGAGCCGCGCCATATCGTCTTCGGTCAAGACCTGCGCGGTGAGGATGACCACCGGGATGCGCTGCGTTGCCGGATCATTGCGCATGGCTTCAAGGACGTCAAACCCGTCCAGTTCGGGCATCATCAGGTCCAGCAGGACGAGATCAGGGTGTTCACGTTGCAGGATATCCAGGGCCTCTCGCCCGTTGCGTGCTTGCAGCACGTGATATTGGCTGTCGCCTGGGGATTGCGCCTGTACCATACGCGTATGCATGGCCAAAATGTTGGGGTCGTCGTCCACGATCAGGATTTTTCGGGCTTCCGGCGCGTCTTCCTGGGGATCCAACAACCCCTGGCCGAGTAACATCTCGGCCAGTTGGGTTTTGCCGAGCGGTTTCATCATAAAATCAAGGGGCAACAACGCGCCTTTGTCGCCATCGCCGGATAAAGTATAGCAGAGCACCGGCACGTCGCGCGTGTGGGGATACTCCTTGAGCGTCCGCAGAATGTTCCAGCCGTGCGCGGCCGTCACCGCCTGATCTAGGATGACGGCGTCGGGCGAGCCGCCGCACAACAGTGCGCGCCAGTCCGTGTCTGCGTCGACGGCGTGCATGACGATGTCGACGCCTTTGTGGGCGAGATGTTCTTCGAGGCGTTGCCCCTGTGTTACATCCTCAGTCAGCAGCAGGACGTGGTCGCAGGAGGCGACGGTGTCGCTTTCGCCCGTGGCATCACGCTCCATCACCGGCAGCGTGAAGTAAAATTCGGCCCCGCAGCCTTCTTCGCCGCTGGAATCGACGCCGATGGTGCCCTGGTGCATTTCGACCAGCAATTTGCAGATCGCCAGCCCCAACCCCAGGCCCCCATAGCCGCGCGTGGTGGTACGCTCCGATTGCCGGAATTCGTCGAAGATCAGGTCTTTTTCGTCGGGTGAAATGCCCAAACCGGTATCGCGAACGGAGATGGTCAAGGTCCTGGAAGCGTGAGCGTCCTTGGATGTGTTAGCGTCTTTGTCGCATGCGGTGACGCGCAGACTTACCTCACCCTGTGTGGTGAACTTAACTGCGTTATTGATTAGATTCAGGACGACCTGCCGCAGCCGCGTGCGATCTCCCCACACGCGAGGCAATTCGGCGGGGATGTCGGTTTTCCAGTGCAGCGCTTTGTCCCGCGTGAGTTGGCGGGCGATCACGATCACCGGCTCAAGCATCTCGTGGATATCCACGGCCTCGTAGCTCAACTGCAATTGTCCCACCTCGATGCGGGTCAGGTCCAGCACGTCGCGGATTAGCCCATCCAAGTGCTGCGCGTTGACGTAAATCCGCTCCAAATCCTCTTGCCGGTTACCGTTCAGCGCCGCTTCGGGCTGCGTTTCGCGCAACAGCAGGTCGCTCAGGCCGGAGATGAGGTTCAGAGGCGTGCGTAGTTCGTGGCTCACCATCGAGAGGAAGCGGCTCTTGAGACGATTGGCCTCCTCGGCCATCTGTCGCCGTTCTTCTGCCAGACGGCGCGCCTGCACAGCCTCGCGATACAGGTTGACGCTTCTAAGCGCCGCCGCCAACTGGCGCACCACATCGGCGCACGGTTCCAGGTTGCCGGAATCGAAGGCGATGAAACCGGATGCGCCTCCCTGAATCCGCAAGGGCAGCAGCGCCAGGCTGAAGGGCTGGTCGGCAGGATACAGGCCATCTGGGGGAAACTGGCGGCTGGGGAAACGCCGTTGCGCTTCGTCCGTTACCGGCGGCGCTTGCACCACACTCCAGGCCGCCGGATCTTCCCCTTCTGATTCGTAGAAGGCGACGACCGCGTGTTTGATGCCGATCTTGGGCAGGCTATCGGGCAGGACGGCAAAGATGCCGGCCTCGTCCTGGGCGGCGAGGAAGCGGGCCGTCATACGCCCCATCTGGTCGGCGATATCGATTTGGCGCAGCAGATGGCGCGTGTACTGCTCGTGCGCCATCTCGCTGATGACGTGCCTGGCTTGCGCCAGTAACTCTTCGGCTTGACGCTGCGTATTGGGATCAGACTGTGTGTCAATCAACGTGGGCACTGTATCCTGCAAAAATGAAATCGCTGTCTGCCAGGCGTGCAGGTTATTCCCGGAGGCCATAAGCCGTTGTAACACCTGTCGCCACGTCAAATGCCAGGCCAGGCCGTCGCTTTGCTTCAGGCTGGTGATAAACGCATCCACCAATTCCTGGCAAAACGATTGTAGCTCATCCAGCGGCAATCCTTGTACGTGGATATTCATCATCGCCGCCAGCTCCCGTGCCACGTCCTCCGCCGTTTTTGACTTGTGGAGCTTGCCTTCTTGTGGTGTCTGGCTTGGTGGGATGGTTATGCTCGAAACACCGATCAAACAGCCGCACGATTCGCGAACGATCAACTGGGTGGGAATCTGGACAGTTTGGTGACCTTTAACCTGCCCGGTGATGTACTTGAGCAGCAGTTCCACGCCCTGGTAGCCTTCCTCGAAGGCCGGATAGCGGATGGTCGTCAACGACGGCGTGTGCACGGTGGCTTCGAGTCGGTCATCGAAACCGATAACCGCAACGTCCTGTGGGATGCGCTTCCCGGCCCGGCTCAGTACCTGCATCGCGCCCAGGGCGGAAAGATCGTTGCTGGCGACTAGCGCGCTGAAAGGGGTGTCTGACGCCAGAATCTGCTCCATAGCCTGCCGTCCGCCGCCGGTGCTGTGAGAGCCATAGGCGAGCAGGCGGAGATCGTTCTCCAGGCCGTGCTCTTCCAGGATGGCGTGATAGGCGTTCAACCGGCGCGCGCTGTCCCCATCGCCGTCTCTCTGGTATCCGGCGATGAAGGCAATGCGCCGGTGCCCGTGCTCGATCAGGTGCGCCATCGCCTGCCGGATGCCGCCCTCGTTGTCGGCCATGACTGTCGGTCCCTTTTCGCCCGCGCCGACGAACACGATCGGGTACCGCTGGGCGACGAGGCGTTTGAGATAACTTGCCGTGGGTTCCGAGGTGAACCGCCCCACGATGAGGAGTCCGTCTACGTTCCAGGGGCCAACCGGGATGAAGTCGACGTCGGGTAAGGGGACGGCCCAGGCCGGGCGCGGCGCTCCCTGACCGATACCGACATCCACGCTACAGGAAAGCAGGAGATTGCACCCCAGATCGCGCGCGGCGGCCCGCGTGCCTTGATAGACCGGGCCGAGGAAGGTGTCGAGCGTGCCGGTATACACACGCCACCCAGCCAACACGCCGATGGTGGGGCGATTGTGTTTATACGGTTGTGTCCGCTTCAGTTCGTGCATCGTGTGCGTCCCTTCATCCAAAAGACTATCACCATAGAGGGATTTGGCAAGTCATGGCTATTATGTTCCTTTGGTAACATGTTACGCCGATGAATACGAGGCATTGTTCTGCCTTCCAAAATACGGTACAATGAATTTGGAAGGGCGTTCCAGTTGAACGGATTCAGCTTTGGATGTGATGCATGAAACGAATTTACTCGCCTGACCGGCGTTATGTGGTCGCTCTCGAGACCTTTGAGATGCGCATGTCGCATTGGATATCCGTACCTTGCGTGCGCGACAATATTACCAGAGAGCCAATCCTGGACCTCTCGCGAACGCTGTGGCATGCGGACGACGTCACCTGGGATGACACGGGAGCACGAGTCACCCTGAGTTTGCGTCTCTATCCTGGCGACCGGCCCGGGATCGCATTGACGATCAACTTGGCTGAACGTTGTTGCACGATCGAGACCGCATCTGAAACTGTGCAGATGGACGTTGAGCATGTCGCTCAATGGCTGGAAGCCTATGTCAATGGTTGAAAACGGAGAACGGCAATGAAATCACGGCTTGATCAACCTGCTCTGGCTCCTCAGTGGCGTTGGCTGTGTGTGATCGGCATCCTCTTGAGCACACTGGCCCGCCGTTCACTGCTGGGAACATCTGCGCCCACACCCACGCCTTTGCCCCTTGTCAGCCTCGACGAACTGCGCTTTGACGACCCCGAAACCGAACGCCGCTTCCAGGGGCTGCATGCGTGCATCCAGGAGATCACCGCCGCTGGCTGGCGCACGACCAGCTACAAACTGATCGGCAACTTCTACTCGACGCATCAGGTGACGGCCTGCGACCGTGGCCCATACGAGGGTAAGGGCATCGAACCGCCCTGCACGCCATGTCCACTGACGCCGGAGGAAGAGGCGGCAGAACTGGCCCGCGCCGCCGCTCATTTCGCCGAACAACAACGCCTGCTGCGTGAAAACTACCGGGAGATGTATGTCGCCCTGATGCAGGCCTTTCCACTCGATCGGTGTTGGCCCTAAAGAAGGTGATTTCTCCAGAGGTAATCCATGCGAAACTTTCTACGTCGTCTATTCCGTAACCAAACCATTTTCATCATTGTCAACACGGCCTTCTGGCTGGGATTGTTGATCCTGCTGTTGACCGATCCGCTGCGCCTGTTCGTGGGTGGCTCGTTGTTGGCGCTGGCGCTCGGCGGCTACTTGCTCTACGCCGGGCTTTCTCCTCGCGTTACACAGGGAACGGCACAGCCGGTTCTGACCCGGACGTGGTCGGCCATTTTAGGTCTGGTGGCGGTGGTCTTTGCCGTGCTAATGTTGGTCCACGCACTCAGCGGCGGCGTGTTGAGCAAGGCACAATACCGGCGACAGGCTGTCGAAGAAGCCCTGGCGTCGGCCTCCAGAGGCGATACGTGGCTCTACCTTTCCGATATGGGATTGCGCGAAATCCCACCGGAGGTGTGGGACTTTGCACACCTGACCCAACTCGACCTGAGCGATAACCGGCTTGACGTGTTGCCGCCGGACATCGCCCGGCTGCCGAACCTGGAACGCCTTTCCCTCGATGGCAACCGCCTGGAAGAACTACCGCCGGAAATCGGCCAGCTTTCGCATCTGGAATGGCTCGACCTCGACGACAATCGCTTGACGGCGCTCCCGCCCGAATTCGCGCGCCTGCAATCCCTCACCCATCTGCAAATCCAGTACAACCGTTGGGAGACCTTCCCCCTTGCGATTCTGGAACTGCCCAACCTGGAATTGCTCTTCCTGGCGGGCAACCGGCTCGGCGAGCTACCGCCATCGATCACAGCGCGCGCGGAGGCCGGGGAACTCGAGCTGTGGTACAAACCTTACGCCACTCGCTTCAACTGGTCGGCGGTCGTCGTCATTGGCGGCGGACTGGTGCTGCCCGTGTTGCTGAGTGTGGTCGTAAATCGGCGGTGGACGCGCCATGAGCAGGCGCAACAGCAGGCGGCGCGGCAAACCGGCGAGGTCTTCGCCATTCCGCCGATGCTGCGCAGCCAGGCGCTCTTTGTGGTGTTCGCATTGTCGGCGGTGAGTCTGTTTATGCTGATTGCCGCGCTCAACGGCCCGCAAACCGGCCTGACGATGGAGGCCGGGGTGGGGCTGTGCCTGCTCTTTTCGCCCCTGATCGTCGGCGGGCTGATTTTCATCTTGCACAACACCGGCATGGTGACGCTGACCGCCGAGGGCGTGACGATCCGTCGTTCGAGACGTGGGCGGTGCCTGCGTTACGACGATATCGTAGCGGTGACCTCGCAATCGCGCATTTTCGGCCCTGGCATTGTGATCCGCGGCCATGAGCGCGTGCTGCGTATCCCTCGTATGCTGGAAAACCTCCCGCGTTTCTACGCCTTGCTGCTTCAGCGGGTCACACCCACCGTGCGGGATGCGGCGATTGGTAAAACCGCCCCAGCCCCGGCCATCTCCACAGCGGACGGTGCGCCGAACGGCGGCCCGGTGTATGCCTTCGCCATCAGCCGCCGCGTGTGGGCGCTCTATATTGCCGGGACGGTGCTCCTGGCCCTGATCTACCTGGGCATCGGGCTGCTGGGGATATGGAGCGGGTTGGCGCGCGGCGAAATACCGCCCTTCAACACCGCATGGGTGCGCAATTCGCTCATCTTCTTTGCGATGATCAGCGTCGTTTTTCTGCCCGCACTGATCATTGTAATTCGCGGTTTGACGACGAGGTACGGCCTGCTCAAAATGGAACAGCCTGTCGCCTGGGAGTTCTACCGGGAGCGCATCCGCTACCGTTTGCCGCGCGGTGATTGGCAGGAGCGACCTGCGCGCGAGTTGCTGCGCGTGACCCTGCGCCCACGGACCGCCACTGCGCGCGGCGGGCGCGGCATCGAACAAGAAGTGACGCTCTACATGCTCGTCCTAGAATTTGCGAATGCCGACCCATTGGTGATCGACCAGGAACGCGCCGTGCAGTTCGGCCAGACGCCGGAGCAGTTGCACGCGCTGCTCACACAGTTGTATGGGATTGGGTGAAGGAGTTTTTGATGAACATCTCATCCGATTTCGCCATTGCCGACCGTCCCCAACCCCAGTATCCCCTCGTGGAAGCGCGCGGGCGATTGCAGGTCGCCGGTGGTATGATGCTGGCGATCATTTTGCCCTGCCTGGCCGTATTGCTGGTCGTCGTTTTGCTCGTTTCGGGCCTGGTCGCCGGTTTGGAGTTTGGGGCAATTGTGCTCAATATCGTCATTATCGGCGGGATCGTGCTGTTTACCTTTGGCTTGCCCGCCATCATCGCGCCACCTCTGGAGATTCGGCTGATTCGCAGGGGCCGCAAAGCGCTCGAAACCGCGCAGCAACTCACCACCGAAGGGGTGCGGACCCAGGCCGTCATCGTCGATTGTTGGACGCAACAGTGGAAGCGCCCGCGCCAGTATGTTGTCGCCTATCGCTTCGAGGCTGCGACGGCAGATGGCCCGCGCCTCATCACCCACGCCGAGATCAACCAGGAGGCTTACCTGCGTTATCAAACGGGGATGCGCGTACCGGTGCGCTATCTGCCGGACGCGCCGGAGGTCTGCCGTATTGACCTTGACCCTACTGTTTCGGATTCATAAAAATATGACTTCCCGTGTAAACCTTCCCGGAAGCTGGGCTTGGGTATGCGGTGGCGCTTGGAAGTGTTGCGGCGGTAAGGGCGAGGCATCCCTGCGGTGGTTTTGGGCTGACAAGGTGCCTTGTGGGGGATGCCTCGCCCCTACGATGTGCGGGGGAATATTTTTATGAATCTCGGCGAACGCCTCAAAACGCTGTTCAAAACCTGGTTGGCCCCTCTGGTCAACCTGGAAACCACGCTGCTGCTCTTCGCCACCTTTGTTTTCTACCACCATTACTTCGGCGCCGTGCATCCGGCGACGGACCTGCTCATCCAGCACGGCGCTCTGTGGGCGGTCTACATCTACGGCGCTGTCGTTTTGCTGGCGAGCCTGGTCAGAATCCCGGAAGATTGGCAACCCATCACGGAGTCTATGGTCTACCTCGGCAGCGCCTTAATCTCCATCCTCTACACGGTGCTCTTCTGGGTGCGGCCCTCCAGGCCCTCTTGGCAGGAACTTCTGGTGCAAGTCTATTATGTGCTGCAAGCGGCGATTGCCCTGATACAGGTCATCCTGCTCATTATGCAGGAACCGGGGGCAAAGTTTGCCGTCACCCCGTGACTCAGCAACGTGCCCTCCGCGCTCAAATCGCTGGCGATCCTCGGTTACGTGGTGGGGATGACACTGCTGTTGGATCGCGGCCTGGCGCTCGCGCCGGACGAGGTCACGGCGCAGGTGAATTTGTTTGGGGTGGGGGTGCTGGAGGGAATGGCGCGTCTGAACCCAGGTCGACACGCGCGTGCCCACGATGCTGGGTAAGTTTGTTTGACTTTTCGCCGTTTAGTGGCTATTATACCGCTGCTTCGTTCCACTATACTATTTGATTAGAGGGAGGCTTTGTCATGCGTAAGTATTTGTTTATCACCGTTGGGCTGCTCCTGGTAGCAGCATTGGCCCTTTCCGGTTGCGGAAAGGCGAAATTGGGGACGGAAGAGAATCCCATCATCTGGTCCTTTGTGCCATCGCAGGATTCCGAGCAGGTTTTATCCGGCGCGCAGCAGGTGGCGGATATGGTCACCGATAAGACGGGACTGGTCATCAAGGCCAATGTCGCCACGGAGTACGCTGGCGTGATCGAAGCGATGTGCAACGGCGAGGCGCACATGGGGGCGCTCAACACCTTCGGCTACGTTTTGGCGCACGAGCGCAAGTGCGCGGATGTGGCCCTCGCGTCGCTGCGTTACGGTACGGCCTTCTACACCGGGCAACTTGTCGCGAACGTGGACTCGGGTGTCCAGGCCATCACTGATCTCGAGGGCAAGACGTTCTGCCGCCCTGATCCCCTGTCCACCAGCGGCTGGATCATCCCCAGCATTATGCTCCAGGCTGAGGGCATCAACCCGGATACCGACCTGAAGCAGGTTGTGGATGCCGGTGGGCACGATGGCGTCATTACCGCCGTCTACAATGGCGACTGCGATGCCGGCGCGACCTTCGTGGATGCCCGCAGCAACGTTGAGGGTACCCTGACCGATGTCAAGGATAAGGTTGTCGTGTTTACCACGTCGCCTGAGATCCCCAACGACACGATTTCATTTGCTACGGATGTGCCCCAGGATATACGCGATCAAATTACGAAGGCTTTGCTGGAAATTGCTGAGGATGAGGCCTCTCTGAAAATCTTGTCAGAGACCTATTCCTGGAATGGGCTTACGGCTAAGGATGACAGCTTCTATGATCCTTTCCGCCAGATTCTGGATGCTTCGGGTGTGGATGTTCAGAGTTTCATGAAATAGGCGAATGCAAGCCAGGGGGAGCGCGCTATGGCCTCCCCCTGGTCTATAAAATGCAAAAGGTAAAACGTAAACGTGCTATGCCGCAGTTTACGTTTTACGTTTTATGGTGCTTTTTTCAATGAGGAGGCCGGACTTATGCTTATTGTAGAGAACCTCACCAAAATTTACCCCGATGGCACGAAAGCCCTGGACAACGTGAGCTTCACCGTCGAAGACGGCGAGTTCTTGATCGTCATCGGTTTGAGTGGATCGGGGAAATCCACGCTGCTGCGTTGTATCAACCGGCTGGTAGACCCCAACGCGGGGCGCATCGTGTGGAATGGTAAAGACGTCACTGCCGCCACCGGGCCGGAATTGCGCCTGATTCGCCGGGAAATCGGCATGATTTTCCAGCACTTCAACCTGGTCAGGCGGCTCTCGGTGGAGAAAAACGTGCTGACCGGGCGTTTGGGATACACCAAGCCCTCTTCGGCCCTGTTCGACCGTTTTCCGCCGGAGACCCGCGACCTGGCGCGCCAGGCGATGGCGCGCGTCGGCATCGTGGAGCTGGCGCAGAAGCGGGCCGACGAGTTGAGCGGCGGGCAGCAGCAGCGCGTCGGCATCGCGCGCGCGTTGATGCAGGAACCGGACATGATCCTCGCCGACGAACCGGTCTCCGCGCTCGACCCCGTGCTGGCCCACAACATCCTGCAACATCTCGAAACGCTCAACCGTGAAGGGATGACGATCCTGTGCAGTTTACACTACCTGGATTTGGTGCAGCGTTACGCCTCGCGCGTCATTGGGCTGCGCGATGGTCGCGTCGTCTATCGCGGCACGCGTGAGGAGATCCGCCGGATGACGGACGAAGAGTTCCGGGATATTTACGGTGAAGAGGCCGTCCGCATCGAAACCGGACGCAGCATCAGGGGGGGCTAAGCTATGGCAAGGCGCACAGTAAATCGC
>Ga0209614_1002146_pt1 | contig 13441 bp, 12 predicted proteins | sample BlaSprsedimmetaG_FD_185484 | JGI IMG/M metagenome (GOLD analysis project Ga0209614, IMG submission 185484) | Hot spring sediment bacterial and archeal communities from California, USA to study Microbial Dark Matter (Phase II) - Blank Spring... ... | reverse complement strand
ACAATATACAAATGGATCCGGCCATCTGAAACAATGAATGGTCTGGTATGATTTTAGCTATAGAAACATTTCGGATCAGAATCCATAAACAAGATCGCGCCACACCTGTTTTTCAGCCTCAAACAAACGTTTAGTCCATTTTGGGAAGGAGAGAAAAGATGGAGAAAAATGACCAGCACAGGTCAGAAAATATCCGCAGAAGGGCTGGATTCGCCCTGATCTGCGGGTGGATTTGCGTGTCGGCCCTGCAGGGCGCACCGATTATCATCGACCATCTTTGCACGGACATCACCCGTATCCCCGAGGCATCCATCAACCAGGCCAAGTCGTCATTGCATATCGCCTACGGCCACACCTCGCACGGCAGCCAGATCACGGACGGCATGACCGGCCTGGTTGCTTTCGCGAACGGCGGGGGCAAAGGACTTTCGCTTGCGAACAATATATTTCAGTGGAACAACGGCGGCACGGGAGGCGCGCTGGACCTGCATGATTATGCCATGGGCGGGGATGTTGGATATTATCCCGACTGGGTCAACAATACCCGGACTTATCTCGACAATCCCGCCAATGCCGACGTGAATGTCATCATCTGGTCCTGGTGCGGCCAGGCTTCGGGCTATACGGAACAGCAGATGATCGACCGGTACCTGGCCCCGATGACGCAGCTCGAAACGGATTATCCGGACGTCACGTTCGTCTATATGACCGGTCATGCGGACGGCACCGGTCTCACCGGGAATCTCCATCTCCGGAACCAGCAGATCCGGGACTACTGCGTCGCCAACAACAAGGTCCTGTTCGATTTCTACGACATCGAATGCTACGACCCGGACGGCGATTACTACGGGGACAAGTCGGTGAACGACAACTGCGACTACGACAGCGACGGGAATGGATCCCGGGACGCAAACTGGGCCGTTCAATGGCAAAACAGTCATATTCAAAATGTGGACTGGTATAGTTGCGGTTCGGCCCACAGCCAGCCGCTCAATGCGAACCAGAAAGCCTACGCAGCCTGGTGGCTCTGGGCCGCTCTCGGCGGGTGGGATACGTCTCTGTCCGTCCACATGGGGACGATTTCCGCCTCGCAGAACCGTTCGGGAGAGATCGTCATCCGGTGGACCACGCAGAGCGAAACGGATTGCGCCGGGTTTCATGTGTGGCGGAGTACGGAAAGGAACGGCGATTACATCCGCCTGACCACGCAATGGATTTCCGCCCACGGAAATTCTTCCGAGAAACACGTCTATGAATTCACGGACCGGAATGTGGAGAAGGAAATCGGTTACTGGTACCGGATCGAGGAAATCTCAACCTTCGGGGAAAGTGAATTCTTCGATCCGATCCGGAGCCGCTGGACCCTGGGCGTCCCGGCCGAATTCGGTCTGGATCAGAATTATCCCAATCCGTTCAATCCGTCGACGGCCCTCACCTATCGGCTGGCGGAACCCTGCCGGGTCGACATGCGGATCGTCGATGTTTCGGGTCGGGTCGTCCGGACGCTGGTGCATGCGTTTCAGGAGGCGAATCAGTATACCGTGACCTGGGACGGGGCGGACGACCACGGCCGGGACGTCACCGGCGGGGTGTATCTGGTCACCCTCAAAGCGGGTGAATGGGCGGATGTCCGCAAAATGACGCTGATACGGTAACGCCCGAAATGGATGTCCCCCGTCAGGGGAAGGGTGGACGGGACGCCCGCGCCCCCGTTTTGGGGATATAAAGGAAATACCGCAGTCCGTATCCGAAACAACCGAATGAAGGCCTCTGTCCGGCCCCGGATTGCCGATTCCGGGGCCTTCTCTTTGATGGTTTTCATTCCAGCGTGAAATAGAAGGTCGCGCCCTTTCCGACTTCCCCGGCCGCCCAGATTTCACCGCCGTGCAGGTGGATGATCCGCTGCACCGTGGCCAGGCCGACCCCGGTGCCGTCAAATTCATCCTGCCGGTGCAGCCGCTGGAACGGCCTGAATAATTTATCGACATAGTCCATATCGAACCCGGCGCCGTTGTCCCGGATAAAAAACACCTGCTGCCCGGGCCTGCCGATTTTGTCTGTTTCCGCTTCGGAGAGTGCCCCGAACTCGATCTGCGGATCTTTTTTCCGGGATGAGAATTTGATCGCATTGCCGATCAGATTGGCCATCATGTTCTGAAGGAGCAGCGCATCGCCCTTCGCCGTCAATCCCGGCTGGATCCGGGTTTCGGGACGCGTTCCGGGCAAAGACTCCATATGTTCTGCGACCGCCTCCTGGACCAGGGCACTCAGATCCACCGGCCGCATTTCGATGTTTCGCCGTGTGAGCCTCGCGAGGCCCAGCAGGTCGTCGATCAGGCGGGACATCCGCTGCGTGGCGCGGTGTATCCGTTTCAATGAATTCCGGCCGTCTGCGTCGAGTCTGTCACCATGACTCTCGAGCAGGATGTGGCTGAATCCGTCGATACTGCGCAGCGGTGCGCGTAAGTCATGCGAAACAGAATAGGAAAAAGCCTCCAGTTCCCTGAGCGCGTTTTCGAGTTCGGCCGTGCGTCTCCGGACGCGCGACTCCAGCTCCGCGTTCATCTGTTGAATCAGGGCTTCCGCAGCGATCCGGGCCCCGATCTCTTCGTTGAGCCGCCGGTTGTGCTCCTCGAGTTCCCGGTTGCGCCTTTCCATGGCCCGGGTCCGCGCATAATAAACGGAAAGAATCAACCCGGCGCCCAGAATCACGGTCAGCATCCGAAACCAGGCCGTTCCCCAGAGCGGAGGGGTGATCCGGATATGCAACACCGCCCCGTTTTCATTCCACACCTGATCGTTGTTGGATCCGGTCACCCTGAAGACATATTTTCCCGGATCCAGATTGGTATAGGTGGCTATGCGGCGCCCCCCCACATCATTCCAGTTTTCCTCGAATCCTTCGAGTATGAACCGGTACCGGTTTTTCTCGGGCAGGATATAGTTGAGGGCCACGAAATCGAAGGTGATCACGGAATGGTCGTGAGAAAGGATCAATTCTTCAGTCAGGCTGATGTGCTTTTTCAGGGGAGAAGACGGCGTGCCGATAAGAACGGGCTGGTTGAAAATCGTAAAATCCGTGATTAAAACAGGAGGAGGATAGGGATTTTCGACCATCGCTTCGGGACGGAAGACGTTGAACCCGTTGACGCCCCCGAAGTAAAGATCTCCCCGCCTGGTTTTCAGACACGCCCGTGGATTGAATTCATTGCTTTGCAGACCGTCGACAATCGTATACTGTTGGAACGCCGACTCATCCGGTCTGAATCGGGTCAGGCCGTTGTTGGTGCTGATCCAGAGCGTCCCCGCATCATCTTCGAGAATGCCCTTGATGACGTCATTGGGCAAACCGTCTCCCGCCCGAAAATGGGAAAAGGTTCGGGAGGCGCGATCGAACAGATCGAGTCCGCCGCCGGTGCCGATCCAGAGGCGGCCCCGGCTGTCCTCGGCCATGGAAAAGATGAAATTGTTGCCCAGGCTGGCGCCGTCTTCGGGATGGTGCAAAAAATGGACGAAAGAATCCGTTTCGTGATCATAGAGATTCAGCCCCCGGCCGTAGGTGCCGAACCAGAGCCATCCCATTCGATCCTCATGGATGACATAGACCGCGTTATGGGAGAGAGAAGTCGGATCCCGGCTGTCGTAAGCGTAGCGTTTCCACGTCCCGTCCCGGTTCATCCGGTTCAGCCCGTTGCTCGTGCCGACCCAGAACAGGCCGCGGCTGTCTTCATGAATCGCACGGATGTCGTTGCCGCTGAGGCTGGCGTGATCATTCGGATCATGGGAGAAGAGGTCCCACCGGCCCGTGCGACGGTCCCATCGGTTGAGCCCGCCGGAAAATGTGCCGATCCACAGCCGGCCTTCGGCGTCTTCATGAAGAGACAGCACCATATCGCTCGAAAGGCCCGGCCCGGCATTATTGCGACGGATCGCTTCGAACACCTCTTTCTGCCTGTCGAACCGGTTGAGTCCGCCGCCGTCCGTCCCGATCCAGACATCTCCTTTCCGGTCTTCGATCAGAGCCGTGACGGAATTGTTGCTCAGGCTTCCGGGATTCTGCGTCCTGCCGTAGTGCATAAATTTCCACAGGAAGGGGCTGGTATAATTCACCCCCCCGTAATATGTGCCCAGCCAGAGCGTGCCGAAAGGATCGGCATAGAGACATTCCACGGAATTGTGGCTCAGGCCGTGCTGGGTGTTCGGGTTTTCCGTGTAACGGTGAAACCGCATCGCCTCCCGGTCCAGAAGATTCAGGCCGCCGTTCTCCGTCCCGACCCAGAGACGGCCCTCATCGTCCTCGAGCAGGGAGAAAACCACATCGTCTCCCAGGCTGGCGGGGTCGTCCGGATCGTATGTAAACGTCGTGAATATATCTTCCGCCGCATCGTATCGGGCGAGGCCGCCGCCGTAGGTGCCGATCCAGAGGGTCTGCCTGCGATCCGCGTAGATACACCAGACTTCATTGCGGCCCAGGCTTCGGGGGTCTTTCGGATCGTGCGTGTACCGTGTAAAGGTTTCTGTCCCGCGGTCAAAGACGGAAACGCCCCCGCCCATCGTGCCGGCCCAAATCCGGCCCCGGCTGTCTTCACACACGGCCCAGACATCGTCATAGCCCAGTGTCGTCGGATCATCCGGGCTGTTCTTGTATTGGACATGATGGCCGGTTTCAGGATCGAAATGGACCAGCCCCCCGGTGTCATAGCCGATCCAGAATCCGCCTTCCCGGTCGACGATCATGTGGCGGATATTCCGCAGCCCCCATTCCGTACTGTCCGGATCGGTTAACTTATACCGGACAAACCGGTCCCGCTCCCGGTCGTACCGGTTCAGCCCTCCCCCCGCCGTGCCGATCCACAGACGGCCCCTGCGGTCGTTCACCATCGCGGTGATATGGCTGCTCGCGAGGGATGTCTCGTCGTCCGGATCGTGCCGGTAAATCCTGAAACCGTAACCGTCGAACCGGTTCAATCCGTCCTCCGTGCCGAACCACATGAAACCCAGGGTGTCGCGGATGATGCACTGTACATGGCTCTGCGAGAGTCCGTCCCTGAGGGTGAGATGTTTGAAGCGAAGATTCGGTGGCCCGGCCGGGAGCAGGGCGGCCGGGATGAAACAAAAAAAGAAGAGCAGATTCCGTTTCGCCGATTTTCCGGAACCGGCTTTTTTTGAAAATACGAGCGGCTTTTTCATCGCTGTCCGATGCGCGTGTATCCGGATCCCCGGGGAGATTCCCCACATGACCAAATATACAAATGCCGGAATTGAAAACAAGCAATAAATATGCCCGGTTATAACTTCCGGATCGTTCTCTCCGGCCTGGACATCCCCCCGGGGCGTCCGATTCACGATCCTGTACGCGGGCCGGGCTTCTCCGTCCTTCCTTTTCGGAAACGAATATTTTTCACCAAAGCGAAATTTCATCTTGACATTTTCACGTGCAGAACGTATAATAGTACATCAAGATTGGAGCATCACAATGGAATGTTTCATACACGGTTCTCACGTTTGTTTTCATCATCGGATAACGCCTTGAACGGCGGTGGGCCGCGTGTGATTTTCTGCAAAGACAGACAACGATCCTGAGCCCGCCATCCGGTGGGCTTTTTCATTTCTTTAGATTTTATTCGGATGCACGATGAGGAGGAAGTGGTTTCATGATGCGACAGAACAATAAAACCGGCAAGGCCCTGAAAATCGGACTTCCCAAGGGCAGCCTGCAGGATGCCACCCTGAAATACCTCGCCAAGGCCGGATTCGTCTTCTCCGTCAACGCACGTTCCTACTTTCCTACCGTGGACGACGACGAAATCCAGGCCATCCTGATCCGGGCTCAGGAGATCGCCAGGTATGTGGAAGAGGGGATTTTCGACATCGGCCTTACCGGCATCGACTGGGTCAGGGAGACGCGGGCGGATGTCGTCGAGGTGTCGGATCTGATGTACGCGAAGGCCACGCTGCGGCCGGTACGCTGGGTGCTGGCCGTGCCCGAAGACTCGCCCGTCCAGACCGTGAACGATCTTCAGGGAAAACGGATCGCGACCGAAGTGGTCAACCTGACCCGGGATTTTCTGGCATCCCGGGGCGTCGAGGCCGATATCGAGTTTTCCTGGGGGGCCACGGAGGTCAAGACCCCGTCGCTTGTGGACGCCATCGTGGACGCGACCGAGACCGGTTCCTCGCTGAGGGAAAACAAACTCCGCGTCATCGACACCGTCCTGTCGTCGACCACCCGGCTCATCGCCAACAAATCGAGCTGGCAGGATCCCTGGAAGCGGGAAAAGATCGAGACCATCGTCCTGTTGCTCCAGGGCGCCCTGGCCGCCGAGACCCGGGTCGGGCTGAAGATGAATGTCGCCCGCGAGAATGTGGACGACCTGGTCAGAAACCTTCCGGCCATGAAGAACCCGACCGTTTCACACCTGTACGACGACCGGTTCATGGCCGTGGAAATCATCGTCGAAGAGAAAACAGTGCGCGAACTCATCCCCCAGCTCAAGAAACTGGGGGCGATGGACATCATCGAATATCCGTTGAATAAAGTCATTCCTTAACAAAACGGGCGGTCCGGGGCGGGAATATTTCCTTGTCCTCCCTCCCCGCCATGTGCCTGTGGACGGGATGGAATCATGATCAAGATTTACAAAGACCGGGAAATCGACGCTTTCCTGGAACATCTCGGCTCCCGATCCGCCGAATCCACCGAGGAAATCCGGAAGACGGTTTCCCGGATCCTGTCGGACATCCGGACCCGGAAGGATGCGGCGCTTTTACACTACACGGCCCGTTTCGACCAGGTCGACCTGCGCCACGCCGGCTTCCAGGTGTCCATGAAGGAAACCGCCGACGCCGCCTCGTCCGTCCCGCCGGCGCTGCAGCAGGTGATCGAGGAGGCCGCGGAAAACATCCGCCGATTCCATCAGAAGGGACGCCGGGAATCCTGGCTTTCTTGGGACGAGGACGGGATCGTCACGGGCCAGCGCGTCACGCCCCTCGACCGGGTCGGACTGTATGTGCCGGGCGGACGGGCCGTTTATCCTTCTTCGCTTCTCATGACCGCCATCCCCGCCCAGGTCGCAGGCGTCCGGGAGATCGCGATCGTCTCCCCGCCCGATCGATCGGGGAAGGTGCACCCCGCAATCCTGGCGACCGCCGCTTTTTTGGGGATCGATGAGATCTATAAGGTAGGCGGCGCCCAGGCCATCGGCGCACTGGCTTTCGGCACCGAGACCATCCCCGGGGTGGACAAAATCGTGGGACCGGGAAACGCCTATGTGGCCGAGGCGAAACGGCAGGTTTTCGGACGCGTGGCCATCGACATGATCGCCGGTCCCAGCGAGGTGGTGATCCTGGCGGATGATTCGGCCCGTCCGGATTTTGTGGCCGCGGACCTGCTGGCCCAGGCCGAGCATGATCCGGCCGCATCGTCCGTCTGCGTCACACCCGATGCGGAACTCGCGGCCCGCATCGCGGAAGCCGTTGAAACCCAGGCACGCGGACTGAAACGCGGAGATATAATCGGGGCGTCGCTCAGGGACTGGGGCGGCATCCTGGTGCCGGATTCGATGGAAGTGGCCTTCGGCCTGGTCAACCGGCTTGCGGCCGAACATCTGGGGCTCCATGTCCGCGAACCGTGGGAGATACTGAAGTCGATCCGGCACGCCGGCGCGGTTTTTCTGGGCCATTTCGCACCGGAGACCGTCGGAGATTACTGGGCGGGTCCGAATCACGTGCTGCCCACCAACCGGACCGCGCGGTTCGCGTCTCCGCTGGGCACGCAGGATTTCCTGAAGTTTTCGAGTCTGATCGCCTATCCCGAATCGGCGCTCAAGGGGAACGCCGACGCCGTCATCAAATTTGCTGAACTGGAAGGACTCGACGCCCATGCCAACGCCGTACGGCAGCGCCTCGTCTGACAAGGCGCTCAACAACATCAAGCCCGAAATCCGCAAGGCCGGCGGATACACGGCCCCGGCGCAGGGGCGCGTGGTCGCGAAGCTCAACCAGAACGAGAATCCGTACGACATCCCCGCATCCTGGAAACAGGAAATCCTCGGGTGCATGGCCGGACTGGCATGGGGCCGCTATCCGGACAACCAGCCCCGCACACTTCGGGAACGCCTCGCACGCCGTTTCGGCGTCGGGGCGGATCAAATCGTGCTGGGCCACGGCTCGAACCAGCTTCTCTATCTCGCGTTCACGGCCGCCGTCCGGCCCGGCGACCGGGTCGTGCTCGCCACCCCGACCTTCAGCCTGGTCGAGACCATCGCCGGCCATTTTCAGGCCCGGCTTGTCCCGGTGATGAAATCGGACGATCTGACGATTCCCGAATCCCGCTTCCTCAAGGCCGCCGCCCCGGCCCGTCTGGTCTTTCTCTGTTCGCCGGACAATCCGACGGGACTGGAAATCCGCCCCGATTTCTTGGAATCCGTCCTCCAGGGCACGGACGGCCTCGTGCTTTGGGACGAAGCCTACGGGGAATTCGGGGGACAATCCGCCGTGCCCCTCATCGCGGAGTATCCGAACCTGATCGTGGCGCGGACCTTCTCCAAGGCGTTCGGCCTGGCAGGACTGCGCATCGGCGCCCTGATCGCCCATCCGGCCGTGGCGGCGGAGCTGTCCAAGGCGAACATCCCCTACAACCTGGACCTGTTCAGCATCCGCGTCGCGGAAAGGCTGCTCGAAGAAACGGAATGGATGGAGGACACCGTCCGCAGGATCGTGGATGAGCGGGAGAAGCTGTTTGCCGCCCTGAAGGAAACCGGAAATGTCGATCCCATTCCGAGCCGGGCGAATTTCATCACATTCCGGGTGCCGGATGCGCGAACCGTCCTCAGACGGCTGGAAGAACGGGGCGTCCTGATCCGCGACATGACGGGTTATCCGCTCCTCGGGAACGGATTGCGCGTGACCGTGGGCACGCCCGGGGAGAATCAGGCCTTCCTGAACGCCTTGGAGGATTGTTTGTCATAAACGACGCCCGGTTCCCGCCGGTCACCGTCCGGCGTCCGGGATCGATGACCCCTGGAAGGGAAAACAAGCATGAAACGAACCGCCACCATCCACCGCAAAACCCGGGAGACCGACATCACCCTGACCCTGAATCTCGACGGGTCAGGAAAGGCGGAGGTCTCGACCGGCATCGGATTTTTCGATCACATGCTCGCGGCGTTTGCGAAACACGGCCAGTTCGACCTCGTCGTGAAGGCGCGGGGCGACCTCGACGTGGACGATCACCACACCGTCGAGGATACGGGACTCTGCCTCGGTCAGGCCGTCTCGGAAGCCGCCGGGGACCGGAAAGGCATCAGCCGGTTCGGATGGGCCTTCTGCCCCATGGACGAGGCGCTTGCCCGGGCGGCACTCGATTTGAGCGGCCGCCCCTACTGCGTCTATCACAATCCGGTCAATCCCCATGTCCTGGGCGAACTGCACGGATCGACCGTCCCGGAGTTCTTCCGCGCCGCGGCTTCCGCGGCCGGCATGACTCTGCATATGGATGTGCTCCGCGGCCAGAATCTGCATCATGCGGTGGAGGCCTGTTTCAAGGCCTTCGGCCGGGCGCTCTCTCAGGCGACCGCCCCCTTCGGCGCATCGGACAACCTGCCTTCCACCAAGGGGATACTCGAATGATCGTGATGGTCGACTATCAGGCGGGCAACCTCCGGAGCGTGGCCAAGGCGCTGGAGGTCTCGGGCGGCGCGGTGCGCGTCAGCGGAGACTGGAAAGACCTGAAGAACGCGGACAAAGTGGTATTGCCCGGTGTCGGGGCCTTCGGAAGAACCGTCGAAGCGCTGCGGGAGCGCGACCTGTTCGGCCCGATCCTGGAACACATCGGATCGGGCCGGCCTTTCCTCGGCATCTGTCTCGGCGCCCAGCTGTTGTTCGAGGAAAGCGCGGAGAGCCCCGGAATTCCCGGCCTGGCCGTCTTCCGCGGAAAATGCGTCCGCTTTTCGCCCGGGCTCAAGGTCCCCCATCTGGGATGGAACCGGATCCGCCGGAAAACGGATTCCCCGCTCTGGAAAGACGTGCCGGACGGCGCCTTTTTCTATTTCGCCCATTCCTATTATTTCAGGCCGAAAGATCCGGCGGTCACGGCGGGGGAAACGGAATACGGCGGGGTGTATGCCTCGGCCGTGTGGTTAGAGAATGTCTATGGGTTGCAGTTTCATCCCGAGAAGTCCCAGAAATGGGGGCTCAAAGTGCTTGAAAATTTTGTTCGGTTATAGCAGACGGGAGAATTTCTTCCCGGATTGGACAGGAAATGATCATCATACCCGCCATCGATTTGCTGGACGGATGCGTCGTCCGTCTGGAACAGGGCGTCGAATCTTCCGCCCGGGTCTATTCGGACGATCCCTACGCGTTCGCGCAGACCTTTGAGGCGGCCGGGGCCCGGATGATCCATGTCGTCAATCTGGACGGGGCCTTCGGACGGCCCGGGAAAAACACGGAAATCATCGCCCGGCTCGCCCGCGATCTGACGGTGCCGATCGAACTGGGCGGCGGCATCCGGTCCCTGGACCGGATCGGATTCTGGCTTAACCGGGGCGTCACGCGCGTCATTCTCGGATCGGCCGCCGTGCGGGAACCGGAAATCGTGGAAAAGGCAGTCCTGAAATACGGCAACGAAGCCGTCGTCGCGGGCATCGACATGAAGGACGGCCGGGTCGCGGTCCAGGGATGGCGGGAGGTCACCGGCGTGGACGGTCTCGAACTCGCGATCCGGATGAAAACGGCCGGCCTGTCGCGGATCATCGTCACGGATATCGCCACGGACGGGATGCTGTCCGGTCCGAGACTGGACGGGATGATCGATATTGCGGAGAAGACCGGTCTCCGGGTCATCGCCTCGGGAGGCGTCGGCCGGATTGAGGACATCGCCCTGATCGCGCAACAGGCGCATTCCGGCATCGAAGGCGTCATCGTCGGCAAGGCGATCTACGAAAACCGGTTGGATATCGGGGAGGCGATTCGCCGGCATCAAGAATAAGGCCGTTCGGATCGCAGATTGATATTTCCGGATTCGTACCCGTAAACCGCGCCCGGAATAAACACATTCGTCATTTTGCTGTTTTAGGCTTTTTTAACCATTTTCCCGCGAAGGAGCATGCATCATGCTGGCCAAACGCATCATCCCCTGTCTGGACGTCAAAGACGGACGCGTCGTGAAAGGCGTCCATTTCGAGAACCTGGTGGACGCCGGGGATCCAATCGAACAGGCCCGGTTTTACGACGCGCAGGGCGCGGATGAAATCGTTTTCCTCGACATCACCGCGTCCCATGAACGCCGTTCCACCCTGATCGATGTCGTGCGTAAGACCGCGGAATCGGTTTTCATCCCCCTGACCGTCGGAGGCGGCGTACGCTCCCCGGAAGACGCGCGCCTGCTCATCGAGAACGGCGCCGACAAGGTGAGCATGAACACCGCCGCGGTTAAGAATCCGGACGCCATCACACAGATCGCGGACCGGTTCGGTAGCCAGGCCGCGGTGGTGGCCATCGACGCCAAACGTCACGACCATCACTGGATCGTTCATATCTACGGCGGCAGGCAGGCCACCGACCTCGATGCCGTCGCCTGGGCGCGTGAGATCAAACAGCGGGGATGCGGGGAAATTTTGCTGACCAGCATGGACACCGACGGCACCCGGGACGGATATGATCTGGAACTCACCCGGGCCGTCGCGGAGGCCGTATCCATCCCGGTCATCGCCTCGGGAGGCTGCGGGAATCTCGAACACATCTATGAAGCCTTCGTCGTGGGCAAGGCCGATGCGGCGCTGGCGGCCTCCATCTTCCATTACCGGAAGCACACGGTACAGGAAGCCAAGGCGTATCTGAGAGAACGCGGCATTCCGGTCAGGGAAACCGACGGCGGGTCGTGAACTACATCACGGTTCTTGGGTCTCCCCGCCACCCCGTAAAATCCTGACGGATGAACTCCGCCCCCGTCTGAAGGAATAACAGGTAGGTCCGAAATGGTCCGTTTTTTTTACGGACCTTTCGGACATTTATTCGATCCGGAATGTCCGATAGCCCCGCTGAAATGATGCGGGGCATATCGGACCTACGAAATGTTTTTCAATGTAACCCTTCAAAAACCTTTATCACAATAATCCGGAAAGGATGCACTCCCCCGGTCTTGGCGGCGGGTGGCATTCAAAACCCAAAGCCCCTCCGCCCTCGTAGGTCCGAAATGGTCCGTTTTTATAGACCTTTCGGACATTTATTCGATCGGAATTGTCCGATAGCCCGCGGGAATGATGCGGGGCATATCGGACCTACGAAATGTTTAGCAGAAAGCGACGAAAAAACATTTTGACAAGCCTGAAAGATTGTGTATTTTTTTATCGAAACCGTTCACATATATGGAGGATAATATGTCGTCCCGTTATACTCTTGAATACTGGATCGACGAAGGATGGTACATCGGCAGAATCAAGGAAATACCCGGCGTATTCAGCCAGGGTGAAACGCTTTCTGAATTGAAAGAGAATGTGAAAAATGCCTACGATATGATGTTGGAAGAAAGTACGCCGGCTTGTCATCCTGCGACGCAGGTTCATGAAACAGAATTTGAATTGTGAAGAGGAGGAAATTCATCCGTGAACTCGTGGATACCGGATGTTTTCTGAAACGGCATGGAAGCCGTCATGACCTTTATCAAAATGCTTCAAACGGAAAGATTGCCCCCATCCCGCGCCATTCGGAAATCAAAAACAGTCTCTGCGAATTGATCAGGAAGCAATTGGGTATTCGGTGATCAGTAGGTCCGAAATGGTCCGTTTTTATAGACCTTTCGGACATTAATCAAATCGGGAATGTCCGAAATCAAGGCGGGATTCCAGTCCCGCCGTTCTGCAAACCGGGCTGTGACGTTGGAATGAAGATAAATGTCCGATAGCCCCGCTGAAATGATGCGGGGCATATCGGACCTACAAGATGTTATTCAATGTACCCCTTCAAAAACCTTTATCACAATAAGCCGGAAAGGATGCACTCCCCCGGTCGTGGCGGCGGGTGGCATTCAAAACCCAAAGCCCCTCCGCCCTCGTAGGTCCGAAATGGTCCGTTTTTATGGACCTTTCGGACATTTATTCGATCGGAATTGTCCGATAGCCCGCGGGAATGATGCGGGCATATCGGACCTACGAAATGTTTTTCAATGTAACCCTTCAAAAACCTTTATCACAATAAGCCGGAAAGGATGCACTCCCCCGGTCGTGGCGGCGGGTGGTATTCAAAACCCAAAGCCCCTCCGCCTTCGTAGGTCCGAAATGGTCCGTTTTATTTTCGGACCTTTCGGACATTTATCCAATCGGAATTGTCCGATAACCCCGCTGAAATGATGCGGGGCATATCGGACCTACGAAATGTTTTTCAATGTACCCCTTCAAAAACCTTTATCACAATAAGCCGGAAAGGATGCACTCCCCCGGTC
>Ga0209614_1002145_pt1 | contig 13450 bp, 12 predicted proteins | sample BlaSprsedimmetaG_FD_185484 | JGI IMG/M metagenome (GOLD analysis project Ga0209614, IMG submission 185484) | Hot spring sediment bacterial and archeal communities from California, USA to study Microbial Dark Matter (Phase II) - Blank Spring... ... | reverse complement strand
GAAAAGGTATACGCAACTCCCCGCCCCGCCTCGAATCTACAAGCCTGCAGAACTGACCCGTCCGTAATAGTGCGTAAGCCGGGCCGCGCACAGCAGTCTATCGTGAAATTAACATGATCAGGCCCATGGCAATCAGGGAAATTTTTCGCTGCCTGCCCCGTCCAACCTCAAGTACTGCAATTTACAATTTGGAATTTTCAATTTGCAAGTTAGTGGAAAATTTCAGTTCGCGCGCCTTTCAAACACCGCTCAAATACCGCGGACTGAAGTCCGCGCCTACGTTAAACCAAACAAACATTTGCCGCTTCTGTTTCCGCAGATGCACATGCTGTTAATGCTTGATTTAACGGGTGTTTTGTAGTAAATTCCTCAAATGGACAAACACAAACTCAGGGCTAAATACAGGGCGCTTCGTAAGAGGGAATGCGGTGAACCCTCTTTAAAATCATCGGCTGTTATCTCATCAAATTTCTTTTCCACTGTCCTGCCTGTTATTCCCGACGGGATTATAATGTGCTATGTTTCCATAAAAGGAGAGGTTGACACTTCAGCGATACTCAAAGAACTTCTTCGCAAAGGCCGCAGCGTCTGCGTCCCCTATCTTAAAGAAAAACGGATTATCCCCTGCCTTATTTCAAAAAGAACCGCCTTCAAAAAATCCGCTTTTGGCATTCCGCAGCCCCGCAGCCTGAAACCCGTAAAATCCCGGGATATCTCCGCAGTAATAACCCCGGGCCTTGCCTTTGACAGAAACGGAAACAGGCTTGGATTTGGCGGGGGGTACTTTGACAGGTTTCTTGCCGCCCTCCCGGCCTCATCCTTAAAAATAGGGACAGCCTTTTCATACCAGATATGCGGCCGCCTGCCGGGCTACGCGCACGATGTTAAAATGGACCTGATTATTACCGAGAAGGGATTTATTGTGCCTGCCGCAGCTTCGCCCGCTTCTTTATGACGGGTTCTCCCGTCTTCACCAGCATCTCATTCCACAGCGATGTAATTTCAGCCCGCTTCCCCCGCTCAAACCCGGACTCGATGTTTCTCAGGATTTTCAGAAAGAACAATGTTATATCCGCCTCTTTTCCCGCGGCCTCTTTAAGCGATATTGCCCTGCTCTCAGGCGGTGAATTATTGACATTTATCCCGACTCCCGTCACAACCCTTCCCCTGTAATAATCATTCTCCGTAAGTATCCCGCAGATTTTTCTTCCGCTGACAATTATGTCATTGGGCCATTTAATACGCGGCTTCACTCCAAAAATTTTCAGCGCCTTGGCAACAGCAACGGATGAAAGCATGACATGATAGTACGGCCTCTTGATTTTTTTCGTAAATACAAAAGAAAACCACAACCCCCCTCTTGCCGAGACCCACACAGCGCCGTGTTTTCCGCGCCCTTTTTCCTGCACATCAGCGGCCGCTATTGTGCCGCCGGGGATATCGCCCTTATACAGAAAACTGTTGGTGGAATCAATCGTGTCAAAAAATATTATTTTATTCAGCCTTTTGTTTTTCTTTACGGCACGCTCTATGCGCGCCCTGTCCAAGACACTTTGCATCGCGCGCCTAAAAGTCGAACTTAAAACTTATGTCTATTGCCTGAGGGGAGTGGGTAACGGAGCCGATGGATACATAATCAACCCTGAGCCTCGCTATATCACCCACCGTATGCATATTGACGCCGCCCGAGACTTCAATCTTTGCCCTGCACTTTGAGCCCCTTATTCTAGCGACTGCCTTTTCCATCATATCCACGGTCATATTATCAAGCATGATAATGTCGGGGTGGACGGATATTGCCTTCTCAAGCATCTCAAACGAATCAACCTCAATCTCTATCTTTATGTTTCCCGGAAGAAACCGCCTTAAATCCGTCATTGCCCTGTCAAGGTCAACAAGTTTTAAGTGGTTGTCTTTTATGAGGACAGCGTCATAAAGCCCCATCCTGTGATTCTCTCCGCCCCCTGTTTTAACCGCGTATTTTTCAAGAATTCTCAGATTGGGGGTTGTCTTGCGCGTGTCAAGAACAGCCACCTTATACGGCCTTGCTATCTCCACGAATTTTTTTGTCACGGTCGCTATGCCGGACAGCCGCTGGAGGATATTTAAAGCAAGCCTCTCTCCGGTAAGAAGCGCCCTGGCGCTGCCACGGACAACACCGAGAATATCCCCGTTTTTTATCCTGTCGCCGTCTTTCTTTTTAAATGTCATCCTTGCTTTTTTATCCAGTTTCAGAAAAACCTTTTTTGCTATCGGCAGCCCGCAAAGAACGCCTATGTCCTTGGCCTTGAAGACCCCCCTTAAAACCGCCTTTTCAGGCACTATCATATCCGTGGTAATGTCACCCGGCCCGATATCCTCGCGAAGCGCGTTGTCAATTATGGCATCCACTTCTTTGGAATATTTCCTCAGCAAATCCTTCATTTTATACCGCCTTTTCCAGAATTATTATAAGTCCCTTCAGCGCTTCCGCGTCAGCCTTCATTTTCGCAAGTTTCTCCTCTTCCTCAGCTATTACTTTTACCGGCGCGTTTGCCTTAAAATCCGCGTTTAACAGCTTGCGCTCCACTGATTTAACCCTGGATTCAAGTTTTAAGAGCGCCGCGCTTTTCCTTTTTATCAGCCCTGCCGCGTCCTTAATCTGGTCGCCGTTTATCCCGATTTCTCCGGTTCCGGCGGGCTGCCTTCCGATAAATACGGGCTTCTTTTCCCTTATAAACCCGGAGGCCTTGCCCAGTATTTTTATTATCTCTCCGTATTCTTCCGCGATTTTTGCCGCGTCCGCCTCAAGGTTCATATAAACCTCTGCCTTTTCACCCGGCCCTATCTCAAGCTCGCCCCTTATGTTTCTTATTGTGTATATGATTCTCATGAGCGTCTCCATCTCCTCTTTGCAGCCGGCACTGCCGGTCCCGGCTTCGGGCCAGCTCTCCTTCATTATTGTCCCTGTTTTTGCCGCAAGCGGCAGGTTTGAATAAATCTCCTCCGTGATAAAAGGAATGACAGGATGCATCATTATAATGCTCTCTTTGAGCACCTTTGCCAGCACTTTTTTTACGGTACCCGCGTACTCGGACTCCTCCTTATAAATCTCTATCTTTGCCGTCTCTATGTACCAGTCGCAGAAAGAATGCCAAAAAAACTCATACAGGGAGACAGCCGCCTCGGAAAACCTGTACTCTTCAAGACTGCGTGTTACCCTTTCTATAAGGGAATCGAGCTCGCCGAGTATCCATCGCTCCGGCAGTTTCAGCCCCTCTCTGCCGCCCGAATAGACATCCCCCACGCCCCCAAGATTTGATATCGCGAACTTCGAGGCGTTCCATATCTTATTCATAAAAACGCTGTACCCTTTCAGCCGCTCATCAGAAAAGGATATATGCCTCTGCTGAGTCTCCAGAGCCGCCATGGTATAACGCAACGCGTCGGCTGAATGCGACTCTATTACGCCGAGCGGGTCGACAACATTTCCCTTTGACTTACTCATCTTTTTGCCCTGCGCGTCGCAGACAAGGGAATTTATCACAACCGTATGAAACGGCTCTTTGCCCATGAACTTAACGCCTGTCATTATCATTCGCGCGACCCAGAAAAAGAGTATATCCCAGCTTGTCACAAGAACCGACGTGGGATAAAACATCTGCAGGTCCTTTGTCTTTTCCGGCCAGCCCAGCGTGGAAAAGGGCCACAACGCCGAGGAGAACCAGGTATCAAGGACGTCCTCATCCTGCTTAAGCCCCGCGCCCCCGCATTCAGGGCATTTTTCAGGCGCTTCCTTGGCCACAACCATACCCCCGCACCCGCAGTAATAGGCGGGAATCCTGTGCCCCCACCACAGCTGCCTTGAAATGCACCAGTCTTTAATGTTCCGCATCCACTCAAAATATACCTTTTCCCACATATCAGGCACAAACTTGACCCGCCCCTCCTCAACAGACCTGATTGCCTCTTTTGCCATGGGGCCCGTCTTTACGAACCACTGCGTGGATATATAGGGCTCAACCACCGTATCGCACCTGTAACAGTGGCTGACCGCGTGTTTGTGCGGCTCTGTCTTTACAAGCAGGCCCAGGCTGTCAAGCGCCTCAACAACTCTTTTCCTCGCCTCAAACCTGTCAAGGCCGCTGTATTTCCCCGACTCGCCGGCCTTTTCATTCATGGTTCCGTTCTCATTCATTACATTTATAATTTCAAGCTTGTGTCTGGCCCCCACCTCAAAGTCATTGGGGTCATGCGCGGGCGTTATTTTAACAGCGCCCGTGCCAAAATCCTTGTCAACATACGAATCCTTTATTATGGGTATCTTTCTTCCTGTTTCAGGCAGTATTACCCGCGTCCCTTCCTTTATATCCACGTATCTTGCGTCTTCGGGATTAACCGCTACAGCCGTGTCCCCGAGCATGGTCTCCGGCCTTGTTGTCGCGACTTCGATGTACCTTCCTGACCCGTCGGCAAAAGGGTACCTGATATGCCAGAAATTCCCGTTTATTTCCTTATGAACAGCCTCAATATCGGAGAGGGCCGTCCTGCAGCGCGGGCACCAGTTTATAAGATAATCGCCCCTGTAAATCAACCCCTCCTCATATAATGACACAAAGACCTCTTTGACGGCGTTTGAAAGCCCTTCATCCATCGTAAAACGCTCCCGCGTCCAGGCAAGAGAACTACCGAGGCGGCGAAGCTGCCTCATTATCTCGGCGCCGTATTTCTCCTTCCACTGCCACACCTTTTCCGTGAACTTTTCCCTGCCAAGCTCTTCCTTTGTCTTCTTCTCCTTTTTAAGCTCCCGCTCAACAACATTCTGCGTGGCTATGCCCGCGTGGTCGCACCCCGGCAGCCACAGGACATTATATCCCCGCGCCCGCTTGTATCGCGCCAGTATGTCCTGCAGAGTGTTATTCAGAGCGTGCCCCATATGAAGGGAGCCAGTCACATTAGGCGGCGGAATCACTATACTGAAAGGCGGTTTATTTGAAGCCTCCTCAGGCTCAAAGTATCCGTTTTTTTCCCACTCTTTGTAAATCCTGTTTTCTATGTCTTTCGGCTCATATCTGTCCAAGGATTTCCTCCGGAAATTATGTTATGCGCGCGATTGCCGCGCGCCTCATTGCAAAACCGGTAAAACCTGCAGCCCGTCTTCAGCGGTTAAAACACCGCCCATGTATATGTGGCCGGAGAGCGTGTCAACTTCAGCGCCTTCCACAAGCAGCCGCACGCCGCGCACGCCTTCAAAATTATGGATTATTGTGTTTACGACAGAATAAACCGCCATGTATTCCGCGGTTGTCCCGCCCCTGTGGTTGACCCTGAACTCCTCGGTAAGGTCAACATAGACAACACTGTTTGAATCCATATAAACCTCTTTTATCCCGGTCCCTGCCGGAACCGGCCTTACATAGCCCTTTGGCGCGTCCGAGAAAAGCTTTATCAGCGCCTGTTTTATCCTGTTCACAACCGCCTTTGCCTCATAAATCTCCGCTTCAAGCACCCTGAAAAAATCAGATTCCGCGTCCCCCAGAAAGATGCTTATCTTTATCAGGTTGTCCCCTTCACTGTAAAGCGCTCCGTATGCCGCGTCATCCTGTGCTTTTTTCCCGCTTAAGGCCGCCCCCCCGGAGAAAAACAAATAGGCCGCAATGATTACAGCTGCCAGCGCCGCAGCCGTAATAACAACAGAAATCAGCCTGTTTTTTCCCGCTCCCGGCTTCATCTTTCACCTTCCGCGTCGCGCAGGTAGTGTACTATTCCCTCTTTAAGATGATATGCTATTTTGTTTATCACTTTGGAGTCCTTTAACTGTGACAGGTCATACCTGTTATTCATATTGCCCAGTTCCACTATTACCGCGGGCATGGTAACCCCCCTAAGAAGAACGGAATCTATTCCCTTTTCCCGGCGGGCTCCCAGAGGAAGCACGTCATTATCTCCTGCTGCGGCCCTTGAGCTGTCTTCAGACAGCAGCGCGGCCTGCATGTACCTCGTTATTGTCGTTGAGAGTTCCCTTGATTTTTCCGTGAATTCAGCCTGGGCAGAATCCCATGGCTTTAACCCTCCGCCGGCAGCATGCTGCGGCTTCCGGTTATACGCCATATAATAAACCTTGTATCCGCCCACATCAGGAGAATCATACCAGTCGCAATGGAGTGATATAAAGATGGAACCGGCGTTTGCGTTTGCAGATCCGGCGCGGTTTTCCGCAGTTATATAATCATCCTCTTCCCTTGTCAGAAAAACGCTTATGTCCTTTTCCGTTTTCTCCAGCTTTTCCTTCAGTTTTTTTGCCGTTTCAAGGGTTATTGTTTTTTCAAACGCCCCTCCGGCGGCTATTCCCCAGTCACCGCCCCCGTGCCCGGGGTCTATAACGACAATGTGTTTTTTTTCGGCATCAAGGTCAACAACAGGCGGAAACATTTCCGCGGCAACGGCGGAAAAGGCCGGAACCAGAAAGAACAGCACCGCAAGAAGTTTAAGCCGGGTTTTCATCAGGAAGCACGGCCCCTGTTTTTTTAAACATTCCCATATTCCTGAATTTTTCATATCTCTCTTTCAGCAGAACTTCAACCGGTTTTCGCATTAAAACATCAAGGTTCTTAATCAGCGCTTCCTTCAGCTTGCCTGCGGCAAAATCCGGGTCCGTATGCGCCCCTTCAGCGGGTTCCTCTATTATCTCGTCTATGACCTTGAAAGAAAGAAGGTCCCCGGCAGTAGGCTTCAGTGCCTGCGCCGCGTCAGAGGCGCGCTTGGAGTCTTTCCAGAGTATTGCGGCGCAGCCCTCAAACGATATCACGCTGTACATGGCATACTTCATCATAAGAACCCTGTCTCCAACGCCAATGCCGAGCGCGCCGCCGCTGCCGCCTTCTCCTATAACGCTTATTATCACCGGGACCTTAAGCCTTGCCATTTCAAGAAGATTTTTCGCTATGGCCTCTGCCACTCCGCGCTCCTCCCCCTCTATTCCGGGAAACGCGCCCATAGTATCGATAAAAGTAATCACAGGCAGGCCGAACTTCTCGGCCAGTTTCATGAGCCTGAGCGCTTTTCTGTAACCGTCAGGCTGGGCCATGCCGAAATTCCTGAGTATGTTTTCTTTTGTATCCTTTCCCTTCTGGAGCCCCAGAACCATTACAGGCCTGTCTTCAAGCCTGGCTGTCCCGCCCACAAGCGCCTTGTCATCGCCAAACCCCCTGTCTCCGTGCAGTTCGGAAAACCCGTTAAAAATCCGCTCAATATAATCAAGGGTTCTTGGCCTCTTCGGGTGCCTCATTATCTGGAAAATCTGCCACGGAGTGAGTTCCTTGTATATCTCGGCTCTCATTTCAGCGATTTTAGCCTCCAGCTTTGAGACCTCCTCGTCAACATTAATGCTCTTGTCCTTTGCGAGCGCTTTCAGCTCATCTATTTTTCTGCGAAGCTCAAAAATAGGCTTTTCAAATTCAAGCCTGTGCTGATCCATTTTTTCTCTCCTTCAAAAATAGCTTATATAAAGAATTTTTAGTATTCTTGACAACCGCATATCTTCCTGCCCGATTCTGTATTTTGCCGCTACCGCAATCTCTATGGGGTCGAAGAAATAGGCAAGCGACCCGTTAATAAACCCCCTGTCCCCCCTGAAAATTCCGTCATATTCAAGATTTGCCGTAAACTCCCTTGTTACCGCAAACGCCATTCCCGCGCCCATGTCAACTTCCCTGCCAAACTCCGCAAATTGATTTGTATGAATCGCTCCGGTCAACTGGACAAAAACCGGCCCTATTCCGGCCTCTTTGCTCACAGCCAAGAAAACCCCTTTAGGCGGCACTCCAAAATAACCTTCCCCCTCATAACCAAGGGCAATGGCGGGAACGGGCCCCTCGTCGTCCGTTATCCTTATCTTCCCCAGGAACTTCAGGGGCAAAACAACATGTATATCGCCTGTGCCTATAACATTTATTACATTAAACGCACCGCCTATCATAAGCCTGTCAAATATGCCGACATAAAGCCTTGTAAGTATGCCTCCGCCGGGGTATAGCTTGATATCGCCGCGCACCTCTCCCTTTAAAAGCGTACCGGCTGCCGGCACATCAAACAGCTCTATATTTCTTGCCTGCGCGCCGTGAACAGGCTGCGTCATAAAAAAAACAACAACCGCAAGCGCCGCAACAAAAATCCTTGTCATACATCCTCCGTTGAATCCGGCCTCAAAGGCCGGTTTCATCATTTTTCCCGCGTTCTTCTATCCGCCCGATTCTGCCGGAATTTTCATCCTGCCGGAGCGTTAAATACTTAACAGCAGCTTCAGCCCTTTTCAGGCCTCTTAAAATGTATATATTAACAAATAACAGGAGTAAAATAAAGAATAAAATGGCCGCCAGCACCTTCACAACCACGGATGATTCCTTTTCGAGCCTCTCCGCCAGAACACGCGCCTTCTCCGCGTTTTCATCCGCCCTTTTCTCAGAGGCCTCAAGCCCGGCCTTAAGCGCCTCTGTGCCTGCCGCGGCTTCGTCCCTTACTTTATCAATACGCCTGTTAATTTCATTCAGAAGCATGTAGTATTGCGAAAACCCCTCCGGCCCCGCAACAGCGCTCTTTTTCCGGCCATCCTTAACGGTTTCCTTCCTTAATCCGCTGTCTATTATTATCAGGCTTTCGCGCTCTTCAGCCAGCACAGCATAAAACGCCTCGTACTTCGGGTTTTCAGGCTCATTTTTTACCGCCTTTTCCATCAACAAAGCAGCCGCTTCAGCATCTCCCCCAAGATACAGGTTAACGGCCCTCTCAAAATCCGCATCTGCCTGAGAAGCAAATACCGCGCCGCCTGCGGCAGCCAGTTTAACAGCGATTATAAAAAACAAAACAAGCCTTATCATTTTCCAACTCCGGCGCTTATGATTTTTTTCAGCCGTTCCTTGAGCATTACTGTTTCAGCGTATTTATCGGCACCTCTTCCGGCTGACTCAAGGCGCTTCAACGCGTCTGCGTAACTGCCCTTAATATATAACACTCTGGCGCTTTTGTAAACGCGGTTTATGTCTTCCGGCATCTTAGCCGGCTCAACCCTCACTTTTATCGACCCTTCGCTCTCTTCACCGCCTGAAAACGCAGTAATACGAACCTCATAAACCAGTCCGTTTTCAAGGCCTCTTATAAGAAAACCGGCCTCATCCGCGCCGGCCGTGTCCGTAAAGGTTTCCGTGCCTTTATCATCACCGACATATACCCTGAACCCGTCAATGCTTCCGTAAACCGAATTCCATTTTATATACGCCGAGCCGTCCCCGGGATGTGCTTTAAGCGCCGACGGAGGCGGAAGCCGTTTTCCCGGTTTTCCCGGCAGAACAAACCTGATTCCCATCTTATGGGACTGCCCCATCTTTTCATGCGTCATAAAAGCGTAATCAATAATAAAACCTCCGGCCTTCAAACCTGCCCCTGCGGTAACAGAAGGGCCTATTGATTCATAAAACACCGCGCCGCACCGCGCCGCAACCGGCCCAAATTCTTTCTCAACACCCGCCATAACCTGCGTGCCGCCGTTTACGTTTAAGTCAAACCGCAGGGAGGCCGAGACAGCCGCCGTAACCGCCCCTTTATAATTAATACCCGCGTCCAGCTTTGTCCCTATGTCATCCTCTGCCCCGCCTTCAAATCTTAAGCGTGACGCCGGATCACTGATAAAAAGAGCGAACCCGATTTTTTCAGCAGCCAGAAAATCCTTTATATAATATATGATACCCGCATCAGCGCTTAATGCCCTTGCGGGAGCTCCGTAGAGAACGTCCAGCAACTTAACGCTTAAGCCGGCATATAAATCCCTGAAAAGCGGCGCTGCGGCCGAGACAGAATAAACATTTTCCCTGCTTCCTGTTTCCGAAAACACGGATGAAGCACCTGCCGCGACAGTAAAAGAACGCAAAATTCCCAGCGACGCTCCAAACGCCCAGAACTGCCTTTTATGATTTACAAGCGAACCGTACGCCCCGATAAAACCCTCTCCTTCACAGGATGCCAGGCCCGCGGGGTTATTAAAGACAGCTCCGACGCCTTCGGCAGAAACAGCCGTGGACGCCCCCATGCCTGATACTGCCGGGTCAATATTATTAATGGCGCCTCCGCTGAAATAAGCCATTACAGGCGCGGTAAATAAAATCAGGGGCAGAACCGCCGCCCTTTGCAGAAAAACCCGTTTTTTCATCCATTCTCCTTGATATAACATTTGACATTTCCGGCTGTTTTATTATGCCGGCCCGCAGCCTGCCGCAGTGTATCTGATTATTCAACGAAGCTCAATCCGCCCTTCATTCCGGCAGCAAGCAGCCTTTCTTGGCGAAGCCGGATAAATCACGCGCCGTCTTTATCCGTTAAAAATTTCTGAAGTTCGCGCGTAAAGGCGTTTATATCCTTAAACTGCCTGTAAACAGAGGCAAACCTCACATATGCCACTTCATCAAGTTTTGCCAGCTTCTCCATGACCATCTCCCCGATTGAGGCCGATGGAATCTCTTTTTCCATCCTGCTGTAAAGCTGTTTTTCTATGTCTTCTATCACCTCGTAAAGCTTTTCAATGGAAATGGGCCGCTTTTCGCACGCCTTTGTAAGCCCCGCGAGAATCTTATTCCTGTCAAAGGATTCCCTCCTGCCGTCCTTCTTTATTACAAGCGGCAGGGCGTGCTCTATCTGCTCATACGTGGTAAAACGTTTTGTGCACTTGAGGCACTCCCTCCTCCGCCTTATTGACTCTCCCTCCCTGCTTTCCCTCGAGTCAACAACCTTATCAACCTTATGCCCGCAGTATGGACACTTCATTCTCTCACCGCTTTCTCAGCTGTTCAAGCTGTCCCAGCGCCCTCTGATCCGCCGGGTTGATTCGCAGCACGGTTTCATACATCCTGGCAGCAGCATCATTGTTTCCTGTCATTTCATGGAGCCGCCCGATATTCAGGTATCCCTCGGCATAATCGGGCCTTCTCTCAACCGATTTTTCGAACATCCTTATCGCGTCATTTACCCTTCCCAGATTCGCGTATAGTATCCCGAGGTTGCTGTATGTTGACGTCTCGGTCACTATGTCCCTGTGCCATTGTTTATTGTCTATGGCCTGCTCATAATAATACAGAGCCTGCTCTGTTTTGTCCTTTCCCTGAAGCATATATATATACCCCATATAACTCAAAGGCATCGCAAGATCGGGATAAAGCCGCATATATCTTTCACACAGCTCAAGAGCCTTGTCAAACTCTCCCCTGTTGATATGAATGCCGGCAAGATCCATCCCAAAGTAGGCGTTGACCGGGTCCCGCTTAATCGCTTCGTTATAATACCTGATTGCGTCCTCGTATTTTGAGCTGTCAAGCGACTCGCCGTAAACCTTATAAACCCTTGCTATATTATTATAGTTATACCCGTTAATCGGGTTAATTTCAAGGGTCCTCCGGTGAATTTTCAGAGCCTCGTTGATGAAATATCTTTTTTTCTGAGGGTCGCTTTCCTTTCTCACAAGGCGCTCGTATCCGATACCGTATTTAACCCAGTATATTTCACGCTGCGGGTTCAGTTTTACGGCCCTGTCATAATAATGCGTTGACAGGTCATCCCTGTCAGCCGCGACAGCTATGTTCCCTATTTTAAAATAAAGATCCGCGGCCCAGTAGGTAATCAGCCTTGCCTGGAGCGCGATTACGGCTATTACGGCCGCCGCTATAACAGCTTTTTTATGCCTTTGAAAAAAACCCTCCAGGCTGAAACTGTAGTAGTTCTTTTTTCCCGATTCCAGCGCTATAATCATCGCCATGCACACCCAGTAAAGCGAGCCGTAAGCCACCACAGTATAGTTGAAGAGCCCCTGCGTAAAGTATGCGGCCACAGCCATGAAAAATCCGAACACAAGGTAGCGCCTGAACAGGTCCTTTTCGCCGAATATCAGGTTGTATGACTTTTTTAAGTAAGTTAAAAACAAAAGCATAAAAAAACCGAAACCAGCCATTCCCTGCGTCGCGAGAACCTGAAGAAATACATTATGGGTTTTTTCCGGGGTCCCGTTCCACTCAAGCTGCCAGTAGATGGGCAGCCTGTAATAAGGAAAAACCACCTGGAAAGTGTCGAGCCCTGTTCCAAAAACCGGATTGTCGCGGAACATCATAAGGGCGCTCTTCCATATATACAGCCTCGGGGTCAGGACAAAATTTCCCGGCACAATTATGAGCAGCATCCTCTCCCACAGCATGGCCATCGCAGACCTCACTATCGGCAGAAAGAGGGTTATTACAAGAAGAAATCCAAACGCAACAAACCAGTTCCTGTTTGCCTTAAAGAGCCCTTCTTTCTCGCGCCTCGCGTCAATAAAAGCGTATACGGTAATCAGAATAAGCGTGACAAGAAGGCTGATGAACCCGGCCCTGGACTTCGTAAGAAAAAGCACCATTATGGCCGCGAGCAGTATAACAAGAACCGGGGCCTTATTGGCGTTCTTTTTCGTTATAAAAAACAACATAAAAATAACAGGAATCGCGCTTACAAGATAAGCGGCAAGAAAATTAGGGTTTCCCAGCGTGGAAAAGAACCTCTCGGGGCTGTATGTCTCGGGGTTCCACTTAACAAAATCCCACCCGAGATTTTGCGCCAAACCATAGGAGCATATTATCGCGGTTGCCGCCAGTATGGAAAAGACAATCTTTCCGATAAAAATGCGTTTTTGCGAAATATTTACCACGATATAAAAAAGAAAGAAATAATTGATTGCCGTTATTATTCCTTCGTAATCCTCGTAAACACCGAAAATGGAAATCATCAGGTTTTTCGTGAAAATCACGGTCAAAAAAGATACCGCAAGGTAGCCTGCCAGTGGGAAATCAAAATCCGTTTTAACAAGCAGGAGCCGCTTCTCCTTTATCGTGCTGATGAGAAAAAGCCCCGCGGCAAAAACAGTAAAAAAACGCATAACAAACATCTTGTTGGTCTCAAAGACATCATTGGCGCGCGTAAAAAATATCAACGGCACTATGATTACCATCGCCAGAATAGACAACTCTATTGCCTTGTCAGCCATCCTCTTTGAAAACAACCTGCTTCTCCATCTGCGCGCCTTAAGCGCGCTGATTCTCCGGTTTTTTTATTGCGTTTCAAAATGCCCGTGAATTATCCTTTATATAAAAAACACCGGTTTCAGGCATGGCCCATCACATTTCTTCGCAGCAGCGCCTGTCCCGGGCAAATCAATTTATATTTTAAATCTTCCCGTATTTTTTTTCAGCCTTTTTATAATCGCATTAATCTTAAGGGCCGCGTTTTTAACCTCTTTTTTCAGGTTTTTTTCCCTGCTTATATTATCCTTCAGCCTTTCAGCCACACAATTTAACTCATCAACCATTTTCCTGTCATTTCTGACAATTTCCTTAATACCCTCTATCATCTGATTAAGCTTAACCGCAAGCCCCTGCAGCTCGTCTCCCTTCCTGAACCTTACAGA
>Ga0209614_1002144_pt1 | contig 13451 bp, 12 predicted proteins | sample BlaSprsedimmetaG_FD_185484 | JGI IMG/M metagenome (GOLD analysis project Ga0209614, IMG submission 185484) | Hot spring sediment bacterial and archeal communities from California, USA to study Microbial Dark Matter (Phase II) - Blank Spring... ... | reverse complement strand
AAACAAACAAACGAATAATATTTTAAAACCTCATTTGTTGTAAAATGAGGTTTTATTGTTTTTAGGATATGACCATCAAAGAAATTTACAAGCTTTTCCTGTTGCATCCAAATGTGATTACCGACAGCAGAAAAATTGAAAAGGATTGCCTTTTTTTTGCGCTGAAGGGTGAAAAATTCAATGGAAATCTTTTTGCGGGCGAGGCGCTCAAAAAAGGTGCAGCCTATGCTATCGTAGATGAAAATGAATTTTATCAGGGGGAAAAAACCATTTTGGTTGATGATGTTTTGATAACACTTCAACATTTGGCAAAGCATCACCGGGAAAAGCTTGGAATTCCCATTTTGGGCATTACCGGTACAAATGGCAAAACTACTACCAAAGAGTTGATTGTTGCTGTTTTGTCTGCCAAATACAGGGTGGCTTATACCCGTGGAAATTTGAATAACCACATAGGCGTTCCCCTGACACTTTTGCAAATGGATTCTGCCACAGAGATAGGAGTTGTTGAAATGGGCGCCAACCACCCGGGTGAAATTGCCGAATTATGTGCCATAGCCGATCCGGACTTTGGAATAATTACCAATGTTGGGCGAGCTCACCTTAATGGGTTTGGTTCATTCGAGGCCATAAAAAATACCAAGGCTGGCCTTTACAGGCATTTGAAGCGAAAAGGAGGAACTGTTTTTTACAACAGCGATAATCCAGTGCTTTCCGGGCTTGCCGCCGATATCAAAAACAAAATCAGTTACGGAGAAAAAAACGCAGACTTTACCGGAAAACCTGTTTTGTCTCCTCCCTTTATTCATGTGAAGGCCGATTTCCCCAACGGAGTTTTATTTTTAAATTCACAATTAACCGGGCAATATAATTTTGAGAATATTCTGGCAGCAGTTTGTATCGGGAATTTTCTGAAAGTCGATCCGCAGGATATTCAGAATGCTCTGCAAAAATATACACCACAAAACAACCGTTCGCAATTGATTGAAAAAGGCGCATTGAAAATTGTACTGGATGCTTACAACGCCAATCCAGTGAGCATGAAAGTATCCATTGAAAGTTTTGTTTCCATGTTTCCGTCGCCTCGTTTTCTAATTCTGGGCGATATGCTCGAGCTTGGGAGTTTTTCTGGTGAAGAACACTCCGCGATTGTTCATCAAATAAAAAAACACCCCTTTGAGGAGGTGTTTCTTGTGGGGCCACTTTTTGCAAAAGCAGCCAAAGATTTTTCTTTCAAAACATTTGGCGATACCGGTGAAATTTGCCGGTACCTGGCCCAAAATCCAGTCTCCGAAGGAGCGTTTTTAATTAAAGGTTCCCGCGGAATACAACTTGAAAAAGTTCTTGAGGTGCTTTAGTTTGCCTGCGGTTTTTCAACTTTCAGTACATCGCCAATGGCTTGTTCAAAGGTCGCTTTTGGCAGCGCACCCATGGCCATTTGAGGCTGTCCGTCAACCGGCACGAACAATAACGAAGGAATGCTCTGAATGCCAAACATGCCTGCCAGTTCCTGCTCTTGTTCGGTATCTACTTTGTATATCACCAGTTTGTCGCCGTATTCCTTTTGCAGTTATTCCAAAACAGGGGCTACCATTTTACATGGGCCACACCAGTCGGCGTAAAAGTCTATCATACAAGGTACTGAGCCTTCGTATTTCCAATCTTTGTTCTCTTCGAAATTGAACACTTTTTCTTTAAAGGTCTCTTTTGTTAAATGTTCCAACATATTATTTTAATTTAAAAGATTTACATATATAAATTTGTGGATATTTAAACACAAAGATAATACCATTCCATCTGAATGAAAAACAGAACCTGTTTTAATCCAAATAATTGTAATTTTGTCACGATTTTTTTCGGGACTGGCAGAAAAAGATCGATTTATAAACCTATTTTGTCAGGAAAATGGATAAAAAGCTGAATAGCAAGATATTTACACATATAGCAGATGCAGCTGCCCGGTTGCGGCAGAAGACCTATGTAACAGGTGGTTATGTGCGGGATTTGTTTTTAGAAAGGCCTTCAAAAGACCTCGACATCGTTACTTTGGGTAGTGGCATTGAACTGGCAGAACAGGTTGCGCAAAGCATAAAACCCAAACCCAAAGTTACGGTGTTTAAAAATTTTGGAACTGCCCAGCTTCGGTACAAAAACTTTGAAGTGGAGTTTGTAGGAGCACGTAAAGAGTCGTACCGCAGCGATTCCCGAAAACCTATTGTTGAAAACGGGACGCTTGAGGACGATCAAAACCGTCGTGATTTTACCATTAACGCACTTGCATTGAGCCTGAACAAGGAGAATTACGGAGATCTTATCGACCCGTTTGAAGGGCTGAATGATTTGAAGAATAAAATTATTCGTACTCCCCTCGATCCCTCGGTCACTTTTTCAGACGATCCGCTGCGCATGATGCGTGCCATCCGCTTTTCCACGCAACTGAACTTCAGTATTGAAGATGGAACATTGCAGGCGATTGCACAAAACAGAGAAAGGATTAAGATTGTATCTGCCGAACGCATTTCTGATGAGCTGAACAAAATTATGCTGGCCGATATTCCTTCCAAGGGATTTAAACTGCTCGAGGAAACCGGACTGCTTCAGATTATTTTTCCTGAATTACAAAAAATGAAAGGCGTGGATGTGGTAAACCGAATTGGCCACAAAGACAATTTTTACCACACCCTTGAAGTGCTCGACCGGATTGCCCCGCATACCGATAATCTTTGGCTGCGCTGGTCGGCATTGTTGCATGACATTGCCAAACCGGCTACCAAAAAATTTGTGGAAGGACAGGGGTGGACTTTCCATGCACACAATTTTCTGGGCACCAAAATGATACCGAAGATTTTCCGCCGGTTAAAGCTTCCGCTGAATGAAAAAATGAAATTTGTACAAAAAATGGTGATGCTGCACATGCGACCCATAGTGCTTTCGGAAGAGGAAGTGACAGATTCTGCTGTGCGCAGGCTTTTGTTTGAGGCGGGCGATGATATTGACGACCTTATGACTTTGTGTGAAGCAGATATTACCTCCAAAAACCAGGAGAAGGTAAAGCGGTATATGAAGAATTTCAGGATTGTAAGGCAGAAGCTGAAAGAAATTGAAGAAAAGGACGCTATCCGGAATTTCCAACCTCCGGTTTCAGGAGAGTTAATTATGGAAACGTTTGGTTTAAACCCATGCCGGGAGGTGGGCATTATAAAAAATGCCATAAAAGATGCCATTCTGGATGGTGAAATCAGAAATAATTACGACGAAGCCTTCGGGTATATGCTTAAAAAAGGGAAAGAAATTGGTTTGCAGTTAGTTAATGCTGGTTGAGTTGAATTTTTAGCATCACCGGGAGGTGATCGCTGAACCCGCCGTTATACCGAAAGCCGGAGTACGTTCGGTATGTCTTCAACCCACCATATCTTTCATCTTTTTCGAACAGGAAAGGAAGTTTTACAATACTCGCCCATTCAGGCCGCGTAAATATTTGTTCGCTGGTATTCAGAAGTGAGCCTGTAATAATTATCTGGTCGAAAACCGACCATTGCGACTGGTATTTCAGTGTGCCCAGGTCATCCTTCATCCACGGGAAAGAAAGGTTGTACAGTTGCTGTGCATCAGTTGTCGAGGGTTGAGGTATTTCAACGGCTCCCAGATGAAGCAAAAGACTTTCATCGGAAGGCTGGTCGTTAAAATCGCCCATAATTACAATTTTCGGATTTGCAAATTTTTGTTGTAGCTCTTCGATTTTGTTTCGCAGCGTTTTTGCGGCTAAGGTTCTGTTTTCAAGGCTTTCGAGCAGTCCTGAGTACCGCGAAGGCCAGTGGTTGGCAAACAGATGAATGGTATCGGTTTCTGCCAAAATTCCTGACACATACAGAATTTCTCGGGTCTGCAAAACCGAATCGGATTGGTTTTTTAACGGGATATATTGGTATTCAATGGGGTAAAATTCCTTTTCGTTGTAAAGGAGAGTCACATCTATGCCACGTCTGTCGGGCGATTCTTTGTGAATGATTTTGTAGGAATGTGACTGAAGAGGTGTGTCGCTTAGCAATTTCTCCAGCACATACATGTTTTCCACCTCGCAAAGCGCAACCAACTGAGGCGGTTTCCAACCCGAGGCATTCAGTATTACCTTTGAAATATCGAGCAGTTTTTTCTGAAACCGTTTGTATGTCCAGCGCCGTTCTCCACTGGGTGTAAATTCATCGTCCAGTGTTTCCGGATTGTTTTTAATATCGAACAGGTTTTCAACGTTGTAAAAAAGGATGTTGAATTCTTCCGGGGTGTTTTGCGAAAAAATTTCTGCGGAGAAGAATAAAAGGATGCAGGCCAGAAAAAACTTAGTTTTCCTTTTTCTTTTCAATTCGCTCATAGGCTCCCAAATCGGGTCCGTCGTCAGATAAACGGTCCTTATTTAAAATATCCATTGGAAATAGTTTGGCAATATCCACACTGCCAATGTCTTTTGCTGCCGATAGCGTATCGAGTGAGTAGTTGAATTCCTGGTACGGGTCTTTAAACAAGGGATCGTATTCCGGGCCTTTCCAAATGTTTCTGTAGTGATCTTTATTGGAGGTATTAAATGTGTCGGGCATTTGAACAATGCAGTGGTCGAAAAAGTAGTTGAATGCTTTTTCTTCGTTTTTACCCAGTTCAATCTCCACAGGGTTATTGCCATAAATAATGCTGTTGCCAAAAAATGCCTTGGTGAGATCGCCGGTGTAATTCACACTCGATCCGTCGGCCTGGTCAATCACCAGTGTGTTGGAAAGCACAAGCGATGCTGTTTTTCTTGCGCGCGACGAGTAGCCTCCCCAGTAATTGGCAATGGTGGTATGACTGAATTCGTATTCGCCACCAATGAGCAGTGCCGCAGCATAAAAACCACAATTGGCAATTACATTGTTGTATCCCCATATTTTTGACTTCATGGCAAACAGTCCTGCGTAAGCCATATTTTCAATTTTTGAATTGGTCAGTTCAAGCGATGCAAACCCTTCGTCTTCAATGGTTCCAACCTGAAGTCCGATATTGGCGTTTTTGATGGTTGTGTAGTTAAAAATATTGCCGGTGCTTCCCGAAAAGAGAATCACTCCGTTCCACTGGTCGGGAATATTCTTGTACGTTTCTTCCAGCCTGTCGGCAGTAAAAAGAATCGGACTTTGAAAAGTTCCCTCCGCCTTCACCGTGCCTCTTACGTACAGCCCGGCTCCTTTATGAAAATGAACACGTGTACCGGGTTCTATGGTCAGTGTGGAGGTGCTGTCAACATAGGCATAGTCATACACAAGGTAAGGTTTCTCGGATGTCCATGTAGTAGTGCCAATATTTTCACTTTTTATCAGCTTAAAATCCTGGCCGTAGGCGATGAGTTTGATGTTCTGCCTGTTGGAATTGGTTGTGAATTCTATGGAGTCCTGCACTACCATGGGCAGGTTTTGTCCATTCGGGTCGATGGTTACTTCCACAAATATGAATATGCTGTCTCTGGCAGGTACTTCCACCTCATACGCTTCGTTGGCGAGTGTTCCGTTGATGTTCAGCCTGAAATTGGAAAAATCTCCTCCTGAAACGCGAATGCGCGAAATCAGAATATTTTCGTTGTAAGGATTGTAAATTTTCAGGTTTTGGGTGGTAGAACCGATGGTGGTAAAAATGGTGTCGAACATCACAGTATCGGTAGAAAAGCTGAGGCGGGCATCGGGTGAGTTCATATATCCCTCATCTTCGCACGAAAAGAGCGAGACAAGAAGTATTGCCGCAGCTAATATTTGAAGCAGATATCTGACCAATTCCCTTATTTTTTAATGCTACAACGGTTTTTTCGCAAACTTATTACTGCAAAGATAATAAATCAATTTACAAAAATTAACATTTATTTACAACTATTCATTTTTTACAACATATTTTTCGGAAACAAGGAACAACCCGAGTATGGTGATAAGTCCGTTCAGTATGAGAAGTTCAAAGCCGAACTGGTACCCGTGGAAAAGGACTTCAGAATATTTAGAGATAAAATAACAAATGAGAGGTGAGGTGATTGCAATTAACGGAACCCATTTGTCTTTTATTTTTTTACGCGAATAAATACCAAAAACAAACAAGCCCAGAATTGGCCCGTAGGTATAACCGGCAACTGTGAATACGGCAACCACTACGCTTTCGTTGCTGATAGCTCTGAAAACGAGGATGACCACTATCAGCAAAACAGAAAAGAGCACATGAACCCGTTTTTTTATGCGTTGCCTTTTTATTTCTTCCCTGAGGTTGTTAATTTTCAGGAAATCGACACTGAAAGAGGTTGTCAGGGCAGTGAGGGCCGAATCGGCACTGGAGTAAGCTGCTGCTGTTATCCCAAGCAGAAATGCAATTCCTACTGGTAATCCAAGATAATTGAGCGCAATCAGCGGGTATAGCTCGTCGGTGTTGTCAGGAACAGAAATGCCGGTTTCGTGTGCGAAAACATACAACAATACACCTAAGCACAAAAACAGAAAAACGGCCACCAAAAACGACAGGCTGAAAACCATCATGTTTTTCTGGGCTTCTTTTTTGTTTTTGCATGTCAGGTTTTTTTGCATCATGTCCTGATCCATTCCAACCATTACAATGGTGGTAAACATTCCGGCAAAAAACTGTTTAAAAAAATTATTTCCTGTGCGCCAGTCCCAAAAGAAAATTTTGGAAGTGGGTTCAGAATTAATCCGGCTGACGAGTGTTGAAAAATCGAAATTAAGTGAGCGCGTTATGGCTATAATGGTAAAAATGACGGCGCTGACAAGAAAAAAAGTTTGCAGCGTGTCTGTCCAAACAATGGTTTTTATCCCTCCTTTAAAGGTGTAAACCCATATCAGGGCGATGGTGATTACTACGGTTACTGAAAACGGAATGTTGAAAGCATCGAAAAAAGCAATTTGTAAAACGGTAGCAACCAGATAGAGACGGAAAGCGGCTCCCACAAGTTTGGAAATTAAAAAGAAAAATGAACCGGTTTTGTAGCTTGAACTTCCGAAACGCTGATCGAGAAAGGTGTAGATTGAAACCAGGTTTAGCCGGTAATATAACGGCAACAGGATTCCGGCAACCAGCCAGTATCCGGCTATATTTCCAAACACAAACTGCAAATACGAAAATGCGGTATTCCCTACCTCGCCGGGCACTGAAATAAAAGTGACTCCGGACAGTGTTGCGCCCACCATGCCAAATGCAACTAAAAACCAGGGCGATTTTCGGTTGGCGGTGAAAAACGCCTGGGTGTCGGCATTCCGGGAAGTTAACCACGAAATTCCCATCAAAACAGCAAAATATCCTAAAACCAAACTTAAAACCAGATAGGGACTCATACTTATTCAAAATCGGGATAGAGTAAATACTTCTTTCTCATTTGTTTGTATTGCTGCAAACCGGGTTGCCAGCTTTCCTCGATTTCCTTTCCGGAAAGCCCCTGCCTGATTTGGCTGATGAGTTTATCGGTTCCGGCCAGCAGGTTCAGCCAGCGTTCGCGGGTGAGGAACTCTTTTTCGTTTTCATATTTTTTATAGAAATCCATGAAAAATTTCAGTGTAAATGGCGGAACTTCGCTGAGTTCTCTCAGATCAATGCCATAACAAACTTTTCCTTCGTTGAGCGGGCTAACAGCAGCCGTTGGAATACTTCTGGGTGTAAACTGAAATTCGCCGAGTTCCGGTTTTAGTCCTCCCAGTACCTGGAAAGGAAAATCGGTGCCACGACCCACACTTACGCTGGTGGCTTCAAAAAAGCAGAGAGAAGGGTAGAGGCGAACAGCCAAATCGTTGGGCAGGTTAGGCGATGGCGGAACCGGCAGGGAATATGCTGTTTGGTGCGTGTAATTTTCTGCCGGAATTACGGTAAGCTCACATTTTTTGCCTTTCCCAAGCCAGTTTTCACCGTTGATCATTTGTGCCAGTTCACCAACCGTACATCCGTGAACAACGGGGATGGGATGCATTCCCACAAACGATTCAAACCCGGGTTCCAGAATGGGGCCGGCCACATAATCGCCGTTGGGATTCGGCCTGTCGAACACAATCAGGGGCTTTCTGTTTTCGGCACAGGCTTCCATAACCAGGTGCAAGGTGCTGATGTAGGTGTAAAACCGGCAGCCCACATCCTGAATGTCGAAAACAAGCAGATCCAGATCGGTCAGATGTTCGGGCAGGGGTTTGCGGTTGTCGCCGTATAGCGATACTACAGGAATTCCGGTTTTACTGTCCACTCCGTCCTCGATTTTCTCTCCGGCAGAAGCATTGCCCCGGAAACCGTGCTCGGGAGCAAATACTTTCACCACCTCCACCTGCTTTTCTCTTAAAAAATCAATCAGATGCACATCCCCTGCCAGTGAGGTATGGTTTACCACCAATCCAACTTTTTTCCCCCGAAGCAGCGGAAGATATTTTTCCGGCTGTTCTGCTCCTGTCTTTATTTGGCCGGCGCTGCTGCCGGTGCAGGAAAATGAGAAGAAAAACAGCATAACTATTCCCAGTATTTTTTGCATGGTACTTTGAATTTTTGTTCGTGCTGCTAAAATACCATTTGAAAATCGAAATCCTAAAAAATAGTATAAATTCTTTGAGGAACCGAAAAGAAGATGAGCAAAAAAAGAGTCATAATTTGCCCTGTTGCTAATACGAAGTTATGCTCTTTATTAAATCTGTTATTTCACAGGCTTGCTTTTCATTTAGAAACTCCACCGTTTGGTTAATTCCTTTGTACATCAATACATCCTGCTGTACAAATTCTACTTTTGTCCGGTATGCTTTCTTGAATTTTTCGAGGAAGGGCGATGTTTTCAACGGTTGGCGGAAATCCATTGCCTGCGCTGCATTGTAAAGTTCAATGGCCAGAATTTTTTCGGTGTTCAAAACCACTTTCAGTGCTTTGGTGGCAGCGTTTGCGCCCATGCTTACGTGGTCTTCCTGCTCGTTTGACGATGGTATGGAATCGACCGAGGCGGGTGTACATAATTGTTTGTTCTGGCTGACTATTGAAGCAGCCGCATATTGTGGAATCATAAAACCGGAGTTCAGCCCGGGATTGGCCACCAAAAACTCGGGAAGCCCACGCTCGCCGGCAATCAGTCGGTAAGTTCGCCGTTCAGAAATGCTGCCCAGTTCGCTCAGCGCCATAGCCAGAAAATCAAGCGCCAGCGCCAGCGGTTCTCCGTGAAAGTTTCCTCCCGAAATTATCAGGTCGTCCTCCGGAAAAACCGTCGGGTTGTCAGTCACTGAATTGATTTCAGTTTCGAAAACGCTGGCTACATAATTCACAGCATCGCGCACGGCGCCATGTACTTGCGGAATGCAGCGAAAAGAATATGGGTCCTGGATGTGTTTTTTCGGTTTGGCCTGCATTTCACTGCCTTCCAGTATTTTTCTGAAGTTGGAAGCGGTTTGCGCCTGTCCTTTGTGCGGACGAATGCGCTGAATGTTTTCCATGAACGGTTCAATAAGTCCGTCGAACGCATCGAGCGAAAGTGCGCCAATCATGTCGGCCTGGTCGGTAATCCTGAATGTTTTCAGAAGGGAATAAACACCATGTGCTGCCATAAACTGGGTACCATTCAGCAATGCCAGGCCTTCTTTTGCTTCCAGTTTTACAGGTTTCCAGCCAAATTTTTCCAGAACGGTTTTGGCTTCCACTTTTTGCCCTTCAAAATTCACTTCGCCCAAACCCAGCAATGGCAGGAAAAGCATGGCCAGAGGAGCCAAATCACCACTGGCACCCAGCGATCCCTGCTCGCAAACAACCGGTAAAATGTTGCGGTTAAACAAATCGATAATGCGTTGAACCGTGATGAGTTGCACCGCAGAATTTCCTTTGGCCAGGGCATGGGCTTTCAGCAAAAGCATTAGTTTTACCACATCGCCCGGAACTTCCGGCCCAATGTTGCACGCATGGGAAAGGATCAGATTTTCCTGTAATTTGCTCAGTTCAGCATTGGAGATTTCAATGTCGCACAACGCACCAAACCCGGTGTTGATGCCATACAGCGGTTTATCAGCCTCTTCCAGTTTCCTGTCGAGGTATGCTTTGCTTTTTTGAATGAGTTGCACCGACTCTGCTGAAAGTTGCAGTTTGATGTCATTTTCAAGGATATGCTGAATCTCATCAAAAGTAAGATTGGCAGGAGATATTTCGAAAGTCTGATTCTTCATTGCGCTTAATTTTGCTGCAATTTCGGAGAAGATTCAGGAACGTGAAACGATTTTTATCAGTTCTTCGGCGGTTACCAGGTTTTGTTCACCTGTTTCCATATTTTTCAGCGTGAATTTCTGTTCAGCCATTTCCGATTCACCGGCCAGTACCACAAAAGGAATATCCTTTTTGTTGGCGTAAATCATCTGTTTTTTCATTTTAGCACTTTCGGGATAAATCTCGGAATTGATACCCGCTTTGCGAAGTTTTATCAGCAATGGCAAACAATACGCTTCCTCTTTTTCACCAAAATTTACAAATAAAATCCGTGTAATTTCTGCCGATCCCTGCGGAAAAAGGTTCAGGTGTTCCAGTACGTCGTAAATGCGTTCGGCGCCAAACGAAACGCCAACTCCCGAAACCCCGGGCAGACCAAAAATTCCGGTTAGGTCGTCGTAACGACCGCCACCGCAAATGCTGCCCATTTCTGTGTCGGTGGTTTTCACTTCAATGATGGCGCCGGTGTAATAATTCAGTCCGCGGGCTAGTGTCAGGTCCAGCTCCACTTCGGTTTTCAACTCCATTCGTTCCAGATAGCCAAAAAGCGTTTGAAGTTCGCTCACACCTTTCAGTCCAATTTCAGAAGCCGCAAGAACAGTGCTCAGTTGATTCATTTTTTCTGCCGTATTGCCTTTCAGCGCTAAAATGGGTTGCAGTTTTTCAATGGCTGCGGCGGCAACACCTTTTTCGGCCAGTTCCTGGTTCACCTTTTCCAGACCAATTTTTTCCAGTTTGTCGATGGCCACGGTAATGTCGGTCAGGCGTTGGTTTTCGCCAATGATTTCAGCAATTCCGGCTAAAATTTTTCGGTTGTTCAGTTTTACCATCGTATTGATTTTCAGCCGGGTAAAAACATCATCAATAATCTGTACCAATTCTGCTTCATTCAGCAGGCTGTCGCTGCCAATCACATCCACATCGCACTGGAAAAACTCGCGGTAACGCCCTTTCTGCGGACGGTCGGCTCGCCACACCGGCTGAATCTGGTAGCGTCGAAACGGAAAAGTAATTTCATGTTGATATTGAACCACAAACCGGGCAAAAGGCACGGTGAGGTCGTAGCGTAATCCTTTTTCTGAAAGTTTTGGAGTGAGTTTATTGGAATCTTTTTCATCCAGCAACTCTTGAGGTACTTTCGACATAAAATCACCCGAGTTGAGAATTTTGAACAAAAGTTTGTCGCCCTCTTCGCCGTATTTTCCCATTAAAGTGGAAAGGTTTTCCATGGCCGGTGTTTCAATGGGTTGAAAGCCATACAGCCGGAAAACTTCTTTAATGGTATCGAAAATATAATTTCGTTTCACCACTTCGGAAGGTGAAAAATCGCGGGTTCCTTTTGGTATAGACGTTTTTTGTGACATTGTTCGTTTTTTAAATTCAGGGGGCAAAAATAAGGAAATAATATGAAAGGAAGGGTGGCGCGGTTTGCAGAGCGTACGACAAATTCCAAGTTGTATCCCTTCAATTTTCAGTTTTTAGCAGTTTTAATGTATTTTGAATTTTTTACTGTTTTTCATTTAAATCGAAATCCAAAAATCTGGAAAAGCAGAACTATAGTGAAGAAATAATTTCCTACAAACTTAAAATTTCTGGCTCCCAAAAAATTCAATGGTTAACGGATATTTGTACGACGTTCCGTTACTGGCAGAAACGGTTCCCAGAATAACCAGTACCAGCCATGCAACACCAAAGGCAATCAGCATTAAAACACCAATTCCAACAACAATTAAAATGGCCGACACAATCAAAATCAGCGACCAGGTAATCTGGAAATTCAGCACTTCCCTGCCCTGTTCGGCTACAAACTCGTATTCGTCTTTTTTTATAAGGTAAATAATAAGCGGGCCGATAACATTCCCGAAAGGGATTCCCACAAAAACAGACAAAGCAAGCAAATGGGTCAGCATTCCCCACGTTTTTTCGTTGTGGTCGGTAACAATTCGTTGCATAATTTCAGTTTTTAGTCATCTAAATTAAACATTTTTTGTTTTTTCGCAGTTCGAATTAAAATGTTTATCCATGAAAATGAACAAAAAAGAAGGTCGTTATTCCAGAATATACAACCAGTTAAGCGAACTGATAAAGAAAAGCAACAGCCCAACAGCACGGATGGCCACCATTATTGCCGTTTTGCATCATAAAATGGACTCCTTTTTTTGGACCGGTTTTTACCTTATCGAAAATGGCGAAATGACTGTGAATATGTACCAGGGACCGGTGGCCTGCCAGATTCTGGAACAAAACAAAGGTGTTTGCTGGGCGGCGTTCAACAAAAAAGAAACGGTGGTGGTGGAAGATGTTCACCAGTTTCCGGGACATATTGCCTGCGATTCGCGATCCAAATCCGAAATTGTAGTGCCGTTGAAAAACCGCAAAGGTGAAATCATTGGCGTTTTGGATGTGGACAGCAAGGAGAAAGCTGCATTTGATGAAGTGGATGCCCGGTGGCTGGAGAAAATTATGGAACTTATTTATTCCTGAATCCCTGAACCGGTTTGTTGTTATTTTAACTAATTATAAATTTCAGTTTAAACAAAAACAAACAACTAATTTATAGCTGATTTCAGTTTAAAGAAATTATTTTTGGAAATTTTACAAATCGAAATTTCAAAATAGATAAAAATGACAGATTAAAATAATGCCATCAAATTTTACAGTGGCGAACAGATTCCGGTGGAACTGCACAAGGTGCGTATCGTACAAAAGCTTTTTCTAAAACCCATTGAGGAACGCAAAGCGGCAATGGAAGAAGCAGGGTTCAATACATTCCTGCTGAATACGAAAGACATTTTCCTGGATATGCTCACCGACTCGGGCACCAATGCCATGAGCGACAACCAGGTTTCGTCCATGCTTCAGGCCGACGACGCTTATGCCGGCTCACAAAGTTTTTATCGCATGGAAAAGGCCCTGCGCGATGTTTTCGGGAAACATTATGTTTTACCGGTCCATCAGGGCCGCGCAGCCGAAAACATTGTTTCACAGGTTTTCATCAAAAAAGGGGATGTTATTCCTATGAACTACCACTTTACCACTACCAAAGAACACATGGAACTGAACGGTGGGAAGGTTTTGGAAATTTATGCCGACGATGCCCTGGAAATAAAAAGCAACAAACCGTTTAAAGGAAACATCGATATTGATAAGCTGAAAGCAGTTTATGAAGAATACGGAAAGGAAAAAGTTGCATTTGTACGCATGGAAGCTTCGACCAACCTGATTGGCGGTCAGCCATTCTC
>Ga0209614_1002141_pt1 | contig 13459 bp, 16 predicted proteins | sample BlaSprsedimmetaG_FD_185484 | JGI IMG/M metagenome (GOLD analysis project Ga0209614, IMG submission 185484) | Hot spring sediment bacterial and archeal communities from California, USA to study Microbial Dark Matter (Phase II) - Blank Spring... ... | reverse complement strand
GGTCAACAGGATCTCGATGAACACAAATCGGGCGAGTCGGAATTGGGTTTTGGGTCAGGATTGGTTTACCAGTGAGTTTTATCACTGGTTTTTATAAAAAAAAAAATAGAAATTAAATATTCTGTAATTTGCCCCCTCGGTGTCTGGGACTGAGGAGGCGAAGCCCTGCCCGGGGGCGTGTTGAAGCGCCCCGGTGAAATCCGGATAACCAATTAATTATGAGTAGCTTATGAAAGTACCCTTACTCGATCTGCAAGCGCAGTTGGCAACGATTCATGATGAGCTGCACCAGGCTGTCGCCGCAGTGCTTGACTCGACCCGTTATATCATGGGTCCCAAAGTTACCGAGTTGGAGGAACAGATTGCTGCCTATTGCGGGACCGCCTACGCCGTCGGGGTTTCGTCCGGCACCGATGCCCTGCTGATGGCTCTGATGGCGCTGGATGTTCAACCCGGTGATCTGGTGTTGACGACACCATATTCATTTTTCGCCACTGCCGGTGTGATCGCCCGCCTGCACGCTGTGCCGGTTTTCGTGGATATTGACCCGAAGACCTACAATCTCGATCCAGCCGCCCTGAAACGATGGTTGATAGACAATCCGGAGCGGGTGACGCGGGTCAAGGCGATCATTCCGGTGCATCTCTACGGACAGTGTGCCGATATGGATGCGCTTCGGCATCTCGCGGACGGCTTTGGCATTCCGGTGATCGAGGATGCCGCCCAGGCGATTGGCGCCCGGTATCCTTCGGAAAGCGGTCTGAAAAAAGCCGGTTCCATGGGACTCATGGGCTGCTTCTCCTTTTTCCCCAGTAAAAATCTGGGTGGCATCGGCGATGGCGGGATGGTAACTACGAACGATGCTGAACTGGCGGAGAAACTGATTAAACTGCGCAATCACGGTTCCCATCCCAAGTATTACCACGCCCTGATCGGTGGCAATTTTCGTCTGGACCCGATCCAGGCGGCGGCGCTGCTGGTCAAGCTCAAATACCTGGATCAATGGCATGCCGCCCGCCAGCAAAACGCCGCCTATTACGATGAGCACTTGAACATGCCGGGCCTGCAGACGCCGGCGCTGGTCTACGCAAGGGAATATCACATTTATAATCAGTATATTCTGAGTGTACCGGAAAAGCGGGATGAACTGCGCGAATATCTGAATGCCAGCGCAATCGGGCATGAAGTCTACTATCCCGTGCCCTTCCATCTGCAGGAGTGCTTCTCCTATCTCGGTTATAAGAGGGGCGCTTTTCCCCGCAGCGAGTACGCCGCCGCGCATACCATCGCCCTGCCCATCTATCCGGAACTGTCGGAAGAGATGCAGGCGTATGTGGTGGAAAAGATCCGTAAGTTCTTTTAAGTGATTATGTTTCATGGTAAATATTCAAATAAATAAAGCGCTTTTTAAAAAGCTCGATGCAGGTGGAAAGGGGGATTCAGATTATCAATAAATTAATTTACACCAACCCTACAACCATGCACTTAAAGGAACTTAGATATGCAATACTTCATCCATGAATCTTCGTATGTTGATGAGAATGTTCAGATTGGTGAGAACACTAAAATCTGGCACTTTTGCCACATTCAGTCGGGGAGTCAAATCGGTCGGCAGGTCTCCGTCGGTCAAAACGTCAATATTGGGAATAACGTCGTTATCGGCAACTTTGTAAAAATTCAGAACAATGTCTCGGTTTATGAGGGAGTCACTCTTGAAGATTATGTCTTTTGCGGACCCTCGATGGTCTTTACTAATGTGATTGATCCCCGCTGCAAATACCCTCAGCGCGGTTCGGAGTTTTACCGTAAGACCCTGGTCAAAGAGGGCGCCTCCATCGGTGCCAATGCCACGATCGTCTGCGGCAATACCATCGGAAAACACGCCTTCATCGGTGCCGGCGCGGTGGTGACCAGGGATGTACCCGATTATGCCTTGATGGTCGGCGTCCCCGCCAAACAGGTGGGCTGGGCGTGTGAGTGTGGTGAAATCCTGCCGAAATTCAAAACTGAGGTCAGCTGCCCGCGCTGCAGTCGCCACTACCGGCTGGAAAACGAGCAGCTGTCTCCAAGGAGCACAAAATAATTGGATTAACAAAAAGAAAAATGGTATAATTGTGAGAGAAACCCATGCAAAAAATTGCCCTGATCGGCTGCGGGCGCATCTCCGGGAAGCACCTGGAATCCATCGCCCGGCTGCCCAATGATTTGAAGCTGACCGCCGTCTGCGACATTCAGGCGGAGCGCGCCAGAGCCGCGGGTGAAAAGTACCACGTTGACTGGTATACCGATTACGAAAAGTTGCTCGAAAAGGAAGCGCTGGACCTGGTTGCTATCTGTACACCCAGCGGACTGCATCCCCAGCACGGGATTGCCGCCGCCCGGAAGGGCATGCACGTGATCGTTGAGAAGCCCATGGCAATTACGCTGGAGTCGGCGGATCAGCTGATCCATGCCTGCGACCAGGCTAAAGTCGAACTCTTCGTCGTCAAGCAGAACCGCCTCAATACCACCCTGCAGTTGCTCAAGCGCGCCGTGGATAAAGGGCGGTTCGGCAAAATCTACATGGTCCAGTCCAATGTTTTCTGGCAGCGCCCCCAGAGCTATTATGATCTTGCCAAGTGGCGCGGCACCTGGGAATTCGACGGCGGCTCCTTTATGAACCAAGCCAGCCACTACGTGGACGCCGTGCAGTGGCTGATCGGTCCGGTGGAGCACGTCATGGCAGAAACCGCCACCATGGAGCGCCAGATCGAAACCGAAGACACCGGTTCGGCGATCCTGAAATTCCGCAACGGCACCATCGGGACGATTAACGTTACCATGCTGACCTATCCCAAAAATTTCGAAGGGTCCATCACCATTCTGGGCGAAAAGGGCACCGCCAAAGTCGGCGGCATTGCCGTCAATCACATTGATAAGTGGGAATTTGAAGATTACGACGATGATGATCGCCTGATTGAAGAATCCAACTACAATCCGCCAAACGTCTACGGTCTCGGTCATCTGCCCTTTTATCAAAATGTGCTAGCGGTGCTGAACGGTGCCGCCGAACCCGATACCGATGGTCGCAGCGGACGCAAAAGCCTGGAGCTGATTATCGCCATCTACAAATCCGCCCAAATGGGCAAGAAAATCGCCCTGCCGCTGAAACTTTAATCTGTGCCTCACGAACAACTAATGACGGAGTCCCAATGAAAAATATTCGCATTGCCACCATCGGGCTGGGCTATGTCGGGCTGCCCCTGGCGGTGGAATTCGCTAAGAAACTGCCCGTCGTCGGCTTTGATATCAACCGCCACCGGATTGACGGGCTAAATGCCGGTCACGACGCCACCCTCGAGGTGGATGATGCCAACCTGCAGTCGGTGCTCGTTCCGGAAATCAGCCGCCTGGAAGCTGGCGGCGGTCTCTATCTCACCGACCGGTTAGCTGATATCCGCGACTGTAACTATTACATCGTCACCGTGCCGACCCCCATTGACGAGTACAAACGCCCCGACCTGACCCCCCTGCTGAAAGCCTCGGAAACCGTGGGACAGGTGCTGCAAAAAGGGGATATTGTGATTTACGAGTCCACTGTCTATCCCGGTGCCACCGAAGAGGACTGCGTGCCGATTCTGGAACGCCGGAGCGGGCTGCGCTTCAATCGGGATTTTTTCGTCGGTTTCTCTCCGGAACGCATCAATCCCGGCGATAAAGAGCATACCTTTCTGACCATTCAAAAGGTCACCTCCGGCTCGACCCCGGTAACCGCCCGGAAAGTGGACGAGCTCTACAATCTGGTGGTGCAGAACGGTACCCATCAAGCCTCCTCCATCAAAGTCGCCGAAGCCGCCAAGGTCATCGAAAACGCCCAGCGCGACCTCAACATCGCCTTTGTCAACGAACTGGCTAAAATTTTTAATATTCTCGGCATTGATACCCTGGAGGTTCTGGAAGCCGCCGGGACCAAATGGAACTTTCTGCCCTTTCGCCCGGGTCTGGTAGGCGGTCACTGTATCGGCGTGGACCCCTACTATCTGACCCACAAAGCCCAGGCGATCGGCTACCATCCCGAGGTCATCCTCGCCGGTCGCCGCATCAACGACAGCATGGGCAAATATGTCGCCGGCGAAGTCGTGAAGCTGATGATCAAAAAGGGGCATACCATCGCCAATGCCCGCATTCTGGTACTGGGCATCACCTTTAAGGAAAACTGCCCCGACATCCGCAATTCCCGGGTCATTGACGTGATCGCCGAACTACGGGATTTCGGCTGCCGGGTGGATGTCTACGATCCCTGGGCGGACTCCGCCGAGGTGCACCAGGAATACGGCATCGAATTGATTCAAGAGGAAAAACTTAACGAAAGTCAAACCGGTTACGATGCCGTGGTGCTAGCGGTGGCGCACCGGCAGTTTGCAGAGCTGGATTTACGCCGCTTTACCAACGGCAACGGCATCCTCTACGACGTCAAGGGAATTGCCCGGCAGGCGGACGGGCGCCTCTAAGCAACCGGTTGATTAAATAGGTAAAGATATATTGAAAAAAAACGCCAAATTCCAAAGCGGGCGGAAAAATCCGCTCATTAAGGCGCTGGGGATACTGATCCAGTGGCTGGATAGTGCGCAGATCGAGTATATGATCTTCGGGGGAATAGCCAATAGTGTTTATGGTAATCCGCGCCAGACATTTGATATTGATCTGAAAGTAATTCTCGAACCACCCCGGACCACACGATGGTTGATTAAGAACGTCCAGGCGATCGCCGCAATTTTACCGGATCGTCCCAGGGATTTTTTAGACCAGACTCATGTGTTGCCGGTTCAGATTGCCGGTGTCGGGGTAGATATTGTCCAGGCAATCTTACCTTTTGAAATTGAGGCAATCCGTCGCTCTGTTCAAATCCAATACGCTGGTCTGGAATTCCGCCTCTGTACAGTGGAGGACCTCATAATCCATAAGGTTGTTTCAGAGCGACCTAAAGATTGGGATGATGTCCGCACCATTATCCGGCAGCAGGCTCATCGGCTGGACCGCCGGTATCTCTTACAACATTGCCGCGATTTGAGTCAGTTGCTAGCGCGTCCGGAAATATTGAATACGATCGAGAGGTGGCTTGATGAAGCCTGAGTATCAGGAATATTTAGACGGCTTGAGGAGCTTTAATGATTGGGAAACCCAGAGACGCCGGCAGCTGACGATTACCGAAAAACTCGATCAATTCAGAGCTCTATTCGAACTTAATGATCTTGTACCGGCGGAAATTCAGAAAAAAATGCATACGGAGCATCTCGCCGCACTCTGCCGGTTATCCGCATTACTAAAGGCAGTCCATGAAAGTCATTGAATATTTACAAAAAGCTAAAGATCCGCTGATCAGCTTCGAAATCATCCCGCCCGACCGGGGGCGCAGTGCCGAGCCGATCTATCGCATCGTCGAAGAGTTGCTGGAGTTCAAACCACCCTTCATTGATGTGACCAGCCATGCCGCCGACGCCAGCTATGTGCAGCAGCCCGACGGTAGCTATATCCGCAAAATCAACCGCAAACGACCCGGCACCATCGGTCTCTCGGCTGCCATCAAGTACCGCTACAAGATCGAAACCGTGGTACATCTGCTCTGCTCCGGTTTTACCCGCGAAGAGACCGAAGATGCGCTGATCGAGCTCTCCTATCTGGGCATCACCAACGTCATGGCGCTGCGCGGCGATGAGCATAATTACCGCAAGACTGTTCAGCCGAACCGCACCGTGAATCCCTCCGCCGTGAATCTGGTGGAACAGATCAGCCGCATGAACCGGGGCATATTTCTGGATGACGAACTGCCGGCTGATCCCACCGATTTCTGTATCGGCGTCGCCGGTTACCCCGAAAAACATGCGGAAGCGCCCAGCCTGGCGGCTGATATCCGCTTTCTGCAGCAGAAGGTGGACGCCGGCGCCGATTATATCGTGACCCAGATGGTTTTTGATAACCGCCGCTATTTTGAATTTGTGGACCGCTGCCGCGCCGCCGGCATCACCGTACCCATTATTCCGGGGATCAAATTACTGACCGCCCGCCGGCAGTTAAACTCCCTGCCGCGGATTTTCAATATCAGTCTGCCGGATGCCCTGGTGCAGGATGTTCTCGCCGCCGAAAACGACGCCGCGGTCAAAGAGATCGGCATCGCCTTTGCCCGCAAACAGGTGGAGGAGCTGCTGAATGCCAGGGTGCCCTGTATCCATTTCTACGTCATGCAGCAGGCTACCCGAGTCAAACAGGTCCTGGGGAGTCTGGGGCTTTAGACAATGCTGATTCTGGTTGACCAAAAGCTAGCTCTGTCAACTCTCCATGAACTGTGCCGGGCTCACTTTGGCAATTTTTTTTAATTTGTAGCCGATGTTGGACGCGGGATCATTGCAGCCGGCGGTGAAATGTATGCCGATGCCGAGGAACTGCTCCTGAAGAATGGATCGCAGCAAGCCTCTCTCTGGGGCGCCAACCTGTATCCGGCAAAAGCCGCCGATCAGCGCCTTGCGTTTGAACCCTTTATCAATATCCGACCTTTGGATGATAATCTTTCGACAACAATCCAGAGTGAGGAGACGCGCCGGAAAATCCGTCAGCTGACGGAAAGTTTGCTGATGGCGCCGGATGAGCAAATCGAGTTGGACGAATAGTGCCGGTCTATCATCAGTCACTGGTTCGACGTTTTAGCGGTTTTCCAGCCGAGCAACAGCTGATTATGATCTGTAATGAACTGAACCGGGCGACGGCTCAGCGTGAGCATCCGGAGTACTATCGAAAGGATCTGGTGCTGGCGATGGAATTGATGGATTTTACGATTCGAGATCCGAAATGGCAGGCGAAATTTAGGGAACTGCTGCGCGCCCGGGAACTCTTGGCGGTTCTTTACGGACAACCGGGACAGCGCCCGGAGGGACTTACCCGGACATTGGTTCAACTCCATCCGGCAGCCTATTGTATGTTGATGAAAGACCGGAATTAAGAACTGAAATGACCCAATATAATTTTGATCTGCATACCCACAGCAATGCTTCCGACGGCTCCTATACCCCCGCCGAGCTGATTAAATTAGCCGCTGAACAGGGTATCCAGACTCTGGCGCTAACCGATCATGATACCGTCAGCGGTGTCGCCGCCGCCCTGCAAGCCGGCGAACGATTCGGTGTCAAAGTCATTCCCGGCGTGGAGATCAGTATTGATTTTGCCCCGGGGACCATGCACGTCTGCGGCTACTTTCTGGATATTGATCATCCCGAACTGAAAAACGGTTTGGAATTTGTTCAGGCGGCTCGCCGCAACCGTAATCCGAAAATTATTGCAAAACTGAATGCGCTGGGCATGGCGATTACGCTGGATGAGGTCAAAGCCGTCGCCGGTCCCGATCAGGTCGGACGCCCCCATTTTGCCAGAGTATTGGTGCAAAAAGGCTATGTCGAAAATACCCAGGAGGCGTTTGACCGGTATCTGGCGAAGGGCGAACCGGCGTATCTCGATAAGGTCCGGCTGCCGCTGGAACGGGCGGTGGCGATGATCAACGCCGCCGGCGGGGTGGCGGTTCTGGCGCACCCGGTTACCCTGAAACTCAACTCCCAGCAGGCGTACTTGGATAAAATCAGCGCGCTGCAGGCGGCGGGAATCGCCGGCATCGAAGCCTTTAACAGCTACCAGAGCGCAGCCGAAAACCGGCAATTTTATGAGATCGCCCGTACGCTGAACCTGCTGGTCACCGCCGGCAGCGATTTCCACGGTGCCGCCAAGCCCAATGTCAAACTGGGTCACTTCGGAGAACATATTCCCCTGACCATCGCTGATATCCTTCAATCTTTTCGGTTGAAAGTTCAAAGTTCAAAGATTCAAGTCGCAAGGACAATGGGCCAAGGTGAAATTTGTGAAGGCGAGGTCGGGATTAGGCAATGACCGCTACGATCAGAGAGCCTTTTAAAAAATATACAATCAAACTTGATCGCCGGTTATTTGACTTTGCAGCCGCTGTTATTAAAGCGATGAGATCACTTCCCAGGAACCCTGAGTCAGAAATTATCGGTTATCAATGAATCAAATCAGTGACATCAGCCGGAGCGAATTACAAAGAAGCCCAGGCGGCATCATCCAATCCGGATTTTCGGAATAAAATTTATATTTCATTAAAAGAGATGCGAGAAACACACTATTGGTTGCGAATAATCAATGAATTGGAATTAATAGAGAAAAACGGTACACAGCGCTGTGTCTGACTCAAACATCTCACTTTCACCTTGATACTTTCACCTTGAAAAAAAGGAGTTTCCCATGACCAACCGACTGCCCGAACCACACGGTGGCTGCGGACTGATGAATCGAATCCTGCCGGAGATCGAAAAACAAAATGTCTTAAAAACAATCCAACATCTCAAAATATACCGGATCAGCATTGCCGACCTGTCTATCTTTTACCGGATCGCCGACGGGGCGCTGTCGCCGCTGAAAGGTCCTATGAATTCCGCCGAATTCCACCGCGTACTGGAAGCGGAGCATATCGAACGCAACGGTCGCAAATACGCCTGGTCTATCCCCATCGCCTTTCCCGTCGCCAAAGCGGAAGCAGACCAACTCAAAATCGGCGAAACGATTGCCGTACAAAGCGAAGCCGGTGATATTATCGGCATTCTGGAAATCGGTGATATTTATCCCTTTGATAAGGAAAAATACAACCGGGCGGTCTACGGCACGGAGCGCCATGACCATCCCGGCGCCCGCATCTTCGATGACGATCCCCGGGATTTCCTTTTAGGTGGCGCAATCTGGGCTTTTGAACAACCCCGCGATCCGAATTTCGGGAAATACATGCTGACCCCGCTCCAGACCCGCGCTCTCTTCGAAAAACGCGGCTACGATCGCATTGTAGCCTTTCAGACCCGCAATGCCCTGCATCGCGCCCATGAATACGCCCTGGTCTATGCCGCCGAACAGCTGACCGCCGCCGGATACTATACCGGCGCCGTGCTCAATCCCCTGGTGGGCGCTACCAAAAGCGACGATGTGCCCGCCGCTGTGCGCATGCGAACCTATGAAGCCCTTTTGGAATCCCGTATGTTCGGTCAGGGCGATTTCAACCCCGCCATCTGGGAAAAAGCCGGGCGCGACTTTGAGGATGACCTGCTGCTGATCGGACTCGATATGAAGATGTTCTATGCCGGACCCAAAGAAGCCGTGATGCATGCCATCTACCGCCAGAACTACGGTTTTACCGATATCGTCATCGGGCGCAAACATGCCGATGCACCCTATGATGACGGGAGAGCAATCTGGGGCGATTTTGACGCCCATGAAAAATTTGACCATCTGACCGGCGATTTGCAGATCAAACCGGCTAAAGTCGGTTTCGCCGCCTTTTTCGAGGAACTCAACCGGGTCGGTCTGATCGAAGAGTACGCCCCCAAAGGCTACCATTCGGTCAGCATTTCCGGCAAAGCCCTGCGTAAAAAATTCCAGGACAGTGAAGCCATTGACGAACGCATCATGCGCAAACCGGTGGCGGACATTCTGCGGGAATTTTATCAAAATTGAGCACAATCTTAAAGAAATAATGGCTCTAAAAATATTCCTGAATGTGATTAACTCCGGGTGCAACCTGCAAGAGACGCCACCTCCCAGCCACCAACTCCGAAGAGAGTTGCACAACGCCATCAACCAGAGCGAAAAGACCACCCTAGACCAATGACCATCCTCACCATCGTCGGCGCCCGCCCGCAATTCATCAAATGCGCCCCGGTCTCCCGGGAAATCCGGAAGCATTTCAAGGAAGTCATCCTGCACACCGGTCAGCACTATGACTATAATATGTCGCAGGGCTTTTTCGATGAGCTTGCGATTCCCGAACCGGATTACAACCTGGGGATCGGCTCCAATACCCACGGCGCCCAGACCGGACTGATGCTGATAGAGATCGAGAAAGTACTACTCCGGGAGAAGCCCGACCTCGTTCTGATCTATGGCGATACCAACTCCACCCTCGCCGGCGCGCTGGCAGCCTCCAAACTCCACCTTCCTGTCGCTCACATCGAAGCCGGCTTGCGCAGTTTCAATCGCAAAATGCCGGAGGAAATCAACCGCATCGTCGCCGATAAATTATCCAGATTTCTATTTGTGCCCACGCAGACAGCCGTCAGAAATTTAGTCCGGGAGGGTCAAACCGACGGCGTTTACAATGTCGGCGATGTGATGTTCGATTCCTTCTTGTTCAACCTGTCACGCCTTGACCAGACAAAAGTTCTGAAAAAATTCCAGCTGCAACCCAAAGAATTCATCCTGGCAACCGTTCACCGCCCCCAGAATACCGACAATCCCAATGTCTTGAAAGAACTGATCAGTGCCTTGGAGCACTTGCACGAGCCTACCATTTTCCCGATTCACCCGCGCACCCGCAACTTAATGGAAAAATACAATATTCAGGTACACGCAGATTCAGTACGTCTGGTGGAACCGGTTTCATATCAGGAAATGATCGCCCTGGAAAAAAACGCCCGCGTTATTCTCACCGACTCCGGCGGCGTCCAGAAAGAAGCCTATTTTGCCGGCGTCACCGCTATCGTCCTGCGTGGTGAAACCGAATGGGTGGAACTGGTGGAAAACGGCTGGGCATTCCTGATTGGTGACGATTTTCAAAAGTTATCTGGACTGCTCTCCCGCCGCATTGAGAAAAAACCATCGTCAAAATCTCTTTTTGGTGACGGTCAAGCCAGCCGGAAAATTGTATCTGTGTTATCCACGGAAATGTAACCGCTGACCATTAATCAACATACGAAAGGAATTACTAAAGTGAATCAGAAATCAACAAATGTCGTCTGGCACGATACGGAAATCACCAAACTCGACCGGGAAGAGCGCAACGGACACCGGGGCGTGGTCATCTGGATGACCGGGCTTTCCGGCAGTGGCAAGTCCACCGTTGCCACCAAACTCCAGAAAGAACTCTTTGACCGCGGCTGCCAGGTCTACATTCTGGACGGCGACAATATCCGTCACGGTTTGAACAGCGATCTGGGCTTTTCACCCGCCGACCGGGAGGAAAATATCCGCCGCATCGGCGAGGTCGCCAAACTCTTTGCCGATGCGGGAATGATTGCCATTACCGCTTTTATCTCGCCCTACCGCCAGGACCGGGATTTAAACCGCGCCCTGCTCAAAAAGGGCGAATTCATCGAAATTTTTGTCAAGGCACCCTTGCGAATCTGCGAAGAACGCGATCCCAAAGGACTCTATCAAAAAGCCCGCGCCGGTAACATCCCCGAATTCACCGGTATCTCCGCACCCTATGAAGAACCCCTCGAACCGGAGCTGGTTATCGAGACGGATAAATTGAGTGTGGAGGAATCGACCCAAACTATTATCGATTACCTTTATAAGAAGGAAGTGATTCAGTAATACAGTGATCAGTAAGCAGTAATACAGTGATCAGTAAGCAGTAATACAGTGATCAGTAAGCAGTAATACAGTGATCAGTAAGCAGTAATACAGTGATCAGTAAGCAGTGATGAGTTTGAGGAATCATAAGGATTTAACGGTCTGGAAAAGAAGTTTTAAACTGGTTATTCATTTATACAAAATCACGCTGAATTTTCCAAAGGGTGAACAATTCAATCTCATTTCTCAAATCAGACGTGCCGCTGTATCGATTCCATCCAACATCGCTGAGGGAGCAGGTCGGAGAAGTAAAAAGGAATTCGTCCAATTTTTATATATAGCACTTGGTTCTTTATCGGAATTGGAAACTCAGATATTAATCGCGGCAGAACTCGATTATCTCAATCCTGCTGATATATTATCAGATATTGAAGAAATCCGCAAAATGCTCCTTGGCCTCATTAAAAAACTTAAAACAACTGATTGATCACTGATTACTCATTACTGAATCACTCATAACTAAAAATGTTTGAAATCGGCTACACATCCGTCATCATTCTCCTCATGATCGTCGCCCTGGCGCGGGAGTGGTTCCAGCCTGCCGGGATCGTCTTCGCAGCCCTGCTCTTACTCCTGGCAGGTCGGATTATCAGCGTCAACGAAGCCTTTGCGGGCTTTTCCAATAAGGGTATGCTGACGGTGGGTTTCCTCTTTGTGGTCAGCGCCGCCCTGCAGAGTTCCGGCACCTTTGAACGTTTTGTCCTGACCATGTTGGGCAACCGCCACAAATCCGTCACCGGACACTACCTGCGATTGATGCTGCCCGTCGCCAGCCTCTCGGCTTTTCTGAATAATACACCCATCGTGGCAACCCTGATTCCCATGGTCAAAAGCTGGGCAAAGCGCAATAATCTCGCCGTATCGAAATTCCTGATCCCCCTGTCCTATGCCGCTATTCTGGGCGGCACCTGCACCCTGATCGGCACCAGCACCAATTTAGTGGTGCACGGACACTCCTGCTGGAAGCCGGTCTGGACGGATTTACCTTTTTTGAAATTACCCGCATCGGCGTCCCCGTGGCGCTGCTGAGCATCCTTTTTCTGACCTTTATCGGACGGCGCCTGCTGCCCGACCGCAAAGATGTCATCACCGAGCTAGGCGAAAACACCCGTGAGTTTGTCGTCGAGTTGAAAGTGGGAGATGAATATCCTCACCTCGGTCAAAGCCTCGAACAGGCTAACCTGCGCCACCTGACCGGTCTCTTTCTCTTTCAGATAGAACGGCAGGGACAGATCATTGCGCCGGTCTCACCCCGGGAAAAAATTTACCTGGGCGCCCGCCTTTTCTTTACCGGATTGACGGAAACGATCTACGAACTCCAGAAAACCCCCGGTCTCTATCTCGTCAAAGATCAGCAATTCAAACTCGGCGAGGTGGATTCCGACCGCCTGAAAACCTACGAGGCGGTCATCTCCAATACCTCGCACCTTATCGGCGATACGGTCCGCAACAGCGGCTTTCGCAGCCATTACAATGCCGTGATCTTAGTCATTCACCGCAGCGGCGAACGCATTGACAGAAAAATAGGTGACATTGTCCTGCAACCCAACGACACCCTCTTTTTATTGGCGCCCGCCGGTTTTGAAAACAGATGGTATCACTCTCGGGATTTTACTCTGGTGACGCCCAGCCTGGATGTCTATTCCAAACCTAAATGGAAAGGCAACCTCGCACTGGGAATTCTGGCAGCCATGATCGTCGCCGCCGCCACCGGTCTGATTCCAATCATCTTCGCCGCCGCCATTGCCGCTGTGCTGATGGTCGCGACGAATATCATCAGCGGCAAAGATGCCCAAAATGCCGTTGCCTGGGACATTCTGCTATCGCCAAAGCCATCGGCAACTCCGGTCTGGCGGAACTGGTGGGCAATGCACTGATCAGCGGCTTGAGCGGAATGGGCGAAACCGGGATCCTTATCGGCATCTTTATCCTTACCAGCAGCTTTACACTACTGATCACCAACAACGCCGCCGCCGCCATCGTCTTTCCCATCGCCCTCTCGGTGACCCAGACCCTGAATCTCAAC
>Ga0209614_1002132_pt1 | contig 13507 bp, 7 predicted proteins | sample BlaSprsedimmetaG_FD_185484 | JGI IMG/M metagenome (GOLD analysis project Ga0209614, IMG submission 185484) | Hot spring sediment bacterial and archeal communities from California, USA to study Microbial Dark Matter (Phase II) - Blank Spring... ... | reverse complement strand
TCAATCATGCCATCCGCGACATCATCCGGCGGGCCTTCGGTTATCGAAACTTCGGCAACTTTCGTTTGCAAGTTCTTGTAGAGTGTGCTGGCGGCGGCTGATTTACCCCACAAATCTGTGGAGAGCCAGAAAATAATCCGGTAATGTGAGTCAGTTCAAGCGTCCCCACGGGACGCGAGCAGACATCCTACCGATACCCAACGCTCAAGCGCCGGGCAACTTTCAGATGTCCCTACGGGACGGGCTGGCCCTACGGGACAAACGCCCACGTCCCGTAGGGACGCTTGATAGTCGGCAGGCCATTGATGGCCTGCTTGATGGGAAGCCTTTTCGCGTCCCGTAGGGACGCCTGAATACGTGAGCGATTACCCTACTTAATTTTTAACCTTCATCCAACTCGCCCACAAGCTCTCACACAAATCGACAAACGTGATACAATGCAGCTATCCCTTTGACCAGACTACAAAAGTCTCACAAGGAACCTGATCGGGTGAATAATTTCGTTGAACACAGGATCTGCAAATCCCAACACGTGCTGAGACTTTTGTAGTCTTTGTCATTCCGACTATTTCGCAGGAGGCATTGTATCCATACCTCGTGCCCGGAATGTAACGCGCCGCTGGCAACCAACGCCAAGTTCTGCCCGGAGTGCGGCGCCAATCTCAAAGATGCGCAGCACTGCCAGAGCTGCGGGACAAAACTGACGCCGGGCGCGAAATTTTGCCCGGAGTGCGGCGAGAAGGTATAACGCGACACAAGAAAACTCCCGATGGCGTCCGCCATCGGGAGTTTTTGCATCCGCTGAGGTTACGGACTCACGCTGGAACCGGTCGGCGTCTCCGTGGGTGTGGGGGTTACCGTCGGTGTCTCAGTCGGCGTGGGTGACAGTGTGGGTGTCGGCGTCAATGTCACGGTTGGCGTCAACGTGATCGTGGGTGTAGGTGTAACCGTGGGCGTGGACGTAGGCAAGTCGCCGAGGCGGTCGATGCCCACTTTCACCAGAGCGTTGCCCTCCAACTCGAAGTACTCCACGACGACAGTGTACGTTCCTGCACTTAGCTGCACCTCCCGCTGGTACGTCACATCGCCTGCACTGATGCGCCACTCGTCCAAAATCAACGTGCCATTGACGGAAATCCGAATCCCATCGTCGGCCACGGCCAGGAAACGGTATACACCCGCCGTCAAGGTCAATTCGCGCGTCCAGCGCACGGAGAAATTATCCGCCGGCAACCCCACCGCCGGGGCGTTCGGCCCCCAGTTGAAGTCGATCTTGGGATCGTTGCGCACCAACACCGGCGACCCGGATAACATCGTGTTGTTCCAGTATTCACCCTTCCAGTCGGGGAAAGTAGGGGGGACCTTCTCCCAGGTCAGGCGTATACGCGCGTTGCCGGCGCCCTCGTAATAGTCGACGCGCAGATTGTGCGTACCGGCAGCTAACGCTACGTCGGCGACCCGCTCCCGTTCCGCGCCATCGCGCCACTCGTCGATGACGAGCTGATTGTTGATCCACAATCGCGCGCCGTCATCCACCGTCAATCGGAAACGATAGGTGCCTGCATCGAACGTCATCGCGCGCGTCCAACGGGCGGAGAAGTTATCTGCGGACAAACCCGGATACGGCGCATCCGTCCCCCAGTTGAAGTCCAGGCGCACATCGTTGCGCACCAGAGCGGGAATGCCCTCCAGTGTCCGGTTGCTCCAGTATTCACCCTTCCAATCGGTAAAGACGGTCTGCTTATCCCAGTCCACCTGGAGAAGCGCATGCCCGCTCGACTCGAAGTATTCCACGCGCAACATGTAATTACCCGTCAGCAACATCAAGTCTGTGGTGACCGTGCGCCTCCCACCGGAGCGCCATTCATCGATGATCAACCGGTCATTGATGTATAGCCGCGCGCCGTCATCGACCGTCACTGAAAAGCGATACATACCACCTTCGAAAGCCAGCGTGCGCGTCCAGCGCGCCGAGAAATTATCGACCGGGAATCCCGCCACCGGGCCACCACGGCCCCAATTGAAATCCAGCTTCGGGTCGTTGCGCACGAGGGCCGGTACGCCGGACATACTTGTATTTGTGTAATACTGCCCGTACCACGCGCCAGGATCAGGCGTGGACGTCGGCATTAGCGTAGGCTCGGCGGTCAACGTCGACGTCTCGGTAGGCGTGGGTGAAGGGGTCTCACTCGGCTCGATGGTGGTTGTTACCGATGGCATCGGCGCCTCGGTAAAGGTAAAGCGCGTCGTCGCCAACACGTCGGCGGAGGGCGCTTGCACCAGCACGTCCACACCCTCGTGACCGCGCCAGCCTTCGCCGAGGATGAGCGCAACGTTAAATGTGCCATCCCCCTTGACGAGCACGGTCGCCGCTGGTGGGAGCATCTGGCGCCCTGTCTTGAGGTTGATCAGGATAACCTCGACGGCAACGTAAGGTGGCCAGTCGGTGCCCTCTACTGTGATGGTCGTGCCCGGCAATCCAGAGGGCGGCGTCACAATGACCAGCGGGGTTGTAGGGGTGGGCGTCGGTGCAGGAAACACCCCAATGCTGCGCAATGCCAGCACGACCAGCAGGCAAATCACGATCAAACACAGCACGACAAATCCAACTATGGGATAAAACCAACGCGGTGCGCCACCCGGTGCCGGTGGACTGTAATAAGCCTGCATGTCTTCTTCATCTCGCAAGGGTGGTACATCTGGCAAATCTTGCACGTCTTGCATACGCCCCTCCTTTACGCATCACACAGCGTTTGAGCCTTGAAGAACAGTTTATAATGACTCGCGCTATTACACAACATTTTTAGCACTGATCTTATTATACCCCAAGACGTTGCAATAGGCGACAATGTTCCTTTGATCAGAAACCACGCTGCTTATCCACCTGGTTACGTAACGGGAGATCACCACGCAGGAAACGGTTGAGGTTCTCGTAGAAAATATCGAGAATGTACTGTCGCTCGAACTGCGTTCCACCGGCGGCGTGTGGCGTGATAAGCACGTTGGGCATGTCCCACAGTTCGCTGTCCGGCGGCAATGGCTCCTGCGCGAAGACGTCCAGCGCCGCGGCGCGCAAATGACCACTTTTCAGCGCTACGATCATCGCGTCTTCGTCGATGACGCGCCCGCGCGAGATCGCCACCAGTAGTGCGCCGGGCTTCATCTGCGCGATCTCCGCCGCACCGATCATCCCGTCAGTCTCGCGCGTGTAGGGCACGGTTACGACAACGTAATCGGAGACGTTCAGCAGATCGTGGAGTCGGTCCAGCCCCCACAACGCTTCGACGGTGTCCGGCTTTGACACGGGCAGCATGTCCACGGCGACGACGCGCATCCCGAAAGCCACCGCGCGTCGCGCCACGGCGCTCCCCACCGCACCAAACCCGATGATGCCCATCGTGCTGCCCGTCAATTCGACCATCTGCGGGCGGAACTGCTGGAACGCCCACTCACGCTTTTGCTGCTTCAGCACGAAATCCTTGATGCAGCGCGTGAAGGCCAGGATCATGCCGAAGACGCTATCGGCCAGACACGCGCCGTGCGTACCGCTCGCGCTGGTCAGAATCACGTCACTCGCCGCCAATTCGGGAATCGCCAGGTAATGGTTGACGCCCGAACTGGGCGATTGCAGCCACTTGAGTTTCTTCGCTGCGAGGAAAGTGTCGCGGTCCAACCACCCCATATATACGTCGGCGCCGGCGATCATCGACGCCAGCGCCTCACGCTTGTCACAGTACGCAAATTCCACATCGGGATACTTCGCTTTCAGATCAGGAATCGCCTTCTCCAACCCCATCAAACTCGCACCGATTAAAACCTTCATCGCAAACCTCCCATAGCGGTTTCGCCCTTGCGAAGGTTTCTGAACCTTCGCAAGGGTTTCTAAAGATTCGTGGTGAAAACACTCACATTCAATAGAGACTTCCCCGCGCCTCCGCCGCGCGATCTGCTCCCGCGCCGGTGAAGTCGATGGCGTTGAAATCCGCCCTGGCAGCCTTCGCCATAAAGGCAAGGTCGCTGGCAAGGGCCAGGAATTGGAACCCCTGGCGGATGCGCAGTGTGACTTCCGGCGCATTGAAACAATGCTTGCCCGCTGCTTTGCCCGTTTTCTTGGCGGCGGCGAGCACGGCCTGGATCGCCTCCTCGTGGACCGTGCCGGGGCCGGTCTCGCTCGGATGGACGCCTAGCGAAAGTGCCAGATCGTTCGGGCCGATGAAGCAGCCGACGACACCCTCCGTCGCTAAAATGGCTTCGGCGTTCTCCACGGCCTGCGCCGTCTCGATCATCACGATGATGGCGAGATTGTCGTCGGTCCACGTGCGGTAGTCCCCGTCGATATAGGCGGCGACGCGGCTACCACCGGAACTCCGCTGGCCTTTGGTCGCGTACTTCATATTGCTCACCACGTTGCGCGCATCTTCCGCCGTGTTGACCATCGGCACGACCAGCCCCAACGCCCCGGCATCCAGCGTACGCTGAATCCACACCGTGTCGTTCCAGGGAACGCGCGCCATGGGAATCGCGCCGCCCAACTGCGCCGCACGGAAGCAGTTGACCATCGTCTCGAAGCCCACGGGGCTGTGTTCTGCGTCCACGACGAGCCAGTCCCATCCCATTTGCGCCATCGTCTCCGCCGCCACCGGAGAACAAAGCGAGAGCCAGGTGCCTACACTCGGCTGCCCGCTGCGCAATTTATCCACCACCGGATTGCTCTTGATTTTATTGATGCCAAAACTTGCCATACGTTCCTCCTCCAAAACTTGTCGTGCAAGTTGGTAACTCGCACAACAAAAGTATACATCCCTTTTGAAACTTCGGCTACTGTGCGTTCGATTAAACCGGTGGTTTGACAGAATCTACCCATCTGCATAGAATCATCCCAACGTAGAAATGACCGCTGAACTATCTGATGACGAGAGAACTATGAGTACGTATCACATTCCATACAGCACGACCACGCTCGAATTCGACTTGCTCCCCGGGATGCACGGACGATTGGTCGAATCCAGGCACATGCCGCCCCTGGAAAACGTACCGGCGGCGGTGGATGCGGCGTTAGCCCAACCGGTGAACACGCCGCCATTGCGCGATCTGGCCCGACGGGGCGACACCGTCTGCATCGTCTTCACCGACGCCACCCGCGCCTGCCCCGACGATCTGCTGATCCCGCCCATATTGCGCGAGCTGGAACAGGCTGGCGTGCGCGACGAGGACATCACGCTCTTGTGCGGCATCGGGATGCACCGCCCTAGCACGCACGCGGAAAAAGTCGCCAAGCTGGGGCAGGCCGTGGTCGATCGCCACCGGGTGATCGACAATGAGCCGCAGAACCCTGCCGCTTTGGTCGATCTGGGCGAGGTCAACGGCATCCCGCTCTCCGTCCACAAAGCCGCGTATGATGCGGATGTGCTCATCGCCACGGGAATCGTCGAACCGCACCAATACGCCGGCTATTCGGGCGGGCGCAAGACGGTGGCGGTCGGCGCGGCAGGCGAGGCGCTGATCGCCTACAGCCACGGCCCGCGCTTCGTGGACGATCCCAACACGCGCCTGGGGCAAATCGAGGGGAACCCGTTTCACGAGGCGATTACCGAGGCGGCATTGCGCGCGGGGCTGCACTTCATCCTCAACGTCGTGCTGGACGATAACGGGCGCGTCGTATGCGCGATGGCCGGCGAGCCGGTCGAGACGCACCGGCGGCTGGTGGCGTTCGCGCGGGCGATGTACGAAATGGCGATCCCGCGCCAGGTTGACGTCGCCCTTGGCGGCGTCGGCTTTCCGAAGGACGCCAACCTTTACCAGGCCAGCCGCGCGCCTTCGTACCTGCACTTTGCGCCGACGCCGGTCGTGCGGCCGGGCGGCTACTACATCACGCCCGCGCGTTGCCAGGAAGGCGCAGGGGAAGGCGTAGGCGAGCAGCGTTTTCTCACAGCGATGCGCGACGCACCTGACGTGCACTTCATCCTCGACGACGCGCGCGCCAACGGCTACCCGCCCGGCGGACAGCGCGCCTTCGTCATGGCGAAAGTGCTGGAGCAGTGCCACGTCATCATCGTCGGCAGCGAGTGCCCGGAGATCGTCGTGGCGTGCAAGATGATTCCGGCGCAGACGATGGACGAAGCCCTGCACATCGTCGCTGCGGATTTGGGCAGTGAACTGGACGTGCTGATCGTCCCGCACGCGCTGTTGACGTTGCCAATCGTAAAAAATAAGGAGTGAGTGCATGCATAATCGGATCAAAGAGAAACTCGCGCGTGGGGAAAGCAGCATCGGCACCTGGCAAATGATCGGGCATCCCGTCGTCACCGAAATTATGGCGCAGGCCGGCTTCGACTGGGTCGTGCTGGACATCGAACACGGCATCTTCGATTGGCCGGCGGCGCTGGGACACGTGCAGGTGATCCAGGGACACGGCTGCCCCGTGTTGCTCCGCTTGCCGATCAACGCGCCGGAGCACTTCAAGTGGGCGCTGGATACCGGCGCGGAGGGCGTCATCGTGCCGATGATCCGCACCGTCGAGGATGCACGGCGGGCGATAGCCTACGCCAAATACCCGCCGCAGGGCGAGCGCGGCATCAGCATCGGGCGCGCCCACGCTTACGGGGCGGCCTTCGATGACTACGTCGCCACGGCGAACGCCGAAACGCTGGTGGCGTTGCAGATCGAGCACATCGACGCGGTACGTAACATCGAAGGCATCTGCGCCCTGCCCGGCCTGGACGTTGTCTTCGTCGGCCCCTACGATCTTTCCGGCACGATGGGGCTGATGGGCCAGGTCACACACCCGGAGGTGGAAGCAGCGATGGTCCGCGTCGTGCGTGCCGCGCAGGCAGCGAGTGTCGTGCCGGGGCTGCTCATCGTGGATCCCAAGCCCGGCGAAGTGGCGCAGCGCGTGGCGGAAGGCTTCCGCTTCATCTCGATTGGGCTGGACACGAAGCTATTGATCGACGCGGCGCGGGAGATGGCGACGCGACGGTAAATTGAAAACCGCGAATCACGCGAATCTTCGCTAATTTTTTACCACGAATCTTCACGAATCATCACTAATCTGAGTTTTTTATTCGTGAAGATTGGTGTAGATTAGTGGTTGAAGGAGGCAACGTAATGAACGAGACGCTGGAAACGCTATGGAAACGACGGAGCATCCGTAAATACAAGCCAGAGCCGATCCCGGACGAGGATTTGCACTTGATCCTGGAAGCCGCGCGGTGCGCGCCGACGGGATCGAACAAGCAGAATTGGAAGATGGTGGTCGTCACTGACCCGGAGATGCGGACGAAGACAGCAGAAGCGTGCAGCGGGCAGATGTGGATGGCGGATGCCGCCGTGATTCTGTGCCTGGTCACACTGCCCGGCGAGGGCAAGACCAACGGCGCAATCGTGCTGGATCACGCGATCCTCGCAGCGACGAGTCTGGGCTACGGCACGTGCTGGATCGGCGCGTATGACGAGGCGAAGATCAAAGCCGTGTTGGGCATCCCCGACGATCACGGCCTCGTCTGCCTGACGCCGGTAGGTGTCCCCGCCGAGGAGCCGGCTGCCCGTCCGCGCAAACCGCGTGGGGTGCTGTTCGCGGAGAATGGCTTCGACAAGCCATTGGATTACGAGTTAGCGATTGGATGAAATTCTTACCACGAATCTTCACGAATCGACACTAATTCGAGTTTTCATTCGTGAAAATTCGTGGAGATTCGTGGTTGTTTTAAGGGAGTTACTATGTCAGATACAGCCGATACCACCCTCGAAGCCCGTTACCAGGCCGTGGAGGGCGATTTTCCGTACTGGGAGAAAACCAAAGAGCTCATCGACCAACTCATCGACATCACGCTCAACTACCGCCAGAGCGGGCATCCGGGCGGGTCGCGCTCGAAGGTCCACGCGCTGCTCGCCACGCTGCTCGGCGGCGTGATGCGCTGGGACATCCGCCACCCCGAAAAGCGCTTCGGCGACCGCTTCGTTCTGGGCGCGGGGCACACCGCACCGCTGATCTACTGCACGTTCGCCGTCCTCGACGAGGCGCTACGTCTCAAACACGCGCAAACCGGCGATCCGCGCTACGCTTTGCGACCGGACCGCGCTGTCTATTGGGAAGACCTGCTCAACTTCCGGCGGCGCGGCGGACTTTCGGGCCACGCGGAGATGGAGGGCAAGACGCTGTTCCTCAAGTTCAACACCGGGCCTTCGGGACACGGCAGCCCGGCGGCGGCGGGACTGGCGCTCGCGCTCAAGCGGGCGGGGGCGGACGGCGTCAAGGTCTTCATCTTCGAGGGCGAGGGTGGCTTGACGCCTGGCGCGACCCACGAGACGATGAACTCCGCCTGGGGGCTGGCGCTCGACAACCTCTACTACGTCGTGGACTGGAACGATTTCGGCATCGACGATCACGCGATCAGCCGTGTGGTGCACGGAACGCCCGCCGACTGGTTCGGCGCGCACGGCTGGCGCGTCTTCGGGACGGAATCCGGCAGCGAGTGGGGACCGGTGACGCGCGCGCTGCTCGAAATGGCAACGACGGACAACCCAGAGCGCGCGCCAAGCGTCGCCTGGGTGAAAACGCGCAAGGGCCGCGAGTACCTCAAGTACGACAACAAATCCCACGGCGCGCCCCACCCCATCAACAGCGAGATATTTTGGGAGACCAAGCGTCGCTTCGCCGAGAGATATGGCGTCACCTTCGCCAACTTCGGCGGCGCCGCCCCGCAGGATGCCGAGACGCTGAAGGCCGAATTCGCGGCGAACCTCAAGGCCGTGATCGACGTGCTGCACCGGGATCAGGCGCTCGTGGATTACCTGGCGGACCGGCTCGTCGCGCTCGGCGAGAGCGTACCGGAACACCTGCCCACGTTCCGCCTGGGCCAAAGCAGGGTTCCCTTCGCCGACAAACGACTCTACGATTACGAAAACTATCCAGCCGGCCTGTACGTCGAACCAGGCACCAGCATCGCCAACCGCGCGGCGCTGAGCAAATGGGGCGCGTGGGTCAACGCCTTCGGCGCACGGGAGTACGGGCGACCCTTGTTCATCGCAGCGTCGGCGGACCTGGCGGATTCCACGATGATCAGCGGGTTCGCCAAAGCTTACGGCGATTTCGCGGGCTACGGCTGGTACGAGCGGGCAGGATCCGCCGGGGGAGTGCTCTTGCCACAGGAGATCACCGAATTCGCCAACGCGGGCATTCTGGCGGGACTGGCGACGGTGAACTTTGCGGACGATCCGGAGGCGGCGTTCGACGGGTTCTGGGGCGCGTGTTCGACCTACGGCTCTTTCTCGTACCTCAAGTACGGGCCGTTCCGGCTCTTCAGCCAGCTCGCGCAGGATGGGCAACTCAAGGTGGGCAAGGTGCTGTGGATCGCCGGACACTCCGGGCCGGAGACCGCCGACGACAGCCGCACGCACTTCGGCATCTTCTCGCCGGGCGTGACGCAGCTCTTCCCGCAGGGCGCGGTCATCAACCTACACCCGTGGGAGCACAACGAAGTGCCGGTGCTACTCGGCGCGGCGCTGCGCCAATCCGCGCCGATTGTCGCGCTGCACCTCACCCGCCCGCCGGTCACGATCCCCGACCGCGCGGCGTTGGGGATACCGTCACACTTCGCGGCGGCGCGCGGCGCTTACGTCGTCCGCGATTACGCGCCCGACCAGCCGCGCGGCGGGACGGTCATCGTCCAGGGAACCAGCGCGATGGCGAGCGTCGTCAAGCTGCTGCCGGAATTAGGCGAACGCGGCTTGAACGTCAAGATCGTCTGCGCGACCAGCCCGCAGTTGTTCGCGCTGCAACCTGAGGAGTACCGCCAGCGCGTGCTCTCCCAAGAGGATTGGGCCGATTCCACCGTCATCACCACGCAGGCGCGCTGGCTGATGCACGATTGGCTGTTCAGCAAAGTGTCGGAGGCCTACGCGCTCTCGGCGGACTGGGACGACCGCTGGCGCACCGGCGGGACGCTGGACGAGGTCATCGACGAGGCGCACCTATCGCCGGAATGGGTGCTGGCAGGGATTGAGCGGTTCGTGAGACGTGATTCGTAACTGGTAAGCGGTAATTGGGTAAACGTAAAACGTGAGGCTTGTCTTGTGACAGCCTCACGTTTTACGTTAGTGCGTTTTGCGTTTTACCTCTAGCGGTTGCGCAGCACCAGCGGCAGGAAGACGCGAATGGGCCATGCCGCGCCAGAGACACGCCCGGAGACCGGGCCGTGGCGCGTCGTCACACCGGACGTATCCACATCGACCAACCAGTACCAGTAAACGGCATCAGGATCGGCCACCGTATCGAGATAGTCGTAGGTCGCGCCGCAGAGATTGCCACGACAGGCGCTGGGGATGAAGACGATCTCGCTGGCCCGCGTGAAGTCCGGTTCGGTCGCCCGGTGCAGGGTGAAGCCAAAGTTATCGATCTCCACCGCCGTCGCCCATTCCAGGCGAATGCCTTCGCTCAGCGCCACGGCACGGAAGTACAGCAGATCGACTGCCGTGGGGATATCGATAATGACCTCTTCATCTTCCTCCTCCGGCGTCGGGTTGTCGTAGACATCGATAGCATCACTGACAACCGCCGTATTGGTAACAGGCGACGTGATTTCATTGACCACGGTGAAGACAGTCGTGATGCTGAAGACCTCGCCAGGTAACAGATTCCGTCCAAAGCCGTACGGCGAAGGCGAAGTCAGATCGAACCAGACAACCTGCCCGTTGACGTTATCCACCGTATCCGGCATCGCCGGGAAGGCAGAAGCGAAATGTAGGTAGAAGGGATCGTAGAGATCGTAGAGTGGCAAGATATCGATCTCGCTGAGGCCAACGTTGGTGATGGCGATGGTGAACGTGACGAAGTTCGGCGCCCAGACATCGGTATCGAAGCCGATCAGGTGTTTGGAGAGTGCGATAGCCGGGTCCTCGATAACAATAGGGACGTCGTCCGTATCGGTGAGGACGCCGCCGGGGTGATCGCCCGTCGCCAGGGCCACGTTCACGTAGGTACCCAGGGTAAGGCCCGGTGTCACGGTCACGGCAAAGGTCACGCTGATGCTCGCGCCGGGTTCCAACGGCCCCAGGTCCGGCCAGAGCAACAGCGGCGGAGCGATCACCGCCGGTTCGCTCGGCGTGGCACTGCCCGCGACGTAGTGGAAGTCGAGGCTGGGCAGTGTGTCCGTCAGGATGAGCGGGTCGAGCGTGACGTAGCCGGTGTTGGTGATGGCGATGACGTAGGTAAACGGCATATTCGGCACGGCCGCGCCCGGCAACACCGTCTTGACCAGTTCCATGCCGGGAACCAGCGGCTGCGTCGATTCCTCGTCCGTATTGTCGTCGGGATTGTCGTCGGGCGTGTCGCTGGTGATGACGACGGTGTTGGTGAACGGCGCGGTCACGTCGCTGTTGACCGTCACCGTGATGACGATCTGCCCGCTGTCGCCTGCCGCCACCGTCCCCAGATTCCACACCAGCGGGTTCGGCTCGCTATCCGGTGCGGGACTGGCGCTCACGAACGTCACTTCCGCCGGCAGCGTGTCGGTGACGACGACGTTCTCCGCGTCCGATGGGCCATAGTTCGTGTAGACCAACGTATAGATCAACGTTTCACCTGGCACCACCGGATCGGGACTGTCAGACTTGGTGATGGCGAGATCGGCGCGGGCGACGACGTCCACGGGATGATCGTCCTCGTTGTTGCCCGGATCATCGCCCGGCGTGGTGGTGGTGATGACGACGGTGTTGGTGAAGCCCTCAGTCACGTCGGCGTTGATCGTCACGGTGATGAGGATGTCGCGGCGCTCGCCCGGCGTCAGCGTGCCCAGGGTCCACACCAGCGGGTTCGGGCCGCTCGCTTGTGGCGGGTTGGCGCTGACAAAGGCGACTTCTGCGGGCAGTGTGTCCGTCACGACCACGTTCTCCGCGTTCGACGGCCCAGCGTTGGTGATGGTTAGACTGTAGGTCATCGGCGCACCCGGCGTCACCGGCGAGGCGCTGCCGGTCTTCGCCACCCAGATTTCCACATCGGGCGTCACGTCCACGGGATGATCATCCTCGTTGTTGCCCGGATCGTCGCCCGGCGTAGTCGTGGTGATGATGACGGTGTTGGTGAAGCCCGCCGTCACGTCGGCGTTGACCGTCACAGTAATGAGAATGTCCCGGCTCTCGCCCGCCGCCAACGTGCCCAGGTTCCATACCAGCGGATTGACTGCGCTAATGTTGGGGGACGGGACGGCATCCAAGAAGGTCACTTCCACCGGGAGCGTGTCCGTCACGACCACGTTCTGCGCGTCCGAGGGGCCGTCGTTGGTGATCGTCAGGCTGTAGGTCATTGCTTCGCCCGGCGTCACCGGCGAGGCGCTGCCGGTCTTCGTCACCCAGATCTCCACGTCGGGCAGCGGCTCCACCGGGTGGTCGTCCTCGTTGTTCCCCGGATCGTCGCCCGGCGTGGTCGTGGTGATGAGGACGGTGTTAGTGAAGCCTGCCGTTACATCCGCGTTGACCGTCACAGTGATGAGGATGTCACGGCTCTCGCCCGGCGTCAGTGTGCCCAGGTTCCACACCAGCGGGTTCGGCCCGCTATCCGGCGTGGGGCTGGCACTCACGAACGTCACTTCAGCCGGCAACGTGTCGGTCACGAAGACGTTCTCCGCGTCCGACGGACCGTCATTGGTAATCGTCAGGCTGTAGGTCATCGGCTCACCCGGCGTCACCGGCGAAGCGCTGCCGGTCTTCGTCACCCAGATCTCCACATCGGGCAGCGGCTCCACCGGGTGGTCGTCCTCGTTGTTGCCCGGATCGTCGCCCGGCGTAGTCGTGGTGATGATGACGGTGTTGGTGAAGCCCGCCGTCACGCTCGCATTGACCGTTACGGTGATGACGATGTCCCGGCTCTCGCCCGGCGTCAGCGTGCCCAGGTCCCACACCAGCGGGTTCGGGCCGCTGTCTGGCGCGGGGTCAGCGTCCACGAAGGTCACTTCGGCGGGCAAGGTGTCCGTCACGACGACGTTCTCCGCGTCCGAAGGCCCGTCGTTGGTGATTGTCAGGCTGTAGGTCATCGGCTCACCCGGCGTCACCGGCGAGGCGCTGCCGGTCTTCGTCACCCAGATCTCGACGCTCGTATTGACCGGTGTGGTGATCTCGCCAGTATCAGTAAGGCCCTGCGTATCCGTGATTGACGCCGCATTGTAAAGCAGCGTTCCGGCCGGCGCGTTGCTATCCACGCGCACCACCAGCGTCACAGCGCCGGAGACCGGCGGGTCCTGGTCGCCTAGCGTCCAGAGCACCGTCCCGCCGTCGCCCACCGGCGGGGCGAACGTTGCCGGCGGTATCGCGGCCCAGAAGGTCGTGCTTTGCGGCACGGTATCGCTGATGGTCACACCTAGCGCCGGTTCGTTGCCGTCCACCGACCAGGCCAGCGTGTACGTCAGCAGATCGCCCGCTTGCACGACTGCCGGTTCCGCCGTCTTGGTCAACGCCAACGTGTGCGCGCTTTCGACGGGCGTATCGACGGTGTCGGTATCCGTGAGACCCTGCGTGT